>ENA-UOJK01000194-UOJK01000194.1-human-gut-metagenome-genome-assembly--contig:-C116-NODE-194-length-66785-cov-30.145662_pt1 | contig 66785 bp, 60 predicted proteins | sample MGYA00242348_ERZ723895 | MGnify/ENA metagenome assembly ERZ723895
GTATTATATATGTTAATTCAGTAGATAATATTAAATATTATTTTAATGAAGAAAATCTAGTTCAAGTTAAGAATAATATTTATCTTAATTATAAAGCTGTTCTTACTCAAGATATGGTTAACGAAGAAAATACTCGTTATATTATTCGTTATGCTTTTGATTTAAGTGGTAAAACTATTACAATACCCGCTGGTTGCGAACTTGTATTTGAAGGTGGTATTATTGAAAATGGTACTATTGATTTAAATGGTTGTAAACTTGCTGGTATGATAGGTCAAGAATCTGAATATCTTCCTAATGTAACTTGTAGTAATTGGGCTGTTGGTCAAATTGAATATCGTAGTGGAAAGATTTGTTATTGGAATGGTAATGAATGGAGAGTAATGGGAGATACTTTTTCATTTGATAGTTATACTAAACAAGAAATTAATAACTTACTTAAAAATTATTATACTAAGTCTGAAACTTATAATAAAGAAGAAGTTAATAATTTGCTTAACGGATATGTTACTAATGATACATTTAATAACTTTAAAGAAGAAATAAATCAAACTATTACTAATAGTGTTAATCTTGATAAGATTCAAAAAGCTATTAACGATGGATGTGGAGTTAATATGACTATGCCTAGTGCAAATAATAATAAACTTAGTCTTCCAATTTGGACAGGAACTGCTACCCAATATGCAACTATTACCCCGGTTGCTGGAATGACTTATAATATTATTGATGAATAATGAGTTTAACTCTTGGACGTCAAGGAGGAATTGCTCAACCTCTTAAGAAACGGACAGTAGGTCAAACTAATATTGCTCATATTTATGATGGTGCTAATCATATTTGGCCTACTTCTGTTATTCATTTTAGTGATTTTACTAGTGTCCAACTTAGATACATTTGGGGTACTGATGATGGTCTAGATTTGGATACTAAATCATATTATGTTAATTCTCCTATTGATAGTTTAAATTATGTAGCTGTTGGTTGGTCTTGGAAAAGCGATAAAATACCATATTTATATTGGGGTGGAGATAATACTCAATCTGGTGCTGAATGTGTTATGTTTAATATTGAATCTATGATTGAGCTTGAAGATAAAATGCCTGATATAATGAAAATGAATCTTTGTGCTAATTGGTTTGGAAGCTTAAGTAGAGGTTATGTTACTGTTGAATGTACTGCTTATAAAGGTGGTGTTATTGTTAAAGCTTGGCAACTACGTAATAAGGAAAGTGATGTAAATACTAGAGGAAGTTATATTTTTCCTTTAGCTGATGGTAAAATTAATATGCCTAATGATAATAATATAGGATATAAAGAATGTTGGTATGGAGAAGTTATTAAAAGAATAACTAAATCTAATAATGAAGTAAAATATTTTAGAATTAATCCTATTAATGATAAAGTTATTGGTTTAGATAATATTAAAATAATTCGTAGTGGAGGCGGATTTATTCATGGTGATGGTTATTGTTGGTATGAAAATAAGCCTAATGATAAATATAAAGTTTGGAATAACCAAGCCAATATAAATGATAATCCTATAACTCTTAATAAGCCAACTCTTAATATAACTAGTGATGATAATTATAGTTATGAATATCATACAGTTTTACTTAATGAAGATAATACTATTTATAGAGATAATTATACTGATAAGTATGAATTTAAATTTGGTTTTGTTGCAGGTAATTCTGAATTTAGAGGACAACAAACTATTCAATGTTATGTTGGTACAGAAGGTGGTAAAGCTGATGATGGCAAGACTTCAATAGGTGAAATAAAATATACTAAACTTAACAAAATTGGTGAATTGACAATATATAATCCTATTGAAAGTTAAAATAATGTTAATAACCAAATAAAGATAACGGTTTAAGTATTGTAGATTATGTAGTTCAAACTACAAATATTAATCTATTTTTTTAACTTAAACCTTAATTTATTATGCAAGTAATTGAAAAAGTGAAAGTTGTTCCAGAGGGCTATAATGGTGCTGGAATGAATTATGACGGTTGTAATCGTCGTGATGTAAACGGTAAAGCTAATGCAGGTTTAACTCTTGGTATTATCGGTACTGCACTTGGTGCTTGGGCTTTGTTTGGTAATCGTCGTTCTGCTGGTGCTAGTATTTTAGGTGGCGCTGGTGGTGGAATGTTAGGTGATGGCTCTACTAATATTAACGTACTTGGTGCTACTGCTGGTAGTGGAAGCGGTGCTCCTACTGCTTTTCAAGCATGGGAAAAATCTTGTGAAGATACTTTAGCTCTTCAAGGTGGTCTTTATCAATGGGCTTTGACTCAACAGAATCAACGTTTTGAAGATAGAGAAAGTCTTAATAGTGAATTGTTTGGTGTTTATATTGATGGACGTAATCGTACTGATACTCTTATTGAGAAAAATAACACTGACCATTTTAATCTTTACAAATATACTCGTGACGCTGATGATGATATCCGTAAAGAGTTATCTGATTTGAAAGCTGAATTGGCTGTTACTAAAGCTATTCGTCCTTATCAAGATAAACTTATCCAATGCGAAATGGAAAAGATGTTTACGGCTGGTATCAACTATACTGATAGAAAGACTTGTAATGTTATCTATGGTGTAGTTACTCTTCCAAACGAACCTACTGTTACTGGTCTAGTTGGACGTAATGCTTATGGATGTTTGCCATGTGGTTTTACTCAACCTGCTAGCGGAACTCCGGCTCAGTAATATTACTAAGTTTGATTAAGAACATAAAATTGAAAGAGATATGATACCTGTTAATCAATTCATACTAGGTAGTAGTGACCCTTTGCTATATCCTAGTGAAAAAATGATATGAATAAAGCTCATGAAATTTGTGAACGCTATAAAGAAGTATTGCCTAATGATGTCGAACCTTGCGATGTTTATGTTGCAATTAATGCTCAATATCATGATTATGCTAAACTATTTGAAGAATGGTTTGGTGGTAATATAGATAATAAAGTGTTTGAAAGTGCTATTACATTTTGGTTTAAAGATGTAGATTTTGATGGTGATAAAGTATGGGAATATTTCCATATGAATAACTAATCATTATTGTAAAACTGTAAAAGGGAATTATCTTCGGATAGTTCCATTTTTTATTTATCTAAATTTTAGTATGGACAAATTTATTGATGTAATTGTAGATGGTATCCTTAGTAATTTTGACTTTGGATTTATGTTTATTGTTAATGTTCTAACTTATATTATTATTAAAACTATTGATTACTTTAATGGTGATAATAAAGTTCCTACTTGGCAAAAACGATGTGTGTTAGTTATAAGTATTGTTGCTATGGCTGGTATTTATATTGCTGCTGGATATGATAATGCTATTATGCTTGTTAATAGTGCTGTTCTTGCTCCTGTATTTTGGAGTTGGGTTGTTAGTCCTATTCTAAAGAAACTTGGAGTTGGTTATAAAGATATTGATAATACTATTGGTTAAAACTGTATGATATTAATTAGCTAGGTTTGACTAACTGATTCAAGCCTGCTCCATCCTCTACGGGGAGTATAGCTTGCCGAATTTGGCTAGTTTTAAGCCTAGCTGATTAGTTATACACGATTGAATAAAAGTCTTACTGTAAGCCTAAAAAGTGGCTCTATGGACGTACATAAATATTTACAATATTAAAATTTAAAATAGTAAAGTTATGAGAGTTATTAAGACTAAACATTTTCCTTTTTGTGGTTATAAAGCTATTAATCTTTTTGGTATTGTATTTACTAAAGGAGAATTAAGTAATAGAGAACTTAATCATGAAGCTATTCATACAGAACAAATGAAAGAAATGTTATATATCTTTTTCTATATATGGTATGGTATTGAATATCTTATTATAAGATTATTTCATATTAAGCAACATGATGCTTATAAAGATATAAGTTTTGAAGAAGAAGCTCATGCTTTTGATAATTATGCTAATTATATTAGTGAACGTAAACATTATACTTGGACTAAATATCTAGGTATTAATAGTTCTAAGACTGCTTAATTAAAAAAATGTTAATAATATAGTTAAACTACTTGTTATTAACAATATAATTTATATTTGTAACAAACTAAATTCTAAAGATATGGAAGATGATAAAAGAGTTAATTATAAGTTAGAAGCTATTAGCAAACTTATTAATAATCTTAAACTTAGTATTTCTGGTAATAAAGAACATGATGAGCTTGGAGAAAATAATGTTATAGTTAATCTTGATGAGATTAGTCAAAAGATTACTGAATTACATGAAATGGTTAAAGCTGAATTTGATGAATTTGAAAATCAACATAAAAGTGAATCAGATGAAACTCAAACTCTTCTTACTGAAAAATTTGATTTAGTTCATTCTGATTTAGCTACTATTAGTAATAAACTTACTACTATTGATACAAATATAAAGAATATGAGTAGTGCATTACAAGGTAAGTTTAATGCTTTAATTGCTGCCGTTAATGATATGAAAGCTAGTAATGATACTAAGAACGATGCTATAATTGCTGCTCTTCAAGGACTTGTAACTAAAGTTAATCAAAATACTAATAATATTAATTCTCTTGATGGTCGAGTTGATGCTCTAGAACAAGCTTAATATGAATTTTAATTTAGTAGAAATGTATAATGGCTTATTAAGATTTAATAAGCATATACTAAATGAACTTGCAGAAGGACTTAAACATTTACCTAATTTAGATGGAGTATCTAAAGGAGATAGTTTAATTATTAATGAACAAGGCAATCCTGCTTGGGGTTCTACTGCATTTATTCCTACTTTTGAAAATGCTGCTTATGGTATTGAATGGACTAAAGATGATAATGATATAATCAGAATTGGTAATGCTAAATTTCATAGAGAACTTCCTATTCAAAATAGACTTAAAGGCTGTGTCTATAATGAAAAGAAAATCAGTTATTTCCTTAATCCTACTGGTTGGGCTAAACCTCTTGAAAATGGTCTTATTCCTCCTCTTGATGGAAGTGATGGCGATGTTGGGGTAAGAGTTCCAGAGTTTTATATATGTGTTAAAGATACTGGTACTAAATATCAACTTTGGATAAGTGATTTTAATATTGATGGAACATTTACTAGAGTTCATCCTTTTATTATAAGTCATACTAAAACTATGACTAGGACTAGAGAAGATGGTAAAGAAGAAGTATTTAGTGCTTGTATTAAACCTGATGATACCAGATATTTAGGAGGAAATAAAAGTTCTTCTATTGTTGCTACTAAATTACAAGGTAGACCTAGAACTGGAATTATTTATGATAAAGCTAATGAATTTTGTGCTAATCGTGGCGATTGGATTACAATGATTGATTATCTTGAATATTGTGCTTTACAAGCTCTTTGTTATATTGAGTATGCTAATTTTGATAATCAAGCTGCATTAAATACTAATTTAACTAGTGATGGATTTAAACAAGGAGGTCTTGGTGCTGGTGTTACTAATTTAAATTGGGATAGATGGACAGCTTTTAATGGTAATAATCCTATTGTACAAACTTATTGGACTGCTGAACATAATATTGGTAATGGTAGTACTAATGGTGACCATTATGAACTAGGAAATTATAATACAGATGGAAGTAATTTAAATACTTATCCTGCTGTTTATCGTGGTATTCTAAATTTCTTTGGTGATATATGGACATTTATTAGAGATGTAGTTATTGTAAATCGTAATGCAAATTATAATAGCGTTTATCTTCTTAAAAAAGGAGTTAATCATTCTGATATTACAATAGATAATATTCAAGATAAATGTTATTTTATAGGTGACCAAGCTAATACTAATAATTTTATTACTGAATTTGATTTTAGATTTGGTCCTTATTTTGTTCCTAATAAAGTTGGAACTAATAAAAAAGCTGACAATAATTGGAAAAGAGGTGATGATGGACAAAATACAGATAAATCTGTTCGTGTGCTTCTGCTTGGCGGTGGCGCTGGTAGCGGTTCTTGGGCTGGCTCTGGTGGCTTTCATTCTGTTTGGGTTCGGTCGGGTTCTGATGCTTATGTCGGCTTCTTTACTACAGTTAAGCTTGATTAAATAAGTCCACGTGGAACTGTTGCTAGGAGTAGTTGGTTAATTAATTTGTTTTCTGTTTTTGCATTTCTCGATACTACTTCTGCAACAGTTTATTATAATAATATTAAAGGTTATATTTCTTAAGATGATTGACATTTAGATACAGTGCTTCTGCTTAGCAGTAACGCTAATAACAGTTCTAAAGCTAGCTCTAGTAACTTTAATTCTAATTGAGTTCAGTCAGATTCTAATGCTAATGTCGGCTTCTTTTATATAATTCCTGAAACTAATACATATAAGATTAATATAAATATTATTTTGGGAAGTATAACCTTACCTCTTGGTAAAAGATAACGTTATTTAGAAACTAAAAGTGTTGGTAGTGATATTCACGAAGGCTCTTATATAAATTATATAAATATGAAAAGATATAGTGGTTTACATGATAAACTATATACTATTGAAAACATTGAAGTTGCTGATGATAATGCAAGAAAGAATAAGAATAAGAAATATGGTATTAATAAACATGATAAAAATAGACAATATGAAAATGAAGATTTAGTAGATAAACTATTTAATCTTAAATATAAAACTTCTAAATATAGTCTATATAAAATATATGAACCAAAAGAACGTATTATTTATAGGCTTCCTTATTATCCGGATAGAATTGCACATCATGCTATAATGAATGTTGTAAAAGATATTTGGACAAAAAGTTTTATTCATAATACATATAGTTGTATTGAAGGTAGAGGCATTCATCTTTGTGCTAATAATCTTAAAAGAGATTTAAGGAAATATCCTAACGAAACTATATATTGTCTTAAATTAGATATTAGAAAATTTTATCCTAGTATTCCTCATGATGGTCTTATTTATATTAAATTATATGTTCATACTATTGGATTGAAAGTTAAAGATAATTATCAAATATATCCTGTTGATAGTAGAGGAATTAATTTTGTTGGTTATGTATTTTATCATACTCATACTCTAATTAGAAAGTCTATTAAATATAAAATTATAAGACTAGTAAATAGTTATTTAAATAGAGAAATTGATAGAAAAGAATTTAAAGTTAGAATGTGTGCTTATTATGGATGGCTTAAACACGCTGATGCTAAAAATCTTCTTCATAAAATTCAAAGTCTTACAGGTGTTAGATATTCTAATTGGAATGGTAAAAGAACTAATATTACTAAATATTATGGTAAATACGTTAGAATAATTCAAATTATTAATTATGCTAAGCATTTTAGAATTAATTTTATTAGAAATGGTAAAGCTTATTATGCCGATAGTAGAGATAAAACTCTATTTTATTCTATACATAGACTTAACCATTTTCCTATTAATTTTAAAATTACTAAATATGATTGGCGTATTTATGCTAAAAATAGAAAAGAAAAAGTTAAACCTCAAACATAATATATTATGACTAAAGATAAACTTAAAGATGATATTATTAGAACTATATGCTGTTTAAATAGTGATATATCTAATAAAGATAGAAAATTATTAATTGAATTATTAAATTCTATTGTTGATTATACTAATAATACTGAACTTGAACAAGATGTTAAAGTTATAACACAAAAACATAACGAATTAGCTGAAACAGTTAATGAACTTAAAACTAAAGTTGAAACATATTCTAATAAGATTAATGAACTTGAACAAAGAGTTCATCAATTAGAAAACGCAAGTCAATCTTAATATGGCTAGTCTTAATCAATTAGTTAGTGAATTTGCTCATGCTGTTGGCAATCCTAATAGTATTCCTCTTAGACGTAATCTTCGATATGCTATTCTTCATGGTCGTAATGAACTAATTCGTAAAAGTTATGAAAATCATAAATATGTTGATAAAGGTTTGCAACAACGTATTCGTGTTTCTATTATTAATGTTCCTGATGGTGACTTATATAATAGTCAAACTCTTGGGCTTCCTGCAATTAAACGTACTAAACAAGAAGTTCCAAAGCCAGTTAGACTTATTAATAACTTACCTTTCCAATCAATTAGAACTACCGGACATACTGGGATAGAAATACCATTTGCTAAAGAAGCTAGTGCTAAGTTTTATCATTATCTTGCAGGTATGTGTAATCTTCCTGTTTATGATTATATTAATGGTTACATTTATTTCTTTAGTAATAATAAAGATTGGTTTCAAAATATAGGTTCTATTATTATTGAATCTCCATTTGAAATTCCTTATCTTGTTCCTACCGAAACTGTTGAAAAAGTTAAAGATGTAGATTATGACCCTATTGATGATGAAGCTAAATACGATGATGATGAATTTCTTATTCCTGAAGATATGATTGGTGCTCTTAAAGAGATTGTATTTAAACGTAATCTTATTGAAGTTCCTCGTCAAACAAATGAAACTCCTATTGATAATCTTGTAACTAGATAAATTATGATTAAAGATATAGATATTAGTCATTATTATAAAAAGTTTATTGAAACTTCTAATGACGATATGGCAAAATATAATAAAGAACTTGAACTTATAAATAAGATGAAAGCTGATTGTCGTGCTTATATTAAAAGTAAAAATCAAGTTATTAAAGATGATTTAAAAATTAATCTTAATGAATATGGGTTTCAATTTCTTAATGATAATGTTGAATTAATTAATAAGTTAGAACAATTAATTAATAATCGACTTAGTTATACAGTTGGAGAAAGACGTATTGTTCTTCTCCAACTTTTGCGTTATTGTAACTTAGCTAAAAAAGCAAACGATTACATTATTGCTCTTAAACTTGCTACAAGACGTTCTGAATTAAGTCTTTCTGATTATAAAAAGTACGTTCATAGATATTATAGTTATGGTGTTCATAAATGTGTTCTTGAAGGTTATGCTTATCATTTTAAACATGAAATTGGTGATTTAGTTATTAATTTCTGGAGATATAGAGATAAACCTAGAGATACTTATGTTGATTGGAACGCTACTAGACTTAAGAAACAAGAAATTATTAATGCTGGTCTTAAACCTTATGATAAAGAAGAAGCAGAAATATATAAAATTCGTGGACTTAAGTATGATGGTATTCCTTATGTAGTTTATAAAACTAATAAAGAGTTTTATGAAATACAACTTATTAATAATGGAACTCATAGTTATAGTGCTATTAAATTTAAGTATGCTAATTATATTAATAGAGAACTTAGAGGTAAAGATGCTAAACAACTTAATTCTGAATGTAAAACTGTTGATGATATTTTTAATCTTAAATTAGGATTAAGAAGTAAACTTCTTGTTTATCTTGAACGAGAACCTAATGCTCCATTTAAATATATTAGAAATGTTAATCAACAAAAGTATGAACGTGGAGCACATAATAATGGTAATAAAACTAGATATAAAAACTAATATTATGGCAAATAATAAAACGATTACGATAGAACATATAATTGGTAAACTTGATAATGATTTCAATCCTGATGGCAGTGATTGGATTCCTAGAGTTCCTGCTTGGTGTGTTGATGCTATGAATGAACTTAAAGTTCTTCGTAAAGTTGATAAGAAAATGAAACTAACCGTCATTAATAAGATAGCTAAAAGTAAATGTTGTCTTATTGATGACGGTCTTAAAGTATATGATAGTAATGGTTGTGAAGTACCTAGAGCTGATAGTAGTAAGTATAGATGTGGTGATACAGAATCTGCTCCATCCTCTACGGGGGGTCAAGCGGAGGACGAAAGTCCAGAGCGTGCTACTAATAAAGACTATCTTGGTATGCCTGATGATTGTTGTCCTAATGGTTCTAGAACTAGAGAAGTTATTGATACTGGTAAAGTAGGATGTAATCCTGTTGTTTATACAGTTCATAATAATACTGAATGTCCAAGATGTCAGCATGAAGTTCATTCTCATTGTCAGACCCCCCGTGGAGGATATGATAAGTCAAATCATAATTATATTCTTATTGGAGGTAATACCATTGAACTTAATTTTAATGATACTTGTATAACAGTTGTTTATAAAGATATTGAAACTCAATATAGCGATAATTATCATTGTGAGATTCCTGTTATACCTGCTAACGGTAAATTAATTCAAGGTCTTACTTATTATTGTATGGCTCGTATGCTTATGAGAGGATATAAACATCCTGTGTTTAATCTTTCTGCTAGTCAATATGGAACTAATCCTTTCTATCTATGGGAGAGTATGAAGAAAGATATTAAGACTAGTGTTTTGTTAGATGAACAAAGTGATGATAATAGTGGTTGGAATGAGTTCTTTTATAACTTTACTTTTCCTAAATAATTATGAATATACAAAAGAAACTTAATCTTAATAAACATCCCGGTGATTGTGTGCCTTATTCATTAGTTGCTGCTAAGAATGTTAAAGTAAGTAATGATGATAGGATGATTGTTAATGAAGAAGGACTTGAAGATTGTAAAGTAATTGCTAATGCTATTCATGAAGATGGTATTAATAATTTTAAAGTAGTTGGCGTTATTCCAACTAGTACTGAACTTATTTTATTTATTGTTAATACTGATTCTAATGAATCTTATATTTATAGATATAATGAACAAGCTGATAATTGTTATAGAGTAAATAGTAATTGGAAATATAATGGTGGAAAGATTAAAGGAACATATACTTATAATGTTAAAAATCATCTTATTATAGCTATTGCTGAAAGTGATGCTTCTGTTGATGTTCCTCTTAAAACTATTAATATTGATTTAGATTCTGACAGTCCTGATTCTGAAATGTCTGTTATTCCACAAGTAACTTTACCTACTATTAGTGGTCTAAACTATGTTAGTGGTGGAGCTTATAAAGGATTTTATTTTTTATTTATTAGATATAAGATAGATAAAACTAATTATACTAAATGGTATAGTATTGGATTTCCTATTTTTAATGATGTTATAATTCCACAAGTTATTAATAAAGTTTGTTTTAGAAAAACTAATGTTTATGAACCTAAAGATGACCCAAATGGTTATTGTTATGGTAATACTGATTCATTTAGTGATTCTAAAGATATATGTAATCAAACTTTTGAAATAAATATTGTTGGTGGTCGTTCTGGTCTTTATCAACTTGGTTTTATTGTATGTAAAAAAGATAGTACTCAAGCATTTAGAACAGATGATTTAAATAATAATATTTTTAAATTTAGTAGAGATGTTCTTGTTGAATATAGTGTTTCTGATTTAACTACTGATTATTATAATTACTATAATGTTGGTAATATTATTAATTATAAGAATAGAATATATATTGCCAATTATAATGAAAAAACTGATAATGATGATAGAACTTTAAGCAATGGTAAAACATTAGAAGAAGCTGTTAAGGATATCACTATTAAACTTCGTAATAAAGCTGTTAATGCTTATTATAATGATTATACTACTGTTAATGCAGTTAGTGAAAAAGGTCCATATTTTAAAATGGCTAGCCTTCAAATTACTGGTACTGCTGATTGGCAAATTAAAGATATTAATAAAGTATTCAATAATAATCAATATCCATTTCGTACTTTTAAAACTTTATTTAATGATACAGTTATACAAGGTATTGCTGCTCATGAATATTTAAAGGTTAATTATAATACTAAAATACAAGTAGGCAGTAGAGGTAGTCATAATCTTAAAGAATATCTTGCTTGTCATTGTTTTATTATTCCTACAAGTTATAAATATGAAAATAATCAGGCTATTTATACTATGCCAAGTACAGTTAAAATAGCTTGTTATGTTTATAATGGAATTGGATTTACAGAAGATGCTGTATTTACTAGCGGACAAGTATTATTTGGAAATACTATATTTGATATTGATAATTGTAAAATGAGAATTACTCATTCTACTATTGAACCTAGTTATGATTTTAATGAACGTAAAAAGAATGATACTCTTATTCCCGGAGAAGTATATAATTTCTTTATTCATTTTGTTGATAAATATGGTGATGCTAGTAGAGGATATAAATTATCTAATAAAGATAAATATATAAATAATGTTGTTAATGATGGTTCTCATTGTACTATAATTACTTTTAATTGGAATAATCAAGGTAATGGTAATATTCCATATTGGGCTGTTATTAGTGGTGATATTTCAATATCTAGTATTAGTGCTAATGTTAAAAGATATATTGCTAATCGTAAAATTGTAGTTTATACTGCTGAACCAATAAACAATCCTACCACTAATATATTACTTGATAGTTCTGGTGAACTTATAGCTACTAATAAAGATGAACTTTATACTCTTATATCTAATTATTTTATTGATTATAAAGATAAAGATAAGTATAATGATTTATATGTTTATCAAGTTATAAATAGTGGTAGTTATACTCCTTGTAGTAATCAAGTAATAGGTGCTATTGGTGTTGATAGCGAAGCTAAATTTGGTTATTATGAAAATATTAATGGTGATGAACTATTTAGAATACCTGATTTAATATTTGATTCTGAAGTTGTTGGCGGTGAACATACTAGAGATTTTGTATATAACATGAATAATACTTTTAATAAGTTTTATATTCGTGCTAATATTGATACTACTTTATGGAATCAAATTAAAGAACTTGGTTATGTTGGATGGTTTATTAGTTATGAAAAAGTTGAACCTATTACTAGATATACTGGATTATTAACTAGAAAAGATTATTGTAATATAGCTAGTAATGTTACTTGGCAAGGTGGTAGTTGGGGTACAAAACCGGGTTTTGTAGCTAATAATTTTACTAGTGATAAATGTTATCTATATAGTGGTCGATTTGATATTGATGATAGTATTAAATATGATTTTAATATTATTCGTATTGATGGTAAATGTAAATTTGAACCTTATAAAAAGAAACATGATGTAGTTGATATGGTAGTTAATACTACTTATCCTTATAGTTATAATATGCCAGTTATGGGTGTAATTAGTAGAAATGAATATAAACCTATTAATAATTATAAATTAGTAGTCGCTGATAGTGTTGCCGATAGTAGAGCTGGAAAAGGAACTGCTCTTGAAATGGACGATTATAAGGAATTACTACTTGATGCTGAAACTATGTTTCTTGCAACAGTTCTTAATTGTACTAGAAATATTTATACTAGTAAAGAAAAAGAACTTGTAAGACTTAATGATGTTTGTTATAATGGAGGAACTTATTCTATTGAACATGGATATAATGGTAGAATGACTTATGATGGTGTTCTTATTTATAATGATAATGGAGTTATAATGAATGAAGGTAATTATAAATTATATACTCCTACTAATAATCAATATTATTATAGTGGTGATGAACCATGTTGGTTTGATATTCCATTTAATGTTTATGTTCAATTTCCTTTATATAATGATAAATTTTTTGAAAGTAAATGTTTTAATAATGAACCTAGCAAGATAGCTTTTAGTATTAAAGAAGAAACTGACAAGAAAAGTGTTGCTTTTGGTACATTTGTAGAACCTAAGAATAGTGTTGATTTATTTAAAGACCCTATTGGAAATGTTGACCAATATGTTCCTAAATTGTTAACTCAATATCGTAACGATATTATTAACATTACTCGTTTTGATAAAACTATAAGACGTAGTAATGTTATTCAAGATGAAAGTGAAGTTAATGCTTGGAGAATATTTCCTATTGAGGGTTATAAAAATATTACTGAAAATAAAGGAAGTATAACTAATCTAGTTGGAATTGGATATTATCTTTTAGTTCATACTCAACATAGTATGTTTATGTTTGATATAAGTGCTGCACTTAAAACTAGAGATGAAAATGTTCAATTATATCAACCTGATGCTTTTGAAGTTGATTATAAAGAAGTCTTTACTAGCGATAAAGGTTATGGTGGACTGCAAGATGATTTAGCATATATAGTCGGAGAATTTGGTTATATTTTTTATAATGATGATTTTCATAAACTTTATCAATTTGATGATGGTCAACTTAAAATAATGGATGAAGATATTAAATTATGGCTAGATAAATATCATCCTAATAAAGTTAGATTTGCTCATGATAAATTTAATAATCGTATTCTAATTAAGTTTGATTATACTTATGATAATATTAATCCTAATACTAAAGAATCTATTATAGAATCGCATAATGAAGTTATTAGTTTTAATTATAAAATAGGTAGTTTTATTAGTTTACATGATTATTATTTTAATAATGCTTGGTCTACTAAAACTAAATGTTATTTTCAAACTGAACATAATGATGATAGACTTAATTGTCCTCTTCATGTGTTTACTAATGAATATAATTATGGTAGATTTAATACTCACATGGGTGATGATAGTAGAAGTCTATATTTAGTATCTAAGCAAGAAGTAGGTGATGAACCTGTATTAGTTCATAATAGTTATATTGATATTATAGTTAATGAATCTTATGAACTTATTAAGTTTCTTGAATTTATTAAATATAAAGTACGTAAGATATATATTCCTATTTATAGTGATAATATTAATAATCCTGTTGATTTAAGAGAACATCCTTATGCTGGAGATATACTTCGTATATTTAATGAAGATAATGATACTGATGATATAGATATTAATATTGATAAACTTAATGAATTTAATAAGTATAAAAAACCTTGGTATGAACTTACTCAATATAATTTTAATTATTTTCGTAATTCTATTAAAGAACATCCTAATACAGTAAGTGATAAACTTCGTAGAGTATATGGTAATTATTTTGTAATTCGTTTTATATTTAATAATTCAGATAATAAGCGCATTGAATTTGAAAGTCTTGAATGTGCTCAAACTCAATTTAGAAAATTATGATACAATATAGAGATAGACAAAGACAAAAAGCTTTTATTGGTGCTATTATTGGTGCAGCCGCTAGTATTGCTGGTGGTATTATTAAAGGTAATAAGCAAAAGAAAGCTCAAGAAAAAGCTCAAGCTGAAGCTCAAGCTGCACAAGACCATAAAGATGCTTTACAAAATGCTCAAGCTTTAACTAGTGCTTATGCTAATCAAGATTATGTTAGTCAATATAATGATAAGCTTACTCTTAAATGTGGCGGTAGAGTTCGGCGTAAAGCTGGTTTCGGTACTGAATTTGCTGATGCTCTTCCCGGTTTAGGTAGTCTTGCTAGTTCTATTACAGGAGTTCAAGGACTTGGTGAATTAGGTACTGCAATAGGTCAAGGTATTTCTGCTAATCAACAAATTAATGAAAATAAACGTATTGCTCAAGAAGCTGAACAGCGTAAACAACTTCAAGCTGGTCAACAGCAACTTAATATTACTTCTGATAAAATGATTAATCCAATGACTATGTATCAACGTTCTAGTTTTATTAATAAATATAAATGTGGTGGACGTAGAAAAGCGTGGATTGGTGCTGCTATTGGTGCTGCTGGAAGTTTAATTGGTGGTATGTTTGGAAGTAAAGGACAACAACCAATTCAAGTTAAACAAGCTGACCAAGCTAGTTATAGTGCTCCTAAAACTGGTCTTGAACGTCCTGAATGGATTACTAATGGTACTGTTCAACAACCTGTTATGCCTCAATCAGTATATCGAGATAGGCTAAATGTATATCGCTGTGGCGGTAGTAGACGCTAGTCTTTTGCTCTCTGTTGAATTATTATATATAGGTATGAACTATTAATCGACTGATAGGCTATCGTTCAGCAGAGAGCCTTAAAATCAATTAAATTACAATTTCTCATTATATTATATAAAATGCCTAGAAAAGATAAAGTTATTCATATAAGTAATTTACCTAGTACATTTAGAGGTAATGTTACTCGTAATGGAAGATTTATTCAAAATGGTATTCCTCCACTTGGTGGAGCTTATGATAAAGTTGCTAAATCTACTGGTTTAATAAGACTTGGTAATGAATTTCTCTATAATGGTGTAAACAATTTAGTGTCTAAAGATAATAGAGAAAAATTAATGAATAATACTGCTGGTAGACTTATTAATTATGTTAAAGATTTTAATAAAGAATCTATTCCTAGTGATGATGAACTTGGACCAACATTTCCATTTAATATTATTCAAACTCCTAGAAGTAATGGAAGAAATCTTCCTCAAAAGCAATATGCTGCTGGTGGTAAAATACCAAATGTAGTTGCTGGTGGTATTGCTCAACCTCTTGGTAATAATTTCTTTTATATGAATGGAAGAAAACATAGTCAAGGTGGTATTGATATTGGTCCTAGTGATAAAACTGGTATTGAAGTAGAAGATGGTGAAGTAGTTGAAACTAATGGTAATGAACTTAAAGTTTATTCTGCACAGCCTATACTTAATGGTGCTAGTCCTGCTAAATTAGTTATGGGTGGAGCTAATCCTGATAAAGTATTTAAAGCTCAAGAAGATTTTAAAGATAGAAATAGAATTAATGATGATGGAACTAAATATAAAGAAGGTGGCAAAATTTATCAAGCACCTGATGAATATAAAAGACAAATCGCTGAAAGTGGTTCGATAATTATTGGTGGTTATCCTACAATAGCTGGTAATAGAAATTATAAATTTATTAAAGGTCTAACTAAAGCTTCTAGAATAGGTAGAACTGCTACTAATTTTATTAATTTAGGTAGACAAAAAATTTATGATTTAGCTAATAAAATTGATAATACTTGGATTAATCAAGGAATTAAAGAAGTTTATAGAACAACTATTGGTAAACATGGTAGTAATCTTCCTAGAACTATTGATTATATAAATAAAAATAATATAAATGAAAATAAAAAAGCTATGGGTGGATTAAGTAGAGATAAAGATTATGGTTCTAAAAAGAAACCTTATACTAGTGTAGCTAAAAAAGATTTTGCTGGTGGACATAGAAGTTATCCTATTCCTACAAAAGCAGATGCTGTTGATGCTTTAAGACTAGCTGGACTTCACGGTAGAAGTGATGTTAAAGCTAAAGTTTATAATAAATATCCAGAACTTAGAAAGAAAGGTAATGTTGGATTAGTTGTTAGTATTAATGGCAATGTTAAGAATGGATTAATTCATTCTCCATCCTCTACGGGGGGTCTACGTGATAAATTTGCTGTTGGTGGAAATCGTATTAATCGTCATGGAAGAACTTTGGAATATGATGAACAAATTGGAGCTTATGTTCCTATAACTAATAGAACTATTAATAGAACTTCTACTTATCCTATTAATAAATCTGCTAGAGGTGAAACTATTGTTGGCAGTGATTATACTTTTAGAAATGGAAGATGGTCTAAAAATAATAATGTAAATACTAATATTGATAATGGAAATCGTCGTCCTCAATATTATGCAGAACGTAGACTTCCTTTATTTGAAGATGGTGCTGGTATTACTAGTGGTTTAGTTAGAGCTGGTTGGAGTCATGGAAATAACAAAGGTGTTAGTATGAATAATACTAATATTCCAAGTTTATCTGCAACTAAATCTAGCGGGAAGACCCCCCGTGGAGGACGAAGTAAGTCAAGTCAATCAACTCAATCTGTTCCTACTAAAACACCTCCTATTGCTGTTTATAATCGTAATCTACCAAAAGTAGAAGTTAATATTCCAACTACTTTACCTGTTTCTACTAGTACACCTGCTAAAGGAACTACATCTTCCGATAGTAAAGGTCAAGGTAAATTTAAAAATCTTACTACTGCTGATTGGATTGGACTAGGTAGTAATGTAGCTGGTAGTTTAGCTAGCTATTTTGCTAGTAGAAGAGCTATTAATAAAATGAGAGGTCCAGGTCAACCTACTCTTATTAGTGCTAATAAACTTAAAACTAAATATAATATTAATCCTCAACTTGATAGAATTAGAGAAGATAAATTTGAGGCTTATCGTGATATTGATTCTAATACTGCTAGTAGTCGTGTTAGTTTAGCTCGTAAACAACGAGTTCGTAATGCTGCTGGTCAAGCTGCTAATGAACTTTATGGTAATAAAGAAAATATAGAAACTAATCTTATTAATCAAGATAAACGTAATCAGCAAAGTGTTCGTCAATTTAATGCTCAACAATACAATCAATATATAGATAGAAAAGCAGCATTTGATAATGGTATTAGAGAAGCTAAAGTAACTAATATTAATAATTTATTTAGTGGAATTAATGCTGGTATTCAAGATATGATTAGTAGATATGAAAATCGTAAAGCTTTAAATAATACTATTGGCGCTATGAGGGCATCTGCTCCTAATGTAGATGATAGAATTATGCGAGATGCTGGAGTTGATTATGATGAATTTATTATTCGTAAACGTAGAAAACTTGGAGGAAAACAATCATGCCGATAAACTTTTATACTCCTACTTTTAGACAACAAGTTAATCCTATTGACTTAAATGTCTTAGCTAGAACTTATAATACTCTTGAACAAGGTCATCAACAAGCTATTCAAACTAAATCTCAAATTGATGCTCAACTTGCTCAATTAGATTTAAATGAAGCTGAAGATGCTTGGCGTCAAGAACAACTTAATAAAGTTCGTAATGCACTTACCGAAAATATGCAATATGGTAATGCTTATTCTAGTCTTGATGATATAGTTGGAACTTATGGAGATATAACTTCAAGTCCAGGAATGATTGGTCGTTTACGTGCTCAACAAGATTATAAAGCTTATATGGATAATCTTGATAAACGTACTGATTTATCTGAAGATTATAAGAATTATTATCGTGCTATTAATAAATATAATTATCAAGATATAACTGATAAGAATGGTAATGTTATTGGTGGAAGTAAATGGACTCCTATTGATAAAGAAGTTTCTGAAATTCCTATGAATCAGATACTTAATCAAGCACTTCAATGGGCTGCTAAAGAACAAGGCGGTGGTAGTCAAACAAGATGGCTTGATGCTAATGGAAAAGTTACTGATGATATTACTAAATCTGTTACAGGAGAGATTTATTCTCATACTAAAGGTAATTGGCAAAGATTAAGTAAAGCTAAACTTGCTGAAGCTGTTAAAGCTGTTATTGAAAATACTCCTGGTGCTAAAGCTAGTCTTGAGCAAGATTATAAAATTGCTAAATGGAAATATGACCAAAATGGAAGTAATCCTGATATAACAGATAAAAATGGTATTCTACTTACTCCTGAACAATATCTTGCTAAACGTATTGACCCTTTCTATAATGCTGCGACTTTTTATAATCAAGATAGTAATACTACTTATGGTGAAGCATGGAAAGCTCAATTAGCTTTATCTAAACAAGCTGGTTCTGGAAGTAGCGCTCAAAGAAAACAAGCTATTGATAATTTAACTTATAAAGGTACTCCTGTTCGTATTGATAATTTTATGCCTGCTCAAGCTCAAGCTGAAATTACTAGCAATAGACAATCAATAGCTGGATTGCTTAGTAAATATAATCCTGATATTAATATTAATTTAAGTACTGCTAATCCAGATGATATTAGAACTAGTATTATGACTAATATTACTAATCCATCTGATAGAGCATATGCTCTTAGTTATCTTAATGATATTATTGATAATCAAGAATATATTAATAGTCTTAAAGTTGGTAAATCTCAAGATAGTATTGATGGATTTGATACATATAATTCAATTATTAGTTTAAGCGATTTACCTAGTAATAAATATTCAGATAGATATAGCAAATATGTTAATCAAATATTTGGAGATAGTTCTGCTATTAGACAATACTTTAATAATGATGATGTATATAATTCATTTATTAATGCTATTGGAGGAGAGAAAAAAGCTGCTAGTCTTGGAGTAAGATTTGGTTCTGATGGTAATGGTTATAGATATGCTGAATTACCAAAAGATTATCATAAATCTATTTATAGTTTTGGTAAAGCGGTTAAAGAAGCTGAAGATACTAGAAATCTTTTAAATGCTTTTCTTAATTCTGCTAAAACTAGATTTTTTGGTTACGGTGATAAATTTGTTCGAGTTGACTCTAATGGTGAAGAACATCATGCTGTATTCCCAATAGGTAATAAAGAACCTTATATTGGTTTAATTGATTATGTTGATTCTCTTAAATCTAAAAATGATGCTGTTCTTGACGGTGGGCAAATAAATGCTTCTACTATTGGTATATCTGCAATGACTCCTGAACTTGCTGAACTTAATTTTGTTATGAGTTCTAATCCAAAAGCTGCTAGTAAATATTCTGCTCAAAAGAAACAATTAGAAGAACAAGCTATGTCTGCTATTAAAGCTGGTATTGATTTAACTCAAGGTGAAGCTTATATTACTAGTGAAAATGGAATATTTGAACCTATGACTTCTGAAGATAGAAAAGCTTATACAGCTTATCTTAGAAGTGCTAAAGAAAATGAAATTACTCCTACTATTGTTCGTGACCCAAAAACTGGTGATGTTGGAGTTCAAATTAATATTGCAGGTTACTACGATACAGAAGGTAAACTTAAAAGAGAACCTATTACTTTACTTGTAGGTAGTGGTGCTATTGATAGTTCTATTATTCAATCTTGGAATCAAGATACTAGTTGGAGAGCTGCCGGTAAAGTAGAAAATTATTATAATACTAATAGACCTATTTCCCTTACTAATAATGCTGCATTTACTGGAATTGATAAATTTAAATTAGTGCCTAATGGTGAAGGTTTTAGTTTAATTAATTCAACTAATAATCAAACTATTGGTTTAGTAAGTAAAGAAAATGCTGTTGATATTGTAGATAATTTATCTCAATGGGAACAAACTGTAACTGCTGTTAAAGCTGGTATGACAGTAGATGAAAATGCTGTTAAAGCTATTCAACAAAATGTTGCTACTAAACTTGCTCAACTTAGTGGTAGTTCAGACCTTTATGTTATTCAATATTACTATGATAAATTAACTAATAATCTATATTAATATGGATGTATTAAAGTTTCTACAAGGTGGTAATAAAACACCTAATCCTAAATATAATCCTAAAACTAAAAAGGGGGCTATACAGCCTCCTACTTTAGTTGATTACAACCCCGGCACTTCTATTAGTGACCGGGGTCGTGGTCATTTATTTAGTCGTATTGCTGGACAATCATATAATCTTAATCAATATGATATAGATAAATATGCTCCTTATGATGTTTATGTTAATCCTGTTGATGACCAAGAAAAACTTGATAAAGAACGTGCTGTTAATCAAAGTAATTGGGAACAAGGATTAAGAATGATTGGACAGATTGGTAATGAGATTACTGTTGGTACAGCTATTGGTTTTGCAGATTTAGTTGATGCTTTCTATAATATGGTTAGTAATAGTCCAAATGATTATAAATCTGAAATAAGTTCTGAACTTGAATCTTTAAAAGAATCTATTAATGAACGTTTAGCTATATATAGAGAAAATCCCAATGCTGCTTTTGATATTGGAGATTTTGCTTGGTGGGCTAGCAATGCTCCTAGTATAGCTAGTGCTTTAACTCTTATGGTTCCTAGTATTAGTCTTGCTAAAGGTGTTTCTTTATTAGGTAAAGTTATAAAGTTTAATAAATTAGCTAATAAAATGGCTAATGCTATTAATATGACGCAAAAGAGTAGAGCCATTACTGGTAGAATAGCAGAAGCTACTGCTATTGGAGTTCCTTCTCGTTATCTTGAAAATTATCAAGAAGCTAGGCAAACTTATAATTATATTGAAGATTATTCTAAAACTCAACTTGCTAATATGAATGATAAACAAAGAGAAGAGTTTTATAATAATAATCCTAAATATAAAGATATGTCTGATGAAGAAGTAGCTAAAGATATTGCTAAAAATAGTGCTGATATTACTTTTGCTGAAGATTGGGTTAATGTTCTTTTTGACGTATGGCAAGTTTATACTTTAAAGAACTTATGGAAAAATGCTTTAAGTGGTAATACAACTAGCTCCAGACTTAGAAATTTAAATACTGCATTTAATAGTAATATTGATGATGCCGCTGCAATTACTAATGCTTTAAGTAATAAAACTACTAAACAAGCTATTACTAGCACATTAAAAGATATAGGTGATGATATTCTTTATGGTGTTAGAGTTGAATGGACAGAAGGGATTGAAGAAGCTATTAATTATATAGCTAGTCAAGATGGTTTATATAATGGTAAAAAAGTATTTGATAAAGATATTCCTCAACAAACTATTAAAGATTATCTTCAAGACCCAATGTTATGGGAACAAGCATTTTGGGGTGCTCTTGGTGGTATTACTTTTGGTAGTGTTATGAATAAAGCTGGAAAGTTTATTAATAAACGTCTTGATAAAGATTGGACTTCTGCTGAAAAACAAAGAGAAAATGAAATTCTTGGTCGTACTGCTACTTTTCAAGCATATCAAGAAAGACTTAATAGTATTGCTAATGGTAAAAATCCATTTATAACTATTACTGATGAAAATGGTCAACAGGTTAATCCAGATATTATTACTGGTACTGAAGAAGAACTTCGTAGTATAGCTGAAAAAGAATATATGGATAATATTATTATTAATTCTATGAATGCTGGTAATTTAGGACTTCTTGAAAGTTCTATTAATAGTAAAGAATTTAATGATAGTATTACTAATAAACTTGGATTACAACAACAAGAAAGTAGTGAACTTATTAATAGATTTAAAACTGAAATTAATAATCTTAAAAATGAATATAATACTACTTTAAATAAAGTTAATAGACTTGGTGGTGGATTTGAAGTTGGTCGTATTATAGCTACTCAAATGGTTCATGCTCGTAATCGTCAAGAAAATTATAATAATCTTCTTAATTGGGCTAATAATGTTTTAAATCAAGATATTACAAATAATCATATTGAAGATGTTGATATTACTTCTGCTAAGAATGGTATTTATCAACATATTATTAATAGTATTCAAAGAGATATTAAAACTATTCAAGATAATGCTGCAATTAACAATTCTGTTAAACAAGAACGTATTGCCCAATTAAATGAACGATTAGATGCTATTAATAAACTTTATACTCCTATTGATATTGAAAATAAAAATGATATTCAATCAGCTATTCAACTTCAAAAACAATATAATGAAGTATTTAAAGATTTAGCAGAAGTTGTTAATGCTGAAATTAATGTTGAAGTTAATAAAAATCAACTTAATCTATCTGATGATAATATTAAATCTCGTATAACTTACCTTAATAATTTCTTTGATAACAGTCGTAAAAAGATTGTTAATAAAGCTATGGACGATTTACGTAATGCTTATAAACAATATGGTAAAGATTATGTTAATTCTGTTATTAAAGATGCTAATAATGGTAATAAACCTAATATAGATAAAGTTATTAGAGATGCTTATGCCGCACTTGACTTAAGTTCTAAAGGTAATGAACATCTTAAAACTACATTAGAACAATTAGCTGAAATTGCTGAGATTGAAAATGATGTTAATAATACTCCTAAAGAGGAAGAAGTAGTTCCTGTTAATCCTGATACTAATGAAGCTAATGAAACTGATGTAGATGATACTAGTTCATCTCCATCCTCTACGGGGGGTATAGCGGAGCGAAGCGAAGCGGTTCCTAGTGAGTCTACTAATACTGAACAACCTCAATCTCAAACTGAACAACCAGTTTCTCAAGAACCTATTAGTACTCCTAAATCTGAAGTTAATAATACTCTTCCAGATGATGATTTCGAGCGTGGTCAAATAGGTACTGATTTGGTTTATGAAAGTATAGCTGATTTAGAAGATTCTTTAGGGCATGAGTCTACTAGTAGTGATTTACTTAATGCTAGACAATCTATTATTGATAAACTTAGTCAAGCTGGATTTGAACAAACAGAAGCTAGTGATATAGTTAATAATATTATTGATGGTCTTACAGGAGGTAGTTTATATAGTTCTGTTCAAGATGATAGTACTAGACGTTTATTACTTAATGCTACTTATGCTACTGTTACAGGTAATGAACGTAATATAGAAGCTATTATGGATGATTTTGCTAATAGTGTTGATAGTGAAGGTAATACTAGAGGTAAAATTGTTAATGGTAAAGTATATCTTAGTATTGGTCAATTAATTGAATATATAGATAGTGTTACAGGTAATAAAATTATTAAAAATTACTTGTTTAATCAAATAAAAAACTATCTTTACGCCAGCACTAATAATCAAGGTAAATATCGTGCTACTGATGAATCAACTATTAAAAAATTTAATGCTAGACAATTTGTTCAATATGTTGATGGTATTGCTAAAGAACGTCTTGAAAGACTTCAAGTTGAGCATACTAATAATGTTAATCTTAAATATATAGTAGAGAATAAAAATGTTAAAGCATTTACTAGTATTAAACAAGGTGATTATTTAGAAGCTATATATAATGTTAAACTTAAACGTATTGATATATTTGCTAATGATACAATTATTGGCTATATAGGAGTTCCAAATATTGATAAGTTTGGTAATTATGATATGGTTAATCAAGGTTGGAAATATAATATTCATGCTGAAAATGGTCAAGTTATTTCTCCACTTAAAGATGTTTTAATTAGCATTCTTGATGGTGATAGATTTGACGAAGAATTTATTGGTCATTTATATGAACTTGCCGTTAAAGAAGAAGTTACAAATAAAGAACTTGATACTTTATTTAAAGAATTTGAAGTTAAATATCCCGATATAGTTAAAGATTTTACTACTCCTGTTGCAAGTTTTGATTTAGCTGGACATCTTGTTAATCTTACTAAATATATATTTAATCAACCTTATGAAAATAGTCATGAAGCTAGTATTAATCGTTGGTTTAATAATCTTCTTAATAGTTATGACCAAGCTATTACAATAGTTAAAGGTGACTTTAAAGGTAAGATTAGAGCTGTTAATGTTAAATATGGAGTTCTTAATACTATTGATGACGCTAACGGTGAATGGAATGATATACAAGAAACAGTAGTTAATTATAACGAAGATGTTAATAAACTTGGTGTAGTTGTACAAGGTCAATTATATCTTAATGGAGAAAGTAAACCTACTATTATTGAAAATCTTACTACTAATGGTATGCCTGTTATTAGTATTCCAAGTAGTGATGGTACTTCTCTATATGCTTTTTGTAAACAAGTTCCATTAAATAGTAATCTACTTAAAGGTGATGCTCGACGTATTATTAATTCTATTAAGAATGAAGTTAATAATCTTTGTAGAGATTATATTAGTGGAAAAATAAGTTTTGGAGAACTTAAACAAAGTCTTGGAGATATATTTGGAAATAATAAACTTATTAACGGAGATAGAAATACTGGACTTCAAATTAGTATTAATCCTACTAATATAGGTTTTTATGTTAAAGGTGCACATTTTAATGGTAAAGATTATGCTTTTACTATTAATTCTGATGCTGGTAATTATAAACGTAATATTATTATTAATTCTCCTTATGTTGTTAATAGTGCTTTTAAAATAGGTAAAAGTTATGGTATTAATGCTAGTACTATTGATGAATTAGATAATGCTCTTCGTCCTGTTATTGATGAAATGTTTAACTATGCTCAATTTGCTATTAGTAAAGATTTTATTAATGATAGTACAAAAACTAATAATAAAACTAATAAATATATTTATCGTGAAAATGGTAAAACTATTATAAATATTGATGGTAAAACTTATAGTTATAACAGTTATCAAGATTTTATTATTAGTAATGGTTTAGTTAGAACTAAATTAGCTAATACTAATACTGATGAAACTGCTGGTAATTGGCAAATAGATATTCATTCTAAACTTGATATTACTTATGAACTTGAGGGTAGACCCCCCGTGGAGGATGGAGCAATACCTGAACAGCTATCAGAGTTCATGTTAGATGATACTCTTAATGCTATTAATTTTAATTCTTTTGAATCTGCTATAACTGCTAAGAATTTAACTCGTGGACTTAAAAAGTATTTTGCTAATGACCAAACTGCTATTGATTATATTAACGCTCTTCAAAAGATTAGTATATTACCTAAAAATATTCAAGTTGTAGATAGTATTACTGATAATAATGGTAATCAAGTTAATGCTGTTTATCATCGTGATACAGATACTATTGAACTTAATCGTTCTGCTATTGCTGGTCAAAGAGTTTATCGAGTTGTTAATATTATACTTCATGAAAGTTTACATAGACAACTTTATACTAAATATAATACTGAACAAGCTATTGCTTTAGTTAAACCTATATATGATAAATTTAAAGCTTGGCTTGATACTCAAGATGATGCTACTAAAGAAAGACTTAAACCTTATTTGTTTGAGAACTTTAATACAAGTGAAGCTCTTGAAGAATTTCTAGTTGAAAGTATTACTAGTAATGCTCTTATGTCAGCTCTTAATGAAATTAAAGATGATAATAGAAAAACTAGTAAACGTAAGACTTTATTTAGTAGACTTCTTGAAGTTATTGCTGATATGTTAGGTATTAAGATTAATGAAGATAGTTTATTAGCTGCTGCTAGAGATGCTTATAAAGCTATTAAAAAAATGCCTAAAGAAAGTAATCAAGAGACTATTCAAGGAACTTTTCAGTTTGAAGAAGAAACTGCTAGTACAGAACAAACTGAAAATCCTAATGAAGATAACAGTCAAGATTATAATTATAATAATGATAATCTTAATGATGGACTTGATATGTTTAGTAGTGTTGATGATAATACAGTGGTGAATATGGCTGAATTAACTAGCCGTTTACCGATAGACCAACAGTCCGAATTTGCCACTTTGCTTGACACAGGACGCATCAGTTTTAGCTGTATGTAGAATTAATCGAGCAAAGATAAAAGTCGCTTAGAACGAAAGGAAACCACCTCTATGACGATGTAATTAAATTTTACTTTACATTAGTCATAGAGGTATTACTATTAATGAATTTAAACTTAAATATAAACTTATGAGTTGTGGAAATATTAAACTTGTAGGATATAATAATCTTAATAATGTTATTATTAAAGAACATGGTTCTAATAATGCAGATTATTATAGCCTTATAGCTATGGTTGAAGACCCAATCTTTAAGAAGATTGTAGCTGATAAAGGTATTAATGTTAAAACTTCTGGAAGGCAAGCTTATAATGCTCTTCTTGAGGCTAGAGCTATTAAACTTCGTAATATGGATGATATAGCTTCTGTTGCTGAAAAAGAAGAACGTGGATTATTTAGTACAATTAAAGCTAGAGATACAGCTATTACTTATATGGCTGATATTATGAATAAACTTAGTTTTAATTTTCTATATAATGGTGCTCCATTAAATTTTAATGAAATTAAAAAACGTACTAATGAAACTGTTATTAATGCTGGACTTAAACGTGCTAAGAAATTAGCTGGAAATGATGAAACTAGAAATAATGAACTTAATAGTTTTATTAATAATCCAAATCCTGCTGTTAAAATTAATGGTCTTGGTGCATTTCTTCGTAAATATGGTAATGCTCAAGATTTTAATTATGGTGCATTACTACGTTCTTTAACTAATACTGAATTTAATGAAGCTCTTTTTAATAATAAAAATGTAGCTAAACTTATTAAACGAGATGAGTTATATCAAACTACTGATTATGAAGAATTAGGCGGTTATCTTGATGAAACTTCTACTGAAGGTGATGAAAATAGTATAGATGACGGTATTGATTTAATGACTCAACTTTGGAATTTAAGTATTGGTGAAGTTAAAGATTTTAATAAACACGTAGAAGAAATTATTAAATATCATCTTGCAAGTCTACCTAAACTTACTGCTGCTTCTCAACTTGATAATAGAAGTTATCCTTTTGATACTAATAATGAATTAGGAGTTGTTACTTTTTCTGATGCTAATTACTTATCTAAAATATTATATTCTAGTGCTGATACTAGTAATGTAGATAATTTTATAGCTAGTCTTAAACGTATATCTGAAACTATTCCAAATTGTGAATGTTTAATTCAATTACATGATTTACTTAGCAAAAATAAAGTATTTGCTAATAAGTATATGATGGTGTTTAATAAACCTATTATATCTAAAATTGAAACTTATATTCAAACTGATTCTAATGGTAATAGTTATGTTCGTGCTCGTGTAACTAATCCTAATACTGATTCTCGTACTATTTTACAGAATACTTTTTATAATAATGTTAAGAATAATATTATTACTAATCGTGTTCCTACTGCTCGTGAAAAGTTTCGTATATATGATAGATATAAAAATACTCCTCATGCTAATCTTTATTTATATGATGCTTTTAAAGAAATATTTCCAGATATTAATCAAGCTAGTTTTAACTTAGCTATTGCTAAGATTGGTCGTGTTGCTATGGCTAATAATCTTATCAATTTTGCTAATGTTATTAATCGTACAGTTGAAAACTATAATAAATATGTAGAAGCACTTAAAAAGGATAAAGGAACTAAAATGCCTGATAGTTTTATTAATAGAGGTGATACTTCTATTATATATCAAATGGCTGATGTTTTTAAAGATATTATTTATATTCCTGTTGAACTTAATTCTCGTAATCCCGAAGGTAATTTAAGTTCTGATGTTATTAATAGAAGTTTTATTACTAATATTGCTAAAATAATCAATGATGATAAATCTACTGTTGAAGAGCAAAACGCTATGGTTGAAGCTTATGCTAAACAAAAGTTTGCTAGTCATCAATATGATTATAGTAATTTACTTCTTGAACATAGGGATAGTAATGGTAATATAATTAATTATGGATTGTTTAGAAGAGTTGGAAATGGAACTCCTAAACTTACTGAATATGCTCGTAGTATGTTTAAAACTTCTCTTCTTAATGGTATTAGTGAATTAGATAATAATAATAATGACTTATATCGTAGTATGAGTGACGGTGATTATTTAATTACTGCTATGGGATTATTTATGACTGATATTAATAATTCTGAAACTCCTACTGCTAATTATTTACTTCCCATACCTAGTGATGCTCCTAAAAACTTTACTATTACTGCTCCTAGATATAGTCTTGCTGGATTACGTAGTCAACTAGAAGATGGAACTAAAATTATAAATAGAGAACATCCATTATTTAAACAGTATTATAATATAGCTATTCAAGAACTTACTAATATGGCTCAAGCTGTTAATGTAATGTTTAAAACTAATGCTAATGGTAATCCTATTTTAACTAATGGAGATTTTGAATTTAGTGATATTTATAATAATAAACCTGAACATTTTTATAATCAATACCATAAAGATGGAAAAGGTAATGTATTTACTACTAAAGATGGACACAAAGTTTTAGCTGGTAGAGTATTTAGTTTTAAACGTTTAGTTAGTAAAATTACTCCTAATAGTAATGGAGCATTTAATGAACTAATTGGGTATGGTAAGACTATTGACATCCTCTACGGGGGGTCTACACGTGGACTTAGCTATGTTAATAATCAAGTAGTTCTTAATGGAGAACAACGTGTTGCTCTTGAAGATGCTGTTGTTGATTGGTTAAATGAATATATAACTAATGGTTATAAAGAACTTAAAAATAAATATGGTACATTTATTGATGATAGGATTAATAATGAATCTTTAGCTGAATTTCTAGTTAATGATTATCTTGTTAGAGATAGTATGTACGATATGTATGGTGGTGACCAAAGTTTTTATAAAAATGGTCAAGCTATTCTAAAACGTATTAAAGAAGTACAAGCTAGTGGTAATCCTTTTGGTAATACTGATTTTACTAAAAATGATTTAGATATAGCTACTGATTTATATGATATAACTATCAAAGGTAATGCTGTTACTGTTCCTTATACTGTTAATGGAGTTACTAAACGTAAAAAAGTAGTTCTTCAAGATAAATTTAGAGGTGTTACTATTTATAATACTTTTAAAGCTTCTGATAAAGTTGTTATTGATAGACTTGATAATCAACTTAAAAAAGCTGGACTTAATAAAAAAGATAGAGAACGAATATTAGAACCATTTAAAGGCGGTGTTAATGCTAATGATGCTCAATCTTATATTACTCTTGAAGAATGGATTCGTCGTATTACTGCTGCTGGTGAATTAGATAAATATGCTGGACTTATTCAAAGTCTTACAAATGATACTCCAATAGATAAAATTGATTGGACTAAATTTGCTAATAAAGTTCAAATTCAAAAGAATTTCTATTATGATTTATATTATGATACTACTGTTGGTATTGAAGTTCCTAGACAAGTAAAGAATGCTGAGTTTGTTCTTATTCCTAAACTTATTAAAGGAACAGAACTTGAAAAAGTTTATAATATAATGACTAATAGAGGTATTCATCAAATTAATACTGTTGAAACTGTTAAAGTTGCACAACATAATAGAATGACACTTTGGAATAATGATGGTGTTTTAACTGATGAAGCTCTTAAAGAATTTGATAATAATGTATTTGATAATTCTGAACTATTTAGTTATAATTATCTTTATCGTCAGCAAGAAGTTCCTCAACATATGGTTGATGCTAGTAATAAAGCTGCTATTCAGATTATGAAGAAAATGCTTGATAATCTTCCTAATCAAACTGAACTTAATGAACTTAAAAATAAAGTATTTAATAACTATGTAGCTAATATTAGAAATAGTTTTGAAAAAACTTGTGCTGAACTTGGTATTGGATTAGATGACAATGGACATATTGATTTAAATTCTAATGGTACTATTAAAAATCTTAATCGTTTTGTATTTTTTGATAGATTTAAAGAAAATGCTCAACAACAAGGAGTTGAAAAAGCTCTTCTTGAATTTTTTGATTTAGATAGTGCTGGATTTAATAATCTTCCTTTATTCTTATCTAATATTAATAGTAAACTTGAAAGTATTGCTAATAGTTATTTTAATACTAATATTACTAGACAACTTATTAGTGGTTGGCATGCTGCTCAGTTATCTGATTTTGGTTTTAAAGTTGATAAACAAACTCAAACTGATAGTAAACTTCAATATAAAAAGATTGGAGAAGTTGATGGCACTCCTGTTTATTATACTGAAATTAAACTTCCTAGATGGAGTAGTAAACTTAAAGGATTAAATATTGAACAAGTTCCTGATAGCTTACGTACTATGATTGGTTATCGTATTCCTACTGAAGGTAAACAATCTATATGTATTATGTATGTTAAGGAGTTTCTTCCAGATGCTTATGGTAGTACTGTTGTTGTTCCTGATGAATGGGTTACTCAAACTGGTTCTGACTTTGACGTTGATAGTGTTTATGGTATGTCTAAAACATTTAATCTTGTTAAAGGTATTCCAACTGAAATTACTCATGCTAGATATACTAAAGATGAAGTAGGATATATTAATTATGTTAAAGATAATGTAGATAAAGCTAGTCGTAAGATTCTTGGTAAAACTTATAATAAACAAGGTAATATTAGAGCTTCTTTAAAAAATAGCGAAGATGCTATTAATGCTACTCTTGAAGGTTATAATGGCAATCTTAAAGTTGTTGAAAAAATTGCTAATGATGGTGGGCTTAAGTCTTACGAATCATACTTAAAACTCCCCGTGGAGGATACAAGTAGTCAAGCTGCTAGAACTAATGCTATTATTCAATCATTTATTGATATACTTAATAATTCTGCTGCATTTGAAGAAAATACTACTACTTCTAATTTTGAAAATGTCAAAGAAGCTAATGAAACTTATGCAGAAATAGTTGGTGCTAATAAAACAACTGTTGCTCCTAGTGATTTCTTTACTCAACTTGATTGGTTTGATGCTGCTACTTCTGGTATTAAACTTAAAGGTATAAGTGTTAATCGAGATACTTTTATGAGTATTGGAAATGTTACTAAAGCTAATCATAGCGAAGGTATTAAAGTTATGTACACTACTGATGTGATTAGTGAACAAGAAGCTGTTAATAGATATGGTAAAGAAAATGTTGAAACTATTGGTAGTAAACATATTCGTATTACTCATAAGAATTTTGGTTGGTCTGGAGATGATAAGAATGTTGATGGCTATTTGATTAATCCTTATAGTTCTCAAACTACTGCTCATATTCTTGATGTTATGAAAGAGGGGGCTATACATAATGAAAATACTTATACGTTTAATGCTTTTAAAACTATTGTTGACTTTGGAAGTAATTATGATACTGCTATTGGATTTATGTGGCAACCTGCTATTGACATACTAGTTCGTAAATGGAAAGAAACTAATAGTGTTCTTGCGGAAGGTACTAAAAATCCGCTTACCGAAGCTATTAGAGAAGTTGCTCATAATCTTGGTTTTGGTGAAAAAGTTAATTTTGCTGGACGTAAAAAGCTAATTGATATTATTGATGCAAGTTATGGTGAAACATTCAAGAAATTATTCAATTTAAGCGTTTCTGACGCATTTTCATCACCTGACCTTATATTTTCATCAGATGCATATAAATCTCGTCTTAGAGGGGAAATGAATGGCGTTCAGCAGGCTTTATTTGACCTTTATGTTCTAGTACAATTTAATCGGCTAAACTCAATCGGACAAGATATAAGTAATAATCTTAATATTCTTAGTGCTGATAAATATGGTGCTAAACAAAGTTTTTATGCTAGTGATAAAGTATTTAGAGATGCTAGAACTGTTATTGAAAATAGTAATATTTATGCTCCATCCTCTACGGGGGGTCAAACCTTGCTATTAGAGAGTGTATTTCCTGATATTAGTGGTGGTATAGATGCGTTTATTAAATCAGATATATCTAAAAGTAGTTATCCTAGTTTAGCTGCATTTTTACAAATGAGTACTGCTCTTAGTGTTAAAGCTACTCAACAAGTATTTGAAACTGCTAATCCTGTATTTATTGATTATGTATATAGAATAGCAGAATGGACTAAAGGTGGAATAATGACTGAAAAGTTATATAATGATTATAAAGATTATCTTATTAATAAACTAGAAGTAGGTAATAATGGTAGTTCTTATCTTAATTTACCTGTTACTGTTGTTAATGGTGATTTTGTTTATCCTAAATATATTAAAGAATATGGTACTGGACAATCTAGAGCTTTAGAAGTTGGACGAGTAAGTGGTACATTAGTTAATATTAAAACAGATGATGTTGTAGTTAAAAATATATTTGAGCCTACACAAACTGAAATTGATGTATTTGCTAGACTTACTCCTGCTCAGAAAGTTGATTGGATTAAACGTAATTTTAGTCAAGATGGTAGTGTATTTGAACATATTGAGATAGTTGCTAATGATGAAAGAAATAATCGTCGTAATGTAAATATTCAATATATTAATTACATACAAGGTGATATTACTAATGATGAAGCCCATAGATTGTTTGATAGAGCTTGGAATCATCCTAATCCTCTTATTAAACTTACAGCTCTTGATTTAGTTAAATATGCTTTTATTGTTGAAGGTCATAAATTTAGAACTAGAAATATTAGTAGACTTATAAGTAATACTCCCCTTAGAGGATTGAGTGAGGGCGGAATAGCTATTGGAGATATAGCTATGAAAGGTATTAATAGTTATGGTTTTGTTGATAAAGATAATGTTGAAGATATAATTGGTTTTATTCGTAAGAATTATAATAGTTTTAATTGTCCTAGTTATACATTTAAAAGACTTACTAATAATAAAATTAATTATAGTCTAAAAAGAAGTGGTATTATTACTTTTAATGGTCAAGAAAATCTTGATAATGTAGGAATAATAAGAAATGGAGATGCTGTTAATGTTATTAGAATTAATAGAAATTTATATATTAAAGGAACTTATGATGGAACTTTAGCTTATTATCCTATTGATAGACTTGAATCATTTGAAACTTATAATAGTATTGAACCTAGTATTATAGCTAATAATAATATTCATAAACCGTTAGCTGTTCTTCTTTATGAAGGTCTTACTCAACAAGAAAAAAGAGATAAATTTATTGATGGTATTAAAGATAATATTAATGAAGCTGTAAATAAAGGTTATAAAGAAGTTCCTGAACTATATGGTAAATATATTTCTGATGAGTATTTCCAGCCTTTTATGAATACTCCTTTTGAGAATAATACTATATATACTATTAATGATAAATTTTATCTTAATATTAATGGAACTACTGCTATTAATTTAAGTGATGATTTACAGCAATATAAAGCTAAATATCCTAATATTGAAGATAGTAAACTTGGACTATTTATTGAAATTAATGAAAATGAAATAGATAGAGTTACTAGTAATACTGATAGATATAGTAGTGTTGATGACCAAACTCCTATTGGTAGATTTGCTAAAAATGCAAGTTTAATTATTTCAAGAGCTGTTCGTCATGGACAACCTGCTGCTCAAAATGTTCTTAATGCTCTTAATAATGCTGAAATTAATTATCTTGATAGTAGTAGTCTTTCTGATAATTCTGAATTTTCATTATCAGTTATAGCTAATTATATAGATGTTGAAGCTAATAATATTCTTAACGATATTAATCGTTTTATTAAAATTGATGGTATTGATAAACCTATTAATGATAAAGATGTTATTAGTAAAGTTCTTAAAGATGAACAACTTCAAAATCGTTTCTTAGATGTTATTCTTAGTGCTAATACATTTAAGAATAAATATAAACTTATTAGCGAAATTGATATTGATAGTACAAATCTTGATGATAAAACTAAAGAGAATATTAGAAAGATTCAGAAACTAGTTAATCAAGTTGATTCTAATACTACTGTACATTCTGCTAGAAAAGATTGGTTTGAAAGATGGATTCAATTACGCACTACCAATCCTAATTATATAAGTGGTCTTATGAAAGAATTTGATGCTTATGGAGATACTGGATTTATGGATTATTGGATACAAGATATTCGTGCTAATCGTAACTTTGTATTGCAGAATATACTTAAAGATGTAATGGGTACTGTTGAAGAAGGTCGTCTTAATGGTATTAAAGAATCTAATGACTTTAGAAATTATCTTAAAGAACTTAAATCCAGAGCTGCTAAAGTTGGTAAATCTGTTAGTCTTGATAGTATAATTGATGATGATGGTAGATTAATTCAACCTAATAATCCTGTTTGGGAAGAAAAGATGAAGAAATATAGAGATGCTGCTATTGAAGCTGAACAAAAATTTGGTATAAATAGTGTTGAACATCTTATTGCTTTATCTAATAAAGCTAAATTTATTGATATGACTACTATTCATCAGCTTAAACCAATCACTGTTCAAGATGAAGATGGTAATGATGTTACTATTGAATATTCTACTTATATTATAAATCTTGAAAGAAGTTTATTAGGACTTAAAAAAGGAGATGATGGTATTCCTAAAGAATTTGCTGAATATAAAAGACTTAATGGTAGAATACGAGATATTTTAAGTCAAGCGACTGATAATGTTACTACGCAAAGTCAAGATGAAGAACTTGGACGTATATACGCTCAAATGGATAGTCTTACTAGTCTTTATGATGAAGATAGTAATAAAAAGATTGGTCATGATTTGAATGTAGCTGAAAGACTTCGTGCTTATCAAACTAATATTCGTAAAGTTAAAGAAATGTTCTATGATAAGCAAGCTAAAGAAGGATTTGATTCTAAACTTAAAGAACAACTTTCTATTATTAGTAAATATGAAAGTCAACGTGACGCTAATGGTAATCTTCTTATTAGTATGGAAGAACTTATGAAAGTTCCTGAATATCGTGAAGCTAAAGAATGGATTCGTAAGAATACTAGATATATTCTTGATATTAAAGATATAGAAGATTTAAATTGGGCGTTTGAAGAACTTAAAGATGCTAATAAAGGTAACAGTGTTCTTAATCTTGCTATTAAAGAATTTCAAGCTAAAGATGAATTTAATGTAGTTGATGGACGTAAAATACCTGAAGAACGTGCAGCTCTTATAAAAGCTGAAACAGTTAGAAAATATAAATATACTAAAGGTAATGGTATGCCTTATGTTGGTATTATTCGTTCTGCTGAAGATGAACTTAGAATTTATCGTGCTGATTTCTATAATTATCTTACAGGTAATAAATCTAAGAGCGAAGAAGAAATTAATGTAGGAGAAGCTATTAATAAAATACTTGAAAAATATTTTAATAATGCTACTAGAACTCTTAATACTGCTGATATTAGTCAAGAAGATTTAGAACAACTCAAGACTGGTTTTGAAGTATTTAATGAAATTACTAGAGGTGAAAAGAGTACTGATAAAGCTAAAGCAAAACGTGTTGCTGAATTTATTGAAAGTGAATGTAATGTTACTTATAATTGGAAACAATACGAACTTGATAAAAATAGAGCTTTTGCTAAAGGTAAAAAATATTATGATAAATGGCTAGAAGTATTTAGTGAACAAATTGAAGAAAATGGAACTATTACAGAAAGACCTAATCGAACTATTTATGGTATTATTAAACCTAAAGATTTAGATAAATGGACTGATATTGATAGAACTGCTGCAATTAATATTCTTCAAAAGAGAACTAGAGAAACTACTACTCAATATTACTATATAAAAGAAAGAGAAGTTCTTGACAAATATGGTATTGATAGTGTTGAATATAAACAATGGTATAGAGATAATCATTATTTTGATCCTTATACTCGTACTATTAAGCCTATTCGTATTTGGACTACTATGCAAATGATTAAAGATGATGGTTCTGCTGTTGTTGGTAATTATGAACCACGTATTAATCAAATGCATATTACTCCTAAAGAAGCACTTGTTAATCCAGAATATAGTAATTTTGTTAATAAGTACAAAGTAGGAACAGGATATGATAATCCTAATTATACTAATCTTAATGAATATCAACTTGAACTTATGAATAAAGTAAATGAACTTATGAAAAAGTATTGTTTTACTAATAGTAATAAGCGATATGTTGATATGGGTTATCTTCCAGCTTTATCTAAATCTAAAGATATGACTGCTAAAGATTATTTTGAGCAAGCTCTTAGTTTTCTTGGTTGGACAGCCAATGTTCCTAATAATACTAGTTGGAGAAATAATGAAGATTTAACTTTTGATAAAGATTATGATATTCCTAATCCTAGATTAGTTCAGTTAGTTAATAAAGATACTCAACAACTTCCTACTATACCTAGATTTAAAGAACCTAATGAAAGTGATGAAGAATTTAGTAAACGTAAAGCTGCTGCTATTAAAGCTAGAGATGAGATTATTGAAAAGAATAATAAGATTCATAATGATATTCTTAATCGTAATTGGGAAGAAGTATTTAATAGTTTCTTAATTGAAAGTAATAGATATAATGCTATTAAAACAGTTAAAAATCTTCTTTATACTGCTGACCAAATTATTACTAGTAATACTGCTTACGATATAAATTATAAAGGTAGTATATCTGAAAATAGAGAAGCTAGTGCTGGTGGTGAAATTGAATATAAACAAGAAAAACAAACTAGAACTAGTAAACATCTTAGAAGTTTTATTCGTCGTCTTGTATTTGAACAATATAAAGATAATAAAACTCCTAATCTAGTTAAATTAGGTTCTCTTGCTCAAAATATTGCTGGTAGTAAATATATGATGATGAATATAACTGGTGGTATTGCTAACGTTCTTACTGGTTCTAGTAACATATTTATGGAACGAGCCGCTGGTGAATATATTAATCTTAAAGATTGGGAAGCTGGTAAATCTGAATGGATTAAAGGAACTGTTAGTTATATGGCTAATATGTATAGTGAAAATAGTAGTACACTTCAAGATGCTATTATTAAACTTAGTCATGTATTTGACTTTGATAGAGTAACTGAAGTTAGTACTGCTGAAGGTCTTAAAGAAAATATTCGTAGAGTTCGTGGATTATTATTTAGCCCTCAATCTGTTGGTGAGCATTATATGCAAAATGTTATGTTATTTGCTATGCTTAAATCTCATAGACTTGTTGATAATGATAAAGGCGGTTATGATATAATGAGTAAAGAAATGTATCATCGTAAAGCTGAACAAGATGCTCTTATGTCTGTAATAAATACTCCCCGTGGAGGGGAGAACCAAGCTCTACTTGAACAATTCAATAAGTTCATTGATGATGCTAAAGCTGATAATAAAAAACGAGCTAAATATAATCTATTTAAAGCTAATGCTATATTCGATTTTGTTAAGACTTATCTTAATGAAGAACAACAAAGAGAATATATAGCTAAACGTAAAGAATTTATTAAGAATATTGATAAAGAGTTTGCTGAACTTCCAGATATTTATAATCAATTTGAACTTAAAGATGGCATTGCTCAAATAAAATCTGATAGTAAACTTACTCTTAAAGAATATGCTAAATTTATTGATAAAGTTCGTGAAGTAAATAAGAAAGTTCATGGTGTTTATGATAAACTTGGTTCTGCTAATATTGAACAACATTGGTTGGGTGGTGTGGTTATGCAATATCATAAACATCTTTATCCCGGTTTTAAGAAACGTTATCGTTGGAATGGTTATTATAATGAAACTTTAGGTACTATTGAAAAAGGTAGTTATACTAGTCTTTACGATTATTTGACTATTCCATTTAAAGAAACTAACGTAGGAGAAATTAATAATGTAAATGATGTTCTTAAAGCATTCCAAACTTATGGTAAGAATTTACTTTCATTTGCTGTTAATTTCAAACTTAACTATGAACTTCTTCCTGAACATGAAAAAGCAAATATTAGACGTAATTTAGGTGATTTACTTTATGTAGGTGCTGCTATTATTGGAGCAATTGCTATAACTGGTATGGGAGGTGATGACGATGAAAGTATTATGTATAATCTTATGCTTTATCATGCTGACCGTCTTGCTTCTGAAGCTGCTGCATTTACTCCATTTGGTGCTTATGCTGAAGGTAAAAAGCTATGGTCTAGTCCTGTTGCTATTGGACAAACTATTAATGACTTAATTGGTACTACTGCTATGGCTGCTAGATTTCTTATTGAAGAAGATTTTACTGAGGAATATACTACTGGTAGATATAAAGGTATGAATAAATTTGAAGTTATGGCTGTTCGTAATATACCTGTTGTTCGTAGTATTAATCGAGTTCTTGATTTACCTAATAATAATAGTTATTATAAACTTGATGAAAATATACTTAGTATTATACCTTATAAAGATATAGCTAAAGATATATTTGAATAAGCTGGACTTGAATCTAGTAAAAAATAAGGGCTTGCCTATGGTATCACTACCTAGACAAGCCCTTTTACTTTTATTTTAATTAAAACCATCATCATTATTACCAATAACACACATAAGAATAACAAAAACTATAATACCAACAACAAATAGTTTTCCACTATACTTATCCATAGCTTCACTATCACTAATATTATTAGCAACAGCTAATAGTTTAACACCACCAAATATAATCCCAATAAGAACAATAAATGCAACCATAATTATAATATATTTAAGTTTAATAATAAGATAAAAATAAACCCCAGTAGTAAGACTAGCTTAGCTACCGAGGTTTCAGTCATGCCAACGACTATAAGTTTAAGGATTAGTAGAACGCTCCGCTTCGCTACGCTCAACTCCCCGTAGAGGATGGAATAGACTAGTATTCATTTAATCAATATAATCATTATCATTAACAACTATACTAATATTACTAGCACAACTACCATTCCATCCTCTACGGGGAGTATAGCGAAGAGTGCGTAGCACTCGTAGCGGTTCCAAGCTAATCATCAAATTTAATAAAGCCAGCTCTATTAGAGCCAGCTTTAAGTATAACATATAAACCATTAGCATTAATACTATTTACTTCTTTAGTCCATATTTAGCCCATTGAAGAACAAATCCAAGACCTTCCCAAATTTTATCTTCAGCTTTAATTCGAGCATAATTAGAACCAACATTTAAATCAAAGTTTTCAGGTTTTACACAAGCCGCTTGACCATGAACTTCAAATCCAGTAAGACAAGTAAGAGTAGTATTAGTTGTTTTAATACCAACTTTTACATTTTCAATATCTTTAATAAATCTCTTAATATCATTTTCTTTAAGAACATCTCCAGCAGGGTCTTCAAGTTTATAATAAGCTTTCTCAAACTCTTTAGCAGGACTCCAAGATTTATATCCATCTGGATAAGTTACTTCATAACCATCTTCTTCAAAAGAATGATTACCAATTCTATAACTTTTGTCATTTGCTTCACGAGCTGTCATAGGAACAGCTTCAATCATTTTAACTCCAATAAATTTACTCATAATTTTAAAATTTGATTATTTAACCGTAGTAGTAATCATTACAAATCTATCATCTTCAGGTTTAACATCAATTGCTTGAAATTCTCCATGTTTAGTATCTTCAACTAAAACAAGTTTATCTTCATCAAATTGTTGAAGTTTATCAATAAGTTCTTTAACTGTCATAGCTTATTCTTTCTCAAGTTTATTAATAATATCTTTAATATAATCACTAGGAAAACTTCCTTCAAGTCGAGCTAATTCTTTTCTTTTATAATCATTATCGACTTTAGTAATAACAGTAGTAGGAAATTTAGTAATTTCTTTTCTTAGAATATCATCTAGATTTGTATTACGAATATTAAGAGTAATATCACAATTAGCTTCATTAATAGCATCAGTTATATTTTTAATTGCTATTTTACAAGCATCACAACCATCTCTAGTAAAACAATCAATACGTATCATAGACAATAGCATTATTTTTAACAGCTTCTTTAATAGTATTAGGAACTCTAAGAAGAGTATTCTTAATCATTTCAGTAGTAAGACTATCAGAATATACATAAGTAGCATAAGTTCTCCAACTATCTTTAATCACAATAGCAAATTTGTTAGGATTATCAACATTAGTTTGAATATATTCTACTTTAGTATTTTGATATTTCCACATCCAAGCAATAGCATCAGCACATTTAGCACGAGTTATACAATCATGTTCATCAATAAACGCTTCAACAAATATATTATTTGTTTGTCTTGTAGGTTCATCTCCAGTAAGATAATTAATATCATTACGAAGTTCTTCCCAAGTAACAGAATTACTATATCTTTTATATTCTGTATCATCTCGATATATAATACAAGTAGGATATTCAGTAATATTCTTACCTGCAACAGCTTTTTCAAGTATCATATCTTCAAGAATAAGATGGTCAGGAAGATTCTTAAAATTACATTGAACATTAGTACCAAATAAAGCTATATCAATAGCTTCTCGCATAGCTTCTGTTTTATCTTTATCAGCACTTTTATAATAAAATTCAATTTTAACCATAGTATTCGTATAATATAATGAGAATTTATAAAATTAGCTATTTTAAAGCCCTACATTGAATGATATTCATATCGTGATAGATTAATCACAATGATAATTAAAATTCAATGTAGGGCAAAAGAACTGTATCTATGACTATCCTAACAGCTTGCGAAGATATTTCCTAATAGTGTAATCGCTTTGCACACCACGTAGAATATCACCATTACAATAAGCAGTAGGAGCATCACTAATACCAACACTACGCGCTTCTTGTCTACCAGTATCAGTATATAGATTATGCCTAATAAGATTAAACCTACCGGCAAACTCAGGAAGAGCAAGAGCGTTATGAAGCCTTTCTTCAAAAAGTTTACTAACATTACAATCAGGTAAATAAAACAAGATTAACTTTTTCATAGATAAACTTCATTACCTTCAATTTTAGCATCACTAAAATGACTTTTAAAACTTTCAACACTTCTACACCATAAAGGCTCAAGTCCATCAACTTTATAAATAACAGCAGGAATCCATTCACCTGTATCTGGATGTTTCATTTTAGTAATACTAATAATTATATATTCATTAGACGTTTTATTATGAATATAACGAGCACCAACTTTAAGCTTTAGCTGCTCCTCCTGTTCCTTCTCCAAATCCTTTGTTTCCACGTTCACTTTCTCCTAATTCTTCAATAGATTCAACTTCTTTCCAACTAATTCTTTCAGCACTATTAATAATTAATTGACAACATCTATCTTTACCATCACAATTATATGGTGGAGTAGAAACTTTAGCAAGTATGTTAGTCATTGTAGTTCTAACATTATTAAGTTTAAGTCTAGAATTGCCAACCATACTATCAGGTAAATGCATATGTTCTCTAAGTTTATCAACTACTTCAACAAGAGTAGATACAGCATGAACTAAATCTCTAGAAGTACGATTCTTAAAAATAATAAGAAGTTCCCCACGATAACCCCAATCAAGAGTACCAGGAGCATTAGGCATATAAAAGTCAGATTTAGTAAGATTACTTCTAGGACGTAAAGACATTTCATTAGGTTCACCATTAGCATCATCTCCAATATTAAATGCTAAACCTGTATGATAGATAAATCTATCTTTATCTACATCATGCTCACAAAGAATAGGATAAACATCCATACAAGCATCACCTTCTTTACCATAAGCAGGCAGAATGGGTTGAACATTACAATACTGTTCTACATCTACAACATCTCCACTAAGAAGTTTAATCTCTTTCAGTTTAAATACTTTTACTTCCATATATAATTAAATTATTAAATTAAAGAGCTTCTGCAAGTGCAAAAGCATTTTCTATTTTTCTTGATTTATCACCATAACAAATACTATCAAATCGCTTAGTACCTTCAATATTATCTATATTAGAATAATATCCACTAATAGCATTAACTGCACCCCAAGCTGTACCAAGAATATCTCTTTGACCTGGACCATCAAAATAATAACTATAAGTATCAGAAATAACATTCATTTTTCTACTACTTATTTTACTATCAGTTAAAGCTAAACCACTACGATAAGCAATATCTTTAATAGTATGACCTGTATCTTTTAGACGTTGAATTTCATCACTAGTAAGAAGATTTTCTCCAATAAATTGAATTACATCTTCGTCAGTAACTTTAATATTAGCAAGTAAATTACAATATTGACCAAATTCTTCAGATTTAATTTTACTAATTCCAAGTATTTCTTGTGCAACAGAAATCTTATTATGAACACTAGTTGTATGTCGAAAACTAACATAATTACTACTAGTACGAATAGCAGCATTAAGAGTATTTTGACAAATAACTCTAATAGGAGTAAATAAAATCTTAACTCCACCGCTACCATCATGAGTATTAGTAAATACTAGATAATTTTCAACAGGGTCACCTTTAACAAGAATATTATTAGGAAGTTTAGCACTTACAAATATTCTTTCACCATTTCCCCAAAATCCAGCAGTTTGCCAAATAGCAGAATTTTTACCAATAGCGTCATCAAAGAAATTAAAAGCATCATTATTTTGTACAATAGTATATTTACTTTTAACAACACCTAAAGGAATATTGTAATCAGTACGATAGGTAGCAAAGGCGTTATCACACTTACGATAAATGTCAGTACCAAAAACATGAGCGCCTTCTTTTTGTTCTTTAATAATTCGGTCAAGTTCTTCATCAGTTCCAGTAAATTTAATAGGCATTTTACCAACTAGTTCACATTTAGCTACATTAAAATTAAGTCCAGCTTTAAGCATAACTTCTTTAGCAGTAGCACAATCTGATACATCAATAGCACCAGAATAAGCCCAAGGTTTACCTTTTACTTTATACATATTATTTATGACTTATACGTAACATAACACTTTCAATATCTCTAACAGCTTGATTCTCATTAACACCATAAGTATCCATATACCATTTTATTAATTCTTTTACTTTTTCTTCTAGTTCCATAATTAACAAGATTAGTAGTGTTGACTCCCCGTGGAGGATGAACTTAATTCTGTCCTCTACGGGGAGTATAACCAAATTATTTAATAATAAGACTAGTATTTTCAACAAATTTAGCTATACTAATATCTCTACCATCATTAAGAATATTCTTCATAATAGTTTTATTAACACTGCTGCTTCTAGTCATTTCATGTTGATGATTAAAGAAAGTATTAAGTAAATCAAAATTAATTTTATTAGCTAAATCACCAACAGGTTTTTCAATCTCAAATTTAACTTTAATACAATCTAAATCATCAAGAGTAAAATAACCCCCAGTTTCTTCTCTAAGTCTAGCAGATTGTTCAGGATATTTTTCAGTAAATTTATCATTAATTTGTTCAAGAAGAACATCTCTACTAAATGAAAAATTACCATCAATCATATCATTATCCCAAAGAGATTGTAAATGTTCAAGAACTAAATCAATAAATATTTGATTAAGATTTTCATCAATCTCAACACATTTACTGTTCTTAGTATAGAGTTTACTATCAACTAAATTAATAACTTTATTACCAGACTTACCTAAATCTCCATAAGCAATAACAGCATCAAGCATAACTCCTTTAAGTCTTTCAGCATTGTTTTCTTTAGTTTTACGAAGAACAGCTAATCGTTGCTCTTCTTTTTTACAAGATTCAGCTTCAAGATTAAGCACAGTATATGCTTTACGATAACTATCAAGTTTGGATTTAAGACTTTCTTGTGTAATAGCAAGACGTTCTTCAAGTTCAGGAGTTAATTCACCCCCATTTTCTTCTAACTCAAGAAATATATCCTCAAGTTCAGTAGTAATATTATAAATACTTGCCATTATTTTCTACGTTTAGATACATTATAAGCAGAACGATAATAAGGATTTAAATAACCAAATAAATGAGTATAATCACTAGCAGTCATTTTATCAGTATTAGTTCTATATTTATAACTAGCTTCAATATGTTTATTTTTAACATATTTACATAGAAATGTTACTTCTTTATCATCTTTAATTCTAATTGTAGTATAAAGAAATTCTTCGCCATCGTTTAAACCATCAGTAAAATTAGTATCACTATAATTTTCAGCATGAAAGTGTTTAAGTTTATCAATCTCTGAAGTCATAACCAAGTTCCATTAAATTATTTCTAACCATACCAGCTATAATTTTAGCATTAGGATGAGGTTTACCGGTAGTACCATAATAACGTAAATCAATAATATGACGCCATTCATCTACGGAGTATGTATAAACACATCTAGTAGCAGTATCAAGAGGAAGAACACCACGAGCATCTTGACGATGCATACCAATATCTACAAGAAGTTTATATTTATTAAAAGAATTATTACAACTATCTCTATAAATAGATGCTTTTTTATGAGAATTGCACCATTCTTCAAAAATAGGTTCATTATTTAAATAATCTACTTCTTCATCAGTCATCCAATGAGGTTTACAAATACTTCCATCTTCATAAACATATCTAGTTGATTTTTCAGCAATACTATTAGGACTAACACGATTTAGTTCACGAGAAGTACTAATTTGTGTATCAACACAAAAAGTATATCTCATCATATGAAATCCTATTTCAGTATTACAAAAATCTTCAATAGGAACAATATATTTAGATATATAACCAAATTGTGCTTTATGGTCTAAAACCCAATTACCATTAACAGTTATATAATAAACATGTTTTTTATAATCATAACTAAAACCAATAGTATTAGCATAATTAATAACAATAGTTTCTAAAGTTTTATCACTATCATTAGCAATCATATAATAAGTTCCATGACGAAACATACTCCAATGTTCATCATTAATAAGTCGTTTAATAGTAGCTTCATCATTACCTGTTTCTCTACCATAACAAACTCTTGCGCATCTAGCAACATGAGCTTTAGCATCATCTCCTTGTTGCCAAAGTTCAACTTTTGGTTCAATTATTTTCATCTTCTTGATTATTATAAAAATCTTTAACTACATTTCCAAATATACTATAAAAATGTTCTTTAGGTATAATATTAATAGGTTGTATAGAATCAAGCTCTTTAAAAAACTCTTTAAGACCTTTATTTCTAATCCATAAAGTATCATAAGTAGCAGTTATATAATTATCTTTATCCATGTCACAAGCTATAAAGCAAGTTTCACTATCAAGCTTATCTATACATTCTTTACATACAATAGCTTCAGCTATTTGTTTACTCTTACTAGCATCTTCTTCAACAGAATTTCCAAGTGGAGTATAACCAATAACCTTACCACAACATATACAAACTCTAGCAAGAGCATTTATACCAAAAATAGGATGTAATTTCATACCATATAATCAGTTACAAATTTAAGAACTTTATAGAAAAGACCAACAAGAGTACCAGTATTATCTATAACATAATCATCTTTATTAATTGTTATTTGTTCACTTTCGTGACTGTCATGATTATCATCACTAGATTTTCTATCTATTCTAATTATCATTCCTCCACAATCTCTGATAGCCTTACATTCATTATTATCAAATCTAGCATCAGCTATAATACATTGTCCTTTACTATTTCTTATATCAAATGCTTTATTAATGGTATAGCGAATAAAAGCTTCTTTCCAAAAATGATTTCTAATAATATTAGTACCATAATATTGAAGAAGAACTCTAATTTTAATACTAACATTATTATTATATAAAACAAGATATGAAGCTAAATCATCATATTTTAATATAGCATCATTCCAATTATCAATAACATAAAGAACTTCTTTAGTGCTAGTAGAAACAATGCCAGTTTTAAAATTATAATAATTTTCTTCTTTAATATCTTGTCTATCAAGAAGTTTACGGTCAATATTACAAAATGCAGCAATATCATCTTTAAGTTTATCAGCAAAATGAATAATTATTTCATTATTTTCAACAAACCCATTTTTATGATAAAGAAGCCAAGTATCATAATTAGCTTTCATAATACCATCATGAAGGATATAACTAATCATAGAAGCAACTGTATCTTTACCGCTTCCTTTAAATCCTTTAATACCAACAATAGTAACTTTATTAATATTCATAGTAATTTGTTTTTGTTTATCAAGACAAATATAAAAATATAATAGGAATTTACTAGTAATAATGATGTTGAATTTAATGTTAAATATCATAGTGAGAATGACGCATTTTAAGGCTCAACATGACACGCAAATCTTATTGTGATAGATTAATCATTCTGATATATAAAATTGAATACAGGCAAAAAGAATCATATCTACGAGCGTGTTCTGTATAGTTTTAGACCTCTAACAAATAGAAAAGCCTAGCACACTATCTTATGTACTAGGCTTCACCTTAATCAATATCTATATGATAAATAATACAAAAACCATTACGTTCTTCTACAAATTTAACATTAATATTAAAATCATCTTTAGACATAACAAAAGTATTACGTAGTCTTGTATCAAGAAGTCTAATAACTCTATTAGGAATATATAATTTAAATCCAGTATTAGCATCTCGAACAACAGGAATACTATTATTAACTTTATCATCATTATATAAAATCACATAAAGTTCATTACTTTTAGTTATGTCATTATATCTAACAGCAAAATTATAACTTTTAGCATCATAATCAGTAAATAGAATAATAGATTTATAATAACAACTAAAATAAGATTTAGTTCTATCAAAATTATTATTCTTAATTACATTATAATCTAGTATCTCCATTTATAACAACAGTTTTAACATGAAATGGAACTCTAGTAACACCACTTCGTTCACCATATTCTATATGAACAGTTCTACCAATATAAGATTGAGAATCAAATAAAACTTCTTGTTGAACAATATGACTAGTACTTAAACGAGTTTCAAACTTTTCATCATTAATATCATTTTTACAAAGAAGAATAGGTAAATCACGTTTCTTTTCTTTATAAATATCAAGAATTATAAAATCCCCCTCAGCAGCATCTTTAAATTTCTCCATATAATTAGCTCTACGTCTACCATATTGATAATCAGTTTCTGTATTACGAAGTATAAGACCTTCAAATCCCATATTAATAAAATTATTCCTAGCTTTAATAGCTTTATCATTATTATTAACATATATACTAGGAAGAATAATCAATCGTTCTTTATTATTATAGTGTTCTTTAATATTATTAAAAGAAGTAGGATTTTTAATATGATAACGATACATATTTCTATGAGCTTGGTCACCCTCCATCATAATATCATAACACCAAAATTGAAGAAGTTTATTTTCAGTACAATTAGCATCTTTAACAAAATGATTAATTTGATTAACAGTATAACCCGGAAGATAAACTTCACCATCAAGTGCTGCAAATCCATTAATCATATCGTCGATAATATTTGTATTAATAGTAGCAAGCAGATAATCTTCAAGATAGCCAAGAGTATGCCAAGTAAGGCCTTCACGACTTTGGAAACGAAGCCTAACAGGTTTAAACATATCATTTTGAGTATAAGCAGTAACAATACAACGAAGACCATTAATCTTATACTGACCATACATACAACTGACTTTTTTCCAAACATTACCATTATACGTTTTAGCAAGCATTGGAAGTAGAAGATTACTGTTTCCATTACTAAGGTCTTTAGGTAGATAAGTATTTAGAAAATTAAATAGAGTATCATTATCTCCATCCTCCACGGGGGGTAATCCCTGCATATCGCAAAGTTCATTAAGATATGTATATCCTTGTTTAATTTTATCATTATATCTACTTTCAAGTTCTTTTTGACCATCTTTTTGAGTCACAGCATAAACTTCTTTACGGATATTACCTCGAACAAGACCATAAAAAACAGTGATACTATTAGTACCACTGTCAAGTTCAGCCCACCAAACAGTAGGCACACCATTATTATTTCTACGATAAAGTTTATTCATTATGTTCACTTATTTTTAAACCATTAAATGCAAAACTAACAGCTTTATCACCTAGAAGTTTAGCTTTACGCTGAGCAATCGTTTCCTTTTTAGGCTTAATAGCCTTTGCAACACCGGTGCTAACATCAATGGGTTTACCTGTAAAGACATCTTTTGATTGATTAACTCTGCTAGTACTTCTAGTGCGTTTCCTTGGTTCTTTACTATAATATCGTACTGGGTTTCTTCTCTCGAAATCAAGATTTTTTTCATGTATATCAATAATTCTTTTAATAATAGTATTACGATAATCAATATAACTTTGAGCTTTTTCTGGATGATGTTCTAGAACAAGATAAAGTTTATCAAGAATATATTCAATACTAGAAAGAGCAATACGATAACCATAATTAATAGTTTGTCTAGGACGAGAACCATCAGGATAAACAGTAGTACAATCTAAATCTTTAATATAAGATTCAATTGCATCAGCCATTGTAGATTTATCAATAACATAATTAATATATCTAACATCTCTATCATCTAGCTTTTCTTCATATCCTTTTATTATCATAGATTTTCTTTCTTACATTTATAAATAATAATACGAGTTGGTTTACCTATAAGACAATGATTATATTTAAACCATTCAATAATATCAAATGTAGGATAAGTTTTAGCCATTCCTTCAATAAGAGCATAACCTTCTTGATAATTAAAATTACTATGAACAGTTCCACCATTATCAGTATCAAGTAAGCTAAACTTTTTGATATATTCAACATCATCATTAGAAGATAGATTAATTTCTCCATAACAATAAATATCTTTTTTATCAATACGTTTATTATCTATATCAAGATATTCAAACTTATCAAGATTTTGTTCATCCTCTTCAGTAATTGGACGCATAACAGTATATGTAACACCAGCTGAACTTTTAGTATGGCAAAGTATTACTTTCTTCCGTATCCCAAGTAAATTCAGTTTCTTCTCCATAATTATCTTCTATATATTTAATAACTTGTTGAGTTAGTTCATTAATAACATTTGTAGAATAACTACTTCTCAGTTCAGCAAAATCTTTAACGCCAAGTTCTTTAGGAATAATAATAGGTATAATATCATAATCATTCTTAAGAATTACAGCTTCCATAAGACCAGTTCTATCATTATCCATAAGACTAATAAGAAAACCATTTCGATTAAGTTTACTACGAAGCCAATCATATTCAATTTGACGAAGTTTATAAGTTTCATGTGGAATATTAACAACACCAATAGTTTTAGATTCAAGGGTAGACCCCCCGTAGAGGATGGAATGATTAATACTCTTTAGATAACATTCAAGACTTAATCTATCTTTAGTAGATTTAGTTATAATAATAACGTCATAATTATCTAATTCAAGATTAATAACTCCTTCAATAGTATTACTATTAGTTATAAACTTAACTTCAGTTTTCTTATTCCTATTTGGAAAATACAGTTTAACATTAACTATTCCTCTTTTATCTTGTCCAAGAACATATCCATAACATAAATCCGTTTTATCTTTATCGTAAAAATATTTAGGAATAGGATTAGTTGAACGATTAATATAAAATTGGTCAACAGGATAAACAAAATGAGTATTAAGAAAATTAAGATTAACACCAAATTGTCCCCAATACTTGGCATCTAAATTATTCCACGGACGAGTAACAAGTTCAATAATAGGTTTATGATTACGTACATTACTAATAGCCCTAGCAATATTATAATCGTTGTTTTCATCTTTATCTTGTCCATAAATAATATTTCTAAAAGTATAAGTAATATGTTTAAGAACAAATAGAAATTGACTTTTAATAGAAATATCAATTTGCTTATGAACAATTTCAGAAAGTACAGTTGCAGCAGCATCTATACAATCTCCCCACCAATATCCAGCAAAATCTCTTCCTTTAAGTTTATTCCTATTATCATATCTAAAACCAAAACTAGGATGAGTATCTTCACGAAAAGGACTAGATATAAATTCTCCTGTATCTATACAATGTTGTATATCTTCAACACTAATTCCAGTATAAGTGCTAAAAATAGTAATTTGACTAACTTTAGAGAAAATATAATCTTTAGTTAAAATAGTATTACTAATATTTCTTTTCATAATATTTCTAATTTGACCTTTATCGTGAACATATAAAAAAAGAGGACTAGGCACTAAAATAGTACCCAATCCTCTTACATACAACTATTTAACTAACTTTAATTTTTTAAAATGGTAAATCTTCTGTTGGATTAACAAAAGCACCAGCAGCATCATTACCACCACCAAATGGACTAAAATCTCCACCGCCATTAAATCCACCAACAGAACTCATAGGAGCAGCAGTTTGAACACCGGGCATTACACCTACACCGGGCATAGCAACATTTGGTTGTTTAGCTTGTTCGGCAGATTTCTGATAAACAATACTTTCTTTATAAGGGTCAATATGCAAACTAGGAGCAGATTGTTCTTTATAAAGTTCAATAACTCCATCATTGATAAATGTAGGAAATCCTAAATCACCGAATGAGGATTTACTTCCAACAACAGCACGCCATTTACCATCATTCTTAATAAAACGAAGAAGTTTCATCCAAATAGTAATAGGTTTACCTTTAGCATCGTTATAAACAGGTTTACCATTATTGTTAAGTAACTTAACATAATTTTCAAACACAGTCTTATAACCAGCTATAACTTCTTCAGCTTCAACAGGTACATACTGCATATTTTCATCAAAATCTTCAAAAGGCAAAGTAAGAGCATCAATTTCTTCTTCTGTTAAATCACGACCTTTAAGAACAAATACATTATATATATGTTTCATAAAGCGGAAAATATTATCAACTTTCCAAGCACCTTTACCACCGGGAATAGTTTCAACATTACTTTCAGCAGGAAGAAGACGTTGAGTTACATAACGACGTTCATTGATGTTTTCATGATTACTAGCAAAAGTAAATGTAATATAAGGAATACTCATACCAGCAAATGAAGGCATACCTTGAACATCATCTTTCAATGTAGCCCAATCAACTTTAACATCTTCAAGATGACCAATAAACAAGCCATTAGCTTTATTACAATCAGTACGTTCATCAAACTTTTTACGAGTTACATCACGTAAATCGTTATTAATACCTCTACCTCTACGTTTTTTAGGAGTTTGTACTTCTGCATTAGCAGTTTGTTCAGCACTTGCTGCAACAGCAGCTTCATTCTTAATTTCTTTTTCTGTCGACATAATTAAAGTAATTAAAAGAATTATTAGATAAAATAAGAGCTGCACCATTAGCAATACTAACAATGCAGCTCTATGTTCAAGATACTATATTTCTAGGACGAAGATTTGATTATTCAGCAGTTTCTTCTTTTTCAGCTTTCTTACCGATACGAATAGGTTCTTCATCTTTATATTCGGTAAGCATTGCAATCTTAACAACAATATCTTTATGACCGTTATTAACAACAGCTTCTTGCAAGTTATCAATATCTACTGTATAAACACGATTCTTAGAAGTAGCTTCTTCATCAGTCATATCAGATTTCAACTGTTTCCAAACATTAGAATCAGTAAAGTTAAGAGTTACACCAATACCAGACAAAGCAGCAGTATTAGCACATTTAGAACCTTTAATTTTAGCAACTTCATCACCTTGAATACAGCTAACTAAAAGTTCTTTCTGTTCATCTTCTGTAATACCTTCACGACCAAGAGCAGATTTAAGTTCTTCATTAGAAGAAGATAAAGCACCTTCAAGAGTTTCTTGGAAATAAGTATTAACATACTTAATCTTATCATTCTTAGTCATACGAACACGAGTAGTACAAGGATTACCATTCTTATCTAATTCAGCGATACCTTTAGCCAAAGCCCAAATATCAAATTCAGCATGAACAGCCATAGCAGCTTCGGGAGAATCAATATCTAAACCTTGTTCTTCACAGAAAGCAACAACTTCGGGTACTTTATTGATAATAGCATTATCAATATTTGCACAGTTATTAATGAACATTACATATTCACCATGAGCAATGCCGAGAGCTTTAGAAACTTGTGCAGTCATACGGAAACTACCGGGAGTAGAAACAACTACTAATTCAGGTTCTTCACTAACTGCTCTTTGACCAGCATTAACAATACCCATACCAAAACTCAAACCTTTCTTAAAATCTTTCATTTTTCTTGTAATTTAAATGTTAATAATATCAGTCATACGACTGTTTTGTTTAATAATAATTTCTCTAGTTTGTTTATGTTATTGAATTTCAGTAATATCAATAATATCTTCATTACTCAAATCAATACCTTGCATAGTCTTTAATTCTTCTATACTAAGACAGCCCATAATTAAATCATTAGCAATTTCACGAGCACCATAAACAAATGCTCTATGACTTATCATTATTTTAGGATATTTCTTATAAGTATCTTTTTCAAAACATCCAGCAACAATAGCATCTTTATAAGTAAACTCACCAGTAGCAATCATATTACGTTCTCCAATTTTACGATAAAAACGATAACTAGTAATATAATCAATAGGAATAGCAGGTATTCTATAAACAGGAACTTTACCAGTAGAAGCAATTTGTTTAGCTTCAGCAGTATTAGCAGCTATTTCAAACTTACCATTAAGTTGATATTCCTTATATACATTACCATTATAATCTTTATAGTATTTAACAGGATAAACATATATATGTTCATGGTCTTTATCTTCTGCATTTTTAGTTTGTGCCTCTTTGGGAGTAAGACACTTAATACAGTCAAATGGAAGTTTATCTTCATCATAAGCATTAAAGCCATCTGTATATTCGTACAGAGCGCGATAATTATATACTTTTTCCCAACTCACGCTGCCTTTGACAAGTAATGCCTTAATAATGTGAACATCAACACCTGTTTTACCTTGAACTACATGAATATGTTCAATGCAAGTAGAAAATGGAAGTCTAAGGTCTTTAGCTCTCATTGCAATAGCAAGACCATCTTCAACAGACTTAATACCACATTTATCACTACGCATAACACGTTTGATAAATACTTCAAGACTTGCAATTTCAGCTTCACTCATATAATTAAGCTGATATGGAGCAACAGAATGTTGAACACCATGTTGTTTTTCAATACCACTATTACTAACAGTAACAGCAGTATCATTAACTTTAACTTCTTTATCTTCGTCCATTCTATCAAAGAGCGATTTTGATTACACAACAAATGTAACTATTATATTTATACTAGCAAACAATATCATCAAAATTTTGAGCACTAATATCAGAATTAACATTATGTATAACTTCATGGTTAGCCGATAACTTTTCCTTTTTTAAACTTGCTTCCTCAATAGTACCAGCTATATAAAGTCTATGTACTTTAAGTTTTGATTGACTACAATTAACATTATTATAACGATAAATAAGTTCATCTATTGTATCACATAAAGGTGAGGTTAAAATCCATTCGTCTACGCTTGTTTCTAGGCTGTCAGTTGAATTATTTTTTATAGATAATACTCTTAATAAGCCATCATTAAAAGACTTCAAATTCAGCGTGGAAATAGCCTTAGATTTAATGATTCTTGGCTGTCCTTTCTTGCTCCCTGTCTTGTACAAAACAGGAATACCATTACTATCAACTAGAACTTTATCCTCAATTTTATCATGATAATCACCACAAATTTCACCTAATTTATCATTAATATATTTAGTTACAGTAGCAGCATATTCACCTCTCTTACTAATAATAAGAAATCGTTTGTCAGGATTATCTTTAATAATTTCAACTATCCTTTCTAGCTTACAAACATTATCAGAACATATAAGCATACGTTCGCGAACAATATTATAAAAAGTCTTAACTCGTTCAGCAAGAACAAGAGGATTATAACATTCATCAATTTGTTTACTAAAAGGATTAGTCATATCCATATCAGCACTCCATCCATTATATTCAGCTATTTCTGTAATATATTGCATAGCACTACGTCCATCTTGAGTACCATTTCGAGCACATTTAATATTATCAAGATTACCAAATACTTGAATAGTTTGAGTAATAAATTCAGTATATTTATCATAATTAGCAATATCATCTTGATTAACAAACAAAATTTGCTCTCTGTGTTCCTCTACGGGGAGTAAAGCCCGCATACCACTAGAATTTAGAATATTATTAATAGGTGGAATATTATTATAAATCTTAGTTAACTTAGAAGTATCAATAGTTTTTTCAGTTAGAATCATAAGTTTAAATCTAGCATGATTAAAAACTGTATTACAAGATAAATTCCATTCGTTAACTCCAACAACAATAGAAATATCATAACTATAATTATATCTACTATTAACATAAGTGTGAGTAAGAATATTAATAGTATCTATATTTATATTATGATTTTTAAGACCATCAACAATTTCAGTTCTTCTTTTCCAATTATCTGTAACAATAAGTATTTTAATATTATCATTCTTATTTCTCATAAGACTAATAATTCTACTTATAATTTCACAATAATCAACAGGCAGAATACAATTAATAGTTCCAATACCTTTATATTCTTTAGAACCCCATTTATTAATTAGTCTATCATAAGTTTCTTCAACTATATTTCTCATCCAAAATCATCTTCATTAAAAATAGGATTATACATACCACTATATTTTTTAATTTTACTTTTACCTTTACCTTTAGGAGAAATCTTAAGTTTAATAGGATTAATAATCTTCATAGCTTCTTGATAATAAAATTTAAAATTAATATCTCTAAGAGAAATATCTTTATCATCAAGACTATTAATAACTGTTACAACAGAACCAGCTGCCATTCTACTACGAGAACCATTATCGTTATGAACTTTCTCAATAATATAACCTCTATTAGAAACATAAAACCTAACATATCTTTGACAAATAACATGAGTAACTTGTCCATTTTCAATCTTAGTTTCTTCTACATGAAATTGTTTACCTACATTTTGAGTAAGACAAAAGTCAAGAATATTAGTAGCTTCTTGAAGAGTATCCATTACAGGTTTATTCTTAAGAAAATAGTTTTCAATAGCTTGAGCAACAATAGGCATAGAATAACCTTTAGTTAAATCTAGAGAATACATCATAGGATTAAGAGCGCCTTTAGATTCAAGTTTAAGTTTATGAACACCATTTTTAATAACTCTAAATTGGCTAAGATAATTATTTATATCTCTACTAACAAGACAATGATAATAATCAGTATCAAACTTAAGTTTAGTAGTTTGTTCCCAATCATCTTTAATACGATTATAAACATCAATATCTCGTTTATAAAGTTTAATAACAATACCATCTGTATTAGCACTTAACACATGAATATTGTGTAACTCTAATTTCTCAACCAACATTAGCATCATTAACTGCCCATTAATAGTAGTTTTAAGTACAGCTAATCTATCATAAAGATTACCATTTTCAAATCCAAGTTTACCATAAACAGAATTAATAACAATCTTTAAAACTAAAGCTAAAGTATCTCTATCAATTCCGTCAACAGTATCTTCATCGCTGTGTTTAACTTCAACTCTCTTATTTTTAAGCCAACCAATAAGATTACAAAAAGCATTAGTATCAAGATGAGCTGGAGCTACTTTATGAGCGGCAATAATACTAGGATACATACTATTAATATCAGCATGAATATAAACATAATCATCGTCATTAAGAACATCGTGTTGACCCCCCGTAGAGGATGGAAATAATTCTCTTCCACTACTCCAAAGTTCAACAGGATTATCTTGACTATGTAAACCTCCAGTTGCAACAGTATAAGTTACATTTCCAATTTTAATTTCTTTACTAAACGCATCTTTATTAACTCTATAAATAGTAGTTTTAAGACATTCATCAAGAAAGTCTTGCATAGGTTTAGTTTTAAACTTAATAAAAGGAAAAATAACCTTTTTAAAACTCATAGCAGTTCTTTCAGTTTTCTTACCTTTCCATTGTTCAGGAGCAAGACCACTAAATTTACTATAAAATTTCTCAAAAAGAATATCAGCAGTTTTACTACGACTAGAATTAAGAACATCAACATCATATGCTTTACTAATAGCATAACGAGATTTAATTTCTTCTGGATAAAGACGAACTATTTCAGCTACAATGAAAACATCATTAAGATTATAATACATCATAGGTTCAATATACTTATCAAGAATAAATCTATCCCATTTATCTACTAGTTTATTAAGCTGTTTAACATTCATTCCTTTAAGACTAGGAATTTCATTATATAGTTCAGCTTCTTCTTCATTAATGTCAGGAAGTTCATATTCTAGAAGTTCATACCATTGAAGATTAATTGAAGTTTGTTTTAAACCTTTAGGAACAGGTTTACGTTCACCAGTTTTACTATCTACAATTACACTTGCTTTATTAAGAGCAAATATACGCATTACATCAATACCTGTAAATGGTAGTTTATATTTTCTAAGACTATTAAGATAAAAATCAGTTCTAAATTTATCTTTATCATCTTGACTAGAAATAATAGTTTTACTAGTTTCATATAACTTATTAATAAGTTCTTTCGTACTATTCGTGCGCATATAAAAACTAAGTAAAGCAGCAATCATAAGATTATCATAATTAAAATTATTAAATCCATACAAGTCAGTACGAATAATATTTCCATTAGAATCCTTATAACATCTAGTTTTATTAATATAATCTATCATAGAAAGTAATTGACTATCATCTTTATCTGTTATATAAAACTTATATTTTTCAACAGTTTCAAGACGAGCTTTAATTTCTTCAACAGATAGTTTTTGAACTAAAGGAATAGCTTTTCCATCAGCATTAATACAATCTTTAAATACTTTAAGATAACTATTAATACTAACAAAAGTAACAGAAAAGAAATTTCTTAAAACTTCAACATCATAAGCTATACAATTAATCATTTATACTATACCATAATTATTTCTATTTTTAGTAACCCAATTAACATCATCAGCAAAACGCTGTTTAAACATATGATAAAGATTATCATCTTTAAATTTAACAAGAGGCGAATAATTATTAAATATATACTTACCACTAGTAGCCATAAATCTAGGAATATGATTATTACTAATACTAAGATAAGCATCACCAAATATAAATAGATACTTATAATTAATTCTAGCTAATTCTTTCCATAGAATATTACGACATTTATTAATAGCAGTAAGATATGTATTATAATTATTAGAACAAGCGCATTTAATACTATAAGTCATATATACATCTTCAGTGTTATTACGTCCAGAATATTCATCATAAAGATTACCAATATCAGTAAATAATTGATAACCTTCACAATAATTTCTATCACCTCTAGGAAATAGGAAAACAATATCTCCATGAATACTTCCTCTACCACCTTGTATATATTTACCTGTATTAAATATACGATTTGGACATCGTTCACAATCAGGATATTCGTCAACAGTTTTACTTGCCATAAGATAATACTAATTGATTACTAGCACGAGAACAAGCAACATATAATCTACGAAGCATTTCATCTCTATTAGTATAAGGATGTCCATATTTATCATAAATCATATCGTTAATATCTACAAATACATTTTTATAAGTAGAACCTTGTGCTCTATGAGAAGTAATTGCAAAACCATAATCTAAATCTCTACTAAATAAAATCTTACCATTACTATTCGTAATATTAGAAGCGATAAGATATTTACGTTTAAAATCAAAATATTGTTTCCATTTACTTCCACGTTCAGAACTACTAGCTTTTTTAGCATCATCAATAAGACTAGTCAACTTCTTATAATACATCTGAAATGTATAGTTATCATAATGGTCAATAACAAATAAAGGTTGAGTTATAGTACCACCATGAATAGCTTGAAACTTAATAAGAAATCCTTTAAACTCATAATCGTTATCAACTGTATCAACAATATCTTTAACAATATATTCTTCACTATTGTTTATAATAATATCATTAAAAACATTAACAACAGTAGTATAACTCATTATTAAATCATTACGAGTAATAAGACTTTTATCAGCATCTCTAATAATCATATGTCTTACATGGTTATTCCATTGTGCAACACGACCATTAGTATAAGCTATAATACGATACAAATCAATATTTTTAGTATATTCTTCATCATTAAAACAAGTATCAATTAAATCAGAAAATTCAGTTTGACCGCAAACATAGAATCCTTTAGTTTCTTCATTATAATCTTGTCTATTTTTAGATATATAATCAAGAAATCTCCATCCATTCTTACTATCTATATCTTCTCGAAGAAGTTTAAGAAGTTTACTAATAGGATTATTATCTCCTTGTCGTACAACTTCTTTAAGATAATAAGTATTACTAGCAATAAGAAAAGCTTGACTAGTTTTCTCATTAACAGGAGGAAGCTGACTAGAATCACCAAGCATTATAACTTTAATCTGAAGCTTCTTACATTTATTACTAATATACTTAACAAGTTTAGCATTAAGCATAGAAGCTTCATCAATAATTAAAACTCTAAGACCATCTAGTTTATCTCTTCCAACAGGATTAAAAGCAGGATTTTCAGGGTCAAAATTTTCAATATTAACATCAAGTCTAAAACCAAATAATGATTGAATAGTATTAACTTCTTTTCCACCAATAGAATTACTAAGAACTCTACAAGCTTTATGTGTAGGAGCAGCACAACCTATAACACCACCAGACCATTTGCAATTATTAATAACATATTTAATAACAAATGTCTTACCTGTACCTCCAGCACCACAAAGAGCATTAATATATTTCTTATCATCCCAAGGCTGTGCAAGAAACTCAATAAGTTCATGCACAGCTATTTCTTGGTCTTTAGTAAACTTAATGTTAGTATCTTTTCTATTACTATTAGCAATATTAAGATTACCAATCATTACAATTCGTTGTTTACATCAATAAGATTATTTTTAACTTTATCTTCATATTCTTTCCATTCTTGAAAAGCTAAAATAGTAGATTCACTATCACCACGATTATAACACGTAGTAATATGAAACAATTCCTTAGCAAAAGGCATTTTAACAATTTTACCTTTAGCTATAAGTCCAGCAGCAAAAGGAATATAAAATCTAGTATCAATAGTTTTTCTATTTTCACTATTCCTTATAATTTTAATTCTATGATTATATTCATCTAATCGACGAGCATAAACAACTTTCTTTCCTTTAGTTTTGTAACTTTCACCAGTAATGCTATATAGTTTGCCATTATATTCTACTTTATAAGTACCATCAATATATCTAATAATACCTTCACATTTAGCAACTATAATAACATATTTATTGACTATTCCTTTCTCTTTGGATTTACCTACAACTCCAAATGAGAATTTAAAGCTAACCATAACATACTACTTTCTTTTAATAGTACGCATACGTTTATCAACAGCACGAGTAATACCTTTAAAAGTATTATCCTCTGCAAACTTAGCTTTACGAGCAGCCTTTTTAGCAGCTTTCTTAGCAGCAATTTCTTCATCACGTTCTTTTTGTTGTTGTATAACATCAACAATTACAACATGATAACCACAATAATGAGAAAGAAAATCAATCTTACCACTAGTTCCATTACCAATAGCGCTATTTTTAGCTACTTTAATAACTTTACTAGCAGGATTGATTCCAATAACAGCGCCAACATTATTTAGTTGACGAACAACAGAAACTTCATCATACTTTTTCATAAGTACTTTACATTTTTAAAGATTAATAATTATAAATTTAATAAGAAGATAAAGTATAACAACTACAATATCTTTTAAAATAGCATCGTTTATTTGTTTATTACTATTACTTCCAATATGAATATGATAATCAGCAATAGTATGAATAGTCAATATAATAAAACAAGTAACTATAAGTAATATTAAATCATTATTTTCACTCATAATAATAATTATATTAAGATTAGTAGAGCCACTACGCTACGCTCCGTGGCGACCCCCCGTAGAGGATGAAAGCAAGCTAGTCATTAAACTTTCTTTCTAATAATATCATTAAAATCACTAGCAAGTTTACCAATCCTATCTTCAATTCTATCTAGTCTATTTCTATCCCTATCTCTTTTAACTTCCCATTGTTTATTAATATCGCAAATATCAATTTGAATCTTTCTAATCCAATTTTGCGTATCGTCGATATCTCTAATAAGTTTATCTAGTTTTCTAGTAACAATGGTAATTCTTATAAAAAGAAATACAGATAAACCAAATATCATACCAAGTATAAAATGAGAAACATTTTCAATCATAAAATAATGATAAAGTTTACGAATAAGTTCAAATCTAGTATCAGTAATATTATAGATTTTAAATGCTTTAGCAACAAAATCAAAATCACCATATTTAAGCAAAGCATCTATATAATCTTTAATATCACTAAGCCACATAATAGCACTAACAGAATATCTATCACTATCAGTATTAGTAATATATTGACCAATACCTTTAGCAATAGTATCAGCAGTTATATCGTTAATAATAAACTTATCAGTAAACCAATTATCTTTTATATAATGTTTATCAGTATATTTATCACGAAAGGCTTTAGATAGTTTATTACATAAATCAATATAAGAACGAGCAGCAGTTCTATTATTATGATTAACAAATTGAACATCTTTAACTTTAAGAGTTAAATTCATACCACATTCAATAATGCGAACTTTAATTTGTTTTTTATCTTCATTAATATACAGAACAATAGCAAGTTTATCTTTCCAATAACCAGTATTCAAAGTAACTATATCATAAAGTTTAACTTTAAATCCAGATGTAATAGTGCCATCAATATTCTTATAAGCAATATAATTCATAATAAAACTGTATTAAATTTTTAGTTTAACATTTATTAGCTAGTTCTTTTGCCCTGTATTGAACTTAATATTAATCGTGATAGATTAATCAGATTATACATAAAAATTCAACAGAGAGCAAAAGAACCATATCTATGAATGTGTTATGAACATAAATAGTTAGTCATTTGTAGCAGGCTCATTATTCTGTTCATTATTATTACTAGTACGTTTAAGACGTTCTTTAAGAATATGTTCAGCAACAGAACCAAGTTTACATTCACTAACATTATAACTTACACCTTTAGCATGAGTAACAGTATATACAATAGGATAATCAATATATTTATTATTACCTATCATACGTTCAGCTTTGGTAACTCCGACTCCAGTTACAATACCAACACAAACACCAAGTTTAGTTTGATTATGATATTGATAAGTATATTCCATATATACTACCTGTCCTTTCTCAAACTTAGCTTGTTCTTCAATGTATCTATCTAATAGACCATCAAAAATAAGAGAATCAAAATTATCCATTTTAATAATATATTTAAAGTTAATAATATACATACTAAAAAGCCTAGCACTATCTTCACAGACAATGCTAGGCAAAACTACAAATACGAAATCATATAAAACGAAATGTTTGACACAGACATCATTATTACTAATTTCACAATCAATAATAACATCATTAATACCAAATCAAATATGACATATAACACTTGGACTATGATAAATATTAATAGCACTATCTTCACAGACCGTACTATTACAAAAGTTACAATTTTAGAAATTAAAACGGATAATAACAATATCATAGTTTCGGAGTTCAATTCCTCCATCATCAGCAAGTGAAATAATGCTATCATCTTCACAGATAATAGCATTAGAAATAAAATCAAAAACTTATGTGGGATTATTTAACAGATTTGTTTGCTTTTCTACGTTTAAGTTCAGCATAAATTTCATCATCACTAACATTCTTAAACTTATTTTCTTGTTTATTATTATCAACAGATTGATTAACAATTTTAATCATTTCCTTATATTCTGCATTAGAAGTATCAATAATATGTTGAGCTATAAAATTATTAATTTTAGTATTAGTTTCAACAATCTTAATAATCATATCTTTAGCATATTTAGGAAAAACATCAATGATAGGTTTAAGAATATCTTTATCATCAATTACACTATCCCAGCGATTAATAAGCCAATCAAATTCAAATCCATTTTCGGTAACAAGTTTAATAATATCTTCTTGAGTTTTACCAAAATCATTAATATATCTTTGTTCTTTAAGAACATAAACAAATAAACCTAAACCTCTAACATATTGGTCTGGAGATAAACCTTTATCTTTAATATCATTAATGAATTTATTAATAGAAGTACATTCTTCTTTATATTTACAAGTATCACAATAAATATTATTAGATGTATCACAAGATTCACCAAAAACTTCATCAAGAACAAGTTTAATATCAATATTTTCCATAATTTTATTTATTTAATCATAATAACCAAAAACATCATTATTAGGGTCAACAATAGGACTATCATCAACTATTGGTTCCCAAGCAATATCGTCAAAATCTTGACTTAGACATTCTGCATGAATTTCAACACCTTCAACATTATTATTGAAATATGTATCATCTTCAACAAAATAAATATCAGTTCTTTCCATATCTTTATATATAAAATAAACTCCGAGTAGAGGATGATTATCATCAACGTGTTAACTATAACAAACCCAATAAACAAAATGGATAAAAATGACAGGCAAATGAGAATTAGCTTTAATAAGCTCAACAGCACTATCCATCCTCTACGGGGAGTCTACACTATAAACTTAGCTAGCTTCAGAGTCTTTATTCTTTTTATGAAGTTCAGTTTCAGTATCAATCATAATACCAATAACTCGCTGACTATCACTAGCAACATCAGCATGAGCTTTAACTAAAGCATCAATGAATAAATCATCTGTATATCTATATTCTCTACGAAGACCACCATCAGCAGTAACTCTAAACTTATTCCATAAGAAATCAACATAAGCGCCTTTGGAGTTATATATTCTTCCATCATCTTCAAGAGTGTGAAGAATATTAAGAGAAGTATGGCGTCTAAATGCAGCATTGAATTTAACAATACAAACTACATCAAGAATATGTTGAGGAACATTAATTCCAACAGGAACACCACGTTTATCAGTCTTAGCATCTTTAAAGTCATTATCTTCATTAGCTTGACTAACAATAGCAGTTTGTTCTTCCTGTTTACGAACTTTACTTTGTTTCTTCTTCCTAGCTTTATTCTTGGTCTGAACAGTTTCACTACTAACAACAGCATTAACTTGTGTATCTTCTTCAGGAACAACAAGTTTACCTTCTTGTTTAGCTTCTTCTAAACTTTCAGCCATAGTTTTCTTTCTAGGCTTAGATTGAACATTACTAGTAACATTATCAAAATTTACCATAACACTTATAAGTTTAAGATTAATATTATTATCAGTAGCAATATTACTCTACTGAACAACACGACAAATATAATAATTAAATATAATACTCCAAATATATTATAATTTATTTATACTATAATTCTAACTAATAATCAATAGCTATATTAAAATAACTAAAATAGTTATAGCAATAGGAATTAACTTACCATGAGTATAATAAATATCAATAGTATCAAGAGTATCATTAGTATAAAGAGAATCAGTAATATCAAGAATATCAAGAACATCATTAGTAATACCACCAGCAATATTAGCATGACTAGTATTAATAGTCATTATAATACTGATAATATTAATAGTGCTATTATTAACTAGAACTAATGCTATTAGTCATTATGACTAGAAGTCTTATTAGACTTGATAATACTGTTAGAGCTAGTCTTAATAACGATTGTATGACTAATCGTCATGACGAACGTCAATGAGATTGAGATGATGATGCTATGACTGAAACTGATAGTGGTATAACTGAAAGTTATAATGAGATGGGAAAGGGAGTTGGAACTAATACTAACAACGATGATATAACTAGAGGTTATAACTAATGGTTATGAAGATATAACTAAAGGTTATAATGCTGGAACTAGAGATTATGATAGTATACGAGAAGTTATAGGAGGTATAACGAAAAGTTATAGGAGATGAGGAAAGAGAGATTGGACAATAGGTTTAGATTGATTATTAGGAGTGTTATTAATAGGATGAAGAGGATTAGGAAGAATGGCAGCGGGGACTAGTCTCTTCAGCATGACTATCTCCACACTTATCTCCACATTCATCACTACCACAATCATTCTCATCTCCACCATCAACCTCAATTTAACCCTATTTGAACCACATCCAACTCCATCATCTCATTCATCACCTTATCCACATTCATCACTTTCATCTCCATATCCTCTTTCTCCACATTCAATACCTCTCGTCACCTCTAATTTCACCTCTATAACTTTTTGTTATAGGAGTAAATCATCATTAGTTTCAGTTATAGTATTATCATCAGTAATAGTATCACATTTATGATTATTAAAGCAATTATCAATAATATAAGCGATACTTTTTAATTCATCATTAATAAAAAGCCTACAACTATCAATAGCGTTATATACTTGTTCAATATCATCAGCACTACCATTAGTAGTCATATCAGTAATAGAAATAGGAATAACAATATTAGCTGTATTCAATCGAATAAGTTCAACAGAAGTAATAGAATTATCATTCTCAACTTCAATAGTAGTAATAATACGATGTACTTTCATGATGTTTAATATTAGGATAAGACTTATCAGAACTTGCAGCTAGTTCATGATTGATAAGACTTATCAGACTGTTAAGTTCGTTTGCTGCAATATATTTAATGTTGATAATGAGCATTTCGAGGTTGAACACTAGCAACAGCATCAGCAAAACTATTGTTGATAACATCAGTGCTACCAACCCGAAGGTCAGTAGCACCATGTTCATTAGAACGGCATATCGTCATCACTCATTGCAGTAGCAACAAAACTAGCCGCTTTAGCTTTAGCCTCACGCTTGGCAGCAATGGCAGCACGAGCGTCCTCCATAATCTGCTTGATAAGCACATTATATGCACCAACAAGAACAGGGTCAGCAGGCTGTTCAATACCTACAATATGATATACATATCTATCATAATCCACAACATTGTAAAGATTATCTTTACGAGTAAATGGATTACGGTCTTGTACACCAGCAGGTACAAACTGGCAAAGAACTTTGACAGCAACACCAGTCAGATATATATTAGCAAAACCAGCTTCAGCAGCTTCGCCAACATAGTTGACAAATCTACCGTAGAACTTGTCTTTGCGCATTACAAGCAGTATCTGATTGAATGGCATCTGAATAGCACCAAGCATACCCATTCGATGTGTACCATCAGGCATACTTTGAGCACCTTTGATAGGACTAGCAATAGTAACAAACGCATTGAGATAAGAATTGCCATTACGACCTGTACGTTCTTGACAATCAATATTAGTAATGACAGTAGTCATTACATAACTATGACCATCAGTACAGATGCGTCTAACAACATCATCAATGGTTTCCACTTGCGCAGAACTTTGGTTATCTGTATCAACAGTAGGTTGAACAGGTTGGTTAACACTAGTAGTTGGTTCAACTACATTAACACTCTCAGGAGCAGCAGCAGCACTCTGTGCAGCTTGTGCTAAATCTTTAACGTCTGGCATGACTATTAAGTATTTAATTACGCTAATCAGTAGCATTACTGACAGTTGTTTTCGCTTCAACTGCAAAGTATTTAATGTTGATAATGAGCAACATCATCTAGTAGAGATTAATCTCTACTAAGATAACTAACAATAGCCGATAGTATTCCAAATACAACAGCAGTAATCTGTTCATTACTAGTTGGTTCTACTTTCAATGCTAGTATGATAGCTGGCATCATCAGTATGATAGCAACTAACAACAATGGTTTGTTTGTTTTCATAATGATTAGTATTAATAGTTAGTAATGTAATGAGATGAATAATCTCAATGTATTTAATGTTGATAATGAGCAGGATTATCATTAACTCTATCAACTTTAGACGGGGGTAGTCAATCAAGTTTAACATGACCGGGGGTTCTACTCACTAGCCTCATTAAAACACTAATAAACTTAATTACCATTATTACTTTTACTATCACTCTCATCATCATTATCACTCTTATTATCTTATTCATTCTCATCATCTCTCATCATCTTATTCA
>ENA-UOJK01000251-UOJK01000251.1-human-gut-metagenome-genome-assembly--contig:-C116-NODE-251-length-56110-cov-9.165159_pt1 | contig 56110 bp, 51 predicted proteins | sample MGYA00242348_ERZ723895 | MGnify/ENA metagenome assembly ERZ723895
AATTGCCTCCGACTTGCACCATATGAGTACGAGTCGGAGGCAATTATTTTTATACTTCTTTTATGGCTGTCGCTTTCACCAGCGGCATCATCGGAGGCAAAGTTAGTCTTTCATGCTGGGAAGGATGATTTATCATATCAGTGGACGGTTCGGCTTCTTCTACAAAAGTCAGCATAAATTTGTCAAGTAGCGAGACCATAAGGAATTTGTATTTTTTAAAAGAAAGAAAAATCTGCGCTGACTGCGGATATCGAGAAGCGTGGATATCTGGATACTTTGATTGCTGGCGCAAAAAGACACATCTTCAACAATTTGACGTTTTCCGCAAATTATGGTATCATACTAATGTAAGTGATTTATGTGTCGTGCAAAGCAATTTGCAATGATGCACGTTGTTATTTTTGTACTTTGTGCCTGCAATGCCGTTGACCGTCTGGTCTGCGCATTGCGGGCATTTTTTATCCGCTGGGGGGATGCCCCGCGTAAAGTGAGAATGACTTTTGTGCTGCTATTGGCAGCGAAGAAAAGTTGTTCTCGCTTTTTTTATTTTGGTTTAGCGCCGCCCGGCGTTAAAAATAAAAAATCAAGAAAGGCGAGATCAAAATGATGGACGAACTCAAACAGCAATTTTACGAGGTCATGCACAAGTATCAAAAGCCGTTTTCGGAAGAAGGCGTCACAGCAAACCTTACACAGTGGTGCGAACAGAAGCAGGGGCTTTTGCAGCTCCTGCGCAAGCATCCACTATGGAACGAGAAAGAACTGGCAATCGTGTTCCGTGTGGAGGAGCGCCGGGAGATTGACCGTATCACGGTAGATGAAACGCGCGCCGCCATACAGGAACTGGGCCGTAGGGCCTGCACGGATGATACGGTGTATGAGAACTTTGAAACCGCCCTGCGCGCGGCAACCGCAGACTATGCCCGGATACCAAACGGGTACCGCTTGGACACAATCAGGCAGTACGGCGGCATCAAGTGCGCACCGGGACAAAAGGCGAGCCGCATTATCAATCGGCTCTGCCTGAAATTCCATCTTGACCAGATTGAGGAAGAAACCGAAGCAGGTGAGCCGGACAACCGTTATGTGCGCACAGTCAAACCATACAATGCACTGTTTGCACGGCTGGCCGATGCTCTGAACCCGGCACATATCGAAAAAACTGCAGTGCTGTCAATCCACCCCTGCGATTTCCTCGAAATGTCCAACCGCGACAACACTTGGAGTTCCTGCCATTGCTTAGAAGGCGGCGGCTATCGCGGCGGCTGCCAGTCCTATATGGGCGATGCCGTCAGTATGATTTTCTTCACGGTCAGCGACGAGTACACGCAGAACTTTCATACAGCCCCTCGCATCACGCGAGAAATTTTCTGCTATAAGGAAAATGTTTTGCTGCAATCACGCCTGTATCCTACAGATTTGGAAGACCAGAAAACCCTGTATCGAGGCATCGTCCAACAGGCTATCGCGGTCTGCCTTGACAAACCGAACCTATGGTCGATCAAGCGTGGAAAAGAAACCGAACCTTACTGCGAATCTGCGGCGGACAGCAACCACTATCCTGACTATGCGTATGGGTATGCGGTTGCCTCTCTGCTGAAAGGGGAGATCGGCTATAGCAAAATGACGATTGGTTCCGTGGCTCGATGTGTTTGCTGCGGTGGAGAACAGAAGAACCACCGTTCCATACGCTGTGCAGAGTGCGGCAATATGTTTGTCTGCAAAGGCTGCGGCAAAACGGTGCATGGATATGGGCGCTATATTGATGAACACTTTTATTGCAATGAGTGCAGCTATGAATGTGCGGTTTGCAAAGAAAAGTTTATCGGTATGCCGCGCATCGGAATCGCCCGATCCGGCGAGCAGCGCGGAATTTGCCCTGCCTGCTATGCGCAGGTAGTTGATGTATGCGGAAACTGCATAATCCATAGTGACTGCCTTCCCATCGGTGCCAATCGTTTCTGCCCGAACCAGATGAACGGCCTTGCCGCATAAAGGAGGAATCCATGCAAGAATTGACGTTTGAAACCATTCTGCGTCTGCCGCAGATGGAATTGAAAAAGCGGTTAAAAGCCGAGCTGAAAAGCAGGGGTTACCCCGTTACCGATAAGCCCGGCTACCTGTATGCCGAGGGAACGATTCCTGTCTTGCTGGTAGCCCACATGGACACGGTTCACCGTCAGCCTGTCGAGCAGATATGCTATTCGGAGGACAGAGCGGTAGCCATGTCGCCGCAGGGAATCGGAGGTGATGACCGCTGTGGTGTCTGGATGATTTTGCAGATCCTGCATACAGCAAGCTGTCATGTGCTGTTCTGTGAGGATGAAGAAGTTGGCTGCGTAGGTGCAAAGAAATTCACAAGCGGCTCTTTACGGCCACAGGTAAACTACATCGTAGAACTTGACCGCCGGGGCAGCAATGATGCCGTGTTTTACCGCTGCGATAACCCGGAGTTTGAGGGATTTGTTACCTCGTTCGGCTTTGAGACAGCTAGTGGCTCGTGCAGTGATATATCCTACATTGCGCCGTATCTGGAAACAGCTGCGGTCAATATCAGCTGCGGTTACTACTGCGAGCATCAACGGCACGAGTACATCTGCTTAGAGGAAATGGAGCTTAATGCCGCCCGTGTGGCGCAGATGGTAACGCAGCAGACAGAAAACTTTGAATATAGGGAACAGCTGGACAGCTTCTTTGGCGGGCGAGTCTACCAGTATTCTATGTGGGATACTGCTTCTGAGCGTGATACCTACAAGTGGCTTTCACCGCTGCCGAAAGAAGCAAAAATCAAGCTGGGAACGGCGGAACTCAACATGCCCCATGCCAGGATTGATCGGCAAGGGAAGGTACACCGCTATGTTCCCAAATTGAAAGCTGCTGTCCTGACAGAAAACGCCATAGCAGTAATGCCGGACGGTAAGAAAGCAAGATATGATTCCCAAGAGGCCAAGTGCCAGAAAGTGATGTCCCTATCAAGGGCGTTGGAAATACTGGGATGTAAGTAAACAAAAGGTCCTCTTTCGCTGTGAAAGAGGACCTTTTGTGAAGTGGTGCAAATATATAACTTGGTTAGAGTTCGGTGCAGTATCTTGCCAATCATGCGAAGCGAATGTAAAATTTATGGCGACCCGTTGTGCAAATGCAGAAAGCTATGGTATGCTAATTAGTGTACAGGAAATAATCAGAGCGCGAGGGGGCATAATGATGGAGAACAAATCGGATAAAGGCGGCTTCTGGAAACGACAATCTTTTCTTTTACCGCCATTGACTGCGGCGGTGGTTTTGCTGTGCCAGCAGATGGCTTCCTCCAATCCATCCGGCGTGGTCACCGTGAACATTTTGCTGTTGGTACTGAATTTCTTCAGCTATGTGGGGCTTTTGCGTGGGGAAAAAGGCACAGAAAAATCCGCGGCGATCGCCGCGGCAGGTTTTATTACACTGATGGCATTTGTGTTCAATACCTGCGTAGCCGGAATTCCCACTCCTTTGAGCGATACGGGAATCTTTATGAACAGTCTCTGCGGTATGTGGGTACTGGTAGCAGTTGTTCAAGGAATTTCGCTGTTGATACAGGCAGTGTTGCAACCAACGGTTGAGCAAGAGACAGGAGCAAGCGAAACCAATGTTTGGAATCGCCTACAAAAAGTAGGGGGACAGCTAAAACCAAAAGCCACAAACTCGCAGGGAATGATTTTGACACTGCTGCGCCTTGCCACAGTATTGTTGGCAATCGTTTCCTGGTGGAGTACCGCACAGGGCATGCGGGACTATGTGTTTTCACAGGCGTGGCAGGCAAATCTTGCCTCGTTTGCCATACAAAGCATCCTGCTGGGACTGAACTTTTACCTGCCGACCTTCTGGCGCTGGATACATAGTCTGCGCGGCAAAATCTGCGTGCTGGCGCTCAGCGGCGTTGTCTTGTTCTGCTCCTCGTGGTTCAGCTATGTTTTTATCGTTGGCACGGTCTATGAAAAAAGCTGGCAGACCGAAAGCCGCCTGTTGGTTCAGTCCGTGTACCGAAACGAACTATACAAAGCGGATGAATTTGTACAAATCAGCAGTGATGCACTGCGGGAAACACTGGGTGACGAGGTGGCGGCTCTGTACACTGCCAGCAAGACCGCCGATACCGAAACAACACAGAATCCTTCCGGCTTAGATCTGACAGCGGACAAGGCAAGCTACGCCGATAATGCGGACTTTGCGGCAAATAATGAAATTGCTTCGGCAATCCAAGCAATGCAGATCGCCACGCAGGAGGGAACATCCTCCGGCGTGCGCGAACAGGCTGCCGCAGCACTAACACAGCTTACCGAACAGGTGGAAACCCGCATCGAACAGCTGACGCAGCAGATAAGCCAGACGCAGGACGCCTTGACGGCAGCAGCAGATGCGCAAACCAGCGCAGCCAGTGCGTTGCGAAATGCGCCGTATGGAAGTAATACTAACGCTTTGCAGAGTGCCTATAACAGTGCGGCATCCCGATTGAGTAACTTGCAGGATACGGTAAATCAGCAACAACAGGACTTACAGGATTATCAGCAGGCGCAGGGAATCCTGCAACGATACGCAGGTGTGCTGGGAATTGCCGGAAATGCAGCCTCCGTGCAGACAGGTCAGGCGCTGCGTAGTATCCAAAGTGCGCTGCTACAGACGGATGTGGATACGGAAGCTATTGAACAGCAGGCACGCACTGTGTTTGAACAGTTGCAAGCCGCACAGGACAGTGAATCGGATGCGGATTTTCAGACATTATTGAATGATATGGACAGTTTTATCCGCAAGGTGCAGGATTACGCAGTCCTGAAATCATCAGGTGACGCGCTGCAAAACCAGATTGACAGCATGACGGCAGACACTGCACAGGATACGGAAAACTGGGAGCCCCTATGGACAGAGAAAATTGAGCGTCTGAAGGCAATAATCAGTGGTCTGCCTGTCAGTGACAGCGGGCAGGAGTATGACCGTGCAGATGCCCTTGATAAGCTGGACGATGCACAGCGCCTCTATATTTCAGAGCATAACCCTGTTGATCAGGCACTGATTTATCTGGGAAGCCCATATTGGCAGCTGGCAGCATTTTCTCTTGTATTGGCGTTCTTCTTGGATATTGCCGCCTTTATTACCGGGCTTGTCATTGATGTGGCAGATCGGCGTAAAATGTTGGAAAAATGAAGAAAACCACATAGGTTAAAAGGACAGCCCCTTCCGCTGATGTGATTTCAGCAGAAGGGGCTATTACTTTATGCTCACGTGTGACATGGCAAAGTAACTTGCAAAAATGGGTTTGTAAATTTTGGCTAAAAGTTCACCGAAATGTAACATTCTGTTGTACAATAGGGATTATAAAGGGGGATTGTTGAATGAATCCGATTCTGATTGTGGACGATGAAGCCGCCATTGCCATGCTGGTGCGGCGCATCCTGACGGAGGCGGGTTACCGCTGCCAGGCCGTGACCGACAGCCGCGCAGCGGCAAATCTGCTGGAAAAGAACCGCTATGATCTGGTGCTGCTCGATGTGATGATGCCCCATCTGGACGGGTACGATCTGCTGGCGTACCTGCGGCCCACGGGCACGCCCTGCATCTTCATCACAGCGAAGGACGCTGTGGCTGAGCGGGTGCGCGGGCTGAACAGCGGCGCGGATGACTACATCGTCAAGCCGTTTGCCCCCACCGAGCTTGTGGCCCGGGTGGAAAGCGTGCTGCGGCGCGCCGGGCGCAGCACCGCCGTCTACACGATGTGGGAGTATACGGTGGACGCTGCGGCCTGCCGTGTGCTGCGCGGTGAGGAGGAAATGCACCTGACCCGCAAGGAATATGACTTACTTCTGTTGTTTTTGCGCAACCGCGGTCGGGCTCTGTACCGGGATTATCTGTATGAAACTGTCTGGGGCGATGACGGCACGGGCTGTGACACCCGCACGCTCGACACCCACATTGCCCGTCTGCGCCGCAAGCTGAACCTTGGCGACCGCCTGCACAGCGTGCGGCAGATCGGGTATATGCTGGAAAAGGAATAAAATGTAACCCGCCCGTGACGAAGCTGTAACCAACCGGAAACAATCCTGCACTATGCTGGGGGTACAACAAACAAAGGGGGATAACCACGATGAAACATACCGCAAGGCTGACCGCCTGTCTGCTGGCGCTGGCGCTGACGGCCTGCACGGCCGCGCCGCAGGACATGCCTGCAGGCACGACCACCGAGACAGCCGCCGCGCCCGCGCAGACTGCAGAGCCCACCACAGAAACACCCGCCGTACAGGACACGCTTACGCCCATTTACACGACCTGGGGCGCGTCGGTGGGCCGGGATGCTGTCTACAGCGCAATGAACATTGACGATGCCGGGCAATACTTCGCCACAACGATTGATTTTTCCACGGGTGAGCAGCGCATCCTCTGCAAAAAATTCGGCTGCAGCCATGCGGATGAAAGCTGCCCGGCCTACATGACGGCCATCCGGAACGGCTGCGTGCCGGAAGCCATGCTGCTGCCCGTGGGTGACCGGCTCTATTGGCTTGTGGATGGCCGCTACAATGAGAGTGACGGCGCATATCTGGATGTGAGCAATACGGACGGCAGTGACCGCCGCCGCGTGGCCGAGGGAGATGACCTGCCCGATTTGACCAATGCCTTTGTCTGGTACACGGATGGCACAGCACTGTATACATTTGTGCGCAGCTACGGTGAATTTACCGTTCTGCGTCTGGATGAGGGCGGTGCGGCGTGCTTCTTTACCCACAGCATACCGGACGGCGAGGATTATGTCGCCGTAGGTTGCTGGCAGGACAAAATTGTTTTGCAGCACAGCGCAGGCTATCAGCAGCAGCCCTTGAACCCGGCTGGAGAGGCCGCCACGGATGAGGAACTGCGCGCATGGCTGGCCGACGACGAGCAGGCGCGGAACGAGCAGACGAAAAATATCTGCCTGCTGGATACGGCGGGCAGCATGACCGACACTGACATGACATGGAGCGGCGATGCAGGCAATGTTCAGCTTGTCCACAACGGTGCGGCCTATCTGCTGAACGAATCCGGGCTGGTGACAAAATTCGACCTGACTGCGGGCACAGCCCAAACCCGACAGCTTGACCTGCAGGGGACACTGGTATTATACGGTGTCGTGGAAGGCGCAAGGCCGGACGGCTGGATCCCTGTGACGGTGCGCGATGACAGCGAGGGGCTGCTGAACCCCGAGACCGGCGTCTACACCCCACTGCCGACCACATGGCTCAAGGATCAGGCGGTGGAGCGCAGCCCGTTTATTGTGGCAGCCAGCGACACGATGCTGCTTGTGAAATACGGCGAGATCTACTACACGGCAAATGACATCGGCACGGACGGCGCACCTTACAGCTTTACCACCTGCCGCGGAGAGTACGGGATCATTTCGGTTAAGGACTATCTAGCGGGCAGTCAGGATTGGGTGCAGGTGACGCTGCAGGGCCGCGATCTGGTATGAGGAAACAGTGATGAAATTTGCAACCAAGCTATCTCTGGGCTGCATTGCGCTGCTGTCCTGCGCGCTGGGCGCGGCAGGGCTGCTGCTGACAGGGCAGAGCTTTTCCGGCAGTCTGGCCAGCACCCGCACGGCCCTGCAGGCCCAGCAGGAAAAAGAAAAATACGCGCTGGAACGCATCATCTTTCAGGCCACGGACAGCGCGCAGTTTGAAAATTACATTTTGGCGTCCGCGGCCCAGCAGTATGCCGAGCAGACCGCCGATGCGGGCAGCAGCATGGCACTCTGGCTGGACGGTGCTTATTCGCTCTACTCCGGCCTGCCTGCGGCTCTGCCGCGCACCGCACTGAAGCAGGCCCTGACTGACGGCGAAAACGCCTGGCAGCTGACCCGGGCGGCCGGGCGGTGGTATCTGCTGCTGACCCAGCCGCTGGACCTGCCCGGTGTGCGGGCCGATATGCTCTGCGCCTACGATGTGAGCGCGGTGTTCGCCACCCGTGACGCCCAGCTGCGGGCGTGGCTGGCGGCATCGGCGGCGCTGCTGGTATTGGGCGGCGGGGCATCTGTGCTGTTCAGCCGCCGTGTGACCCGCCCGCTGACTGCTCTGCAGACGGCCAGCGAGAAAATTGCCGATGGTGAGTACACCCAGCGTACTCAGGTTAAAACCGATGACGAAATCGGCGCGCTGAGCCGCAGCTTTGATGCAATGGCCGCAGCGGTGGAAGGCAAGATCAACGAATTATCGAAAACAACGCAAAGCCAGCAGGACTTTATTGCGGCGTTTACACATGAGGTCAAGACCCCGATGACCGCGATGCTTGGCTATGCCGACCTGATGCGCGCCCGGCCCGATGACACCGAGACCCAGCGGGAGGCAGCGGGCTACATCTACCACGAGACGCAGCGGCTGGAGAACCTGAGCCGCAGTCTGCTGGCGCTGATGGGGCTGGATCAGGCCGGGGCGCTGGAGCTGGTGCCCTGTCAGGATGCCGGGCTTTTGCTGCAGACCGTGCGCAGCCTGCCGCAGGGCAGTACGCCCGTGCCGCGTGTCATCAGCGCGGGGTGCGTGGTGCAGGTAGACCGCAGCCTGTGGGTGGATATGCTGCGCAACCTGACCCTCAATGCCCAGCGAGCCTGTCAGGGCATCGAGGGTGCAGCCATCACCCTGCGGTGTGAGCGCCGCGCCGGGCAGGTGGTTTTCACCGTGACGGATACGGGCTGCGGCATCCCCGCCGCCGATCTGCCCCGCGTGACCGAGGCATTTTACATGGTGGACAAGTCCCGCAGCCGGGCCGCAGGCGGCAGCGGCATCGGGCTGGCGCTCTGTGCCCGCATTGCCGGGGCACACGGGGCAAGGCTGGAAATCACCAGCACCGAGCATGTCGGTACGACCGTGACCATCGCCGTGCCGGAGGTGCTGCCGAACGAAAGGGAGGCTGACAATGACACGCAAAGCTGATACGCTGCGTCCCTTCCTGCGCTGCGCTGCTGTGGTGCTGTGCAGTCTGGCGCTGCCGCTGGCGGTGTTCGCCCTGTGGGACCGTGCACTGCTGGCCGCGCCCCACACCCGCACGGACGGGGAGCGCTTTTCGGCAGCCGGGCGGGCCAACGCCACAGCCTGCACCCTCTACACAGCCGAGCATGTGACGAAGGTGCCGCTCGGCAGCAACAGCGTCTGGGACGGTGGCTGGACGGCGGGCACGATGGACGGCAGTGCGCTGGCCCGCGCCCGCCGGACGCTGCGCGCCCTGCACGAAGCCGGGCTGCTGTGCGATGACAGCTATGCCGCTGCACTCTCGGTCTGCCGCCTGGACTACGGCAGCTGGGAGCTGTACACTGCGCCCTGCGGCCTGACGCAGCTGGTGCGCCGCCCGGAAGAAATCTATACAGGCACCGACACCGAGCATGTGTATATCCAGCTGATTCTTTCTGATGACGATGCACCGCTGTATTTTAACTATCAGAACGATCTGGGGCAGGGCAATACACTGGCCGATGACGCTGTGGCGCAGTATTGCGCCCTGCTGGGGCTGGACGAGTTTACCGACTGGCAGTACCCGGACTGGGGCACAGCCGTGCGGGATTTCGGCGCAGCAGGCTACAGTGAGACCGCGCAGGTCTACGCCGTGGCGAACGCCAGCGGGTACAGCGTGACGCTCTCCGCCGCCAGCATGACGCCGCAGACCTTTGCAGCACTGAACACGCAATACGGGAAGGAAATATCATGAAGAAATATCTTGCTATCACTGCCGCGCTGGCGCTGGCCCTGACAGCCTGCGGACAAGCCGAAGCGGACAGCACGCCGACATCGACTGCGGCCACGGAAGCCACAGCGGCCACCGCCGAGCAGCCGCAAAGCATCTGCAACGGCGCCCTGCGGCAGCTGACTGCTGCTGCCGATGGTGTGTATTATCAGGCGTTCAACGACTGTGAAATCAACTATACCGACACGATGGGTCGTGCGCTGATCTATGCCATCGACGAGCAGACTGGCGATGCGCGCCCTGTCTGCAATCTGCCCGGCTGCGCCCATGACAGCGCAGCCTGCCCCGCGTGGAGCGACGGCAACGTGACGCTCTGCTACGGCGATGGGGATGAAGTGTATCTGTTGGCGTTTTATTATAACGATGAAACCAGCTATTATCGCTGGGAAAGAATCAATTCCGACCACACGGAGCGGATTTTGCTGGCGGAGGTGGAGCCAGGTTTGTCCGTTGTGGGGCGCGGCGTGGCTGTGGATGATGCGAACCTCTATTACAGTGTGCTGACCGATGATAACCGCCGCCAGACGCTGTGGGCTGTGGATAAGACCGGCGGTCAGGCACAGAAAATCTGCACATGGGACGATCTGCCTGACGGGACAGGGGAGTATGCCCCCGAAATGTACACGCTGTTGGAAGTAGGCGGTCAACAGATGACCTTTGCCAAGATGGTACAGACGAACGATGCGCTGACCAAGGCTATGCAGATTTGCACAGTGGATCTGGCCAATGGGAGCTGTACACCGCAGCAGCGCTATGAGCGCGATGCGGGCACGGTGTTTGTGACAGGGGACGGTATGGAAAAGCGCGACCTGATCAGCTACCGAAACGACTACCAAATCCTGACCGAGGGCAGCCGTGGCGGCCTGGCAAACTGCAACTACCAGAGCGGGGAAGTCGGCTTTGTGGACGCGGCGGTGGATACCCTGACCCCTGTGGCCGACGGCTTTCCCACCACCCGCGACGGGTGGGAGTGCTACTACTCCCTGTCCGGCTTTGCCGACGGCTGGCTGGTGTGGGTGGACGAGTGCGGCCGCGATGAAGACGGCAACGGCACGGGCGAAAACACGACCCGCCAGTATTTCTGCCGCGACGGCGTGAAAACCGAGCTGACCCAGCAGCGCTATGTGCCTGGCAAGGACGTGCGGAATATCCGCATCCTGGACGCTCAGCAGGGCCGCGTGCTGGCCGCCTACGACACCAAAACCGGCACGGTACACGACGTGGACAAGGACGGCACGACCTACACCCGGCCGATGAACTGGGACGTCTACGGCGTCATAGCGCTGGACGACCTGCTGGCAGGCAGTACAGACTTTACGCCGCTGAACTTTGCAGAATGACAAAAAAATATGATCAGGTACAATTTGTTGCTTACTAGGACGGGAACTCACTGCACCTGTCAAAATGCCATCGCTCTGGAAAGCCAATATTGGCAGTTTGCGATATCCTCTATTATACTGGCATTCTTCTTGAATATTGCTACGTTCATTACCGACGTTGTCCTTGATGCGGCAGATTGGCGCAAAATGTCGACAAGATGAAGAAGAGCATATAAGAGGTTAGAAATACCGATAAATCATAATAACAGCCCCTTCCGCTGATGCGATTTCAGCAGAAGGGGCTATTACTTTAATTGTATTGAAATTTCCCCGGCGGGTCACAAATTACCGATTCCAGATGTTGTTTTCAAGATCGACAAGCCGCTTCTTATACTCTGCCATACGCTGATCGGCCTTGCCGTCATCATCGGGAAAGCTGACGAGATAGCCGGTGTCTGTATCATGGAAGCCGATTTCGCCGGTAAGGCCGCATATATCGGAAACTTTCAGCAAAGTATGAAAATCGTACTGCATGGCACTGATTTCAAGCGTTTTGTTCATGGCGGACTCCTGTGTTTTTACTTACTTTGCCCATTATAGCGCACCCGCCGGGGAAATGCAAACAAATAAATAATGCGTATTATTGCGTATAAGAAAAAATAATGCGTAAATTTGTTGGAAAATGACGTATTCAAAACGTATAAGGTAAATATAAGCATCGAAGGGAGTTGATATTATGCTTATTGCTATCGACCACGGCAACAAACAGGTCAAAACCGTTCACGGGAACGCCATCGTTTCCGGTGTACAGAAAAGTAAAACCAGACCTTACGGCAGGGATGTACTGAAATACGGCGGCAGTTACTATACGCTGTCAGCGCAGCGTATCCCGTACCAGAAGGACAAAACCACAGACGAACGGTTCTTTATCCTGTCGCTATTTGCCATTGCGGAGGAAATCGAAGCACAGAACGCTTATACTTCCGGGCTGATGCCCATTGACCTTTCCATCGGACTGCCGCCCGCACATTTCGGCGCGCAGAACAAAGCATTCGTGCGTTACTTCAAACGCAAGGAACCCATCTACTTCTCCTACCGTGACAAGCTGTACAGCATCCTGATCCGCGATGTGCAGTGCTATCCGCAGGCGTTTGCAGCGGCGGCTATGATGTTGGGCGAACTGGCAACCGTGCCGCGTGCGCTGATTTTGGATGTGGGCGGCTTCACGGCGGATTATCTGCTGCTGAAGAACGGCCGCGCCGACCTGTCTACCTGTGATTCGCTGGAAAACGGCGTGATCCTGCTGTACAACCGTATTCGTTCCAAGGTAAGCTCGGACTTGGATGTTCTGCTGGAGGAAACGGATGTGGATGCTATTCTCTTGCAGGGGCAGGGGAGTAGCTACGGGGAAGAAGTCGCCGCGCTGGTGGAATATCAGGCGCAGGAGTTCGTCAACGATATGCTGGGTGCGCTGCGCGAGCGGCAGCTTGATCTGCGCACGGGGCGTGTCATCTTCGTGGGCGGCGGGGCCTGCCTGCTGCGGCGACAAATCGAGGCATCCGGCAAGGTGGCTCACCCCGTCTTTGTGGAGGACGTGAATGCCAACGCCAAAGGCTTTGAGTATCTTTACCGCTGCACAGTGACAGGGGCGTGATGAACCATGAAGCTGAAAAAGGACCGGGGGCGCTTTACGGTTCGCTTCGATATGGAAAATCCAGACCATGTGCGTGCCGTAGAATACTTGGAACGGCAGCGTGACAGGGGCAAAGCACAGTATCTTGCCGATGCAATTCTATGCTATGAAAAGGCAGATGCGAAGTCTTTTCAGCAGACGGACCGCGCCTTGATTGAGCAAATCGTGCAGGAATACTTAGAAAAGCAGAACTGTGGGCATACCCCAGATTTGCAGAAAAAGGAGCCGTCTATATCCTCGCCGCCAATAGATTTAATAGCCAGTGCTTTGGCTGATTTTAGAGGCTGACACATATAGTGAGTATAATAAGCAGCAATCCCCAAGGCAGCACCTTGGGGATTGCTGTTATTTAGTGCCTATTTACCGATTCAGAAAAATCCTCGCTGCGCAAGGGTCTGGGGCCTCCCAGTTGACGTACAAATCATTCAACGGGCAGGCGTGAGGGTTACGGATATGCTCGTCGATCCAGCCTTTGTACAGCTCACAGAAGTTGGCTTTCGTGAGGATGGCGCGGCATTCGGACTTGTCCACAGTGGTGCTGAACAGGTATTCCACATCATGAACCGGAACAATCACCGGCGCGCCGGCTGTGTCAAAGGCACAGAGCAGATTTTTACAGCCGCGGCTCACAGCGCGCTGGCAGTCGCCGCACTCGATATAGATGGTGTTGCGCCAGTCGCGGCCTGTGGTGCGCAGGAACTTGCAGAGATGCGAATTGGTGGAAGTAAAACAGGAAACGGACAAAATATCACTCCAATCTCAAATTGTGCGCAGCGTAACAACTCGGCACAGTTTTTATAAAATATTGCCGGTCTGCGGGAAAGTTTTCATAAGGGGAACGGGTGTGTCGGTGCGCTCATCATACATGGCAAGATACCCTTCGGAAGATTTCTGCCAACCGCCGTCCTGCCATACGAACACAACAAGGGTATCGTTCATCTGCATGACTTTGAACGTAATGCTCTCGGCAACCAGATAACCGTTCGGGGCCAGTTCCTCCACCATCGTGTAGACGTGTTCGCTGGTGTCATCGGACAAAAGCAACAGATTTTTGTGCGGGTCTTTGGCGGCAGAACGTTCCGGCAGTACGCGGATAGCATGGTCGCCGTCCGTGGTCGTCCAGCGGTCAATGGTCGTGCCATAGGCATCGCGAATCGTTAGGCGGGCATCCGCCAGTTTTGCATTGGTGGCAATATCCCGTTTGGTGAGAATCAGCGAGTGCGCCGGGGCATCGTACATCGTGACTTTCTGAATTTCCCCGGTTTCCTGCACGGTGAAGTGAACCTCTTCGCTGAGCAGATACCCGGCCGGGGCGGCAGTTTCGGTCAGCGTATAGTCGCCGGGCTTCAGGCGCTCGATGCGGTGGGGCTGGCCGTTGGTTTCCCACTCGGCAATGGTGTTGCCGCTGGCATCGGTGATTTTCAGTTTTGCACCGGGCAGCTCGTGACCATCTGTCATGTCAGCCTTGAAGATTTCGACCTTGGTAAAATCGTCTTTCATCTCCACACGCTGAATATTCTCGGTAGGACCAACCTCAAAGGTAACGCTCTCGGCGCGGACATAGCCCTGCTCGATGGGAGCCACCGTTTCGGTCAGGGTGTAAGTTCCCATCGGGATGCGCTCCATATAGTGCGGTGTGCCGTCTGTAACCCATTCAGCAACGGTTTTGCCGTCTGCATCCGTGATTTTCAGCTTTGCGCCGCTGATTTCCTTGCCGGTGGCAATGTCGGTCTTGGAAATCTGCACTTTCGTGTAGTCGTCCTGCATGATAACGTGCTGGACCTTGCCGTTATCCTCGACTGTGAACTGAATGGCATTGGCAGGCACATACCCGGAATTATCGGGTACGAGCGTTTCCTCCAGTGTGTAGGTTTCGCCCGCAACCAGCACAGCCTCCATGTAGTGCGGCGTATCTTCGGACACCCATTCGTCCACAACATTGCCGTCTTTATCCAGCACACGCAGCGTGGCACCGGGGACTTCTTCGTGGGTCGTAATATCGGCTTTGCTGATTTTTACGCGGGTGGGCGCATCCAGCATCGTCACTGTCTGGCTGAATCCATCAGAATCTTTCAGCAGAATCCAGCTTGCAGAGTAGGTGATTTCGGCATCGGCGGGCTTTTCTGCAACCTGCTTATCGGCAAAGAACGCGGGAGCCGCCGCGCCGTTCAGATAGGCCTTGTCAAACGTCAGGTCGGAGAAGTCGCTCTCCCGCAGGCATTTGGCAATCGCGCGGTCGTTGGCGGCATCGGTGAAATTCACCACCAGCGTGCCGTTCACGCAGTACCAGTTGGCAATGACAACGCCGTCTGCATCGGGATTCTTGCCCAGCAGCTTATCCCAGAAAGCGCGCAGCTTGGCGGAAATCGTAGCCACGGTATCGTCGGAAAACGCGGTGGGGGAGATAATGCTGCCAGACTGGTATGCTGTATCTTCGGATTCATGCAGAACCCAGACCGCCGTTTCCTGCAAGTAGGCATTATCGTCCGTGGCCTGCTCCAAGCGGAACTGAATCGAGCGGGCGGTGGTATAGCCGTCTGCCGGACAAGTCTCGGCCAAGGTATAGACTTTTGAGGTATCGCGGTTCCCGGCAAAGTCGTGGGAAAGATGCAGCCCGCAAATCACATGAGCCGTATCGCTGCTCTCCCAGCTGTCCACCACATTGCCGTTCCAATCGGTCACGGTCAACGTGGCACCGGTCAGGGCAAAGGTGTCATCGGAATCAGAAGTGAAAGCGCGCTTGTCAATCTCCACGGTGGTCTGCTTGTCGGAGTGCAGGCAGTCAACGACCTGCCATGCAATGAACTGGTTTTCATAGGTGAACTCAACGGGAATCACACTCTGCTCAATCAGGTAGCCGTCCGGCACGCTGATTTCACGCAGATAGTAGCGGCCGCTGTTGGTCGTACAGTCGTGGGCATCGCTGCCGCCGTAATGTTCACCGCGCAGAGGAACGTCTACATCAAAATAGGCAAGGCCGTTTTCATCGGTGGTGGCTGTGCCCAGCAGAGTATCGGCGGCGGCCAGCAGCTCGCCGGAAATACTGTAAATGTCGTCTGCGGTGTACAGCTCATAGACGGCGCCCGCGACCATATTGGCATCAGCCGGGATGTCGGCGCGGTTGCTGCCGCCGTTCAAAAGGGAGGCGCGGGTCTTACAGCCGTCTGTATAGGGCGCTTCATCGGTCAAATCGCAGGTGTCGCGATCCAGCTTATACAGCCCGACACCGACTTTGCCCTCCTCAACGATCGGCAGCACACGGGCATTCTCAAAGACAAGAACCTGCTTTTCAATCTGCTCGGCATTGGCGTTGCCTACATTTATAATAGAGTAGTCGTACACAACATCACCGTCCTGCGTGTGGTCGATGATGCTTTTTGCAAGAACGAGGTCGTTATACTGGTTGTCCCAGTCCAGCACCACGGTGTAAGTGTGGTCGGTGTGGACAAAACCGTAAGGGGCCTGCACCTCGGAAATCGTGTAGGTACCCAGCGGCAGCGTGATAGTGACTTCGCCTTTCGTGCCATCGTGGGTTACTTTCAAGAAATCATAGGTGGCGAGTGTCCGCGTGGGGCTGAATCGGACTTCGTCCACCTGCCCGTCTTCGGCAGTGGTAACGGTAGCGACAAGGTCGCCATCTGCGTACCAGAGTGTGCCTTGATTGTCCGGCGTGGGAATATCGCCCTGCGCGTGGATCTCATAGGTGGCATTGGCAAGGCTATCGGACTCGTACACGAACTGTCCGTTTTCGTACCCGGTCAGCACGTTACCAATTTTGCGGATTTTGATTTGCCCCAATGTCTCGTGGTTATAGTAGTTTTCGGTGATGACGTAGTCGTCCATGCCGTCGGCGCTGCCGCCGCTGACCTGATACACACGGTCCGAGGTCAGCTCAAACACGACATTGTACTGGCGGTCGTTGAAATACCCGCGTGGACCTTCGATCTCGACGATGCGGTACCTGCCCAGCGGCAGTTTTTCCGGGGTCTTCATTTCGCCGTTGGAATCGGTATAGAAAGTGCTGGTCTTTGCCCAGGCATTGCCGGATTTCGGGTCGTTCATCTCCACAAGGGTTTCACGGCCGTCCTCGGCAATGTAGTAAATGTTGAACGCAGTGTCGGCAATTTTGACAGGCTTGCCCGTCTCAATGTCGATTTTGACAAGCTGCAAGTAGCCCTCCAACTCTTCATCCAGAATGTTGTAGGTTATGTAGCTGCCGCTGGGCGTTGTGATGCTGCCGGCGGGAACAGTAAAGCTGCTCTGAGGGCTGGACGCATTGACATTGACAAGGAACGGTTCGGCCTGAAAAACGTCTTTCGGCACTGTCGTTTCCACGACGATGTACTGACCGTAGGGAAGTCCCTGCACACGCAGAATGCCTTCCTCGTTCGTGAAGATTTCGGACAGTCGGTATTCCTGCGCATTGTTGGTCGGAACCCAGCCGAGGCCCTGCCCATTGGCAAAATCGCCGTCTGCGGTCAAGGTGGCGTTATAGCGGGTGACAGCGGCGGTGTCGCTCTCGTACGTCGTGGCGATGGCCTGTTCCTCGTCAGAAAAATCAAATTTCAGCGTGTCCTGATCGTAGCTGGATTTACGGTAGGCAGCCAGAATGCTGGCGGCATCGTAGCTGCCATCGGCATTTTTGGTGAACTGGTCTATCTTGCTCAGCAGCGATATGCGATACACTTTGAACCCGGCACCGCCCAGCTTGATGGCAGGGGAGGGCTGTCCGGTGGTGGACACCAGCTTTTGCAGGCTGAACCCGGATTTCAGCACTTCATCCTGCGTCTGGTCTTCGGTGCGGACAACGTAAGTTGATTCATCTGCATAAGTAAGGGACTGATAGTGGTTGACTTCATCACAGAGATAGCCTTTTGCAAAAGACAGGTAGTAGCCGTCATAGGTCTTGCTGCCGTCTAAGGCGCGGCTCTCGGCAACAGCAGAATATTGGTTGCGGTAGACGTAGTCGGTGTACTCTGTGCCGTTGCTGGCAAGAGAAGCATAGCGGCCGGTAGGCTCTAACTTTTTGTTGAGCAGGGGGTACTGGCCAGAGAGGTAATACTGCCCGTTGGAATTCACCGGAATCACGATGCCTGTGGCGCGCTCTACAAGGTGATAACGTCCTAAGTAGAGATTAGAAAAAGCCAACTTTCCGTCCTTGATGGAGGCAGAAGCGACGAGATTATCTTTTTTCAGCACCGGGAGATAATCGGACTTCCATGCGCCGTTGGTAAGCACGGTAGTATGCCAGATAGGGTTGCCGCTGACATCTGTGATTTTGGAGTAATCGATGATGCCGGAAACGCCGTCCGGGTGATGAATATCCTCGGCGGCATACAGGTCGTACACGGCGCCTTCGAGCGTTGAGTCACCATTGCTGCCGGCAGCCAGATGCCGAGCAGCATCCAAGTCAACTTTCGTCAGCAGGATATTGCCAAGGACTCGGTCATTCTGCATCTTGTCGGAGTCGGCGTGCATGGTATAGGAATCTTCATTGCTGGCGATGCCAGTGAGGTCAGTAGCGTAGGTTTTATTGGCATTGCGGCTGCCAAACGTGATGGTAACAATGCCCTCGCCGGTGTCGATGAGCGTACCGCCGCTGTTGGTCGTAGTGATGTCGGCGTTATAATCGGCATTCCCCAGCCGAATCGTCTGACCGTCTAATGCTTTCGTGATTTCAAAGGCATACGCCCGCTTGCCCAGCACCGAGCCCGCCGTGCCGGGAACATCTACATCTGTCCAGTCGCCGTAGTACCCGCTGGGTGCGCGGCTCTCCACGATGACAAACTTGCCCTCGTTGCGCTGGGTATAGAACAAATCGTCCGAACCGCCCGCATAGTCGCTGTGGTTGATGACCTTGTAGGTGCCATCCGACTGGCGCTCGACTTTGTACTGGTTATACCCGCCTGCCGGAATATAGCACTGCCGGACGGTATCCCACTCGAAAACCTTAAACTCGGCATCACCCTTGATGCGCTGCTTGGTTTCACTGTCGATTTTGTCGATGCTGACTTTTACCGACCACTCATCGTTTTTCATCTTGTAATCGTTCGAGCTGTTGGCAGGAACTGTAATGGTCTGGTGACTGCCCAGCGCGCCGAGCGTGGAATCAAAACCGTGCGGGATGGTGATTTCATCGTATGCAAAGGTGACATTCGCAAGCTGCGCCCGTGCCGCGGCGATGGCAGTATCCACCATGCCCTGCGCTTCGTTCTGCAGCTGCCCGATGGCTGCATTCTTGGCGGCTTCGGCAGCGGCGTCTGCTTCGGCTTGGCTGGTGAACGGTCCTTCCTGCCCGCTGAGCGTACTGGTACTGGTCTTGGACACCTCATAGTGAACCGTCCATGTGGCAGAACCATCGCCGCCGTTGAGGTGAAAACTGTCATCCTGCGTGTGACCGCTTGTGGTAATGGTCTGCGCTGCGGCAGGACTCATCTGCCAGCTGCCGCCGTCCACGCTGCCGCCGGTCCGGCTGGGCGTGACGGTAATGACCGCCCCGTCCACCTTTTCCAGCGTGTTCAGCTGGTACTTGTCGGTGTTGACTGTGAATGTCAGATCAAAGCTTCCGCTGGCGCTTTGCGCAGGAGCTGTCCACGCAGCGGAATAGTACTTCGGTTCCGGAACACTCGGCACATCCGGGATCTCAGTGCCGCCCGCAATTTCTTCACCGACCAGCGCCACAACCTGCCACGCATACCCTGCGGGCGGGTTATAGATGTAGGTGTAGTAGCCGTTTTCCCCGGACTGCGCATCTGTACCGTTTACCAGTTCTTCTGCAGCAGCAATATAGGTCTGCGCCGCGTAGCTGTCGGGATAGTTTTCCATGATCCACTGCTGGGTTTCATCGTAAAGACTGCCAAGGATGTCCGGCTGTTCTTCGCCGCCTTCAGGATCATCTTCAAGGCTTGCCACAACAGGACGATCATCCAGCATATCCAGACTCAGCTGACCAAGACCGCCCCAGATATTGACCTGATTTGCATAGTGGTTGCCGGGGGTATACTGGCCGGGTTCAAGACGGGACACATGAGAGAAGCTGTAGGTGGGGCAGCCCTTGGGCTGGCCGTTCAAACCGTGGCTGCAGCAGTAGGCTTCCTGACCGTTGAACCAAATGAGCCATGTGCCGCCCTCCTTGGCAATACTGGTGATTTTGCCGGTGGCATACGGCGGGGTCGGTCCTGCCGCAAGTGTAGCAATGCCGTTGTCTGCATAAAGCTGCGTCGGGGCGGCTTCATCCGACAACTGCACATGGAGGGATTTCTGCAACTGTTCGCCATCCGGGGCGGTGTAGATAAACTGTGCGGTGAAGTCGGAAGATGTTTTCACATACAGCCCTGTGGCCGCCGCAGACTGCTCGGCGTAGGTCTGGTGCAGGATTTTTGTCTGCTCGGCCTCATCGGCGGGGATGAGGTCATAGTCGGTGGACGCATAGCTGAGAAGTTCCACACCGTCAGGCAGGATAATTTCGGATGTTGCACCATCTGCTGGATATTCCGTCTGCACCAGCAGCGGAACCACCGCATAGTCGGAATCAGAACCTTTACCGACAATGATGGTTGTTTCATCCTCGCTCAATGCATCCGCATCCATGTGGGCATCCACACCATCGTACAAGTCGGACACCCACGAAGAAATGCTGATTTTGGTTTCGCCGGTTGCCACAGGCAGACCCATGCTGCCGATGTAACTGCCGGTAGGTGCATCAGGTAGATCGTTGTACAGATTTTCGGTAATCTGAGAAAGGGCTGGTGTTACACTATCAGTAACTTCAGGAACAGCCGTATCTACTGTCTCCGGCGTAGCAATCTCATCGGCCGAAGCTGCGGGAATCATTGTGCAGCACATGGCACCCGCCATGAGCGCTGCAGATAAGCGGTGTTTGAGTTTATATTGCATTTGCATAACTCCTTCGTATTATTTTTACATCAAATGCGAAAAAATCACGATGCTACATCTACACCACCTCCACCAATCAGCTTGGCAACGACCAGCAGGCGGCTGTTAGGGTCTGCCGTACAGGTGGAGAGCGTCAGAATATGGTCATCCGTTGTCACGTCCACACCATAATCGAACGCACAGCCGGCAACAGCCTTACCCAGAATCTGCTGGAAGGCCGCATCGTCCGGGTTGGCCTGAATGCAGTCAGTGTCGGTGGAAACATCACAGACCCACACACTGAAAATCTGGTAAGTCAGTTTTTCATCTGCCAGCGAAACATAAATGTACGGGTTCTCCTGCCCAAACTCGAACACACGATATTTGTGCAGATCCTCAAACCCTCCCTCGTAGTCTTCATCGGTAAAGGTGTGCCCGTAAAAAATCAGATTGCGGGAAACTTTTTCGCCGCTGTTCATACGGCAGGTATAGTCAGCATAGATGCAACCGTGATAATCCTCGGTACCTTTCTCGTCACGGCGCAGATAGTAGTCGTTGTCTCCGTACTGCTGCACGGGCGCGTCAATATTGGTGCCGGGAATCGTGATCCACGCCACGGTGTCCGGGTTTTCTTTCTGCGCGGCGGCAAGGCGTTCGTCGGGTGGCTCGACACGTTTGGTCTGTGCCCATGCAGGCAGCACCGAACCGCCATCACCGGAACGCCCGAAAAGTAAGAACCCGGCCAACAGCAGCCCAACCAAAACAAAAATAATGACGAGCCGCAGCAAATCGGGGTTGGAGGTATCCCAAAACCGCTTGAATTTTTCTCTCACTGCGGCACCTCCGCAACATCATCCTCCTGCCACGGCAGGCGGGGCAGGGGCGCGTAGTGGCGGCCGTTCGGCTCGACCCAACTGCCCTGGCCTCCGGCAAAGATATGGATGTTGAACGAATTCAGCACGGTCAAAAAACTCTCCATGTCGGCGGCATCACAGCAGAGCGAATCCCGGTTGCCAATCAGCAGCACATCAAAGCGATGTTGCTCGGCATCCTGCAAAATCTCCTTGACGGCGGGGCGCATAAGCAGCGGCACGGGCTCGTTTGTCTCGGAAATGCGTTCTTTCTGTACGCCCCACTGCAATTTGCGGGCGGCGCGCTGGCAGGCAAGGCGCTGTCTGCCCATGCTGGCAAGGTTCTTCGGGTCGGACTGGTAAAGGCATTGTGCAATCATTGTTTTCCTCCTTAATACTTCGGCTTGTGGTAAACTTCTTTATGCAGTGCCACCGCATGGCGGCGATCATACCATAGGAGCAGGTAGTGCAGCACCAGTCCGCTGCCGACCAGCGGCAGAAGGACTTTTGCCCAATCAGAGATTTTCTTCATCTTCATCCTCGTTTCTGCCACCGAGGACAATATCCCCGGACGGCACATAGACTTTCGGCACAGGGGCAGACTTTGCGGGTTCAGCCGCATGGGCAGGCTCTTTGCGCAGCAGATGGGCGATAACCAACAGTACCGTGATAAAGAGCAGCGTGCAGACAATCCCCATAACCAGCAGGGCAGGGGTAATCCCACTTTCTGCCGCAGCAACAACCACAGGCGCAGAAACCGGTGCGTACAGCAGCGTGTAATGCACCGTTCCGGCCTCGGTGCGGGTGACCGTTCCGGCGTAGTGCGCGGTTGCCATGTAGGTGCTGTCGGCCTGCAAGGTTTCGCCAATCGTAATGTCCTGCAAGGTCAGCGAGCCGGAAAAGCCGTACTCGTCATCGTAGGCCACAGACTCTTTCACATCATTGCGGGCGGTTTCGGCATCTGCACTGCGCACAGATAATTCAAAATCCTGAGTGACCTCTTTTTCCTCGGTCACACCGCCCTCCACCGACTGGGTAACACCCCATAAGGTGTAATCGGAGCCGCCCCACTGCATACCGCTTTCGGTTAAGTTGGCAACGGCCGTGCCATAGGGTACGCTGTACTGCTTGACGACAAGCAGCTGGCCGCCGTCCTCCTGCCATGAGATACTGTCTGGATAAAACTGCGGCGCGGTCTCTTCCGGCGACAATTCCACCAGTTCCGGGGCAGGGGTGGGTGTGGGCTCCTCGGCAAAAGCTGCGGTGGCGGTACCCAGTGCCAGCAGGCAGCACAGGGCGGCGATAACAGTTTTTTTCATTAGGATTCCTCCATTTCGGTTTGATTTTGCATTTTGCGTTCTACAATGCGGCGCAGCTCGTCCCGGTCTGTGGTGATCAGGTCCTTTTCTTCCTCGCTGCATCGCATATCAACGGTGACATTGTTGGAGTTTGTGACGATCAGCGCACTGCCGCGCTCGAAGCGGGTAATGTTGTCGATTTCGGCATCTGTCAGCTTCAAGACGCTCTGTACGCGCTGCGCTTCCTCTTCCTCCAGATTCAGAATGATTTTGATTTTGCAGTTGTTCAGGATGCCGCGGCCGTGTTTTCCATCTTCCAAGGAAAAGAAGTCGTTCAAATCCTGCGTGGCAACCAGAACCCCGCCGCCGTAGCCGCGAATCGTCTTGACGGCCTCGAACACATAGTTGGCCGCCAAAGCGTTGGACGATGCGCCGATGATTTGCCAAACCTCATCTATAAAAATCTGCTTGCGGCGGGTCAGGTCCTCTTTGGCCTTATCCCACATATAATCCAGCCCGATGTACATACCCACGGTCAGCAGATCGCCGGACAACTCACTGATGTCGATGACAACATAGCTGTTGTCAAGGTTCACATTCGTCTGGCGGTTGAAGCTTGATGCCGAGCCGTGTACAAGGCGATTCAGGATATTGGCAATGCGCCGGGTCTCCGGGGCAACCGACAAAACCGCGTGGAGGTCGCCCAAAATTGGCATTTCGCGGTATTGGCTGGGGTGCGCCGGGTCGTCCAGACTGGCATTGTCGTAGGTGATGCCCTTATTGCGGTAGGTTGTGACGATGGCTTCATCCAATAGCTGGCGCTCCTCGTTGCTCAAATCGGGGATAAGCAGCGAAAAGAAGATGTGCAGCTTCTGGATTTTGGCGGCCAGTTCCGACTGCTCCGGCATGGGGCCATCCAGAAGTTCGCTGCTGGTGTGGTCGATTTTGCGAATTTCCATGACGTTGATGCAGTCTGGGCTGCCCGGTACGATGCGGATGATGGTACCGTTCAACGCCTTGGCCTGACGATAGAATTCATGCCCTTTCAGTGGTGCAATGATGTAGACAGGTGTTCCGGCCAGCCGCATACGGCGGGCAATAAGCTGCATGGTGAACGTCTTGCCCGCGCCGGAGGTACCGAGGATCGCCATGTTGGCATTTTTGTAAATGCGTGTATTGAAGTTGTCAAGGCTGACAAGGGAGTTGTTGTACTTGTTCACGCCCAGCAGCACGCCGTTTGTATCGCATAGTTCAAAGCTGACAAATGGATAAAAGCTGGCCGCGGTGGACGTGAGAATGTTGCGGCGGTACTTCTTGAACAGCGCCGCGTCCGGGGCGCACAGCGGCAGGGAAGAGAGAAAGGCTGCCTCCTGCCGAAAACTGCACAGCTGCAAATTCATATCCTGTGAGATCATGAGTTTGCGTATCTCCCCGATGCGCCACTCCAAATCCTTGACGCTGGCTGCGGTGACGGTCACGAGGATGGCGGCGTAGTAGAAATCCTCGTTGTTGGCGAGGCCGTCTTTCAGGTAGTAGCCGGAACGGATGGCATTGGAGAGGTCATCAAAGTCCGAGTTTGTGTCGCTGGTGTCCTTGATTTTGCTGCGATTGATGCGAATCTGCTGCCCGATTTTCTGCATCATGCGTTCCTTGGGCTGTCGTTCCAGAAACAGATCCACATCAATGCCCTCGCCGGCGTTCACCAGCAGGGCCATCCACCCGGCTGTGACCTGTGCACGGTAGCCGTCTGCGGGAATTATCAGGTAGGCATGGTAGGTGCCGTCTATGCAGAGATAACGACCATGCTTCAAGTCCAGCGAGGGCGGAATCATAAAAGCGGCGGGTGGTATCTTGTCCAGCGCTGTGGCATCGTTCTGGGCCAGATAGCTGGCAAGTACGTCTTGGATGCGCTCCTGCAAGGGCATCTGTACCGCCGTCCGTCTGTTTAATAAGGTATAGAAAACATCGGTAAGGAACTCGTCCTCATTCTTGTGTTCTACGATGGCATTGCCGCACTGCGCCAGATAGGTACGGAAGTTGCGAGCGGTGGTTTCGAGCGTGGAGACGATTTCAGCATAGGAGATGTTCCGCTCGTTTGTAGGGACCTCGTATTGAAAAATCACGAAGAAACGTCGGCTGACGGCATCGCGAGAGCCAAGCCGTTTGACAAAGCGGATATAGCTCCTATGGCGCTTGCGCACGTCCGCGTCAGGCTCGTTGGCGGCATCCCTCCGCAGCTTGTCCAGATAGGCATTGACATCCGCCTTGCGGGAAAATGACTTGAATTGCAGCCGCACGGGGCTGACTTTCAAAAGGCTGGCGAACGAGTAGATGACGCTGCGCTGTTCGCGCGGGGAGCGCAGCAGGAAGTTGATGGGTTCGATTTCCAGAATTTTGATGTAGCGGTCATCTGTGGTGTGCAGGATACCGTTCTCGATTTTCTCAATAGGGAGCAGATCGTAGAGCGTCTGTCGCTTAACCAGCTTTCCGTGACGGTCTGCCTTGCGCTGCAAGACCTGTGCATTGTGGGGGAGAGTGTCAGAATCATCGTAGTAGACAACACGATACCTTTTGCTGATGAACCGCAGATGCCGGTGGCGGTTGGCTTCAAGATTGCCCTGCGGTGTGGGTGTGACGATGCGGCGACGCTTCATAAAGCGGAACCAGTGCGCCACAAACTGCGTCAGGCTGTCCCCGCCGATACCGACCACACCAAAAACACCCAACGGCACCGACACCGCAATGACGATCATCAGGCGGATGTTGAACGCCAGCGGCAAATAAAACAGCGGCACCGCACTGCCCACGGCAAGCACAGCCGCCTCCACTGCATTGCGCAGCTTGACCGTACCGCCGAGAATCGTGCCGGTGTCCACAAAATTCTGCGGGATCAGGTAAACATCCCGCTCTTCGCGTGAAATTTCGACCACCTCCTACAAACGAAAAGAGCGCCCTCGAAAAAAGGCGCTCTTGCGTTTCTGTTCAATTTTGACGATACTATTATAGCAGAGTTATATTGCAGCAAAAAAGACTTTTGCTGTGCGGATGTTGTGCTGATTTACTGCATTTCGGCAGATAAATTTTCAAATGCATATTTGTGGCATCAATGTAGCTACATAGATTGACAACCGAATGCCGTGAACGTATAATAGAGATAAGAAAGCTACGGCACGAAGGGAGTTTGTTTTATGGAAAACATTGTTTCGGCGGCAAAAACGGATGTATTCCGCGTCCGCATCAACCCGGAAATCAAGCAGGAATTGGAATCTGTGTATGCAAAGAACGGTCTTACCCTGACCGACGCCATCAACGTGTTTTTCCAGCAGTCGCTAAACGCTGGCGGCTTTCCCTTTGCCGTAACCGAGGACAATGCGGAAATCATCAAGGCAAAGGCACTCTCCCGCTTGACGAAGCAGTTGCAAGAAGCGCAGGATGATCTGATTTCTTACTCCGAGGATGAAGTATATAAGATGTTCGGGGTCGAAAAATGAGGGTAAGCTATAAAAGGGCCGCCGTCAAGGACATGGAGGCGACCCGCGACTACATTGCCGGGCGGCTGAAAAATCCCAAAGCCGCCAAAAAGTTGATGACGGAGCTACTGAAAGCAATATCCCTGCTGGCGGATAATCCTTATATGGGCGCGGCACTGGCAGAAAAGTTTGAGATCACCACAGATGTGCGCTATTTCGTGGTGTCAAAGCAGTTGATTTTTTACCATGTGAACGAGGAGAACAACGCAATAGAAATTCTCCGAGTGCTGGATGGCAGGACGGATTACTTGTCAGTACTGTTCGGATAATTATATGAATATAAAAACCGATTCTGGATGCCTATGAGCAGGAATCGGCTTTTTATTTTAGTGGTTTTATAACACGAGCATTTTCGTTGACTTTAATAAAAGATGAGGGCAAAACGCACAAGGAATGTTTGCAAATATTGTGCAGAATAGGAGTTGACATGGGACAGTAAATATGCTACTATTACCTCGTAATACATAGTATAAGGTGATACAATGGATTCGATGAAAAGGTTTGATCAACAGCTGAAAAAAGGCGTACTTGAAATGATTTTACTAAAGCAAATTAGTAGGGAGCCCGGCTATGGATACGACTTACGTGTGAGGATTAAAGAAAACAGCTGTGGTCGATTGACGATTGAGGATGGAACGCTTTATCCTTTGCTGTACAGGCTTGAAGATGAAGGTTGTATAACAGCAGAGTGGGAAACAACAGAAACTTCACAAAAAGGAAAAAGGAGAACTCCCCCGAAGAAAGTATACAAAATTACGCAAAATGGATTGCAGCGTTTACAAGAAGAAGAAAAATGCTGGAGAAGTTTTTCCTTATGCATAAATAATTTGTTATGAAGGGAGAAAAGTATATGACGCAAGTCAACAGTTATTTGGCAGAGTTTTCTCGAAAATCAAATCTTTCACCCGTTTATAAACATAAAGTCATTAAGTCATTAAGACAAGAAATTGAGGCAAAGATTGAAGGGGGAGATACGGAAAAGGATGTCATATCTTCTTTTGGACCGGTAAGCTTGTTAGCCCAAAATATGGATAACGAATTATATAGTCAGACGTGTATCATGCCGAAAATGAGTAGACTTATATTTGTGGCATTACTGTTTGTATATGTGATTCTCTTTGTCTTTTTCAAATGGTTTTGGTTCTCACTCGATATTTGTGGTGAGATGTTCTTAAGTGGTGCGATAGGTGCCATTGCAGGGGCAGTCCTTTCAATTATTCCGCGAAAAGGGAAAAAGACCATTTATATTATACCGATGGCAGTGGCTGTTCTTGGAATAATACAACATGCCATATATTTCCAAAAGATAACAAGAAAAGGGCTGATTTCAATATCAAGCATAAACAAATTTTTGAATTATATAACGAGTGCTCTTAAAACAGGGGCGTGGATATGCTTTGTAGTTGTTATTATTGCACTTTTTTGTGCAGTAAAGAACGATCAAGACTGAAAATTTGTTTTTCATGTAATAGCGAACAGACTTTTGGTACATCTCACCACCGGTACTGAAGATGGCAGGCCTGCCCACCATCAATGCGGACATGAGTTTTCCGGTAATGTAAAGCTCCAGCTTCCGCTTTTTCATTCTGTCCTTGCCTCCCTTTAAGCATCTCTGCACAGTTCCACCACGATGAACCGCGCGTTATCCAGCAGCGTGTTCACATGGTACAGCGAGGTGTTCTGCATCTGCGCAATCTCATTCGTCTGGTAGCCCTTGGTGCGCAGACGGATAATCTCCATTTGCTGGGGTGTTACCCGCTTGGCGAGAGCATGCAGGAGCAGTGCCACTTCGCTTTCACGCAGTGCTTCCTCGTCTGTCTCCGTCGGTGTGGGGCGCCGGGTCAGATGCCCGGTGTAAGACTGCCGGGGTCGGACGAAGCGGATGACGCGGAAACGGCGCTTGTCGGTGCGGCGGGTGTTGGCTACTTCGCCCTCCATGGCCCGCCACGCTACTGTGGCAAAGGAATAGCCTGCAAGGTTCGGGTCGGTCAGATACCGCTGCACCGCCCGCAGATAGCCGAAAATGACGATGTCATAATACTCGCTGGCGGGTAGATTCTTCTTGTGCAGGAATTTGTAGACAAGATTGTGGTTTTTCTCGGCAAAAATTCGCTGGGTATCATTCAACGGAATATCGTGCATAAAGCACCTCCTTCGTAAACTGTCACGCGGGCAGCGGCTGCGTGTCGCCGTTCACCGTGGCCCCGATGCAAAAGCTGTCATCGGCGGCAGCAGGGGCGGCAGTGTAACTTTCCACCTCGCAAAAACCATCATCCTGTTCACGTTTTGCCTCGATGCGCTGGCGATTCATGCCACGAATCTGCTCACGGAAGCTCAGGGCGTACTTGCGCACGGCAACAAGCTGGTCACCGTGGAAATCGCCCAAGCGCTTGAACGTGGCAACGCTGTAATCCTTGCCCTCCGGGTTCGTCTGGCGTTTGAGACCAATCTCCACAAGGCTGCCATAAGTGGCGCGGTTGCGGAAAACAAAACCCTGATTCAAGAACTCACGGAACGGGCTGATGCTGGTGGGCGAGAGATTGATTGCCAGCGGCATAAACTCTCCGCTGCGTAGCAGGTACAGCACCCGCATGTTCTTGCAGGCTTTGCCGCGGCCGTTGCTGGCGCTGCCAAACTGACTCAATGTACAGGTGGCGCAAGTGCCGCCGGGTTCTCCATAGCCCTGTTTGCCATCCACCGAAGAACAAAGCGGCGGTACATCGTCATTGTACTCGTCACCCTCCGGCCAGTAGGCACAGCTTGCGTGGTTGTACAAGATCACGCCGGTGAGTGTGGGGCGGTAATCCGGGTGCTGCGGATCACCGTTGGGAATCTCGAACTGCAACACACCGCCGGCGGGAATCTTGATGCGGGGAAAGGACATGGTGAGCCCGTCCGTATCTTCAGCAAGTTCCTCGCTACTGAAATCGGCATCGCCCATTTCGGGCAGCACAAAGTCCAGCGGCTCGTTGGTGGTCATGGCGGTAGTGGCTGCGGCGTTAGCGTTCATCATAGACATAAAAATCCTCCTGTGTGTAAGGGCAGTGTTAAGCGGCTGCCCGGTTGATTCTCGACCACTGCCGGGGCGGCATGGTCAAAATACTGTAACCGATACTTTCCAGTTCACTGGCGCGGTCATAGCTCTCCACATCCTGGCTGTGGCGAGTCACGGCGTTGGATAACCCGTACAGCGTCAGATCGTTGGATTCGATCAGCCGCTGCAATACGCCGGTGCTTTCGCTGTCGGTAATGTGGAACTCTTTGCTGGCAAGTTTGACGACGGCCGGCACATCATGGGTGTCCATCTGCGCGGCTTTTGCCTCCTGCATCTTGCCGACGACCTGCGCGAACCGCGCTTCTTCCACAGCGGCGCGCACGGTGTCCTGAATTTTCATAACAAAGGCTTTGTCCTCCGCGTCCAAGGTTGCTTGGGAGTAGACGCTGAAGTTCTCTTCGCTGTCGGTAACGCGCCCCACATGGTTGCGGCGGGCGGCTGCCTCATTCACGACCATACCGTTGCTGCACACCAGCCGATAGATCAGCGGCTGGATGCTGACGGAACCAAGTCCGACCTCGCTGTTGCTGATGATGATTCCGGCCTGCACGATGTCGCCGGGGGATACCTCCGCCTGCAAGCGGGGGTTCACGGCCTTGATGTACATACGACTTTCGGTGATTTGGCAGCTTTCAAAGCGGATGTCGGGCAGCCCGCCGAGAATCGGCAGCGTCACTCCGGCAATGTCGATATTGTCGATGCGGCGATAGCGATTGCTCAGGTACGCGCGAGCGGAGCCGTCCAAGGTACGCAGCATGCGCTGGCTGCTTTCCTGCTTGAACCATGTGTTGGCGTTGTAGGCCAGCAAGTCGGGACGTTCCTCCCGCATGCGGTCATAGTAGGCGGCGGGAATACGCAGGTGGGTGCCGATCTGCCGATGAGCGATGCCGGTGATGGTCATGGGCTCAATCAGCTCGGTGCCGCTGTCGTCTGACAGGTGCAGAAACATTTCTTTGCCGTAGGATTCCATCCGCAGGCGATTGGGGGCAATGAGGTAGTCCTCCTTGGACTCGCTCTGCCGCTTCACTTCGGTCAGCATCTGCTGTAAAGTTACACCGGATTTCATACGCGAAACCTCCCTTTACCACGAGAGAACCAGCTTGCCGGAAGTTTCCTCGGCGGCCAGCCCATCTCCTGCAAAGACCTGTTTCAACTTTTCCCAGCAGCCCACAGGCGGGAAACCGTGCAGTTCCGGGAGTACCGATGTGCTGCCGTCCACAAGCTGGATGTGACCGTCCTCCTGCACGGTCATCGAGTGATGCCCGCGGGAACTGAGGTCAGCTACGATGTTTTCCAGTGTTGTGCGACCCTCGGTTTCATACCAAATGCGCGGATCGGGCAGTGGGGGAGTCTCGGCGGGGATTCGCGGCTTTTCGGGTGCGTCTGCCGTGGGGTTCGGGCGCAACGGCACGGCGTTGATTAACTCACACCGCAGATGCGCCTGCTTGTCCAGTACGACCTCGGCACTCTCAAAACCGTCTAATCCGTGAACACGGATCAGGCAGCGCCCACCCTCTTTAACGATAGCAAGCGGGTCCTTGGTGGCCCATTCCCATGTAATGTTGCTGCCCGCTGTGCGAAGTGCGGCAGTAATGCGCTGGTTCACATGGAGCAGCAGAATGTCGCTGAGCGGTTCGTCCTCAATGTCCGGCACCACAAACTTTGCGCGGCGGGGAGCCTTTGCTTTCTTCTTGGGGACTGCCGGGAGGCTGCCGCGCAGATGCTGCAGCACGTACAGCCCCCAGACAGAACAGGCAACAAGCAGAAGCGGCAGCAGCAGGGCGCCGCGCACAAACGCGGCGATAGCTACAATAATACCCACGAAGATGCTTGTGCCATTCCGGATGGCGTTATCAGATTTCATTGTCGATTACCGTCCTTTCACAAAAACAAAAAGGGCTGCATCAGGTGTCCGTTCTGAACACTTGATGCAGCCCAAGGTGCAGCCGCTTTTCAGCGGCCATGCGGGATGCGGATTGATTCTTGGTTCACTCCTTTCTGCCAACGGCAGGAAATATCTATATAAAAAGTGCCGGCAGGGAAGACATTGCGGCTGATTCAGCGCAATGTCATCTACTACCGGCACCGATTACAAAAACAACAGCGTACGCTTATATAGCATAAAAATCATTTACAAAGCAATTATAATACTATATCTTGTAGTTGTCAACCCAGGGGCGATTTAATATGTATCAATCATAATCTGTTGTCGAAGATAAAGGTTTGCCACCGCCGTGATGACCTCGCGGCTGCAACAGTACTCTCGGACAGCCTGTGCAAAGTTGTCGCAGTTCAGGTCATTGTCATCGTACAGCTTGTCCAGCACATCGTAGCCGTCCTTCAGCCGGCGGATGTCCATCTCAATACTCTTAATAATTTCCGCACAGGAGAGGGGAGTCTGCCGGGCAAGGCGAATGACCTTTTTCTCGCAGGAACTGCGGGCATCCACATGGAACAGGCGGCGAGTGATTTTCCAAGAGATGCCCTCCAAAAACGTCAGTTTCAGGAATGACAGCACCCGCAGCGGCCATGCTGCCCCAATGGGAATGATAAATCGGCAGGCAAGTAGGTCATACAGCGCATCGTACTCGGTATCGCCGGTACCGGCCACAATCAGCCCACGAACCAGCAAGCGCTGCACGCAGTCCTGCCAGCTGCGGTGGATGGTGACGTTGATATTGCTCACCATCTTTTCATAGTAGCTGCCGATTTCATCTTCCCGCAGGATGCGCCAGTTGAGGATGGACCAGAGCATAAACTCTTGCACATCTACTTCGTATTCTTTTTCGCAGACAATGATGACCGGGCGGGTGCCTTCCTCGGTGCAACAACGGATATAGCGGCCATTGGCAGTATAGAGCATTTTCATAAGGAAACCTCCAAATTTTAATTTTCGTGTAGAGATGAGAGAAAAGATTCATTGTTTCGCAGTTTGTGGACAGCGCGGCTGATCCATGCCGAAACGTGATTGGGTGGGGCACTCATGCGGACGGCAACTGCGGTAAGTGGCATCCCGGACACCTGCAAGGCCAGTGCATGGACGCCTTTGCGGGTTACACCGCTGTATTGAGATTCTGCGGCGGTGAGCAGCAGTGAAGTCTCGCATTCAGCATTGCAGGAAACGCTATGTTGCACTTCTAATGCGGCAAGCGCCGTAGATTCAATCTCTGCCAGAGGAGTCATGCGGGATTGTTTTCCCGTAAGGCTGCGGCAATAGCCGACAAGGCCATTCTGTACGACCCGCCGGGCATAGGATGCAAAGCTACCGCGCGCTGGGTCGAAGGTCAGTGCTGCATTGCAGAGCCAGACACAGCCCTCTTGATACAAGTCCTCATAGCCAAGACCAGCAACGCAGGGATTGGCACTGATGTCGAACCGCAGGACACGCTCTACGATGGTCAGATTTTCTTCTACCAAACGCTGTTGGTCAGCTGTGAGCCTTTTCACGCATTTCATAACCGTCACCTCGCAGTCGCGTTCTCGCAGATGCGGATGATTTGTTCACAGCGGTAGTCGCCGCACTTGGCAATATGTACCTGATCTCCGGGCAATCCCATCTGTGTTTGCAGCCAGCGGTAGCTCTGGTCGCGGCTCATGCCAAGCTGCGCCTGTACGCTGTGCAGGGCGTGGTGGGCAAGGATGCGTTTATGCCGCAAATCTCCGTTGGCAAGGGTGCCAAGAGGCTGCTTCGTGCGGCGGTCTGCTGTGACATAAGCATCACAGGCGGGCCAGCGGCGGCAGACGTACAGGTACGTTCCGGCGGAAATGTCGGACAGACCATGAATCGCGCTTGCCGGGCGCAGCGTGGCAAGGGAGCCGCAGTAGGGGCAATGGATGCGAGCTTGTTTCATAGAATTTCACCTCCAGTTTTGACAAACAGGCCGAAAAACCTATTTGCCCTTATTACTGTCATCTCAAACGAAAAAATTAAAAAAATTCGGCCACTTTTTCAAATTTTACAATTTGTTCATATTTTCGCGGCGTTACGCCAGCATCGGACGGAGTCCGTCACCGACAGATTTGCGTACATCCAGCATCGTCCTGCCGTTCAGCGTGACAGGCGCATTGAACAGCATCGTCAGAAGGTACTTTTTGAGATTTTTCACGTCTGTGTGCAGATTGCGTAGGCCATCAAGGACAAAACGGATATGCTCGCTTGTCAGCTGCAACAGTCGTTCCCGCACTAATGGCGTAGGGAACAGGTTGTTGCCCAGCCGCAATACAGGGCTGCGGAGCTGAATCGTCTCCACGACCAGCTCGTAGATCTCCTGCATCACGGGGGCGCTTTCCGGCTGATTGCGGCAAAGCAAGTCCAACTCAATGTTGTCGCGGACTTTTGTCCGCACGGCCTCTCCCTCGGATAAGATTAGATCAGTATTTTGTTTCTCTTTATTTTGTATTTCTTTATTTAATTGCATGGGATTTCCCAGTACAGCAGAATCCGATGCAAGGGGTTCCAGCATAGGCGGCACGGATTCAGCGTTGCCGCCGGAGCCGGACGGGGGCGTTTGCGGGTACTCATAGACATAGTAGTCGCAGCCACGCAGACAGCCGCGCTCATCCCGGACGCGGGTACGCACCACATACCCGGCATTCTCCAATTCCCAAATTGCAGTGCGGATAGCGTCCACGCTCTCCTTGTTGATGGCGGCCAGGCCTTTGAGGGTATAATCCCAATCGTCCGGCAGGGAAAGCATCTGCGACAGCAAGCCCTTGGCTTTCAGAGACAAAGTTTTATTGCGAAGATGATGATTGCTCATAACGGTATAGTCCTTAATGCGCTCTACGCGAAAAACAGCCATTTTACGAATCCTTTCATGTAAGAAGATGGGCAGCCGCCGGGACTGCCCACGGTTCATCGGTTACAGATTCTGACGGATAATGCGGGTGATGATGCCCACCGCAATGCTGCGCTCCTCGTCCAGCTTCGTTACCACAAAGCTGACATCGTCCTTTTTGCCGGGCGTGCGGCGGTCGTAGCAGGAGTGGGCTACGGCATTCACTCCGTTGGAAAGCCGCACATAGACGATGCCCTTATGTACATCGGTCACGCGACCGGCATATTTGCTTTGTACGCGGCAGCGTTTCAGGGCTTCGCGGCTGGTGTTCTCGGTGACGCTTTTGACATCAGCGTGGACAGACAGTTCTTCCTGCGAGGTTTTGTTCACCTCGGTCACGCGGACAAGGATCTGGTCGCCCACAGCAAATCGGTCATGGGCATCACCGATCCAATCCCATGCCAGATCCCGCGCCATGATGGAGCACTCAACGCCGAAAATTTCCACACGGATGGACTTTTCCGCAACGGCAATGACGCGCGCCTGTACCACGCGCCCCTCACGAACGCGGTACTCGCCGTTGGCATCAGGGCTGAAATAGAAAAGCTGGCGCTTGCGCATCATGGCTTCGCGGCGGCTGGCAACCACACTGCGGCTCTTGGAGTCGATGCCGAGGATGACAAAGTCAATTTCCGCACCCAGCATATTGCCCAACAGCTTCATCTGGCGGACAGCCATACTATCGCCGCTGTTGGCGGCGCTGGGGGCGACCATCATTTCTTTGAGGGGGATGACGATGCGGAAGCCGTTGTAGTCCACAACGGCAATCGTTTTGCCGCTGTCGGTCTGCTCAATGCCGCCCAACGGTGCGGAGAGGATGCGCCGTGTGCGGTAGGCGTTGTGAATCTCGTGCCAGGCAGCAGCTTCGCGGGCATCCTCGGTTTCGATTTCATCACCGCTTTCAATAGTCAGCACCGGGGCATTCGCTTTGTGTCTGCGGCGGGGCGGGGGAGTCTCGGTAGGCTTTTCATCTTCGACAGGGGCGGAAATGGGTGCATCCTCAAAACCAACAGGTTCGGGGATGGGCAGGTCGGGGGTAAAAATATCATTGTTCATTTCCATGAGAAATCTCCTTTTCGTTTTCGGGTTTTGTTATGATGGATTCTTTGTCAGCGGAAACTACTGTTTTTGATTTGGCAGGACGGCCACGGCGTTTAGGCGGTGCCTTGGGGGATGCCTTTGTTTCCACTGAGGGAGTTTCGAGCGTTTCTGGTAAGGCTTTCCGCCACTCCGGGATATGGGCGGACGCTTTGCACTCCCGCAGCTGCTTGTAAGCAGGGTGCAGAGAGTAGTCCATCTTGTGGACTTTCAAAACTTTGTGCCCGCGCAGAATTACCAGCGCTTCATCTACCGGCAGGCGCAGCACTTCGTCTGGGGTCAGCACCGGTCGCTTTCCGACACCACTGCTCTCGCGGTACTGCGGCGTATAGTCGGAGATGCGCAAGGTACTCAGTGCTTTGGAGGTACTGGACACTGCCACACTGGCAATGCCGGTGCGCTGGGAAACGTACTCAGCTGTCAGCTGATCCGTACAGCCAAGAAAAAGCTGCACATCGCAGTTGCCGAGAATTTCCTGCCACTGGTTCTGCGGGTAGCGGTTTTGTAGGCCAGCAAGGTTTTGGAACACGCAGGACATGGATATATTGCGAGAGCGGATAACGCTGATGCGCCGTGACAATTCGGAAATCGTACCGCAGGCGGTCAGTTCTTCGCCCAGCACATGAACCGAAACAGGAAGCCGCCCACCGGGGCAGTTGGCATCGGCATAACGGACGAGTTTGATGAAGGCAAAGGACAGGAACAGCGATGCAAGAAAGTCAAAGGTGCTGTCTTGATCGCTGGTGACGAGATAGTAGGCGCAGGGCTGCTGCCCCGGCAGTTCAAGGCTGATTTCGTCGTACGCAGTGATTTTTTTAATCAGTTCAGATTGGAACACCTGCAATCGACTGCCCAGTCCGCTGATAACACCGCTGCGCACCGAATCCGAGGCCCGTTGGTACAGGCTGTACGGCGCTTTGGCGGGGTGGGTCAGCGGCAGAACATCGAACAGGCTGTCCAGCTGGCTCTCGCTGCATTGCGTGATAAGGTTGTACACCTCACCAATGTTCCGCTGTTCTGGCGGGTAGGTAAGGTCAACGTACAAGACCAGCGCTTTCAGCAAGTTCATCTCGCCGGAATCCCAGAAACGATCGCTCTTGCCTGTGCCGTTGGTATTCTTAATGATGACATCTACGAAAAGTTGCGCCATCAGTTCCTGCCCCTCAATTTCTTTCAGGCAGTTCCACGAGTCGGAATTTTCGGGGCTGACAAGGTTGAACACACGCACTGTGTAGCCTAAATCCCGCATATACTCGCTGGATTTTTCATAGAGTTCGGATTTGGGGTCACAGATAATAAGCGACTCGCCGCGGGCGGCGCTTTGCAGGATACGATTCATGCAGAACGAGCGTGTTTTCATCGAGCCGCTGGCACCATAGACGGCAAGGTTGCCGTTCATACGTGTTTTCTCCGGGATACAAAGAAACTTTCCGCCGAGCATCCCCAACACAGTGCCTGTATGCTTGGATAAGTCGGAAACCATATCCAGCACGGCGGGGACTTCTCGCGGCTGCATCCAGCCGGACGTGCCGTAAGTGCCTTTTGCGGAGAAATCGAAATTGCGTTCGGAATCCGTTAGGGCATCCTGGCTGAACAGCTTTCGGTATAGGAAAATTACAGCGACTGCTGCTGCGCAGCTCGCCGTGCAGTACAGATTGTAGGGAAACCACAGAACACCTTTGAGACAGGCCAGCGGCAACAAAGAGGGAAACGGCGGAGAAGTGCCGCCCAGCATACCGCCGTTTTTCTGCCAGACGGCATAATTGCCGATGAACTGCGTTACGTAGCCGCAGGCATAGAGCAGCAGCGCGACTGCCAATAGAATTTGAGCTCGTTTTTGAGGTTGTTTCATGGGTTGGAGAAGAACCTCCTCTCGAACTCAGCAAAGTCGATGGTCTGCAACTCGACCCTGTCGCCGCAGAGTGGCTGCAGCGCGTTTGCCTGAAAATCAAAGCAGAGGATGGCACCTTTCATTTGCAGCAGCTCTAAGGCGGACAGGAATCGGAACAGACGCGGCAAATCCGGCAGATAGCAGAATAGAATTGGCGTGCCTGCATCTGTGCGAGCATCGTTCTCGATGAAAGCATTACGGCAAGGCGGCTGAAGCTCTTGCAGCAGCATGGCGCTTAGTCGTCCGATGACATCCGAATGACAAAGCAGCCACAGCAGCGTCTCTCCGTGGTAGTCATTGGTGAGAAAGTAGAAATGTTCGTAGCCCTCGCCAAAAAGGAAGTGTTCTTTCTTGTAAGTCTTTGCATCTTCCAACAGAGTAGTCATCACCGCCCACTGATCGGACAGCAGAATGCCATCAGGCGTGTGACTTGCGCCGGTTCGCGTATAGCGGATATTTTGCAGCATGATTTTTCCCCGCTGTTCGATTTGCGTGTCAAAGGTCGGAACAGCCTCCATGCCGTTGAACACAGCAAAGGTGCGGGATGGGGTCAGCAGCGAGCCGACCATGCGGGAGCCGTGAACCTTTATCATTTCAAGAACCAGTTCTTTCATCTCGCGGGAATCATAAAAAGTGGGAACATCAATATAGAGAGGTTTGCTCACGTTAGGAGAAAATATAGGCGGCTTTTCATCTCGGTAAATCACCGCGCCTGCATTCATCATCGTGACGTAGGTTTGTGCGATACGATGCAGCCGCAGACGGCGGGCAGGGGATGACTTGATGGAGTTGGTGTCGGTGCGGCCTGACAAGTAGAATTGAAACCGTTCTGGCGCGCGTTCCCGCAAAAGACGTTTGCCACGGATACCGAGCCGATAGCCGCGAAGATGATCTTTGGAGAAAATGCGCAGGAGCTTGTCGTGCGTTAGGCTCGTCACCACTTTTTTGCGGTAACTTTTGCTGGAGGTAAGGCGGTCAGCACACGCACAAGGCAACTCACCGCAGATGGCAGTGAGCGCCAAAAGTTCATAATAGAGGCTATCTTGCGCGGGCAAGACAGGGAAAGAAGAAGAAATAGAAATCACCTCGGAATTTAACCGTGCCTTCTTTGACTCCGGCGAAAGTCGCTGCCGATTGGGGTATAACTCGGCTCACAGCAATGCGAAAAAGTCCCTTCAAAGCACAGGTATCTGATTTTTACGAATTTTTCGGAAAAAGTGGAGGTCGGTTTTCAGCCAATTTTGGGGTGCTCAGCCACGCCGAAAAGCAGTTTTTTGGCATCACGGTTATCACGGTAGAGGACGAATATCCAAACCGGGTCGTCTGGAAAGAATCACACAGCGCCCCGGTATCGTCTGTCAGGCAGAACGTGGCAATGACATCTATAACGGCCTTGAGTTCCAGATTGTCATAATCCCGAACGGCCTTGATTGGTAGGTTATGGTCGTAGATATGCTCCACACAAATCACGCAATTGGAGAAGTGGGGAAGTGACCCGCTTTGCACCAGTGCTGCCTGTAGCGGCAGCAAAAGGAATTTACAGCCGTCCCGCTTCTTTTTATCCGGCAGCAGCGCAGGGAGCAACACACGCAAGTAATTGGTGTCCGCCCACACGCGGATGCCCTGCACCTCGGCTGCCTTGGGGTAGTAATAAATCGGCGGCTCGTTAGACACGGAAAAGAACATATTGCGCAGATGAGCCGTGCTTTTCTCACTGAGAAGTGCCGCGCTCTCGGCAGTTTTGGCAAACTGCATCGGGTCAGGTACGGGCAGCAGATGCTCCATCTCGTATAGCTTTTTGTGGATGTCGATGAGCCCGCGCTGCTCCAAACGGATGCGGTTCAAAAGTACGTCAGGATTCAAGCGCGGCCTCCTTTTTGTAGTAGCTGACGGTGCCGTCCTCGGCCACCGTGCAGAAACCGGCCACCTGCGGAATGTTCAGCAGCTCAATCTGGGCAGCATCATCTACCACCACGATGCGCTTGCCGGCATCTTTCTGTGGCTGGCGCAGTAGCTGGCAAATCATAGTTTCCTTGCCCTGCGGGATAGGCACGATTTCATACAGTTCTCCATTTGCAAAACAGAGAATAGCTGCCGGAAATTCTCCAACAGTGTGGTATTCCACCTGATCTATGAAGTCGAGCAAGACCCAGACACAGCGGGATAAGTCCTTGACAGCGTTGCCTTGCACTTCTCTATTTGCGTAGTAGCGGTCATTCCCGGAGCAGAAGATGCGCCCCTCTTTTAGCATATGGGCAAGCAAAGTTTTTGCCGTCGCTTCTTTTTCGGGAAAGAAGCGACAAAGCTGCTCTTCGGTCAGACCGGGGTACAGCGAGATGTTATGCAGCATTTCAGCGGCTTCCCGCTGATAGATCGCTGCGCGGTTTTTCAATAAAATCACCATCCTTATTGCGCATTAAGGACGCATAAAGACGTATTAGGTACTGTCGGCAGCATAGCCACAGGCCGCTAATACGCAATCAATACGTTCTTTTGCGTATTCGACTTTTTATTGAGTAATCATTGCGTCAAGGCGGACGTATTACGGCCAACTGCAAAACCTCCAAAATCAGAAATCGCCCAAAACAAAAAGAGCCGTGCCTGAAAAAAGTCAGGTACGACTCTAGGTGAAAATGTCCAACCTTTTTGGCTGAACCCTATTTTGAACATACTAATTGTAACATACGAGATTATACACGTATATACAATCACTGTGCGGATGTGGTGCAGATGTAATGCAAGTGCGGCAAAAAACTTTCAAGGCAGTGCATCCGGCGCAATCTTGATTCTTTGGTGTGCAGGCATTATAATGCAAAAGAAAGCAAAGAAAAGGAATCATGAATTTTATGGATAACCGGGTATTGCAGATACAAAACAGAACCTGCCGAGTCTATGGCACGGTCGGCGCCGAATACCTGCTGCTGCAAATGGCGGACGAGCACGACCCTGCAGGGATGGAACGGGAAGCGGAAGCCCTGCGTCGGCAAACCGCACGACCGTTTTTGCTGGTCGCTGTCCCCGTGGAAAATTGGAACGACGACCTGTCGCCTTGGTCCGCACCGCCCGCGTGGGGCAAGCAGGGCTTCGGCGGCAGGGCAGAGGATACGCTGGCGTGGCTGGAGCAGGCTGTGCCGAGCATCCGTCGGCAGTATTCTATAAAGGAAGATGCCAAGGTTATTTTGGGCGGCTACTCGCTGGCGGGGCTGTTTGCGCTGTGGGCGGCAACCCGGACCGATACCCTGTACGGCGTGGCGGCGGCTTCGCCGTCCGTGTGGTTTCCCGGCTGGCCAGAATACGAAGCGGCGCACCCTATCCAAACGCAGCGCGTTTACCTCAGCCTTGGTGACCGCGAGGAACATACCAAAAATCAGACGATGGCGGCCGTGGGTGACAACATCCGCGCCCTGCACACCGCCCTGACTCGGCGCGGCGTAGATTGCACACTGGAATGGAACGCAGGCGGTCACTTCAAGGATGCCGACCGGCGAACAGCAAGGGCGTTTGCCTGGACTATGGAGAGCGGGAAATGAAAATTTTGATAGATGCCGACGGCTGCCCAGTGGTAGATTTGACCGTGCGGATAGCCGCCCAATACAAAGTGCCTGTGCTGATTCTATGCGATACTGCCCACCAAATTCAGCGCGACGGCGCACAAACCCTAACCTTTGGCAAGGGTGCCGACAGCGTGGATTTTGCACTGGTGAACCGCGTATGCGCGGGCGACCTTGTTATTACGCAGGACTACGGGCTGGCAAGTATGTGTCTGGCGCGCCGCGCCCGTGTGCTGAACCAAAACGGCTTAGAGTACACGCCCGAAAATATCGACGGGCTGCTGTTCCGCCGCCACGAAAACAAAAAGCTCCTCCGCGCCGGAAAGCACCCGAAAGGGGTATCCAAGCGAACGAAGGAACAGGACACGACCTATAAAAACGCCTTAGAGAAAATCTTGCAGACTGTGTGAAAAGAAAAAGCAGCCTTTCCCATGTGCTTCATCAAAGCATAGGGAAAGGCTGTTTTTCACTTCAAAGTTATTGCTTCGCTTGCAAGGCTTCACAGCGTGCTGCCAAGGCATCAGCCAAGATGTTGGCACGGTCAGGCTCCCCGAAATGCGCCTGTTCATAAATTGCAAGAACCTCGTCTTTGCAGTTGCTCAATGCGGAAAGATTCAGCGTTTGCAATCCATCTCTTGCAAGGGCAAGCTGCGCCTGCTGCGTGGCGGCGAACGGTTTCGCCGGGGTGTCGGCCAGTGCGTTGATTTTGGAGGCGTATTGGTCAAACCAAAGGCTGGTGCCGCTGTCAAAAATCGGCGCGAAGCCGACCCATTCCAAGGTTACTGCATCACGGATAGCGCCAAAATTGCCGAAGTGACGGTCCTGATTGCAAATCAGATAATCCAGAATCATCATCGGCTGCAACCGTTCGGGTACATCCGGGATTCCCAGCTTTTCACAACAAGCAAGAAAGTGGTCATAAGCGTTCACGCCGTCTGCGCGGGGAAAAGCAGAAAAAATATAATAAGCACTGACAAAATCCTGCCGATCAGTTGTCATATTTGGACATACGGAATATGGCTTGCTATCTTCAAACAGTAGATTGTACTCTACATGCGGGATTTCCAGCTTGCGGCAGAGCAGGGAAGCAACGACTTCATTGAACGGCTCCTGCTGGGCCATGCCGCTGCCGCCCTTTACCAACACGCGCCGACCGTTCAGTATCTTCCATTTCTTTTTCAGCCAGCCGTCCGAGGTGTTGCAAGGGGAAACGAGGTCAAGGGTGTCCTGCTGCGGTATCTGTCCAAACAAGATGTTGCCGACATCTTCCGAAAAATCGTTATTATAGAAGTTGACTTTACGCCATTCCAACGGCTGCTCAACGGGGTTGAGCCAGTATTGATCGGACAGGCTCAACGCAAAGCATTTCATCATCAAGACGTTGGCGGACAGCTGCAATTTTTTCTGAACCTGTAAATCCTCCAGCGCACGGTGAAATCCCGAACGGCTGGCAGGAATGGTACGTCCGGCTAACCATAGATTCAAATTTTTGGCAAGCTCTTTACGGTCAGCCGCGTATAATCCGGTCGGCAGGTGGGCAGGCTGCAACATATCGTCCACGCGGTATACCGTGCCGCTAATGTCATTGATGCTCAGTATGGCAACGGGCAACTCGCGGTGCATTAAAATATACTTCAAATGTCCAGCCCACCTTTCAAGTAAGTTATATCCATATTATACAAGGCAATGCGCATTTTAGCAACATTTTGTTGTGTGACGATTCTACTTCCTATGCTAAACTGTAGCCTGTGATGTATGAAATCTGTATTAAATAATTGAAACTGATTCCTATATCAAAAAATCATGTGTACGTTCATCTGCAAATCTTGTCTGCCAGCATAGTGTTCAAAGTTGTCACGTGGCAATAAAAAAGTAGCGCCTCAATCCGATTGCATACAGCAATAGATTGAAGGCGCTGTTTTGTTGTTCTTCGCATTAAAGGAAACAATGTACCTGAAATGGCTCACAACACTTTTAAATCAAAAATCGAGGCGTTTTATCGCGTTGAGTTCCCTGTGTTTTACCCCCGTATTTACCCCCATTTGGGAGTAAAGTACATGGATTTATGTGGATTTACATGAAATGGAGAGTTCCTTAAAACAACGTATCTATGAAAATATATTGGGGATTATAGAGAATTAGAGATATATAAAAAGTACCGCTGAAGCTACAATACCTAATTTCATATTTCAAAATTCTCCTTTGAATTTTTGCTGAATTTTTGCCATGCGGATCGGCGCACAGGCCGATTTGCATATATAAATGTATTATAGCAGATGCGTTCTTTTCTCTCAAGCCGTTTTTGAAATAATCTTCCCCGGGGTTCGCCGCCTGCGCAGAAAAACCGCAAAAATTTCCCGGGAACCCGACGATCTGTTCTTTTTTTGTCCATAATTATGCGGTATAATACCCTTGTATTGATACCGCCGCAGGCGGGCAAGGAGGAAACTAAGATGGCAAATGAGAAAATTCTGGTCGTTGATGACGATAAAAATATCTGCGAGCTGCTCCGACTGTATCTGGTCAAGGAGGGCTACAACGTGACGATGGTCCACGACGGCGGCGCAGCGCTGGCGGAGTTCGACAAGCTGCACCCGGATCTTGTGCTGCTGGACGTTATGATGCCGGTCATGGACGGCTGGGAGGTCTGCCGCAAGCTCCGCGCCAAGGACAACACCCCCATCATCATGCTGACCGCTAAGGGCGAGACCTACGACAAGGTGCTGGGTCTTGAGCTGGGCGCGGATGACTACATCGTCAAGCCGTTTGACGCCAAGGAGGTCACGGCCCGCATCAAGGCCGTGCTGCGCCGCTCCTCCGCCAAAGAGGAGGAAAACAAGGGCGTTTACGACTTTGACAATCTGCACCTTGACATGAACCGCTATGAATTGAAGGTCAAGGGTAAGGTCGTTGAGGCCCCGCCGAAGGAGCTGGAGCTGCTGGCCTGCCTGGCCGGTCACCCAAACCGCGTCTACACCCGCGACCAGCTGCTGGACGAGGTCTGGGGCTTTGAGTATTACGGCGACTCCCGCACGATCGACGTCCACGTCAAGCGCCTGCGTGAAAAGCTGGAGGGCGCGTCCGAACAGTGGAGCCTGAAAACCGTCTGGGGCGTCGGCTATAAGTTCGAGGTCAGGGAATGAGCCGCCGCAACACGATCAGCCGCGAATTTTTCGCGACCATCGCCGCCGTGCTTGTGCTGGGGCTCAGCGTTATGTGCGCGATCCAGGCGGCACTGTCGGCGGCGTACTTCATCGGGGAGCGCAAAAGCTCGCTGACCGATGTGCTCAACGGCGCGACAGCGCTGAGTGAGCGATTCGCCGACGAGGGCTCCATCGTCACAAAGCCCCTGCAGGGGGAGGATGTGCTGGAACGCGCCCACAGCGGGTTTGAGCTGTTCAACACGGCCTCCGGTGCGCTGGTGTTCATCGCCGACGAGAACGGCCAGATCCTGCTGCATACGGGGGACGACGCCTTTACAGGCGCAGGCGTGCCCGCGTCCTACATTGACGAGCTGAACGAGGGATACGACATTTTTGAGACCGGCACGCTGGACGGTGTCTACTGCGCCAAGTATTACACGGCGGGCCGCCGCATCACGGTGGGCGGGCAGGACGGCTACCTGTTTGCCGCCAGCCCGATGGCTGCGCTGGGCAGCTACATGACCGATATGCTGACGATGTTCGGCATCTCGGCGGCGGTCATCCTGATTTTGTGCAGCATCCTGTGCTGGGTGCTGGCCAAGCGCATCACCGGCCCTATCGAGGACATCAGTGAGGCCGCGCGCCGCCTGGGCAGCGGGGACTTTACGGCCCGTGCGCCGGTGGACGGCTGCGTGGAGCTGGCTGACTTTGCGACCACCTTCAATAACATGGCTGCGCGGCTGCAAACCATCGACAATTCCCGCGGGCAGTTCATGGGCAACATCGCCCACGAGCTGCGCACGCCCATGACGACCATCAAGGGCTTCATCGACGGCATGCTGGACGGCACGATCCCGCCCGAGGAAACAAAGCATTATCTGGGCATCGTCTCGCAGGAGACGGGCCGCCTGGCGCGGCTGGTGCAGAACATGCTGGATATTACCAAGCTCGAGGCGGGCGAGGTGCCCATCCACGCGCAGACCTACGATCTGTGGAAAACCGTCACCGACGTCGTGCTCTCCGACGAGCAGCGCATCGAGGACGGCAAGATCGACATCCAGGGTCTGGGCGGCGATCCGCTGCTGATTTACGCGGACCCGGATTTTGTGCATCAGGTCGTGTATAATATTGTGGATAATGCCATCAAGTTCACCCCGGCGGGCGGTACGATCAGCTTTGCCGCCGAGCGCCGCGGCAATATGGTGGAGGTGCGCATCGAGAACACGGGCGCAGGCATTGCCCCCGAGGCGCTGCCCTTTGTGTTTGAGCGGTTCTACAAGGAGGACCGCTCCCGCGGCATGAACACCCGCGGCAGCGGACTGGGGCTGCATATCTGCAAGATTTTGGTCAACCTTTCCGGCGGCCAGATCCACGCCGAGAGCGAGGAGGGCAACTGGTGCCGGTTCGTGTTTACGCTGCCGGCAGGGCAATAATACATAGCAACAGACGCTGCGAAAAACGGCGTCTGCTTTTTTGTGCGCCTTGTAGGGGCGGATGCCTGCATCCGCCCGCGGGGCGTCGGGGACGCCGCCCCCTACAACGCCTGTATGAGCCTTGCGCCGCCCTGTAGGGGCCGCACATGTGCGGCCCGCCACTGTACGGCAGACAGGCGTTTGCGGGAAAGCCGCGGGCCGGGCATGCCCGGCCCCTACATTTTTCCTCGAACCTGTAAGATTTCCTGTCCCGTCCCGGTCTATATAGTTGGAACGACAAAAAAGGAGGAACCACCCATGAAAGACCGGGAATTGACCCGCCTGCTGCAGGCACACCCGGAGGAGGGCCTGGAGGCGGCTATGCTTGAATATGCGCCGCTCGTCAAGGGCATTCTCTGCCGTATCCTGCCGCAGAACCCCTGTGACCGGGAGGAGTGCATGGCCGACGTGTTCGTCGCACTCTGGCGCAGCGCCGCGAAATTGGAGGCCGCTCGCACACCGCTGCGCCCCTGGCTGGCCGTCGCGGCGCGCAACCGCGGCATTGACTGCTACAACGCGCTGCACCGCCGCGAGACGGTGACACTGGACGACGGCCTGGCCGAGACGCTGGGCGAGCTGGCCGAGTTTGACCGCGCGACCACCGAAGCCGCCGACCTCATCGGTGCGCTGGTGGCGGCTATGTCGCCGCCAGACCGGGATATTTTTCTGCGCAAATATTATCTGCTGCAATCGGGTAAGGAAATCGCCGCTGCGCTGGGTATGAGCGTGGAGAGCGTCAACACCCGGTTGAGCCGCGGACGGGACCGTCTGCGCCGTGAACTGACCGAGAAGGGAGTGTACAGCCATGCGTGACAAAAATTTTGATGTAGATTTGTTGAAAACGCTGAACAACCAGCCTATGCCGGAGACCCCACTGACCGACGACGAGTTTACCCGCGTGTTGGACGCTGCCTGCGGGCGGCTGCCGCAGAAAAAGCCCGCCGGGCACCGCCGGTTCCCGTGGGAACGGGTGGCCGCAGCCGCCGTGGCCTGTCTGGCCGTGGGGCTGGGCAGCATCAACTTTGCCGCGCCCGCTGTGGCCGAGCAGCTGCCCGTGGTGGGCAGCCTGTTCAGCTGGCTGAACCGCGGCGGGCAGGACGACTATGTTTCGCTGCAAAGTGAGCAACTGAACAAGTACGCCGAGACAGTGGAATCCACCGCCGAGACCGCCGACAGTCCCTACACCCTGACATTGGGGCAGGTCTTCAACGACGGCGACTGGCTGCGCATCAGTTTAATGCTGACGAGTGAGGATGACAGCTTGGCCGGGTTCAACGCCATCGGCCCCCGCGAGGACGCCGTAGAAAAGGCACTGCAGAACGGCGGCGGACAGTACGGCACGCTGGTGCTGGACGACGGCACGGAATTGAACGGCGGTGTTACCTTTGAAAAACGCGATGACCATACCTTTGTGGCGGGCCTGAATTATGAGCTGTTCCTGACGAACGAAGATCTGGCCGGGCACACCGCGACGCTGACGCTGTCCAACCTGATGGCCTGCAACAGGAGCACTGTGGAGACCGACGGCAAGAGCTATTGGCACTATGACTATGCCGACCAGACCCCACTGCCCGGCACGTACACACTGACGTTTACGATCCCGGAAGTCAGCGACGCGGGCGTGCGCACGATGAGCACGCCGGTGGAGCAGGACGGTGTTACGCTGCAAAGCATCAAGGCCACGCCCGCCGCGACAAAAGTGCTGCTGAGCTTCCCGGCGGAACAGCATTGGGTGAATGTGAGGCTGTTCACCGAGGATGGCACGGAGCTGGGGCACGAGCGCGGCGAGGGCGGCTGGTGGACGGACGGCGCATGGACGGCCGACCCGGCGGACTTCGACCACCCGGAACAATGCACCAAGGCCAGCTATGACTACTTTGCTGCCGTGCCGGAAAATTGCCACAGCCTGACGGTGAAGGTGTATGATTTTGATACGGATGCGGAATTGACGACGTTTACGGCGGAGCTGCCGTAAATGGCGAGAGGCTCCCCCCTCGGGGGAAGGCAGGGAATCACTCTATAACCTCACACCCCGGAAAATACCACTCCAGAATCTCCCGCCACGTTTTGCCGTCCTCCGCCATTACCTTTGCGCCGTACTGGCTCAGGCCGACGCCGTGGCCGTAGCCGTGGGTGGTGAAAACAAACGTATTCTCCCCGGCGTCATACGCCACGGTGAACGCCGCGCTCCGCAGACTGAACGCACTGCGCAGACGTGTGCCCGTAAACACCTGCCCGCAGACGGGCATCTGCGCCACATAGCCTGCGCTGTCCAACACGCCCTCGCCGAACCACCCGGCGGGGGCGTTTGGTATCTCGTCGGCGTCCAGGCCAAGCCCGGTCAGGATCGTGTATACTTGCTCGGCACTGTAGGTGACGGACGTTTCAAACCCCGGCGCATCGGCGTCCCACGGCGACGCGACACCCTGTAAGTACGGCACGGCGGTCAGCCACACGTTCTGGCTTGCTTCGGTCTGCCCGGCGCTGCTGCTGTGGTAGCAGGCCGCGGCGGGCGCACCGTCCCAGCACAGCACGGCCCCGGAGACCTCGTCTGCCAGCGCGGCCAGCCTGCTGTAATACGCGGCAAAATCGCCGCCCCACCGCGCGCGCAGCACATCGGCGCTCGTCCAGCCCGCGCACTGGGCGCTGTTGCAGGTGAACGCCGCGCCGCCCAGGCTCAGGGCATAGCTGTGGGCGGCGGCCATCTGGGCTAAGACCGCGTCGTCGGGCCAGTCGGGCGGAAGCTCGCTGGCGGCAGTGCCGATCAGAAACTCCTGCACGGATACGGTGATCTCATCACCGCCGTCGTTCAGCAAAATAGGCGCATCTGCGTCAAAGCTGCGGCTCTCGGGCACGGCGGGCAGCACGGGCTGCGGTGTGGCGGCAGGGGTGTCAACGGCGTCCGGCAGCACAGGAGCCGACGCTTCGGGCATCGCGGCGGCGGGCTTTGCCAGCGGCAGGGCGGCAAACGGCGCGGCAAACGCCAAAAGGCCGAGCACCACCGCCCGGCGCAATGTTTTCCTCAAGGGGCAGACCCTCCTTGCAATTTGCGGCGCGCGGTTGTACAATAGGGATATTCCGCGCGGCCTGTCCCAATATACGCGGGGGCCGCCGCTGCTATGAAAGAGGAATACCATGAAAAATAAACATCCCCACGCCGCTGTGGTGCTGGTCCTGGGCCTGGCCATGGCGGGGCTGCATCTGGCCGACCTGCTGCTCTGGTCCGAGGCCGACACCGGCTTTGCCGCTGCCGGGTCGGTCTGGCTGCGGTACATCCCGTGGCTGGCGGCGTTTGCGCTGCCCTACCTGCCCGCGCGGCGGGCGGCGGCGCAGCCTGCCGGTCTGCAGGATACCAACAAGCCGCTGGGCGTCTGCATGGCGCTGGCCGGTGCGGCACTGCTGGCCTCCGGCGTGGCGGCGGGCAATACGGCCCGGTATGCCATCCTGTACCCGGAGGTACTCTCCGGGAACTGCCCGGTCTGGGCCGCGTGGGCGGACCTGCTGCTGCCGATCTTTGCCGGTGCATGGCTGCTGAACTACGCCGTGCGGGCGTTCAGCGGCTTCGGTCTGCAGCGCCAAAGACTGGGCAGTTCGCTGCTCGCGGGCGCTGTGCCGCTGGTATTTCTGTGGCGGCTCATCTGGCGGTTCCAGTTTGCGCCCGCGTCGCTCTGCCGTATGCCCTGCACGCTGCGGGTGCTGAGCGCTGCCGCCGCACTGCTGCTGGCTGTGGTGCTGATCAAAATTTTTCTTGTGCCGGGTCTGCCCTGCGGGCATACGCTCTACGCGGCGGGGACGGGCGCGTTCCTGCTCTGCACCGGACTGGAGCTGCCCCAGACCCTGTTTGAGGCCGCCCGCGGCATGCTGACCCTGCCCGACCTGCTGACCGGCATCGGCATCGGCCTGTTCGGCCTGTGCGGTCTGGTGTGTGCGTGGGAGGCGTGCGGGAAAGAGACGGAATAAAGCAAAAAACACTCCCGTTGGCGGGTGGCGAAAAAGCCCCTCCGGCCATCGCTGTTGTTCGGCCACCTCCCCTGCGGGGGAAGCTGGCCGAGCCTGCGAGGTCTGAGGGGCTTTTCCCGCTTCCGGGAAGAAACTGTTTTTATTCCACATCCTCCACGCAAAGCCCGTCCAGATATACCTTTGCCGCGCTGTAGCGGTCCAGCACGAGATCTGCCGGGGCAGGCGGCTCGCGCAGGGGCAGGGTGGGGGAGAGCGGCAGCCGCACCGCTGCGGCCCAGGGACCGCTGCCGGTGGCTGTGACATACGCCCCGCAGCGGTGCAGCAGCGCGGGCAGGTCGCCGGGCATCCGCGCCGGATCGCCGCCCTGCAGGGCCAGCACCGCAGCACCCTGCTGCGCCGCCAGCCGCACGGCGGCGCGGCGCTCACTGCGCAAAACTCCGCGCAGGAACGTCAGTACGGTGCCCTGCAGAAGCGCCCGGGGCACGGCAGCGGGCAGCGGGGTGTATGCCGGGCAGAAGTACAGCCACCCCGCACGGCAGTCCGCCAGCTCCCGCACGGCGGCGCAGAGCGCGTCCAGCTCGGCGTTCAGCTCCAGTGCGCGGGACGGCGGGGGCGCAGTCAGGGCCTCCGCCGTCAGCACCAGCCGCAGCGACGGCAGAATGTCCGCCCCGCGGGCCGCCGCAGCCGCCAGCGCCGCGCGTGTCGGGCCGAAAACCGGCATGAGCACTCCCTCGCCTTCTGTGCAAATTCTGGGGTTAGTCTGCCCCGCAGGAAACGGTTTTGCGCTGGAAATGGCTGGAATTTCAAAATTTCTGTGGATTTTTTGAAAAATTGTGTTAAAAGAATAACAGACCCCCTTGCAGAATTGTGAAAAATGGGGTACAATAGTACCATACCGACGAGCGGGTGACCGCTCATAAGGTGAAAAAGACAAATCTTGGGAGGATTTCACTATGGCTGTTAAAGTTGCTATCAATGGTTTTGGCCGTATCGGCCGTCTGGCTTTCCGTCAGATGTTCGAGGCTGACGGTTACGAAGTCGTCGCCATCAACGATCTGACCAGCCCCGCTATGCTGGCTCACCTGCTGAAGTACGACACCGCACAGGGCTCTTTCCTGGGCAAGATCGGCGAGAACAAGCACACTGTTGAGGCTGGCGAGGATTACATCGTCGTCGACGGCAAGAAGATCACCATCTACGCAATTAAGGATGCTAAGGATTGCCCCTGGGGCGAGCTGGGCATCGACGTCGTTCTGGAGTGCACCGGCTTCTACACCAGCAAGGCTAAGGCTGAGGCTCACATCCAGGCTGGCGCCCGCAAGGTCGTTATCTCTGCTCCCGCTGGCAACGACCTGAAGACCATCGTCTACTCCGTCAACGAGAAGACCCTGACCGCTGAGGATCAGGTCATCTCCGCTGCTTCCTGCACCACCAACTGCCTGGCTCCCATGGCCGACACCCTGAACAAGACCTACCCCATCGTCTCCGGCATCATGACCACCGTTCATGCTTACACCGGCGACCAGATGATCCTGGACGGCCCGCAGCGCAAGGGCGACCTGCGCCGCGCTCGTGCCGGTGCCCAGAACATCGTTCCTAACTCCACCGGCGCTGCCAAGGCCATCGGCCTGGTCATCCCCGAGCTGAACGGCAAGCTGATCGGCTCTGCTCAGCGCGTTCCCGTCCCCACCGGCTCCACCACCATCCTGGTTGCTGTTGTCAAGGGCAAGGACGTCACCAAGGAGTCCATCAACGCTGCCATGAAGGCTGCTGCCTCCCAGAGCTTCGGCTACAACGAGGATCCGATCGTCTCCTCTGACGTCATCGGCATGCGCTACGGCTCTCTGTTCGATGCCACCCAGACCATGGTCGCCAAGATCGACGACGACACCTATCAGGTTCAGGTCGTTTCTTGGTACGACAACGAGAACTCCTACACCTCTCAGATGGTCCGCACCATTAAGTACTTCGCTGAGCTGTAATCTGCGAGTAGCTTAACTGCGAATTAGATAGCTGAACCCCGCCCCTTCCGGTTTGACTGGAAGGGGCGTTTTTTTGCGCGTTGTGTATGACCGGCTTTAGGAAGCAACACCCAGAGATTTTTTACGCAAACATGCGCGACCGGTTGACAATATATGAACAAAATGTTACACTTATTGTGAAACCTAACAAAAAGAATGGAGAAAACAAAATGCTGGAATCCCTGAAAAAGAAAACCCTGCTCGGCAATTTGTGGTGCATCATCGTGCTGGGCATCGTCACGGCCACCCTCGGCGTGTTGTTTGGCTCCGGCATCGTCAAGATGTTGGCCGGCCCCGCCTACTTTGAGCCGCTGGACGACCACGAGGACATCCTCTCCCTGCAGGGACAATATATCACGATGGATGTCGATACCCTGATCGACTATTACGCCGAAACCGTCCGCAGCGAGAGCGGCAAGCGCGATGAGGTCTCCGCGCGCGAGTACATTATGCCCATCAATACGCCGGGTGCAACCATTTACATCGGTCTGGAAGTGCCCGCGTCCAAAATCGACGACGCCGAGGCGATCGTCGACGACACCGCGCGCATGCTGGACGACGAGGATGGCAGCTACGAGTGGGACGGCTCTTACATGACCGTGCGCGGCACCCTGAAGCGGATGGACGATGAGACCAAGCAGTTGTGGGAGAACTACTTCATCGACGCCGGTTTCAGCTATGACGACATCGGTCTGGAGGACGGCTGCACCTTCCTGCCACTGGTGCTGACCGATGACGAGATCGACGGCAGCGATACCTTTGTGCTGGGCTTCATGGGCATTGTGATGCTGCTGGTGCTGGCACTGCTGATTTGGTTTGTCGTCCGCTCCCTGACGGGCGGCTTCCAGAAGCAGATTCGAAACTACATCAAGGCTTCGGACGACCCGCAGGCCACCGAGCAGGCCCTCGACCGCTTCTACGAGGACACGATGCAGGATGGCAAGGTCCGCATGAGCCGCAGCTGGCTGATGTACGACAAGGGCGGCAATTCCTGGGTGCTGGCCGGTGACGACGTGGTCTGGGCCTACCAGCACACAGTGCGCCACAAAGCTTACGGCATCCTGACCGTGAGAAAAGAGGTGATGGTGCGCGTTTTCGGCGCGAAGGAGAAACGTGCCTGCCACGATATCTACGTCCGCAATGAGGACGAGGCGCAGGAGATCTTGCGCCAGATGCAGAGCACCTATCCCGATGCGATGATCGGCTACAACGCTGAGATCGAGAAGCGCTACCGCGCGAACCCCGTAACCTTCCATCAGGAGGTCGCCGCCGCGCGCCGTCAGCCCGCCGCTGCCCCCGCAGCCGAGCCGACCGAGCCCGCGCAGGAGCCGGAGAGCAAGCCGCTGTATTGATTTTGTAAGATGCGTAAAGGGGCGAACCCAAGGTTCGCCCCTTTTGGCGTATAAGTGGATATTGCCAACGGTATCGTTGGTGTAGGGCGGGGTGCCCCCGCCCCGCCGAGCAACGTTCCGGCAGCCGTAAAGCCCCACGGGCGGATATGGAACCCGCCCCTACGATGTATTTCCCAAAATTACAAACACCCCGAAAGCGTCATGCCTTCGGGGTGTTCCTTTTCGTAATCGCCAAATTACAGCTCTTTTTCCGCCTTTTCCGCAAAGGCGATCATCTTGCTGTAGGTCTCCTCGCTCAGGTCGTGCTCGACCTTGCAGGCGTCTTTGGCGGCAACATCCGGGTCAACGCCCAGCGCCACAAAAAAAGCGGTCAGCTTGCGGTGGCGGCCATAGATGCGCTGTGCAATCTCCATACCGGGCTGCTCCAGCTTGATGAAACCGTCCGGGTCCATCGAAATATACCCGTTCTCACGCAGATTTTTCATCGCCACACTGACACTCGGCTTGGAGAATCCCATCGCAACGGCTATGTCGATGGAGCGCACAGAACCCTTCTGCTCCTGCAGCATCAGAATTTTTTCCAGATAGTCCTCTGCGGATTCGTGAATGTTCATGGGCAAAGCCCCCTTCCAGACTGAAATACTGTTCAAATTGTTATTACTTACATCATACCACACCGCGCGGTGCTTTGCAAGGCTGAATCAAAACGGTTCCGCTAAATGTTGCTGCGGCGTCGCCGGTCAAAAGCACGGTGTCGTCCCGCTGTACACACACCTCCAGCGTGCCGCCCGGCAGCTGTACTAAAATGGGCGCGCCGCGCGGACAGCGGCCAGTCAGCACCGCCGCCGCGGCCACGGCGCAGGCCCCGGTCCCGCAGGCCAGCGTGGCCCCGCTGCCGCGCTCCCACACCGTCACAGCCAGCCCGGTGGGGCTGATGGGCTGGGCAAATTCCACATTGATGCCGCCCGGGAACGCCGGGTGGTGCCCCAGCGCACGGCCCCAGGCGGCCAGCTCCGCCCCGGCGGGCGGCGGCTCGTGCGTAAAGAGTACGCAGTGCGGGTTGCCCACGGCTACACAGTGCACCCGCCACGCGCGCCCGCCTGCGCAGAGCGGCACATCCAGCAGCGGTCCGCCGCCCAGCCCCACGGCCCCCACAGCGTCCGGTGCTGCCGTAAAGCGGCCCATCTCGACCTGCCACAGCCCGTCCCCGACCCGGTGCAGCACCCGCTGCCCGGCTGAGGGCGTGTCGATACGGATACAGTCCCGCCGCACGCCGTGGGTGTATAAAAATTCCGCCGCGCAGCGCACACCGTTGCCGCACATGACCCCCTCGCTGCCGTCGGCGTTGAACATCCGCATGGCCGCGTCGCCGTCGGCCCGCAGCGGGGGACAGAGGTAGATCACCCCGTCCGCACCCACCGAAAAATGCCGCCGCGACAGTTGCACCGCCCACGCGGCGGCGTCGGGCGGCAGCCCCGCAGCGCGGCAGTCAATGTAGATATAATCGTTGCCCGCGCCCTGCATTTTGGTAAAATTCAGCTTCACTTGCCCACCTCCCCGCAAATCCTATGCAATATGGCATAAAATTAACACTTACCCCCTTGACATTCACCCGCAGATACGCTATATATTAAATGTATATCTGTGTTTATAAAGGAGTTAAATTATGGATTCCGAAGTTTTCAGCCGCATCCGTGACTATCTGGCCGACCAGCTTGAGGTCGAGCCTGAAAAGATTACCCCCGACAGCGACATTGTCAACGATTTCGGCGCAGACAGCCTTGACGTTATTGATATGATCACCACCTTGTCCGACGAGTTCGGCGTTGAGATCCCCGATGAGGACATCGAGAACTTCCACACCGTCGGTGATGTGGTCAACTATCTGGAGGAGCGTATCTGAGCGCCTGTCCCCGGTTTTACAAAGTGTGAGGAAAAGAGAAATGGCAAACGATAAGAAAAAAATGGTCGAGGCGATCACCGCTCAGGAGGTCGACTTCGCCCAGTGGTACACCGACATCTGCACGAAGGCCGAGCTGGTCGAGTATTCCAGCGTCAAGGGCTTTGTTGTGCTGCGCCCCTATGGCTACGCCATCTGGGAAAACATCCAGAAAAATCTGGACGCCCGCTTCAAGGCCACCGGCCATGAGAACGTGGCCATGCCTGTGCTCATCCCCGAGAGCCTGCTGAAGAAGGAGGGCGAGCTGGTCAACGGCTTTGCGCCCGAGGTCGCCTGGGTCACCGCCGGCGGCAGCGACCCGCTGGAGGAGCGCCTTGCGGTGCGCCCCACCAGCGAGACGATGTTCTGCGACCATTTCAGCCATGTGCTGCACTCCTACCGCGACCTGCCCATGCTGTACAACCAGTGGTGCAGCGTCGTCCGCTGGGAGAAATCCACCCGTCCGTTCCTGCGCACCCGTGAGTTCTGGTGGCAGGAGGGTCACACCATCCACGAGACCGCCGAGGAGGCCAAGGCCGAGACCGAGCAGCAGCTGAACTGCTACGCCGATTTTGCCGAGCACGACCTGTGCATCCCCGTTGTCAAGGGCCGCAAGACCGACAAGGAGAAGTTTGCCGGTGCCGAGGCGACCTACACCATCGAGGCGATGATGAAGGACGGCAAGGCCCTGCAGAGCGGCACGAGCCACTACTTCGGTGACAAATTCAGCCGTGCCTATGACGTGACCTTCACGGGCCGCGACAACACCCTGCAGTATCCGTTCCAGACCTCCTGGGGCGCGTCCACCCGCCTGATCGGCGCCATCATCATGACCCACGGCGACGACGACGGCCTGATCCTGCCCCCGGCCATCGCGCCCATTCAGGTCGTGATCGTGCCCGTGGCTGCTCACAAGCCCGGCGTGCTGGACAAGTGCCGCGAGCTGGCCGCCGAGATCGGCAAGTATGCCCGCGTCAAGCTGGACGACAGCGACAAGCAGCCCGGCTGGAAGTTTGCCCAGTGGGAGATGAAGGGCGTGCCCGTGCGCCTGGAGGTCGGCCCCCGCGACATCGAGAACGGCCAGTGCGTGCTGGTCCGCCGCGACACCCGCGAGAAGCAGTTTGTGAAGTTTGAGGAGCTGGCCACGGCCATCCCCGCTGCCATGGAGGCCCTGGCAAAGGACCTGTATGACCGTGCCCTGCAGAACCGCGAGAACCGCACCTACAGCGCCACCACGATGGACGAGGTCAAGCAGCTTGCCAAGGAGCACACCGGCTTTATCAAGACGATGTGGTGCGGCGACCTCGCCTGTGAGGAGGCCATGAAGGCCGACGCTGGCCTGTCCAGCCGCTGCATGCCCTTTGCGCAGGAGCACCTGAGCGACGTCTGCCCGGTCTGCGGCAAGCCCGCCCAGAAGATGGTCGTCTGGGGCGTAGCGTACTAAGGCAACACCGCACAATTCCCGCCTGACGGCTTAAGCACCGCTCCGGCGGCT
>ENA-UOJK01000260-UOJK01000260.1-human-gut-metagenome-genome-assembly--contig:-C116-NODE-260-length-55560-cov-97.038105_pt1 | contig 55560 bp, 62 predicted proteins | sample MGYA00242348_ERZ723895 | MGnify/ENA metagenome assembly ERZ723895
TATGGATACATATACAGTATTAATTTATTAAGGAGAAAATGGCATGTCAAGATTTAATGATAGTGATTATCATTAACATGAAGTGATTTTACGTCTGGATAACGTAAATGATTGCGGTATACAGGCCAGGCGGTCAGATTTTCAGCCGTGCCTGTTCCTGCAGCAGTTCCAGATGATATGCAGCAATAGCGTTTACCACCCCTGCCGTCATCCGTGCGTCGGCGATCGCTGAGTGTGCCTGCCCTTCCCAGGTCAGTCCGGCCTGGCTGGCAGCACAGGCCAGTGAAATCGTGCCATAGCGGTTGGTGGCCCCATAATATCCTGCAGCCAGCTCCATCGCACAATATACCGTCAGTTCTTCCAGCCAGTCAGCCGGATCGCTATGTGCGGCAGCAGTCTGTTTCAGAATGCGGATGTCGAACCGGGCATTAAAGATAATTACTGGTCGGTCCCCGATTGCATGACGCAGTTGCCGCGCCACATCTGTCCATGATGGTGCGCCGCAGAGAGCCTGCTCGCTGATACCATGCACAGCGGCGGCCTGCGCCCCGATGGCGACCGTGGGCTTCAGCCTGGTTTCAAATACCACCTGACCGGACGCATCGGTCAGGCCGATTTCCAGAGCTTCCGCGGTATTGTCCAGTCCTGTCGTTTCAGTATCCAGAAAGAGCGGTGCCAGACTCAGCCAGTCATATGCCTGCCGTGCCATCCGGCCACTGGTGCTGTTAAGTCTGGATAAAACGGAAAGTCGCTGGCCAGCCAGAAGTTGTTTACTCGTCAGTGGGCGTTTCTCACGCATCGGAACACAGTCTGCAATTCGGTATACAGCGAACCTGCCACCATAAGTGTTTTTATACCACTTAACCGGCTCAGCACCGGGGGCTGGCTTCATTCTGAATTCATCGCGCAGCCGTCCTTTCGAGAAACACCTGTCTTCGGCAATCGCCTGCGCACGTCTGGTGGCCAGCTCATCATTATTCATGGTTCTTGCATCTCCGTCAGACCTTTTTATATCCGGACAGCCCCTCTATGGCCACTTCTGTGCAGTATGCAATACACGCAGGATATACACTTTTCCCCACTGGCTGTCGACCTCATAAACCAGAACAAAATGCGGGTGAATAACCAGTTCCCGGGTACCTTCCACACGACCGTTGCGGCCTTTATACGGCTGCCCGGCCAGGCTGCTGGCTGAATAACCAATCCGTTCGTCCAGTTCAATGGCGGCCATCAGGTTCTGCTCCGCAATGTACTCACGAATGCGCTTCCTGTCCTGGCTGGCCAGCATGGTCCAGAATATCTCCATCATTTACCGGCGACCTTCCTGCTCATTTCATCCCGCCATGCAGCAGCAGAAGATTCGACCATGTCATGGGGAAGCACATCGCCGCGCTTGAGTTGCTGACGTCCTGCCTCAACCTGGTCACGGAACCAGGTATTATGCTGCCGTTCAACGGTCTGGCGCATAAAATCCCGGATTAACTGAGAGCCATTACGGTCCATGCTTTTTGCAGCGGCCATAAAAGCATCCTTCAGTTCAGCGTCAATTCTTAAACTCATATTAACCTGTGCCATTTATCACCTCGTCATTACTACGTATATACACAGTATATAACGATTCAGATATCGTCACCAGAATATGCCGCGTCAGCGGCATGGAAGGCGGCACTCTGTTGTTGCATATGACACAGGAGTAAAACCGCCGAAGCCCGGCGTAAGCCGGTACGGACTGATAGATTTCACCTTACCCATCCCCAGCCCTGCTAGGCCATATCCGCTTTCAGCCATGATGAAGCTTCTGTGCGCGGTCGGAGTGGTCCCGACGAGGGTTTACCCGAAGTCGGGGCGTATCTCCGCGTTAGCGGGCCGTCAGGGCCGCTTACGAGCGTGTACTCAATACTTTCAGCGAGAAGACTGACAGCCATGATGGAGCATAGTTACAACATTCATAATTAAAGGCGACTCTGTTCCGGCCCTTTGGGCCGGGGCGGGGCCGCTTTTCAGTTATGAGGGAGGGGCTTTGTGGTTTCAGTTCTGCGCTGGACCGGGGTTTTTCCGGGGTCTGTTTTTGCATGTTGTAACTAAATTGGCTCCGGTCGGGGCCCGCCGCTTGCGGTGGGAGGTGCATATCTGTCTGTCCACAGGACAGACACTGAATAGGTTTTTTTTTTAAATGAATGTAATTAGGTAGTTTAAAGGAGATATAAACTGGTGTTTAAAAGATACATTGCACCCTGTAAGGCTGTCGGCTGGCGCTTTATGACATGAACGGTTGTAACCTTATGGGGAAGTCCCTTGCAGTTAAATGTGGATAAGCAAAATTCCCCGTCTGTGGGAGGTGTTTTGCATCAAAAACAGGGGGAACCGGATGCACCTGAAGGTGGATGATGAGATTGTTTTTTGTATGCAGTGCTGCTTTTTTGTTCGCCGCCGGGCTTCAGGCGTGCGAATGCCTCCGGCGCGGGCCGGATTATTCTGAGGAGGTCACTTTCAGGGGGAAGCTGTGGCCAGCCGGCTGTAATTACGGTTACGTGACAGAATCATGCGCTCCTTCACACGACGCTCCACTTCACGTTTTACCGCCTCACGATTAGCTGTAAAGCGCCCTTCCGAGATTTCACGCGTCAGCTGTCGTTTCACCAGGGTGACGATATCCTGGCGTTCCCTGTTCGCATCACGACGCGCACGGGCACGCTTTATTCCCCGGGACTTAAGCTCTGTCTGGTAACTGCGGAAACGCTCGCGCACAAAACGCCAGGCTTTCGCAATCAGTTCATCCATACCCAGGGTATCCAGTCCCTGCTTTTTACGCTGTCTGTTTTCCCATTCCACGCGGCTGCGGCGTGCGGAAGCCACTGCCTCTTCAGACACATCGAGAGCAGCAAACAGCGCCGGTGTGAACGTGATATCGGTCGGGATATAGCACCCGATAAGCGGGTCATATTCCGTCTGGTAGGTAATCAGCCCCAGCTCTGCCAGGGACGTCAGGGCCCGGGTGGCACGGGTGATGGAGAGTTTTCCGGCAGCAGACTCCGTCGCCAGTCCGCACTCAATGGCCAGTGTGGTGATGGAGCACTGGACGCGGTTGGCCAGCGGGTCATAGTGGAAACACAGCCCCTGCAGCAGCGCATCAATGGCCCGACGACGCAGTACCGGTGGCATGCGCCGACGCAGTCCCTTCGAACGGGCATGCGCCACATGAATGGCGAAATCAAAACGGGAGGTGAAGCCCACCGCCTTTTCCATCAGTTTTTCGCAGAACTTCAGCGTTCCGGCACCTTCACGGGGTGTGAACACCGGATTCGGGTTCTTTACCTGGCGGTAATACGTTTGTTGAAGATCAGTCACACCATCCTGCACTTACAATGCACAGAAGGAGTGAGCACAGAAAGAAGTCTTGAACTTTTCCGGGCATATAACTATACTCCCCGCATAGCTGAATTGTTGGCTATACGGTTTCTTGTTAGCCCCGGTAATCTTTTCGGACTCGCCAAAGTTGAAGAAGATTATCGGGGTTTTCACTTTTCTGGCTCCTGTAAATCCACATCAGAACCAGTTCCCTGCCACCTTTATGGCGTGGCCAGCCACAAAATTCCTTAAACGATCAGTAATCTAGCATGCTACGACACAAAGTAAAGTCTTTACTTTAGTATATCCAGTCTCTGCAGTTCATCTTTGATGATTTTCTCAACGAACTGAGCCTGTGTTATCCCCTCTCTCTCGCAGTACTCAACCATGAGATCTTTCAGAGGATTTTTGACAAAAACTTTTATCTCTTTGTGTGTAAGACGTTTTCTTGCAACAGCGGCCATTTGTTTCTCAGAGTCAGTCATAGGCTTACCTCTGCGCACAAACCGCTTTTGACTCAATGAGGAAGTCACTGCATTTTCTGTCTGCGACATCTCGCCTCCTCAATACTCAAACAGGGATCGTTTCGCAGAGGATACTACAGTTTTTTGAAATCAGCGACTTGAGAATTGTGACGGAGATCTGTGTTGGCGCACAAATCAACGGGGATTACTGTCGTTTAATGTGATTTAAACTGTGAAATAGTATGGTTTTCAGTTATGAAAACGCCGGAAGCGGGGAAAACTTGCTTTTTCCCGTTTCCGGGGTTGGACAACTGAGCAACGCGAAGGCGTCAGTGTCCGGAGTTCTGCCACGTATCAGTAACTCCCGTACCACCACTCATCGTCGCTTTTTTCCAGAATAATGGTGATACTTCTGACGTCATCCGGCAGTATTTCCCTGCAGAATCTGGCCGGTAGCGTAAACGTGCCCGAAGACAACTTTACCCCTTCTTCATACGAGTCCGTCAGTTTCAGTCTGATTTTCCGGGCTTCAGAATCAAGTTCAGCAATAATAAATTCCTGCTTCCCCCGAACGGCAACCGTCACATAACACCCGGCAGAGCCTGAGTCTGTTCGTCTTATCGATAACCGGGTCTTGCTTGCATATCTGTACGGCGCTTTCTGTCTTGTCATGGAAATAAATGCCATTATTGATTTTCGACCTTTCTGTTTTTATAGAAAATATTATTCTGTTTTCTGCTGCCTGTATTACCAGATGATTTTATTCCCCTGAATTTTCATTACCCCGCGACGGACCAGTTCATCCCGGATACCTCTGGTCAGGACATCACGCCATTCATCGCGCATCTGTGATTTTAAATAATTATTAAATGTCTCTTCTGTTACCGGCATATTACGAACCTCCCGCGCTGCCTGTTGAATTTTGTTTGCCCACCGGATAACGATATCCATGTCGGGTGCAGCCATCTTTACTGATGACGCCTTATCCGGGGAGACGCGACGGCAGCGAATCCCGCGCGCCTGCAGTGTCCGGACAATACCGTCATATCCCTTGTCAGCGGAAACAATATGGTATTCCTTCTCCGGCCCGTAATGGCATACACACTGCCCCAGCTCCAGCACCAGATGAAAATCAACATTGTTCCGGGAGACTTCACTGACATGCCGGAGTGTGACTTTTACTGCTTCAGGGAAAGCGTTTACTGGCAGTGCCACATTATTCTGTTTCGCGCCCGCGAATATAATTAACTCCGTATATATATTTAAGGAAATTTCTGTCAGGTTACTGCAGTTCTCGTAATCGATAAAGGCAATCACCTGTTGCTTCTCTGATTTTCCGGTCGCCATTTTCTCTTCCTGATTAACAGACTTCACAACCAGATAAAAGAGTCATAAATAACACTTAACATCGCCTGATATTAACAGCCGGGCAACGTGATGTTATTATTTTGCTCTCCTTACTGAATGCATTTGTCCCTGACAGGACAGCGTTGACCGTCACATGGCGGTCTTTTTTTATTCACCTGACGCTTTCCTGTCGCAAAAACATTCTGACAGATATTAACCACGTAATGACTGTGTGTTATCTTTCTTCCCGCAACCTCCCGGCATTAACCGGTGGTAGCTTCACAGGGTTGATGTACAGAGCATTCATTCAATGTCAGTGATACGCTATGAATGATTTTTGACCTCCCTTGCTCAGGGGAGGTCTTTTTTTTGCCGTTTTTTTCATTATCTCCGTCGCTGACAGCGTTCGGCTCTCTGCCGTGCAAACTGCTGCCAGTCTGTACGGGGAGCAACACGGGCAGCCAGGAGCCACGCTTCAGCGGCCTCCTTCCGGAATCCCCTGACCTCCAGGCTGACGGCACGGCTTCCGGCACGCTGGTAACGCCAGACCTGAGCGTCCCGTGAATGGCTTCTGAATCCGTCCATTTGTATCTGCCCTCTCTTTCCTCTGTCAGTATTTCTGTGCTAAATAATTCACTGAACTGACTTCCTTCGGGTAGGAAGTTGTTTCCTTTTGAGCATTATTGTTTGCCTCCCTTGCTTCTGAGGGAGGCTTTTTTACTGTTTATCCAGCACGGCCTGAAGTTCGGCTTTTCTCCGGTTCTGGCGACGAATTTTTGCCAGACGCGCTGAAGCATACGCTTCCTCTTCCTGAGAAATATGCTCCGTCACATACCCTTCCGTGTCATACCGGCAGGCACCGGCTTTCATTGCGCCAAGATAGCTTTCTGAACGGGTAATGGCCTTCAGCGCCCTGCGCAGTTTTTTATGCGAGAGCGGAATATTCCGCCGCGATACGTCTTCCAGTAACACGTCACGGATACCGCGGGCCAGAAGCCGGGGGGTGTCACCGTCAAATAATCCCGGCCACCAGGGCTTCAGGGTATTCACGGCCTCATCCAGCGTGGGCAGGGTCAGATAAATGGACAGCGCCTGTCTGGCCTGCGCCTTTTTAGCCGCCAGCTCTGCTTCCCGGGCCGCTTTCTCGGCCAGCTTCTGCTTTTTCACCTTCCATTTTGGTGGCGTGGTGACATTGATGATGGTTTTCCGGCTGCGGACAGGTGTTGTTCCCTCTGTTTTCCGCTTCAGTGTCAGTACCGGTCGTTTCTGCTCTGTCATTTGCGAATACCTGTCGTTATATTCTGCCGCTGGCGTTGCTTCAGCCTTTTATGCCATATTTCATCACGGTATGTTAAGCATGCACCTGCAGTCCGTTAACCATCCCGGCAATAATCAGCAGATGCAGGGCATAACCTTCTGCAAACCACCGGCTTATCTGCAGGCGCTTTGATGATGCAGGTACATACTCATGCACAAGACACAATACCAGCAGTGTCATGCCCATACCGGCCAGCACGGGGACGGCACCGTTTGCACTGTTCAGCCATACAACAGAGCACAGCCACAGTAAAAATAACCGCCCCTGGTACTGCTCCGGCACCTGCCAGACGGATACAGCTGCCAGCAGCATCACCAGTCCCTGCCAGCCATAACTGGCAGTACTGAACGGCAGATACAGTGCCAGCATGGTTCCGGTTATGGCACCTTTTATGGCATCAGGGCGTTGCCAGAAACAGACCACCTGCATCACCACGGCAAAGCAGAACAGAATGTTCAGTTCCCACCACTGATTTCCTGTCCCCCGAAATGCCAGCCAGAATACGGGTTGCGCCAGCACTGCCATCAGCCACAGGCGATTTACGGCAGTCTGTCGTATCTGCCTCCCCGCCAGGTTACAGCCAGCCATCAGTGCGAAAAGCGGGAATGCGCACCGCCCGGTCAGGTTAAGCCAGGGACGCCCCACATGAAATGCTGTGGCAATGTGGTCGCCGGCCATCGCCAGAAATGCCACGATTTTGATAATATCGCGCTGTAATGGCGCCAGTTGCCACAGGAAACGCACCGTTCCCCCGGCATCTTTTCGCTGAACACATGCCGTCATTATGGTTTCACTCCAGCACCTGACTGAGACATCCGGCCAGTGTTTCGATGACCAGCCAGGGCGCAACAAACAACGTGACCAGCATCAGTAATGCCCCCGTCAGCATTCCGGCCATAAACCGGCTTTCCGTTTTGCGCCTTCCCTTCACCTTATCCCTGTATCGCAACGGCTCTGCAATCCGTTCATCGCCATACATCCGGAGTTCACGATAATGTTCTTTTTTCTCCATCAGAGCGTCTTCTCTCTGTCAATCACCAGTTCTTTCTCCATCTGCCGCAACTGCTCCTGTGCGTTTATGCGTTTCAGGGCAGCCACTTCATGCTGAAGTAATTGTGCGTTTTCTTTCTCTTCACGGGCTGCTGTCTGTCCGGCTGCCCTGATTTCCTGTTCTGCCACCGCATTTTCTGCAGCCTGCATGACCTCATTATCTGCCGGCAGGATGTTCCGCGTCTCATCCTGCTGCAGGGTTTCCCTGACCGCTTTTTCTGCCTCCTGGCGTGCCCGCTCCTCCGGCGTCTGCAGACTGAGCAGTTCTGCGTCGGTATTCTGTGCAGCCTGTGCAGTGTTCATGGCTTCAGGTGTCATTTCTGCCTGCCCCTGCGTTAACTTCTGAAGCAGCCAGCCGGGAAGTGGCACGACATCCTGTTGCAGCACAACACCACTCTCAGGGTGCTGTCGGGCCAGCGCCAGTGCAGAGGCCGGGTCTGATGCCGTCAGCGTCACGCCATTGTGGCTCTGCTGCAGAACCACAACGCCGGCATCATCTCGCCCCAGCCATCTTCCCTGCTCATCCAGCCCCTGCATTCGCCCTTCTTCATCCACACGGATTTCCTGCAACCAGATACCCTGTTGCCTGCCGTTCCGGTCGTAAGCCGGCCAGGCCACATGCGGTGCCGGATATTTGCGGCTGCCACTGATGAAGCGGGCTTCACTGTGGTCCGGTAACCCGGTTTCCCGCAGCAACGCCCGCCCCAGCGCATTCTGATTAAGCGCCCGGGCGTTGTCCCACAGATTCTGAGCCGTTGTGGCATGAACATCCTGTTGAACGTCCAGCACATCATGCGCTGTCTTCCGGCTTTCACTGGCCGCCACGGATGCCAGCCATTTTCCGGTATCATCGGTATACACCTGCACATGCTGCTTCATCCTTGAGAGTGCCACATACGCATCACTGAGAGAGGCAAGCCGCTGGCGTGCGTCAGTTGCCCCGGCCAGGGCTATCACAAAGGCCTCGCTGGCCCCCTGAGCCCGGTGTGCCGTACCGGCATAGCCGTAATCCAGATGCATATCCGACATCTCACGCCCCGGCTGAACCAGCCGGGTACTTTCACCGTGCTTCAGCGTGATATCACCGTTATCAGCTATCCCGGAAACCTCCCACAGCGTCTGGGTATCCCGTCCCTGCTCCCGGTCCTGGCGGGTGAAGCGTACCAGGTCACCTTCCGACAGCCGGATTTCACGCCGGGAAAATACCGCAATATCCCGCAGACTGCTTTCAAAAGCGGAAAGCAGATGGTCCCGGCCTTCTGCATCACGCAGCATCACCACACCGTTTGCTGCATCAGGGCTGTGGATGGTGTAATACTGCTGATTTATCAGCGCCACACCGCCATTATGCTGTGCCAGTCCTGCAACGGATTTCAGGGCTTCCGTCTGCGTTTTCTCCCTGACCAGCACCGTTACCGGAAGTTCATGCTCTCCGGTTTTTCCTGTCTCATGCAGACGGTCATGAATGCCGGCATTTATGGCCATTGCATCGGCGTTCGTCTGGGTGACAATCAGCGTCTGACGCCGGGCCTCTGCGGTGCGTCCGGTGTAATCATCCACAATGGCGGATATCACCCTGTCTCCCTGCGTTTCTCTCTGTTCGCGGGTCTGGCGAATTTCAGTCACCGATGATGCCGGTACATATGCACCATTATCCCGGGGCACCTGTTCCGGTGAAACGCGGCGTATCGTGTCCAGCGCCTCGCCGGTACGCCCTTCCAGCAGTGCATACACCGCCGGTCGCAGTTCCGGTGACTGACGCACAATGTCTTTCATCACCGCCACATCAATGGCGCTGCGCTGCTGCATCAGGGTAAAGGGCGCACCACTGGCCACCGGCTGTAACTGCAGACTGTCACCGGACAGAACCGCACGACCACCTGCGGCAGCAATGCGGGCCAGTGTGTCAGCCATATCCCGGTTGCCCACCATGGAGCTTTCATCGATAAGAAACAGCGTTTTTGAGAAGTTAAGCTGTTCACCGCTCTGCTGACGTCGCTCCGTGTCCATCAGAAAAGAGGCGATAGTCTGTGCTTTCACCCCCACACCCTGCATTTCACTGACGGCCCGGTGCGTGGGTGCCAGCCCCACCACAACCGGTCTGTCAGCTTCAGGCAGGGTTTCCAGCGCAGCCAGGACACTGCGAAACTGTGTGGTTTTCCCCACACCGGCATAGCCCTGAATGGCCACAAAACGGTCCGTGCTTTCAAGAATCAGCCGGCTGGCTGCCTGCTGGCCTGACGTCAGACCAGTCAGGAGAGACGGGGCCACAGTTTCCATCAGCGGGCGTTGAGTGTTCTTTCCTTCTGCCATTGTGCGCAGAATGGCTTTTTCCTGCAGCCAGGTTTCAGCCGGCACATAACGACCGGCACTTCCGTCACCCGGCACGGACAGGATTTCTCCGCGCTGAACCAGTTCTGCAAATGTGTGGTGAATACCGTATGGTGTCACTGACGGATGCGCTTTCAGAGCCTCCAGTACCACATCCTGACGGGAAAAGACCACACTGCTGCCCTGTGCCAGCGTTATAGCCTGACGTACTGCTTTTTCGGTCACCGGCATCACACTGTCCCGGGCCTGCTGCATGGCCGTATCCAGTGGCTTACCCTCCGGGCTGACCTGCTCCCGGGCCTGCCGGTACAGTGGAGAACGGGCAAGACGCGCATGTGCGTCTTCTTCTGAGAGTGACGTATAAATCTGTACCCGGTCACCACTGGTGGCCAGCGTGTTCAGTGTCTGTGCCTGCGTGTCACGGGCAGAGACAGCAGCCAGAACAACGCCCTGTTCACTCACCGTTTTTCCGGGCGTGGTCACGTATCCCTGACTGATTTTCAGTCCGTCCGCAACCGGAAGACGATGCCGGCGCTCCCCCTGCCGGACCGTCAGCGTCCGGTCTGTGATGCGTTCAACCGTGACACTGTCACCTGCACGCAGTTTTCCGTGACTGCCGAGCAGCATCAGCTTTTCACCTTCAGCCACCGGAAGCGTTCCGGGCTGATACAACCGCCAGCTGCTGTCCATGTCCCGGACCTTTATCAGCTGACTTCTGCCTTTCTCATCCATCAGCGTCAGTGTACGACTGCGGGCCGTCACCCGGTCAATGGTGTAACGCTCAGACTTCCGGCGTTCTGCATCATACCGTTCCAGTATCTGTCCTTCCCGGTAGCTGTCCGTCAGTCTGCGGTTTTTACTGTCAAGAAACACCGGCGTCAGCGTGGATATCGTTACCTCCCTGTCGCCCAGCGCTCCGGTCGCTTTCAGTGACTGACGGATGGCCTCTGTCAGCGCCCGCTGCTCGCGACCGGGAGCCTGCGCCACCACACTCTCGCCCTGTGCATGCAGAACGGCATAATCCAGGGCCAGTTGTTCATAACGCTGCCGGCGGTCACCGTGACTTACCACCGACACCCTGACGCCCCTGTCCGTTCCCCCCTGAAGCCGCACCACGCCGGCGTCTTCCAGCGTGGCCAGCGCATTTCCGGTGCCCTTACGACCACCGCCATCCATCAGCACCACCTGCACATTGTTACGCAACGCCTGGTCAAGCAGCGTGACAGTCTCCTTAACAGACAGTTTTTCCGCGCCGGCAATCACCAGCGTGCTGTCATGCTTCAGCCCTTCCCCGGTCAGCAAATCCTTCCCGCTCACTTTTCCGTTCAGCCCCTGCTGCTCTGCCAGAAAAGTAGTCATCTTCTTGTCCGGTGCCATCACCTGCACCTGGCGTCCCTGACCTTCTGCCATCGCCACAACAGCCTGTATCTGCTCCCGCTGTGTCGCCATTCCCCGCCCGGTGCTGATAATGGCCACCGCAGGCAGTGTGTCAGCCAGAATCGCCGCCGCGCCCTGCAGGGGCATTTCAGGTCGCATGGTCACCATTACCCGGTTTTCGCGCATCGCCTGCTGCGCCAGTTGCTGCACGCTCAGCTCATCGAGCAGATGAATGGAGGAGGTGAAAAGCCCCTTTTCCTTATCAAGTGGCACCAGTTCACCGCTGCTGATGGCCTGCTCAATCCCTGCACGAGCCATGGCAATACTGCCCGGTTCAGCCTCCACCAGTGCCAGCGTCCTGCTCAGGACATCGGAGTAGGTAAACTGCGCCCTGCGGTCGCTCAGCAGGGAGATAGCCTGTGACACAGCATCCCGCATCACTGACGGTACGGTCACGCCTTCACGCTGGTCAGAAGTGGATGAAGACGATATCTCCCGCTGAGGATACCCTCCGGCTTCTCCTGACAAAACAGCCTTTTCCGGTTCAGAAACAGAACGGGCAGACTGCAGCAGGGCTTCCCGTTCTGCCGCTTTCTCCCGCAATGCCCGGTAACTGAATCCTGTCCGGTCAATACGCTCATGCCACTCTGTCAGCAACTCTTCTCTGTCCGGCTCTTTCTGTTTGGCACGACGGGTATCCAGCGCAGCCACACTGCGGGATTTAGCCGATGCATCGTCCCCGACCGCTTCCCGGATTTGCTGACTGCGGGTTGAGAAAATATCGACCGGAACACCTTTAATCTCCCACAGACCATTTTTCCCGGTATCCACCGTCTCATAGCCCATCGCCTCAACCTGACGGCGCAATAAATTCAGTTGTATCTGCCCCAGAGCTAACTGGTTCGCATAAACAGCTTCAATAAATCCGTCTTTCCTGACCGTACCGCTTGCCAGCGTTCGCCAGCCACTTTCCGTTGGTGTCATATTCAGGAACAATGCATGGGTATGAAGTTGCGGATCCAGATTCCGTGAAGTGTCATGATTAAATGTGGCAATAACCGCTTTCTGTGTCAGTTGTGTCTCTGTCTCTCCCTCTTTCATCACCCGGCTGGAAACCAGCGATTCAACTTCTTTTAGCGTTTCACTTACTGCCCTGTTCCAGGCCTCCAGTAAACGATTCTCACCATACAGCGCAATCAGTACAGACACACTTTTGGGGGCAGAAAATGTCAGATCATAACCGCTGCGATGCACATTAATGCCGCCTTCCATTCTCTCCAGACTGACGCCATTGGGCAGACGTCCGGCAATCAGCTCATCCAGCCGGAAAGCATCCACCGGCCCTTCCAGTTGCAGCAATTTTGCCCCTTCCCCTAACCACCGGGACTGCATGCTGCCCAGAAAATAGTAGTTATCCTGCGATGTGTAATAGCCTGCGCCACCACCGGCAATGGGTGCAATACTCAGCATTACCAGTTCACCTCGCGGTCATCATCCTGTTCACGCGCTTCATTCGTCTGGTGACTCACCAGATTGCGTTCATCCTGTCGCATTGCTTCCTGTGCCTGGCCTGAATCTCTGCAGAGTTCGTCATACCGCTCATCGTCCGGATACAGGATTTCCCCGGTTTCTTTGTCCACAATTTCAGTCAGCTCTGCCACCGGCGCCTTTTCTTCCACTGGGTTGCTCTCACCCGTTCCGCCCGTCACCGCAGCCGCTGTCCCCTGAGCCACCGCTGCAGCCAGTACCGGATTGTTAAGCGATTCTGCCTGTCCGGCCTGAGACGCCGTTTTGTTCTGTTCATCATCTTTTCTGACATCGCCCTGTGCAATCCTGTCCAGTAACGCAGCAATATCGCCGTCCTCATCCTCACGACGGGTAATTTCAGATTCAATCTCCGGATCAAGGCTGTCGTTGATTTCCCGCATCTGCAGATCCTCTGCACAGTCCTTTATCTTTTCGTAACGCATACTCATACGAACAGCCGGATAATCACCGGGAAACGTGACATAGCAGCTGAGATTGGGCAGTTTCTGGATATCGGTGTAGTTCACCAGATAGCGGTCTTCTTCCACCTTGCTGAAGGAGACACCGTCACGCACGGTATCCGCACCATAGCTGTACTGCTCACTGAAAACCTTATCCCGGCGCTGGCCAATCTCACGTTGTACCCATTCCGCTTCTGTGCTGGATGGCGATCGAAAAAAGAAACGGGTATTCACCAGCCCCAGCATGGCGTCAGCCGTCTCTTTTCCGTAAGTAAAATCCATCTGGGCTTTGGCCTGAAACCCCAGCACAAAACACCCACCAAATCGTCGTGCCTCAGCCAGCACGCCCGGCAACTCCGGCAGTTTGTTCAGTGAAGGAAGCTCATCGTAGATAAACCAGACTCTGCGGTGCAGGTTTTCCCCCATACCCAGCAGACAGTTAGCCGCCTGCGCCAGCCACATGGAAATCAGTGGTTTCAGTGACTCATGCTGGCGGGCATTACTGGTCACCCACAACCAGCCATGTTGCTTAATCTGTGGATCGTTGACAGCACTCATCCACTCCCGGATGGTAAACGGACGACGTCCGGTACGTTCAATACCCTGCAGATAACGCAATGCCTTGACATAGTTGGTCAGCACACTACGGATGGAGATGGCAGTCTTTTCCACCTTCTCTTCCACCAGGTTGCTGGCCTCCGTTCCGGCCAGATAGTCACGCAGGGCCTTCAGATCAATGGCAAGCAGCGTACGCAACAACGCGTTGTAGGAGTGGATACCTTTCTTTTTCTGACGATATGACACCGCAGAAAAAATGGTACGGGCGGAACTCTGCCAGAAGGGGTCTTCTTTTGTGCCCATCGGAATCAGCGTGCTTGCTGCACTGTCAAAATCCGGAATGGACTCAAACTCACGGAACATATCCCAGTACGCACAGCGGCGATCAAGCGCATTAAGCAGGGTGTCATCCCGTTCATTAAAGTGCTTTTTAATCAGGGAACAGCCTTTATCGTAAATAATGGCCATATCGCCGCGTGCCCGGATTTGCTTCAGCAGCTTGTTGATGGTGTTGGACTTACCCGATCCCGGCGTGCCGTACATCATCAGATACTGCACTTCGCCATTTAATATCAGCGGAAGCTGATCGATACAGATAGAGGAAGCCTGCCCACGACGATGCATCTCCCGGGCCACAGCTTTCACATCATCAGTCAACTCACGGCCCCCCATGCGCTCATCCTGTGCCTGTTTTTCCCCCAGACGACGCAGAAAACGGAAAATCAGAAAGGCCAGCACGCCGACCGCCACAGAGGCCCAGAACAAAGCCAGATACAGCTCCTGGAGGAACATATTGCCGGCCCAGACCATATAATCGTCTTTCAGGATCTGCTCCGACGTTGCGTGCAACACCTGCCCGTTCCAGGGAATGTCATAGACAGGCGGAACCCGGTACAGCGCCTTTTCACCCCGGGCAGTAAGTGACAACCACCAGTACAGTCCGCCATTACGGATAGTTTCCCAGGGCAGACGCAACCAGAAAAATAGCGGCAAAAAAATAACGAAAAACCAGATTAACCAGAATGAAACGCGTTTGTTTACCTGCATGAACATATTCAGCATATAGCTGAATACCTGCCCACCCTGCGTGATATGTTTGGTTGAGCTCATATAAGTACCCGGTTATTAAAGAACATCAGAAAAATAAAAATCAGATATGGCGAATAATACTGGCGGCGACGTCATTCACCTGTTTAACAGAACGGGGCCGGTGCAACGGAATACCGGCCTGAATGACAACCAGATTAAATAACGCATCCCGGCGCTGACGTTCCGGGCGCAGATGAGAGCGATCATCCAGTTCGATAATGGCCCTGACAGTGAAATCCTGCTGATCCACAACCACATAATCACAGTGCCATTGCGAAATCTGCCGGAATAACCTTCTGTTCTCTGCCTCAGAGAACCCGGGGCAAACCTGAACCACATCAACCAGACGAACCTGCGCCATCACCAGCAAAGGGTATCCCGCCAGCGCGCGGCAGAGTTCACGAAAAAATTCACGTTCGCGCGCAGTCATAAAATGCTTTGACTGATAACAACGATGTTTTTTTAAAAGCCGGTCAATGTATTTCTGATTCCCTGTATATTTCTTCGTTCTTCCGGGAAGGATCAGGATAAGCAGTATTACTGCCAGAAAAACAACATACTCCATTTATTATCAGTCTCCATTCATATTCCACGTATATCCCTCTCCCCGGAAAATATGCCCTCCGGCACGATAGCCGCAGTTCATCATGTGCAATGCTCTTTCAATTAATCCAATGACAAACTGAATATCTTTTCCGCTTTTATACTGAATTTGCAGACACAGGCGCTGATGTGTTTCCGGGCCGCCAGATTCTTTTGGTCGAAAAAAATATCCGCCTTCCGGGTTGATTCTTCCTGAAAGTATTTCGCCGGATTTTTCATCCAGGCAGGCAGAATGCAATGCCCAGGTCACATTATCCTCCTGAATCCCGTCAATACGGCTTATTCCCGGCATCCAGACCAGCTGTTGCCCATGCTGACGAATGATATCCCCGATCTGCTGACAAAGCTGTAACAATGGTAACGTATCCGGAGCCACAACAACGAGAGTAAGGAGATGGTACTCTTTTCGCGTTGAAAGACACGCAGAATAGTCATAACACTCAACAGCGTGATTTTCTTTATTTCTCCGAAAAAAGAACCAGGCAATTATCATTACCAGAATAAAAAAACACAAAACGGTCATTATACCAATATTATCATTAATAAAATCGACAAGGTTATATGCGGGTTTATTGATATATTGTATGTGCGTGGTTGGTATTGGTGCTTCATGAATATATTCTGGCGGCGCAACAAGTTTATCTTCTACAGGAGTAGCCATAGAAACTCCATTATGTGAACAGGTCAGACACTGCGAAAAGAGAAATTATTTTTTCGCTGTTGAATAAGATTTTGTGAAATGTCAGTAAAGGCATTCCCGCTGGCGGATTCAGCGGGAATCAGAAAAATTACAGAATATTAGCAATAGATTTTGCTAACTGATCTTCAAGAACCGGTTTGGCTTCTTCAAATTTCAGGTTAACTTTGTTGGCACTGGACACAATACGCGTCTGATATTTATGCTGGTTACCTGTTTCACTGCTGGTCTGCACTTTATAACCCGACGTTCCCTGCTTCAGCGCAGCCACATTGTCAGTCGTCACCTGCGCGGAAGTGCGCTCTGCGATCTGCACATCAGTTACCATGGTGTAGTTGATATCTTCCACCATCGCATCAGCCGCCATTCCCACAAGGCCGGCAGCCAGTCCTACCCCCAGCGTGGCACCGGCAGAATTGGAGTTATAGGCTGTAATGCCTGCCCCTAACGCCGCAGCCTGAACAGCCCCCTCGTACCCCCGACTCAGAAAGCCCTGTGCTTCCCGCAAATCCATTTTATCGGCTTTCAGTACGTTCGCCTGAATCCAGTAATGCGCGTCGGCAGGATTATTCACGATACGATAGCCTTTCGCCTGCACCTGGCTGTTAATTTTTCCCTGAAGGCCACTCATGTCCTTATCGGAAGTATTTTTGATTTGCAGATAAACGGTGCGATCCGTGGAAGGTTCAAGCCAGATGGTTTCACTCATCTGGGTTTTGACTTCCAGATTACGCTTTTTAATTGCAGTGCTCATCGCACCACAGCCAGAAAGGAGAAACGCCCCCAGAACAACCGCAGCGATAAAGTTATTTTTACGATTTAATAACATAGATTTATCCTTAAACGAAAAACAATTGCTGATAACACCTCTGGGTTATCGCATGAATCGTACCTGTATTTTTACCAACGGTCATCCCAGCAATGATTATCGTGACTGTGATGATAATCATCTAAATGATATTGATCATCATAAAAATGGGATGTTGTACCAAAAACATCTCCGTTAATATCAATCGTATCATTCATCATTGGTAGCCCTGATGCAGGATTGAAATTCATTATCCCGAATTCATTATTCTCCAATAACGAAGATGTGGCCGAATCATTTTCAAATGGCAAGGATGTAACTGAACCAGATTCAAATGACATATGATCATCATAAAGTCCAGAGACTCTTCCCACAACATTACCATTCGTATTAAATGAATTATTTGCCATAGAGAAACCAGTTATCGGATTAACTCCATTATCACTGGGGCGCGACGTATTTCCTTTTGAATACCGTTTCCCCCACAGATAAAAAGAGACAATTCGAACAAAATTACCAGGATATAGTTTTCGCACTTTATAAGAAAAAATGCATGTAAATATCGCACCAGATAAGGCGAACGCAGCCCCTGAGAAAAGGACAAATTGCAGTTCAACCCCAACAGCAACAGCGATAACGACCAGAGCGACTCTGCAGGCATATAATACACATCGATTTTTAAGCTGTTCTGATTTTAAAATAATATCCGTTTCAGGTTCTATTTTCCTAAAAACATGTTGAATGGAGGATATTTCTCCCAGTTCACCAATTGTAATAATTGCAGAGAAAAAGTGCGCAACCAGAAGACATACTAACCACCCCATAGCGTTTTCACCGTAAACTAGGGCTGCACAGATCATCATAAAAAATGATACAGAAATACAACATGCTGTTATCTGCACACCAAATTTACAACCAGGCCACATACGTAGCCTGTCATCTTTCCAGTTAAACGTTTTTAATTTTTCAGTTAATTGTCCTGGCATAACTCTCTCTTCTTTTATTTATCCTTCCACTTTGCAGCATCCCTCAGACGTTGCATATTCTCTTCATCTTTATCTGAATTCCAGGCACCTGATGGCGACAACGGCAAAGGCTTCTGCTTTTCTTTCTCCTGCGCCAGAGCCTCACCGAAAGCCTTTTCGCTCTCCTTATGCTGCCCCGCGAGCGTGTTCCGTTGTGTCTTCAGTTCCTGCTGAGATGATGCCATTTCCTGCTCATTTTTCAGCACCTGTGATTCCACAGTTTGACGGGTATCACGCACCTGTTTCTGGATCTGCTCTGCACGCTGAACCGATGCGCCGGAAGCCCGTTGCTGCATATCAGCAAAATTCTCTGCATACGCTCGTTTCAGGTCACTTTGCATATCCACGGTCGGCCCGACGCTACCCACTCCTTCTGAAGCCCGCAACCGGTTTTCCCTGAACTCCTGCTCCAGCTGGGGTTTCAGTTTCTCATCCACAAATGCCTGTGCCAGTTGTTCCCGCTCCGCCCGCAGTGACGGATTTCCGGCATCGGTCAGCACGGTCGTGGCACGTCCCGGTGCAGACTGATGCACATAGTTAACAAACTCCTGACTGTAGTTGCTGTTAATACTCGCGCTGTTATTCTCTGCGTAGCTGGCCATCTGAGCATATTCATGGCTGCGGTTAAGTGCATCATTATACTGCTTAATCTGGCTCTGCAAATCGCTCAGGTTGCTGGCCAGTTGCTCAGACAGGGACGAAGAGGCATTGTCAGTATGGCTGCTGTTATCCGTCGTGCGATGGTTATTAATGACATCCATGGCATCACGCACATCTTTTGTTTCCTGTGCGGTCAGGCTACGGTCATGCCCTGTTTTTGAGCTGATATCTGAATTAATTCCATGAGACGACCTGTCGGAGCCTTTATAACTGAAATCAGCCTGAGCTTTGGCACTGAGAAAACCAAACAGCTTATCTTTACCAACACTTCCTGATACACCAGCAGTAAAGTTGCCACTTTGAGACTTATCCAGCACCTCCGTAACCGCTTCAGACGTACTGATACCGGCACGTTTTGCCAGTGAATCAGCCACGCTGTTCAGTTTGTTGATGGCCTGCGTCAGTGTGGTGGCCCGGCTGCTGTCAGCACCACTTACCACCGTATCGCTGTTGCCCCGCTGCTGCGCCCACTGTGTCAGCTGGCTGCCGACCAGCTGGCTGCCATGACTGATGCTGTTACTGAGACTCTGCACCTGGCTTTCCGCTTCACGCTGTTGTGCCTGATAACTGCTGCTGAGCATGCGTCCGAACTGGATATCCGTCGCCAGACTGGAAATCGCGGATTTGCCATCATGCAGAATGCCCCCGCCTGCTGTTTTTGTTGTCGTTGCACCGCTGGCATGCTGGGTCAGCATCTGACCGTCACGCACAGACTGGTTGGTATCCCATTTAAAACCGGAGACATTCTCCATCTGCATGTTGTTAAACGCCCACGTACCGTCTGCGGCCTGAGAGGCAGCAGACGAGGCTGTACTGTTAATGGATGAACCCAGATAGTTCCCCGCCTGTGAAACCACACGCCACAGACCAAACACCAGGCCGGCAGCAATAAACGGAATCGAATTTGACAGCCAGGCCGCCATCAGCCCGATATCACTGTGAGTCTGCTGGATGGTGTTCAGATTCGACAGGGAGAAATTCATCCCCTTCGTTTCGCCTTTCAGGTAAAACGCCATCGCGTAGTTCAGAATGGCATACAGTGGTGGCCAGCTCTGCAGATAAACAAGGGAGAACACATAGCCTTTCAGTACCGGCAGTGTCAGACCATGAATGGTGGCCAGCAGAATGATTATCGGGAACATTCCGACCAGCATGGCCATCAGGACAGTATGCATCACCGGCACAAATGTGGCCGCCAGCCCGCCTGATGCTGCCCAGCTGAGGCGCATTTTGCTGTTCGATGACTGGTCCGCCATATTCACCAGACTGGCGACGTTGCCGCTGGCTGCCGTATGGGTGGTGATACCCTGTTTTATGGCATTCATCACCACATTCTGGCGCAGGATTTCACTGGCATCCCGTCCGCCCTGATAGTAGAAGCCATAGCTGTCCGCCATCATCAGACCGAACAGCGTATCGGCGCTGGCACGGGGGCCAATGAAGCGGTTAACATAATAATCCCAGGTCTTTCCGCCCTTTGTCGTATCCACTTTCAGTTCACGCTTCAGCACGTTGTTGGCCAGCGCCTCGCAGGTCTGGAATCCTGCCTGTGCCAGGCTGTTGCCACGTGGCACAATCACACCACGCAGCGGGCTGGGTTTGCGGAAGATGATTTCATAAGGGTCAGATGACTGCATCAGTTCAGCCATGCTGTATTTGTGCGACAGCATAATGTCGCCGATAACACACTGCTGCACATACTCGCTCAGCAGCATGGCCAGGTCACTGTTCTGCGCCACCACATCCGTGGTGTTGGCCATCAGGGTGGCACCAAACAACATACCGGTTTTGCTGTATGCCACGGAATCCGGCGTATGGAACACGGAGTCATAAATTTTCGTCAGGGAACCACCAATACTGGTGATAAACCGGAACGGCACCGACAACCCGGTCGGCACATTATCCACCCGCAGCACCAGTGTGGGATTCGTCATATCGATGATATGCACGGTACGTTTCGGAATAACCAGCACACTGGTTATCAGAATGAACACCGCAATAAACTTCAGCACTTCCTTCGGGTCATGGCCCCGGATATAAACGAAGAAAAGTGCCATCGCGGAGAAGAATCCCACTATATGAAACAGGGAGTCCCATGTGGATGTGCCGATAAGCGTGGCCACACCATTAAATGCCGCCTGGAAGAACTCACCGCCACTCATGACATAAACGGTATCCACCATGCTCATCAGTTACCTCCTGTCGTCAGCTGTGCAGAGGATACAGATGTATAGTTCAGGTTCTGCTCATAACGACTCATCAGTTGCGTGGATACCTGCTGGCGCAGATAGCCCATACGCTGCTCCAGCTCCATCAGCGTGTTCGCCTTCACATCCACCTGGGCCTGCAGCCCTTCCAGTTGACGTGACGCTTCTGAAAAATTCTCCCGTAACATCTTCATCTGTTCTTCCGGGAAGTTTTTACTGCCGGCCTGCACCCGGGCCTGACTCAGCAGTTCATTCAGGTACTGCAGCAGGATGTCATAGGCAATGTAATCAGAGAGTGACGGGTAGAAGGTGGAGATATTCAGCATCTGCGGGTCCACCAGGTAACGCAGAATGGGCACGCTGGTGCTTTCAATAAACCCTTTTTCCTGGCTGGTCAGCGGGTCATCACTGACCAGTTTGTCAGAGATATTCTTTATCATGTTCTGCACACGCTGGTTCAGGCTGTTGTTCTGGCTGACCGTCACTGTGCGATTATTTGTTTTGGTGCATTTTTTAGTATCCGTGCAACCAAAAATAGTGGTCTGTCCTCCGTACATCAGTGCACGAATGAGTCCCTGATGATTAGCCTGCGGGCCAATAAATTTAATTTCACCTTTATCATCAAAAATCAGCGTCCCGGTGATGTTCATCACCAGCTCCATCAGCTCGGTATTGCCCTTCATCATGTCGTTCTTCTGCAGGATATCCCACATCAGATTACGGTCTTTCATCACCTGGTCTTTCATGTTTTCCGGTGCCTTATCCAGCACCTTATTCATCTGGCCACCTACCGTGCATCCCTGCCTCGAGGCAGCCCAGTCGGAGAACATATTGGTTTCACCGGCAATGTCCTGACAGATTTTCTGTGACTGTACGGTGTTCTTCGGCCACAGGCCGCCGATGATGCCCTGCGCAGCCTGGCAGGAGGAGACATTCATGTTGTTGAGGTCACTGGCCAGCTTCTGCATAAAATCCTTAACCTGTTTCATCCCCGGTACGGCAGTCTGCAGCGCCAGGTCAAAAAAGTACCCCACAGCGTTCCCCATCAGCTGCTTCACAAAACGCTCAATCTGTTCGCTGTTGATAAAGGAAAAGGAGCCCAGATAAGCATCAATACCACCACAACCGGCGGTAATATGCGGTGGAGTAAAGGAGGCTATCTGCAGGGTATTCACCTGATTGCGTAAGAACAGATTGCCGCCGGTGGCATAGCCTGCCGCCTGCCCCTGCCAGACAGCTGCGCGGGTGGCATTGCCCTCGAAGCCCAGCTTGTTGAAGAATTTGTTCAGGTCATTATTGACGTCAGCCTGCGCAGGCAACGCCAGCACAGCAGCAACCAGGCATGACAACGTTACCCGCCGGAGCAGGAAAGAAGATTTTCTGTTCATAATCGCAAGGACTTAAAATCGAAATGATGGGGGAAGGAGAAAAAACAGAGCAAATATCGGCACTCAATGGCTGACATTGTGCTTCTTACTCTCTCTGGACAAACGGTATTTCAGCAAACGTATTTTTATAGCCCCTGTAGAAAAAACAGCAGCAACTGCAAGTACATATGTCGCCCAAAAACCTGCACCGATAGCCCATAGCGTCCAGGGGATGGCATACATCAACACATTCCACATCTGGCGATGAAACTGAGCAGCAGGCTCTTTTATCCAGTCATCGATCCACACGTCAAATATCAGGTGCATACTGTAGTACAGTAAACCACCCGCAACCAGAGTAACTAAACCATAATCTATATACACATCTGTCTTTTTATACCGTTTATTCATATCACTGGTAATTTGTTTGATTTTCTGTTGAATTGCTTGTTCCTTAGTCATTTAACTCCACCTTATCTTTCACTTATTAAAAATATCAACAAACACATCACTCCTGCCCCCATAATCAAAAGAATGGATATTTTTCATCTCTGTGCTTTCTCATTTCTGATAAATATTATCTACAACTACCCAAATCAGTGATATCCACTCATAAAAAACCATCCAACTGCGGTCAGAGGAACCTGTATCCAGAACTGAGGAAACACGTAAAGAAATTTATCATCCAGTTTCCCGTCCTGAATATCTCTCTGTATCAGACCGGCCAGATAACAGGAAAGGTACTGGATAATGAACAGCGCTCCTGCCAGCACCGGCAGAGGCCACTTCCACGCCTGTACCAGTAACATACCGGCACACTGCAGAACGAGCGAAACAACCACACAACACCAGAGCACCCGTCTGCTGATTTGATTGTGCGGTAAAATACTGCTGAAAAAAGCAACCCCCATACAGATAAATGCGCATAAAAAAAGAAAAGCCATCATAAAGAAATATCTGAATGGCAGTACTGTAATACGCTCCCATAAAAACACAAAAGCCAGATAATCCCTGCATATAATGTAAATGCCACCAACAAGACTGACTGCTAACACCATATACGCCATACAATATTGTGGTTTTCTGAAACTCATGCGTCACTCCATTCAGAATACAGCTTCACCGGTAACGGAAGGCAATATTTAATTCAGACAGCGAGATATATTTTTATGCTCCTGCGGAATATTTATTTTTGTTTTTTCATTATTTCATGTTTTCCCTTCGCCGAAACAGCAAATCCCAGCGCCTCATCAATACGCTGCCTGAGCGTCTGCTCATCCACAATGCCACACAGCAACGGTAGGGTAATGGTAAGGAATTAATCAAAACTGCCACGCTGCGGTATTACCGGCTGACGTGCTGTTTTGCCCTCAATTTTCTGAAGATACGACAAATCCCTTCATACGTAATATCCAGTAACTGTCCCGCGACACCTGTCACAATAGCACCGCAACCAAGTGCATAGAAAGTCCAGGGAATAAGGTACATCACCAGATTGATGAGAGGTTTCAGTGTTGCATATTCCCCGATAATAACAGGGTCAGTAGCCATGCCAGCAATCCCTGTATCGCCGGTATGCTGCCCATATATTGCCGCAAACATTCCCTGCCATAACCAGTTACTTATCCAGCCAGCGATCAGAAACATGGCTCCACATATTATCAACACGATACATAGCTTTTCCGTGAACATCCGGATCTGCATATCCTTCTTTTTTTCACTCATGGCTCTCATTTTTCATCTCCTGTTTTACTCTTTACTCCCGTTCCGGCAGCATTCGCAAATCCCAGCCCTTCATCAATACGCTGCCTGAGAGTCTGCTCATCCACAATGCCATACAGCAATGGCAGTGTTTTCAGGGTATTCACTTCCACCAGGAACGCTGCCGGGGTCACCGGTCGTATATTGCTCCACATATCACGAATCACAGCTTCTGTTGCCGGAATGGCATCCGGGAAAGACGCATCTCCCATGCCGTCCAGGGTGTACGGGAAAACATCCAGCCCCATCTGTGCGGTCACGCGCTTCAGTAACGGGTCAAACTGCTGGCAGTAACCACAGCGTGACTGCATGAACAACACCAGTTTGTAGTTCTTCAGATTGACTACCCGGCCGTCCGGCAGACGGTAATCCCGGCGTTCAGGGGCTGCAGGAGCCACAGGTGATGAAGAAGTGACTGCCGTCTGCACCTGGCTGGCCTTACCCGGCGTTGTCTTGTGCGCTTCAAGCTGGCGCAGCTCTTCCAGCGTGGACGCCTGTGCACCGGCAGCAATCAGCAACACGCCCGTCAGGGCCTGCTTCCACATATCACTGCTCTCCTGCCGGTGCTGCGTGCCATTTCTTCCAGGCATGAAAAGCAGCCAGCCCCAGACCGGATAATCCCATCGTCGCCCCGATAACAAATATCGCCAGTGCATCACGAGCCAGCGTCATCTGGTACAGGGCGTATGCCAGTTCATCACTGACAGCCTCTGCAGGCAGGGACAGAAGACCGGCCAGATAAAACCAGATAACGGAGGCAACCATCAGCGCCATTCCCGGGTACATCAGCAGATTTTCAGTAAAACGTTCGCGTGTCATACATCTCTCCGTTTCGTTCACGACCGTGGCGCAAAATCTGTCGCCACACTTAAAAATCGTTTCATCAGGTCATCCTGCGTCATAAAGCCATAAGCCAGCGGCTGGTAACGCTCTGCCCCCGGTTCAACCAGGAAAAGTGCCGGCAGATGCGTCACGCCCAGACGCTGAGCCTGCCCGCTGTCAGGACGCGTCTGCGGCAGTGCCTCGCTCCGGGCACCGTCCATACTGACCGGAATCAGCGCAACGTTGTATTCGTCAGAGAAACGCTGCACCACCTTTGCAAGCTCACCATCCAGTGCATCATTCCCCCGGTAAAAGAAGAACAGCCCGTACTGACTGGCCAGCTGACGAATGGCTGCCACCTGACGGTTCTGGTCAGCCTGCAGTTGCAGCGGAACCGTGCTGTTGTAGTGGCTGTACTGCAGGTTGTAATCCAGCTCCGGATGCATCAGCAGGGATTTGGTGGCCACGGCACTGAAGCGACTGGCCTGACTGGTCCAGAAGTTCTGCATCTTCATGTAGGCCGTAAAATTCTCCACCGTCGGGTAGAGAATGGCGGTATTCAGCCGCTCCTCCGTCATTCGCTGAAGGACCTTCATCTGTGCTGTCGGAGGAAGAGATGTCAGGGGAACAGTGGCCGGTGGCGGCGTTTCCTCCTCATCCTGTTTCTGAGGTTCGTTATACCAGTGCCAGCCCACTATCGGTTCGTCCACATAAGTGCGGACCGGTTCACGTTGCGCTCGCCCATGACCGGATATCAGCAGCCCCAGCGAGGTAATAAGCAGTAAAACAACCGGTCTCATCTTACTGTCCCTTTCCCGCGGCCTGCTGCAGCGCCGAAGCAACCTGCTCTTTCACCCGTTCCGCCAGTTCGCTGTCTGACGGAATGGTGGTGCCGGCATTCAGGTCACTGTAGAAGTTGCTGAAATCCATCCGGTCAAATTTCAGCGACTGCAGCTCTTCCACCGTGATGCCCCGGCAGTCAGGATGCTTTCCGCTGCCAAAACCGATACCCAGCTGCCCTTTGCGCCCCTGAGCCTGAACAATCTGTGCCAGCTTCGAATCAAACTGACAGTAGGCTTTCTTCTTCTGCAGGCACACACCCAGCGCCTTCTTCGAGCAGTATGTGCCGACATAAACGGTGAGCAGTTTCTCTTTGGCTTTCCCCAGCGCCTTTTCTTCACTGTCACAGTGTGCCAGACCAATGCCCTGTCCCCAGCCGGAGTCCTTACAGCAGTTGTTAAATCCGGCGATGGCCATCCGGCACTCCACTGGTTTGCCGGTGAACGCCCGGACATTCACATCATTCATGGCAGCCACATCCTGTGCCGCAGCCGTGACCGCTGCCAGCGCCGATACCGCCTTACCAAAACCGTCAGATGTTCCGTTCTCAATGGCGTCACATTCACCGTTTGCACAAACCAGCTGACCGCTGCATAACTGCGCTTCCCCGGTCACCTTTTTCTCACAGGAGAAGGTCACTTCTTCCTGAAGACAGGCGCTGCCACTCTTTTCCTGGCAGTTCACGCGCGATGCCGTACAGGCCGGATTCTTCATATACACATCACAACTGCCGTTATCCGCTTCCTGTTTCAGATACGTGTCTTTCCAGGCCCAGCAGTCGCTGTAAACGGTATAGGTTTTCCCGTCGATATTAATCGTCCTGTTCCCTCCGGCTTCCGTGCACTGACTTCCCTGCAGGACTTCTTCAGCCTTATTAAACGGGCAGGTTTCCACCCACTCCACAGAAGGCTTATGTTCGGTAACCTCAACATCCAGAGTCAGTGTTATTGTCACCTGCACAGAGGCCATGTTTTTTAAAAATTCAAAGGTCTTTGATGTCTTCATCACCGGGAATGACTGCCCGGCTGAAACCTGCATATCCGTATCAAACGTCTGATGAATCCGGCCCCATCCATCCCGCACAGGATATGTGCAGTGTGAATTCTGCCCTCCCGTACAAATAGTATCCCTGCGGGGATACACCACAACGTCGACAGGAAAGTCCCGCCCCATAAGACTGATGGTTTCTCTGACAGAAGCCTTACACTTCTCTGAAATGCTTTCCCGGTTACAGTTGCTGTTCCAGGGAATAATCAGACGCTCACCATCAACGGCAACGTGCAGCAGTCGTCCCTTTTCCGGGATACTCAGTGCACCGTTCCATTTCCAGTTTGTAGTGCTGTAATCAAGCGTGACAACCTTCTGGTAAGTTCTGCGTACTGTTTTCCGGACAACATTGTCCTTTATGCCGGCCTTACGGGTGCAGGTCAGCTCGGCCGCCGGTGTCCGCTCACAGACATGCGACGTGATTTCCGTTTTACTGACATTCACGGTTTCACAGTTGTCATACGTGCCGTTCGTGACGATATCGGCTTTATCCTGGACATCAAAACCGCCACTGATAAATGGCGCATCCATAGAAATGGGGTCTTTCGGGCGATTCATGATGACTTCTGACGTCAGTTTTCCCACTTCCGAATTATTCAGAGCGCTGGCACCTGCGCTCTCGAGACTGGCAGAGTTTGATGATGTCACCCCGCCGTAATGCGCCGATTCCGGCGGATTTTCGGTATAACCGGGAATCACCTCTCCCGGCTTAAAGTTATTCAGGACACCTGAGCCATTTCCCTTCAGGCTGTCCGCAAAATGTTTCCCTGAACCGTATTTATCACTGGCCTGCAATCCCGTTCCGAAGGTGGTCAGTGCTGCCAGCATCATCACGATAACGCGTTTCATCGTTCACTCTCCCTGAGAATCGCCTCAGCCACCGGGGCACACTCTCCTTCCTTCGCCACCCGCTCCAGCGCCGCTTTCAGGCGGATATTGCCGCGAATCAGGTCATACCGTTCACCACAGGTCACCACCAGTGCCGGCACGGATGTGATGCCGTATTTTGCAAACTGCATCGGGTCTATCTGAACACCGCCTGTATTTTTCTCCCGGGTAATACGGAATACGGCCTCTGCTGTTTTCCGGAAGTCATTGTCGATGAGTCCGTTAACCAGTGCGGGAATGCCGAGCGTCCGCGCCTCCGGCAGCATGCGAATCAGACCGTCTTCCGGTATGGAAAACGATAAAAAATACAGCGCACGCGGTGTTTTTTTACTGCGGGCGGATGCCTGCTGTGATTTTCGGGTCAGACTCTGTATCCACGCATCGTTATGTTTTCCGGGTGCTGGCTGCTGCAGAAACTCCGGTACAGTGGCCTGCCGGCGCAACATATCGCTCTGGTCACGCAGGGATTCAATAAAAGCCGCACTGTCCTGCGAAGCACAGACAATGCTGGATGACAGCATGCAGGTCATCGCTATGCTGCAGACAGAGACAATCTTCCACACAGTAATACTCCTGTTCAGAATTCACGGAAAAACAGTCAATGCAGAGGAGATGTGTTATTCAGAAAAAATTTTCATTATTGGTAGCATCGGCTTTATCTGCGCGCAAATGCGCGCAGATATACCGGAACAACAGATAATCATGACAGACCAGCACTCAGGTGCCGTACTTGATATTATCACTCGCCTGATTTCTTATTATTCCCGTCTCCATTTATGTCTACACGCATCTTCGACATGAATACATCAGAGCTCAAATATTTTAAAAAGATAGCTGCAAAAACACACAACAATGTAGTTTTCAGCCATAACCTGACAATATATATTGTCCCTGACACGTCTGTTTTTTGCCATTCATGAATAATGTCACCAAGAACATCATCAGGAACAAAATAAAACAACATCACGAATATCATCACCAATCCCAAAGGAAAGTATCTTAACGTTTCATTTATCAACCCAATGAGCATTCGGGATATATTCATGACACCACAAACATATTTATTGTTCATTTTCTTTCCCATCTTAAACACTCCTCTTACTGTTTAACCTACAAAAAACACAGTTACGTTTATGCCGAATAAGGTGGCCATACTTCTCTTCATTAGTGAGGGAGGAATATTTTTCTTACTGTAGTTCTGGCAGCAACTACCGTTCAAACCATTAAAAGGTGGTTAAATTAATCTAAAGCAACACCCTCACACTCAAGTTTTTATTTGCGATTTTTATTATTGCACTTGCTTTTATTTTTGAAAAACGCAAACAAATAAAGACAAAAAATTCGACAAGTGCCAGACAATTACAGACCGGGAATTACCCTGCAGCCCCAGTTACAAAACCATCAGTTTGATTTCAGATTCATGTAAAACAGGAAAAACACAAAAAAAACAGCCAGAACAGGCAATATAATCAGTGGCAGATCACAAATCATGGACTGAACAGGTGTCATTTCACCCGTTCCACCATGAATAATTATATAGTTCTCTTTCAAAGCTTCAGATAACATACATCCTGTCACAAGAAAGATACCAGAACTCCCGAAACGCCCAACAGGAGTTTCTCCTCTTAACATAAAAAACAAGTAGTAAAGAGCATCTGACATTACAGAGAGAATACACAGCCCAAATATCAGGATGCTACCATTAGCAACCTCATCATATTGTTTTTCCATCATCCACATTGCAATATCTTGCATTAATTCCTGCATTATTTTCACCTTCTTGACGTTGATATATCGACGATTAATTTTATGTTGCTTACGTATAAGCACTCAATCTTCATCACACCAACAGCGGCTATATTAAAATTGTGCAACAACGATTCAGGAGTGAACTTCTTCGGCACCGAAAGAAATATTCCTGTAGTGCAGTTACTGAGAACAGCATGAGTAAAATTATCTAATCTGGTTTTATTTAACACAGAGCGAGCAGTGACAACATTAATATTACGAACATTCATTTTTATCTCCGTTGTTTCTGTTTGTTCTGTCATCAGAAAATAAATATGGCATTCCCTGATTTTTCAGGCAGGGAAGCGTCTTCCGTAAGAAATTCCTTCAGGCGTTCGCCTGTGGCTGTCACCCTGACACTCTCCATTTTTCCTGACCATTCGGATATTCCCTGGTGATCGCAGCCAGCGAGACATACATCTCGCCCATAATGCAACGACCAGTTGCATCAGTGAACGGTCAGTTGAAATGTACTGGCAATAGCGGACACTACTATTTGTTCTGCTTAATGCAATTCCAGAGCATCAGTGCATAGTGGAATGCCTTGAGGAAAAGGCAAAATATTCTATTAAACATAAAATATTTTACCACATTGCTAATAATAGCAATTACAAATCAGAACACGTTATTGAAGATGCAGCAGAATCAATCTGGGGTAATATCCTCATGTTGTTGGTTTCTGTTTCTATACTGATAATATCTCTCTGCAGAAAAGAAATAGCAGAAAAATATAATCACAATCGCCGGGGAAGTGGACATCATATCAAGTGAAAATGACGTATTAATCAGTTCTTCTGCATTATCGTACAAAACATATGCAGAATAATAACTAAAAAGTGTCGGAGCCAGGAGTCGGGTATGCAGCCAGATAATCATCTTCCAGCATATTCGCTCCCCTGGCCAGCCTCTGTATAGCCCCAGAGACACACATGATATTCCGATACATGTTGTATAAGGCATCATCACAAACAACACCCCTGTAAAATCCCCCATAATCTCTCCCTGCCCAAAAACACGAAACCGGGCAGGAGACTGGACCATAAAGAGATCGTATGCCCAGCAGGCTAATCCGATCACAAATCCCCAGGCTGTCAGCATATCCAGCCATTTCAGTATCGTTTTTACTGTCATTTTTCTACTCACAAAAACACGCAGTTACGTTTACGCCAGATCAGGTAGCCGTAGTTCTTTTTGGTATTAGGGGACGCATGACCGGCCTCCCAGGCCATCACCGTTCGCCCGAACGGGTGACAGGCTTTCGTATCCGGGTGCATGTTCACCATCTGATAGCGAAAACGGTCTTTCGGCATAATCGGCGAGTAATATTCCTTACAGACCTTCTGGTCCTCACCGATGCTGTTCAGGATCATCCCCTGACGGTGCAGTTTGAACGCCATACGCTCCGATAACAGCACCGACGACTGTTGTGGACTGAATTCATCAGAAATATTTCCGGTAAAAGGGTACAGACTGCCGTGAGAACCGGCACACCAGAACAACGCATTGATGGGTTTCCCCTTCACCGTTTTAATCGCATCTGCGGCACAGGCTCCCTGTGCAATCGGGTTAGCCACCACCAGAGCTTCCGGTGAGAGAATTAACGACAGCGCATCATCATCCCAGGTCGGATCAAGTTCAGACAGATACCCAATATCCAGATCACCACGCTGCAGACAGGCAATCGACATGATGATATTCAGCCAGTATGTCAGCGGGTATTTGTACCAGTGCACATGATAAAAACCCCCTGCCACGGGTCGGTCTTCCTGTCCTGCATTACCAGCACCGACTTTTCCGACCGGAATATTGAAGCCGCCCAGATTAACCATGCAGTACGGCGAACGGGTCACGTCCGTCAGCGCAAAAGGCTCCCAGTATCCGATCGCCATGCCGATGCGGTAACCCACCGGCACCAGAGGACAAATCTGCAGGGGCATGGACGGGTTATCCGTATCCGGTGCATCACCATCAAAGACCGAAACATCTCCGATGCTCATCGGGAAAATGCACTCCCAGCAGATATCGCTGATCGGGTTAACAAAATTCCCGTCACACATTTTATCCTTGTCTTCTGCCTGCACACTGGCAGACATCAGCCCCAGGATAACCAGTGACGTCGATAAAAGACGACGCATCATCCGTTTATTCCTGTATCACCGGCCCGCTCTTTCAGTAACCGGGTAAGTGTTCTGAAATCTGTCGTTAATGTTCTCCGGAAATAACGACAGTACCAGTAATGTGCTCCTTCCGGTTGCAGTCGCCAGACAAGGTGGAAATCACTGTTAAATGACGCAAGAACAGACCAGCCCCAGAACAATCGGGGGGTATAAGACTCCGCATCCTTCCTCAGCTTACGTGCCAGCCAGACGGCATCCTGATGAGAACACAGGAATGCAACATAAGGCGGACGATGTACCACTGGAAATCCATGTCCCTGACAGGATGCATATGTTCTGTAACCGTGAGCATTCAGGGTGGCAACCAGCGTTCTGATGGCAGGTTCAATCCGGAAATACGCTTCTCTGTTCATTTCGTCTTCCCTGACATCGCTGCTGACGTGACAACCAGTGAACTCCCGTCCTGACGCACCACTGCCGGGATATATGTCAGCCCGAAGCGACGGCTCAGGGTGCCGTCCTGGTCAAAGTAAATCCGCGTGTTCAGCGCCTTTGTGGCATCACGGATATTTCCCCCGACCAGTATCACCTTACGGTTCAGTTCTGCCGGCTGTTGCTTAAACCATGCCACCTGTCGTTCATCATCCGCATCCAGAAAATACAACGGCCCGGCTAATGACACGGTATCCAGCGGGTTAATACGCTGCCCTTTACGGGCAAAAATGCGCCCGTTCTGATCTGCCATATCGGCTGTCACGCTCACTGTCGGATCAACACGGTGTGTGTGCGACCGGGTGTCTGTCTGCAGCCCCTCCACCGGCTTCGGACGCAGCGTGTTCTGCACCACCCGTTCCTTAAACTGCGTCTGCATCTCTGCCAGTTGCCCGCTGGCCTCCATGCTCTCCAGCCGTTGATGGATCAGGGACAGCATGCTCTGCTCCTGCACAGGCCAGAGGTCACCCTGCACCCCCAGATCCTTCGCCGCCAGCGGCAGGCTTATCAGCAGCCCGCACCACATCCACTTCACTGCCACCTCCTGTAATGGCGGGCCTGAATCTCCTGTACCTCCTGGCACCCCACGCATTTCCGCACACCCGGTATCAGCCGACGACGTTCTGCCGGAACCGGCGCACCACAGTCATCGCAGAACAGGGCACTGATGCCCGTTAACTGCTGACGGATACGTTGTATGCGATCGGCTTCCAGCATCGCCTGATGAGACTGAAAACGTTCGATTTCATCTGCCATACTCACTTCCCTTCCGCCATACGTGCAGCCACTGACTGCTGAATCTCTGCCGTAATATCTTCTGCTCCGCCCACAACGGCCGGTGCCACAATAATGACGGCCCGGTGATCGCGCTGATATGCCGTCAGACTGTCAGAGAGTGCACGGTTAAAACGTGCAGTCAGCGCCTTTATCTGAGCTTCATCCAGTGCCTGCGCCGCAGCCTGTGACATAAAACTGTTCACGGTTCCGGCCATATCAAAACTGACCGTTTTTGGCTGGCGCCACTCTGTCAGTAACAGGAAGACCGCCGCATTCAGCACCATCATGCCTGTCACCACACCGGCGACAGACTTCAGATAACGACGGCGACGGGAGCATTTAGTGGGGGATTTTTCCGGTGTAGCGGCAGAGGAAATCAGTGATTGTGTTTTATCCATTCCGTCAGTGTCTCCATTTCCTGCGGGAACTTACGCCAGGCCAGTTCTCCGATGATGTCGTGGATATCTTTACCGGCACGGAGTCCGGCTTCACGGTAGTCAAAATCCTCACCATCGGATGAGAACATGACGCGACTGATAGGGTCGAGCAGCAGACGGTGGAATGATGTCTGCCCCCCGTAACGCAGCATAAAGGCACTGAAATGCGCCTCACGGGCTGCCGGAAAGCCCTCGATGACCTCCCGTTCAAACCGGTTAAACTGTTCCGGGTTATCCAGGCAGTATTTACGGAACGCATCACGGTTCTGGCGCAGGATGATTTTGAAGGAGGAGTTCGCCCAGGCCGCTTTCGCCGCGCCACTGGCTTTCTGTCCGTCGAAGTCTTCAATCCCCTGGGTGATGGTGATGTAGGCACCGTTATATTTACGTGCCGTGCGGTAACCATTCTCAATAAAGTCTTCCGCCCGCTTGTTATCTTTCGACAGCAGTTTCCAGGCTTCATCAATCAGACAGACTTTTGGCTGCTGACGGTCAGAGAGATACATCCGTTGCTCGACATAAATCATCATCGAGAACATCACCGCAGCCAGCAGGTCAGGCTTGTCCTTCAGCTCCCCCATCTCCAGCACGGAGAAGCGCACATTGTCATCCAGTGACGGCTTTTCACTGTTGAAGTAATCGCCGTAAATTCCCCAGGAGCAGTACTTTTCCAGCCCGACGATAATCTCATCCATACGCGAACGCACGGTGGTGGTGTCGCGATATTCCGGCTGCTCCAGCGCTTCCCGCATGTAGAGCACAATATCGTCAATCCGTGCGCTGTTTTTTTTGCGCAACCAGACTTCATGCACCGCTTTCAGCAACAGCGACATAAAGGTGTCGTCGCAGTTACCGGACGGGTTAGCCAGCACGACCAGCAGGTTACGGATACTTTCGGCTGACGCCGTAATATCCTTGATGTTGGCAAAGGGGTTGAAGCGCAGGTCGAGGGCATTCAGATACACCCCGCCCACATTACGGCAGAGCCCCTTGTAGGAGTCCCCCATATCAAACACCCAGGCCCGGCCACCACTGTCCAGCACCTGCCGGATGATGCCCTGCATCAGGAATGACTTACCGCCCCCGGAGGTACCGGTGACGGAGAGGTTGTTGTTATCCGTATCCAGCCCCGCATTGCGGTCGAACAGGTTCAAAAAAGAAAGTTGGTTGCGGTAAGACGGTATGGGCAGCCCCTGCAGGCAGACCTGGTTATCCGCCACCACCGGCAGAATATTGGCCACATTGCTGGCCCGTGCCCGCTGAATAGCATTCGAACGACAGATATCGCTCCACAGCCCTTCCGGCATCATGAACGGAAAGACGGAGAGGTAATTACGCAGCTGCATAAACTCCGGCATATACATCGACAGCCCGTTACGGCGGAAGGTGTTCAGCACCGCCATCTCCGTTTCCAGCGCCACTTCATCCCTGTCCTCACAGAACAGCGTGACGTTAAAGTAAAAACGCGCCAGTGAATCCTGGTTGGTGCTGAGGGATTCACGCAGCCCGCCCCACTCTGCAGCCTGCTTTTTCACCGACGGCACAAACTTTGCAAAGGGGGAGTTGGCCTTTTTGTCCAGCTGGATAAATTTGCGGTTGGCCTCCCGCTGGGTACCGGCCTGCTCCTCCACTTCCAGCGCCAGCGTCATTACAAACGGGCAGGAAATGGTGCACAGCGGGTCCGTGACGTTGCTGATATTGTCCCCCATCTGCCACAGGGCATACGGTTTCTCCGGATTTTTTTCCAGCATGAAATTAAGAATGCGTGTGCGCTCACGTTCGCCACCACGTTGTGACTGCAGGCTCTGTTCAATGCGATCCGGATGCAGCATCAGCCGCAGGGAACGGTCAATACATTCTGTATTCAGCGGCTCAAACTCCGCCACATCCCCGCCCGGGGGTTCAGTATTGCCATGCCGGAAATTGGCCAGTTCACGCACCAGAGAAACCAGCCCGTGTTTATCCACCCGCGTCGACCACAGGCCGGCAGAAGCCAGACCAGCCACAACACGGTTGGCCACCTGGTTCAGCTCAGTTTTCTTCTGTTCCGTCAGGCTGCTGACCTCTTCCGCATACGAGACAAACAGACGGTAATGACGCAGCGTCAGCGGATAGCCTTTTTTATTGGCAAATTTTGTCAGGGCGGCCCGTTCATAATAGGCACGGGTGATGGCATTGAATTCATCCCCCCGCTTTCCCTGCCAGCGAAAATCAGCCAGCCCACGCTCCAGCATCGGACGCACACAGGGAGAACCAACCAGCATGAATGTCAGCGGAACTTTGCGGGGGATTTTGTCCCGTAAAAAATAATCCAGTGATTTACTGATGGCCTCATTGGCACCGGATAACGGCGCACACTCGAGGATAAACCCTGCCGTTCTGGCATTAATGAACAGCTCACTGTCCGGATCATACCGGCGGTACGGCAGAAGACTGGCGAAAGACGGATAATCCATTTCATCCAGGATTTGCTGCGCCTGCTGGCTGCCATCCGGCGTTTTCCAGCCACCCAGCAGCTGCGACAGTAATACCTGCCAGCCTTTTACCTCCTGCTGTTCAGGTTGTCTTTCCCTGCTCACCCTTTATCCCCCTGCTGATGTAACCAGCGCGACGGCGTGACCTCAAAGGCCACCAGTGACGGCTGATGCCATACATCCTGTTCATCAGTCCAGGCGGCAATCCACATCCGGGCCGTTGTCGCCTGTAACCGGACGGGTTCCTGCGCCGCGCGCCGGGATTTCTGGCGTGTGCTGTCACCGTCAGTAACAATGCGGCTCCCCGTCGCTGTGTTTCCTGATGTCCGGGATGATACCGGTGAAGCCACTGAATCCGGTGCTCCTGCAGGTGTCTTTACGGCAAAAGGGACGGTTCTGGTTAAGGGTTGTGAACCGGAAGCGGCAAGGCGGGGAAGTGAGGACGGTTTTGTTGCTTCAGAACGTTCAGTGGCTGAGCGGGCTTTATTGTTCGCCTCATCCATTGTCATACAGCTGTTACTGGCTGTGGCATTGCAGTCAAATTCACTCTTCATTCCCGCACAACCACTCAGCAATAAAGCCAGTGCAACGGGTGTCAGATACAGAATCTTCATTTCTTTCTCCGTTATTTGGGCGTCTGTATGGCAGGCACCGTATCCCCGAGATTAAGTTCCTGCAGCATCTGCTGTGATACCTGAATACCGTTATCCACCACCGCTTTCGCCTGACGCGCCGGCGTGGATGCCTTGTCCTCGTCCGTGTACTTCAGCTGAAAACCTTCCTGAAATACCACCGTCACTTCCGTTCCTGCCCCTACCGGGATGACCGGGTGATACTGCTCTGCCCGCTTGATGTAATAATCACTCAGCGTTTTACCGACCTGCGATGCCCCGCCACCCAGCGCGCTGTTCATCACTGAACTGCCGGAAACCGAGGCCACAGCCCCCGCGCCCGGTGTTTCCTGACCAATTTTGGCCACACCGCTGCCAATACCATCCACGGCACCGGCTGCAAATGCCCAGCCAATAATTTTGCCGTTACGCATGACCGGCTCACCTTTGATGCCGTTCTTCCCTTTAAAAGAAACATGGCCTTTAAAAGGCATATCAATCACATGCCCGTTTTTATGGCAGGAAAGACGATCGGTACGGATCAGCGCCCGCTCACTGGAGATATCACCATAGGCCCCGGCGGTGACCATACAGCCTGTCAGATCATACGTTTTATCGTTGGGCATCCTGACCAGGCCGGTCAGGCGGAACTGCATCGGGGACGGATCGCTGTTACCGGTGACGGAGGCATTGGCATCGGCCCCTTCAATAACAACCGCCGGCGCAAAGCTGGCTGACGGGATATAAGGCAGAGGTGGTTTATTGCTGACAGCAGATTTTTCACCATAATCCACGGTCATTGAGGACAGCCCTTTCTCAGGCTTTGGTGTCACCTGATACTGCGTGACCGGTGCCAGATTTACGTTCTCATTACCACTGCCCGGCGGGTAAAATGTGGTTGGAGGTGGAACAGCCGCGCCCGGGCCAAAAGAAGGTGCAGGTTGCCCGGCAGGTAATTCCGGTGCGCTGTTTTCTTTCATTGCCTCCTGTTCGGCCCGCAGGATAGCCAGCTCATTCTCCTGCTCTTCAATTTTGGCCCGGTAGTCCTGCTCCCGCTGCTCCATTTTCGCCAGACGGGATTCAAAGGCTTTCAGCTTCTTTTCCGCCTCACTGGCGGTATGCTGAATATCTGCAACCGCCGCATCTGACACCTTTTTATCGAAGGTCTGTGAGACCACACCCGTCATATTGGGCGGCGGCGCTTTTTGTTGCTGTGTCTGCGCTGCTTTTCCTGCATGCTGCGCAGAAGACAGATACCAGGCGGCCCCACCCACTGCACTGATCCCCAGACCAATAAGCGCCATTCTGAGGTTTTGTTTACGACGAACCAGCTGATTGATATTAGCCATCCCGCGCCTCCGTCTGTCCGACCATCACCCAGACATCGGTGGTCGCTCCGGGTAACAGGGTTTCTGCACGGGGATAAATCACCACACTGCGCACACCCGGCGCACTGAACTGAGATTCAGATAACACTGCCGCATGTTGTTGCCTGTTGCTTATCCGGTAGCGATATACCCGCAGAAGATCACCACTCCACATGCCGTCTGCCCGGGCAACCAGTCCGGCAGGCAGTGAGAACACCGGCGCGGCCACGACCGGAGAAAAGACATATCCCGGGGGAATATCGCCTTTCATCAGCGTCCTTTGCACATCAACCAGCAACGCCACATAATCATGGCTGCGCTCCCAGGCGACGGCAGCCTGGTGGCGAACCGGCCGCTCACTTATCAGATGTACCACCCGCCCGTCCCGGGCCTGAGGCTGCCCGATAACGGAGACCACCAGGCCACCTTCGGTACGGATATAAAACGTGAAGGGCGCGGTTTTCTCCGTCATCAGGATCACCCCGCCATTTGCAATACCTGTCTGTCCGTACTCTCCGGTATTCGTGAAGGTTCCCTGCGCACTGTCCACGCCCACAATACGATCGCCGGGAACAACCAGCAGGTTAGGCTGTGTGTTGCTCAGCGCAATACGGGCCTGTGCATCAGGTGAAACCGGAACCTGTACGGGTTTCTGTGCCACCGGTGCGGCCTGTACGTTACCGGCCAGACCGCACAGCAATGCGGCCATCCCCGGAAGAGTCCGCCATTTATTTCGTTGGTTTTTCTTTCTCATTCGCCAGTTCCTTAAATGACCGGATAGTTGTCATCCCGTCCCTGTAACCCAGTTCCAGCCGGTATGCCTTTTCTTCCGGCAATGCTTCACGCCGTCCAATCCACGTCTTCAGCGTCCCCCTGAAATCCACCACCCCGGCATTCGGATACACATCAATCCCGGTCATATAAAACGCAGAGCTGGCATTGTTGGTAATGATCTGACTGGCCTCACCATCCAGAATCTCTTTCATCTGAGGGCGGGTTGTTGTATCGAAATAACGCAGCAGGGCCTGATGCTGAGCTTTTACCGATTCCGGCGTGACATTAAGTCGCAGAAACATCAACGACTCCGCCACCTGCTGCAGATAGCTGGCATCAGCCACATTACGGGACAGCGAAAACGGTTGATTAAAGAACATGGGGATGTAGGTTTCTTTCTGTCCCCGCTCCAGATCTTCAATTCGTAACCAGGCAAGGACATTAGCGGCCAGACTCAGACCAAGAAAAAACAACAGGATGACAAATGTCAGGGATGTGAACTTCAGGGCTGAGCGATGTGCGCTCAGATCCATAAATCTCTCCTTATTTTAACCACAGTCGCCGGCATGACTCCGGCAGCACCTTAAACTGACCGTTCAGTCCTGGCAGATGCCAGTAACACATATTAAAAAGCCAGGATGTCCCCTTTCCCTTTTTGAAGTGGGTTAACGCAAACCAGAACAGAAGCCCGACAATCAAACCGGCCAGACTCTGGTTGAAGTAAATCCCGATACACGGTGGAGTCAGTCCAACGGTAGCCTCATCGAGAGGTATCCCGATGAGGCGTTTCTGTTCGGTCAGCGTCTGAGGGAAGATGTAACGTTCTTCCACGTCATCACGCATACCTTCATCTCTCTGTGTGATGTCCGAAATCAGCCACCAACGATGGAGAAAATGACTTTGGTCACCACGATGAATACCGGGATCAACACAAAGGTTGCCGGGTTGTGGTTACGCAGATAGAGCATAAAGACCAGGAACACTTCGGCGATCATGAAGTAATAAATCATCGTGGAGTCCTGACCAAAGGTCGCTTCCACGTCTGCTTTACCGGCTGAGGCCAGATCCGTTGCCTGTGCCATTCCCTGTGCCGCCAGCCAGAGAGCCAGCGGCGCAGCCACATATTTCACCAGGGCTTTGGCAGTTGATTTATTAACAACAGCCAAACAACGTGACAACAAACCCGGCTTACGTTTTTTCGCAGACGTTGCCATGACATTATTTAAAACCGTCATTTCAGCCATATAAATTCCTCTTTAACGGACAATAAAAAGTTATATGGGCGGAATTGCCCTCTGAATACCCGGGAGTGGATATTCAGAATGAAACTCCGGACTGCTTCAGACACGCTACCGCCCTCGGGTGCAAATCCGATCGTGACCGGGAAATACGGTCTGCGGGGCGCAAAAATTCCTGCCCGTAAATAACAGGGCATGACAAATGCAAAAGAAGCTCTTTCTCCGCAAAAGACAAAAGAGTATTGCTGATATTTAAACTCCCGCTACGGAGAAAATGTGTAAATACAGTTTTAGAGAAAACAGAAAATCACTTGTCTTCTGGTAAAAGGATCTCCCAGTAACTGTTCTCTCCAAGAACAGGAACAGAATTCAAATGTTGAGTCAGACGTAATGTCGCTTCCAGGCTCTTTGATCGTCTTGCTGCTTTTGCAGCAGCAACAAGTTTTTCATTAGTTTCCCGACGAAGAAGAAGCGTTACTGAAACGACACTTTTTTTCTTCTTTGCTTCTGACATAAAACCCCCTCAGATAACTGAGAGGGAATGATTTCATAAAAAAAACATTTTAGCTAGCAGGACAATTGTCGAACATTTTTGATTTATATCAAGCAAACTTCATTTAATACTGGAGACATAGATATGCGTGGCGGAATAAATTTACTCCACTGATATAAGTCAGAAAGTAATATAAAGTTTTCATAATTTTCAACAATCAAATGCGTATATATTGTTGAAGCTCTTTTTTCTATCGCTTTTACATTAACATTCATAAATTCAGCGATACTTCTTTGTGACACTCTGGCAGACATTAGCCATGCGACAAGCCAGTCATCAGGATCAAGATCCAGGAAAGGATTAACACCATAGAATCGTTGGTGTTTGTATAATTCACTAATATTTTTCTTATTGATATTGCATATCGCATCTATTATTTTCCTCTCTGTCCCGAGAAAATGTAAAGTATCAATTTTTACATATACACCGTCGAGAAATGGTTTTAATGTGCAAATATAGGGACGCGTCCTGTCTATAGATAAAAGTGAAACCAACAATATTTTTATTTTATTCTCCGCAATAGTAAGACATTCATACTCTTTTAGCTTCCTATCGTAAAAACCGAATAAATTTCCAGGCTGATTCTGTAAAAACTCATCTTGACTTACATCATTCAGGGAACAAAAAACGCGCAGAAAATCATTACTGCAATCTAAAAATTGTCCATTGCTATTTTTAATGTACCAGATACCGCCTGTCTGGCGATGATATTGATAAAAATGTGAGGAAAGATCTTGAGATCCAGCAGGTAGATCAATAGAGTTGTGTTTAGCCATAACTAGTTCCTCCAAAGGTGGCTAGATTGTGGTTAGCCCTGGTAGCGGGAGTGGTATTCCCCTGCCAGGGCGACTCAGTTAAATTTTAAAAATAGTCAGATATCGCCAACTATTTTTTCAATGCAAATTTTATCAAACACCTTTTACAGGTTCAATATCTCTCATTCTTTTTCAGGAAAAAACTCCTGCAACGATTCCTTTATTTCCTGCTTAAACTTCGAAATCATCTCATGATAGTTATGACGCGAATCCGACTTTATTTCTGTTAAATCAAACATACAATTAAGAATAGCCTGAGTGGTAAGGCGACTCTTCATGCATTCTTCCAGAAGTCGCTTACGAAACAATTCCTCATCAGTTAACCCGCCATTTTTTTCCTCTTCCTGTTCACGCTTTTTTAATTGCTGTACAACGCGTAGTCCTGTCTCCAGCAATTCGGAACAGACACTTGACATATTAACATCAGCCGGAGTGGCTCCTTCAGCCAGTCTTTCATCAACAAGCTGACGAATACCATCGAGTGTTTTTTGTTTCATATAAACGTTTTGTCTCGGCATTAAATATTTCCTGCTACAAAATTACAGTGCCTGATGCAGCACCGTTCAAAAAACAAGCAACAGTGCCTGATCCAGCACCGCAGCACCATAACAGGCACTATAGCATCAATATCAGGCACTGTAAGCAGCACTGCACAGGCAAAATCCAGCCACAATCCAGCACCGTAACAGGCACCGTTACAGTGCCTGTATTTCAGTAACATTATGATTAATAAGAATTAGCACTGTAACAGTGCTGCTTATAGTGCCTAATCCAGCCACAATCCAGCACTGTTACGGTGCTGCGTATAGCTAAAAAACTCGAAATTTGCCACATAAAATAATTTTAACACGCTGATTTTAAAGACAAATCATGCAAAACACAGTTTTGCGTGATGTGTGAGGAAAATACTTTCAGAGGAGAGATGAGGCAAAAAGCATCCCGGGGCTGATTCGGAATTTCGGGGCATTGCCTGTAAAGCACAAAAATGGCATGCTCACGCCATAGTATTGACACTATAAATAGTAAATGCATGCATAAGATTATCGCCATTATCCTCATAATGTTTGCAGGAAATACATATTCCTCTGACTGTTTTGAACTTGCTGGCAGAGATTACAAAATAGATCCCGATTTACTGAGAGCGATTTCATGGCATGAATCCCGTAACAGGGTTAATGCTATCGGCATTAATCCTGTTACGGGATATGGCTCCGGCCTGATGCAAATCGACTCCCAGCATTTTAAGGAGTTGTCACGTTACGGAATAAAACCAGAACACCTGGTTACAGACCCGTGCATGAATATTTATACCGGTGCGTATTACCTGGCAATAGCGTTCAAAAAGTGGGGCGTAACGTGGCGGGCTGTCGGTGCTTACAATGCCGGTTTTCGCAACACAGAGGAACAGGAACGACGCAGAAAAATTTATGCTACAAAAATACAGAACATTTATCGCAATATAAAGAACAAACGAGAGTACTGAAAGATGTTATGCCGCGACAGCGGCATGGAAGGCCACACACAAAAATATCATATGAGTGATAATGCTGACTGGCCGAAGCCCCGCGAAGCGGGAACCCATCTTATATATACCCGGTAACTGCGCAGCCTCCTGCCAGACCATTTTTCGCGGGCACAATATTTACAGACGACCGGAAAGCCAGTTGATGAAATTGAGGCATATCAGACGACACAACAATGCCGCAGAATGATAATATAAGTAAAGCCCCGAAAAAATTTTTCGGGGCTTTACTTATATTATCATGACTTCCACTCCCTGAACTGTTCGGCAATCATCCATAATGCTTTGTTGATTCGGATATCACCATCAATGCCTGTAATGGCTCTTGTCCTTGTATTTTTACCGGAGGCACTTTTTCCCGGTAATCCACCTTTTATCATATTCTCCTGAACCCGCTGCCAGGTCGTCCAGAGATCGTTCTGTTTATCCTCCCGACGACGGGGACTAATTATTTGTTCAGGCGTCACTGGCGTTTTATTTTCATCCTCATACCTGACCATCAGTGCAGCCCTGCCAAATAAATGTTGCTCGTCACTGTTAAGATGAATTTCTTTCATCGCCTCCATATTATCAGTGACCTTATCAAAGACATCGAGCACTTCATATGCTCCCTCGATAACCTGCCCGACAATATCGCCTTTATGCGGAATGCGGATTTCACCAAAATTATTCCCGCACACCAGGCCATTTGTGCAGACAAAACGAAAAATTCCGGGGATCATCTGATAACTGGATGAACCATCATGTGAATTAAGCAGGATAATTTCAGGAACTTCCTGCCCGTTAATATGTCCTTCCCTGCGAAGACGTAACATATGTTTACTGTATTCGCGACGCCCCAAATCACGAACCCGACTCTGACAGGCAAAGAACGGCTGGAAACCTTCATCACGTAACTTATTGATGATATTGATGGTTGGGATATATGTATAACGCTCACTCCGGGATTCATGTTTGTCACCAGAAAAAACAGACGGCACAAACTGCATTAATTCGTCATCCGTTAACGGGCGCTCACGGCGAATGGAATTATATCGACCAAAACGGGAAGCCAGTCGCATAATATTCACTCCTCGCTGAAAGAAAAAATAAGTCAAAAATTTTTTCGCTTAATTTCCTGCCCCTGATTATTATTAACAAATCGACAACAATCAGGGGAAAAATCATCACACCGGACTGGTCATGGGCTGACCGGCCTGTTGGCTGAAAAGCATCATCAGTGCACTCAAATCACTGGCTTTTTTTCTGATAACTGGCGTGTGATTTTCCACGCGGTCCAACAGCGCCCCCAGTTCATCATTGATTTGCCCTAACTGTTTCATCAGCGTTTCCGCATCCTGGTTGCTCTGATATGCAAGATTTGCCTGAACAGCACGATTCTGCATGATGTCGATTTGTGCGATTGCGTCCTTCTGCTGATCGCCGGTTGGCTGATAAGTGGTGTTAAAAGAAAATGCGCTCATAATTCCTCCTGCATCTGATGTTTTCAGCCCCCATCACCCGTTGAGTTTCGGGAGCCGCGGTTTTGACGTTTTGCGGGGACCTGCCGTTTGTTCCCTCCGGTATTAACCATCACCCGTTTGAGAACCTTCGCCGCAAGGGGCATCACTGCCACGACCGGAAACGACTGTCCGGGGGCAGACCGCAAAAGTTTTTGCCTGCTTTTGGGCAAAAAGTTTTGTGGGATGTGCATTTCACCCCTGGACTGGCGGAGACGGTTGTGGCTGTCTTTGCCCCCGGCGACAGGGGCTTAAACGGGTGTATGGCACCGGACACAACAACGGGCAGGGACCCGCCGCAACGACGAAGAGCGCGTGCGCGAAACGGCGTTGCCCCTCACATCCCGGCGGCCTTTTGCCGGGATGCCGGGAGCGCAGGTCACGGCGCGACAGAGGCGGCGCGACCGGAACGGTCGCTGCAAGCCGGGGGGTTCGCGTCAGGGATGGAAGCCCGCCAGGGCGGAGACAGCTTCGCTGGCTCCGTTCACGACAGCCCGCCCCGCCAGGGGGACGCCCGGAAAAGGCATAAGCAGGAGAACAACAAAACAGACAGTAATGAGAGCATCAGAAAAAAGAAGAACAGTAGCAGTAGCAGTAGCAGGAACAACAACATCATCAGTAACAGACAAATGACAGGTCTGAAAAGACAGAAGCCCCCATCAGAACGTCCGCGTAATGGAAGGGGCGGCGCGTCAGCGCGGCCCCTTTCAGCGCCACCGGCGCGCGGTCTTTTCCCGGCGCGGGCAGACAGGCATTTATCCTCCCGCCTGCCCGGCGTCATCAGGCACGCAGACGAATAATCATCATCGGAACACGTGTATAAGCAAACATGCCGCTCGACAGCTCCCCCGGGAATGCAGAAGACGCCAGCAACGTCTTCTGCTGGCGTGATTTGTTCAGACCTCTGTCGAGCCGATCCATATACCATTCAGATAAGCATCAAATGCATCGTTCCCCTCCTGCACTTCCTGCGGCTGAACAAGGTTCAGGCTTTCGTGTGTCCAGCCGGCTTCAGGTGCAGACACTTTCAGCAGAAGATGCCCATCAGAATCACGAATCTCCAGATCAGCAAACGTGTTCCCGGTCAGGATATCTGGTTCACCGGGTCGTTGATCTGTAACATATGTGATATATCCCATCCTTTCTCTCCACATTAAATATTTCAGCACTATCCGGGACGACGGTGCGGCCCGATTTTCGGTACTCCAGAGCCAGTTCAGCCATCAGAGCATCTTTCGCTTAATTTCCTGCCCCCTGATTGCCATTAACAAATCACCAACAATCAGGGGGATAATCATCACACAGGACTGCTCATGGACTGACCGGCCTGTTGGCTGAAAAGCATCATCAGTGCACTCAAATCACTGGCTTTTTTTCTGATAACTGGCGTGTGATTTTCCACGCGGTCCAACAGCGCCCCCAGTTCATCATTGATTTGCCCTAACTGTTTCATCAGCGTTTCCGCATCCTGGTTGCTCTGATATGCAAGATTTGCCTGAACAGCACGATTCTGCATGATGTCGATTTGTGCGATTGCGTCCTTCTGCTGATCGCCGGTTGGCTGATAAGTGGTGTTAAAAGAAAATGCGCTCATAATTCCTCCTGCATCTGATGTTTTCAGCCCCCATCACCCGTTGAGTTTCGGGAGCCGCGGTTTTGACGTTTTGCGGGGACCTGCCGTTTGTTCCCTCCGGTATTAACCATCACCCGTTTGAGAACCTTCGCCGCAAGGGGCATCACTGCCACGACCGGAAACGACTGTCCGGGGGCAGACCGCAAAAGTTTTTGCCTGCTTTTGGGCAAAAAGTTTTGTGGGATGTGCATTTCACCCCTGGACTGGCGGAGACGGTTGTGGCTGTCTTTGCCCCCGGCGACAGGGGCTTAAACGGGTGTATGGCACCGGACACAACAACGGGCAGGGACCCGCCGCAACGACGAAGAGCGCGTGCGCGAAACGGCGTTGCCCCTCACATCCCGGCGGCCTTTTGCCGGGATGCCGGGAGCGCAGGTCACGGCGCGACAGAGGCGGCGCGACCGGAACGGTCGCTGCAAGCCGGGGGGTTCGCGTCAGGGATGGAAGCCCGCCAGGGCGGAGACAGCTTCGCTGGCTCCGTTCACGACAGCCCGCCCCGCCAGGGGGACGCCCGGGAAAGGCACAGGCAGGAGAACAACAGAACTGACAATAATCAGGGCAGCAGTAATCAGAATCAGAACAGGAGGGAAAAGAGAATAATCACAGGGAAGCTGATGTGATTTCTGACTGGCCATAACCAGAGAAGGCGGGGGAGAAGAACGGGCGCCGCAGGCGCGCGTTCATCCCCGTTCCCGAAGGGAAACGGCCTTCCTGGCAGTCTGGTTGTTCATGCCCGCACAATGCCAGTAAGGAAAAAGGGACTGCCGGAAAATGGACGAACCGGCAGTCCCTTCATAAAGGCGCTTCAGTGCAGTCAGACCCGCATCAGTTCCGGAAAGGCGGGCCTGCGCCCGCCTCCGGGTTGCTACTTACCGCCGGATTCGTAAGCCATTGTTGCCGTAACTTCCCTGTATCCGTCCTTCAGCCGGACTTCGCACAGACGATTCCGGGTCAGGAGTGTGAATATCAACAACGTGCAGCACACGATTAATACGCACCAGATAAGGGCGTTTCCCGGTAGTTTCATGGTTTACTCCTCCTTGCAATTTGCACGGTAAGAGGCCATACTGACGTGGATGAGACATACAGTGGGCCTCGTGGGTTAATGAAAATTAACTACGGGGCTTTCTGCTTTCTGCCACACGACAGGATAACAAACCACCTTCACGTCATGAGGCAGAAAGCCTCAAGCGCCGGGCACATCATAGCCCATATACCTGCACGCTGACCACACTCACTTTCCCTGAAAATAATCCGCTCATTCAGACCGTTCACGGGAAATCCGTGTGATTGTTGCCGCATCACGCTGCCTCCCGGAGTTTGTTCGGCACCATCCACCGTTCCATCTCACGGACAGCATGACCGGCCTCCCTTGCTGCCATACCAGCCTCTGCGATGACCTGCCAGAATGGCATATCCTGCCACTGCCAGCGTTCCATTCCGGCCAGTGACGGAAAACGCTCGCCCCACTGCCAGAACAGGGTTTCCAGGTCATGCTCTGCCACCCGGTCACTCCAGCGTGCATGCCAGCTTCCGACTGTTTCCGGCGAATGGAATGCCAGTTCGATTTCAGCCTGAGCGACCAGCGCCTGGTACGCACGGGCTTTCTGCTCTGCCTCCCGTGCCTGCTGACGGCTGTACTTCTGCATGACCAGCGCGGATTTATGGCGACTGCGCTCCCTGACACGAAACCGCACCGACGGGAACAGCCGCTCTGCTGCATCACCGGGAAGGGGAAGGAGGCAGACCTCGCCCTGTGTTTCAATCAGCACATCAATGGCATACAGCCACTGAAGACGGTTGCCGCGCAGTTCTTCTGCGGTCAGGGACGGCATGAAAAATCGCAGGTCAGACAGCGATATCCTGCGGCTTCCGTTCAGACAGCGGAAAAATGCCCCCGCATACGGATATTCCGCCAGCATGTTTCCCTGATGGCGGCGTTTTTCTGTCTCCGCCACCGCCCGCCATGCGGCCTGTTGCTCTGTGCTGAGAGGAACCAGTGCCTGTGAACGTGCGCTCATACCTGACCTCCTTCCGCCATCAGGATATGGATGATGTCGTTAACGCTGTACCCCTGCACATCCAGTGACGCTGCCAGTGCCAGTGAATGGCTGACGGATTCCGGTGCAAACCGCTGCTGTACCTGAACCACCGCAAACGGCTCACCACCGGCATTGACCAGAACCAGCACCCAGACCTGAGAGACATCACCCGGTGAACATAACGCCAGGTGAAAACGTTCGTGGGCAGGCGTGAAACGGACCTGGACGGGGAAAAAGCCCCCGAACTCGCTACCATACTCGCCGTTCATCGTCCAGTTGTCCGGCGCATCCAGCTCCCGCATCACGGCGTGTGTCAGCTCACGACGTTCATCACTTCCGGCAGCCCGGATATCTTCATATTCCTGTGCGTTCATGGTCTGCAGGACATTCAGGGTCAGTTCAGTTTTCATCACGGTATCTCCCTTGCTGCCGCCCCGTCTCCGGCGGGGCGGCGTGATAAATGGTTTATAACTGGCGGTCAGGCGGCATCGGCCTGGTTGTCACGGTATTCCGTGGTTTCCGTCTCTGCCTGTGGACGTGGTGCACACATCCAGTCAGGCACCCAGCGGTTGTCTTTCATGTGGAACTCTGCATGTTCAGCCGCATCGCCTTTCTTCATTTTCTCCGCGTCCCGCGCGGCACCGGACAGTCCGGCCTCATTCAGGGCAGCGATAATCTGCTGTTTTTTTAACGCTCCAAAATAATTCCCTCTGGTTGGCTGCCACCAGTCGCGCATGTGGAACCCGATAGCCGTTTCCAGCGAGTCAAGCGGACTGCGTGACGTGCGACCATACTCGCGGGTCTGAACGCCGTGGATGCTGCACGCGGTACAGAAGCTGAGCAGGGACAACAGTACCTCCTGGCTGAGTGACAGGAACGCCGTCATGTCCCGTGCCCATCCATCCGGCAGCAGGGCGGCAAGACGGGCTTTTTCTGCCATCAGCGCCAGGAATGCGGCACCTTCCTTCCCCGACGGCGCATCGCTGGTCAGCGAAGAATGTTTACATTCCAGGCTGATTTGTGCTGGTTTACTGTACGCTCCGCTGCCAAACACATTCAGGCAGAGCGTCCATGCCAGCAGTGCCAGAGATTTGTCCGGTTGCTGCATCAGTGCTGCCTGGACTGCCAGCGTGCGTTCGGAAGACATTTTCGTCAGCAACGGCAGACTGATTTCCTCCACTGACGCTTTCTCCTGCACCTGTTCCGTGCGGTCAGCGTCATCAGTCGCGTCATCTTCACTGCGCAACTGCACACCACGCTGGACACATACGTTTCCATAACGCCAGGACACCACCACGCCACTTCCGGCACGCATCTCCGGCGTCCACGCCCTGACCTTCGCCATGCAGTCAATCAGCTTCATTTCTGCTTCCAGCAGGTCGGATTCCTCACACTGGTTTTCCAGCGCGTCGTAACGCGTCATCAGTTCGTTCAGGCGTTCTTCTTCTGCCTCCGTCAGCACCGCTTCCGGCTCCGGCAGACAGCGGTATGTTCCGGCATCCTCACGGCACTCACCGACAGGCTCCATGCGTCCGGCGCACCATTCCCAGCCTTCGGCTTCCCGAAGGTGTTCAGCGACAGCCTGGAGTTTTTCCAGCAGGGCAGCATCGAGCGCCACGCGGTCGACATAACCGTCCCCGTCATCGCTGAACAAATCAGTACGCAGTTCGTCAGGTGAGAAAGCATCAGCCCCCACGAAGCGGAATTTACTGTTACCTGCCACCGCCACTTCACTTTCGGTCACCAGACGACGAATGGTCTGTACTTCCGGTTTACCGCCCCATCCCGACTGACAGGCGGCTTCAAACACCTGCACCTGACGCGCGGTGTCGTTCTCCAGCGCCAGCGCCTGACAGTGTTCTGTGGTGATGCGGTCTTCTGCCAGCGCATCGAGGATGACAGGCGCAAGGTCAGCCAGTTTCAGCATTCGCTGGACATGGCGGGGTGAATAGCCCAGCAAATCACCGATTTGTGCAGGTGTTTTGCCTTCCTGCGCCATTGCGCGGAATCCGGCAATCTGTTCGGCTGGGTGCATATCCCGACGATGACCGTTCTCGGTCATCGATGCAGCCGTCGCCAGCTCCTGCGGAATAATTTTCACGCGGACAGGCCAGCCCGCCGGAAGGATGTTGCGCTCTGCCAGCATGTTGAGTGCTGCCAGTCTGCGCCCACCTGCGGCGACACCGTAACGGTCACCAGACAGGGCATGCACGACCAGATTCTGTAACAGGCCAACGCCCTTAATGGACTCCGCCAGTTCGCTGACAGACTCTGCGGAATACGGCACCGTGCGCACATTCAGCGGTGACTTAATCAGTGAGGCCAGCGGCACGCTCACTTCCTCCGTCTGCGCCAGCAGGGCAGACAGGACGGTTTCCTGTGCTTTTGACAGTTTATGGCTGGATTTATACCCCTTTTTTGCCTTAGACTCTGTAACTGACATATATTTCTCCTTTAGCTGGGATGGTTGTATGTCTGCCGGACGTGTCCCCGTCCGGCACCTCTCTTACTTAAGAATCCCGAAATCACGGATGACATGGTTCATCCAGTACCCGGCACCGTCTTCAAAATTCCAGGTACGCCAGACCATTGCACCGTTATTACGGACAACCAGGCGAAACTGTTCGCCGTGGTCATCCTCGATAAAGACGTTCCGGTACTGTGCGGCAACGGCTTCAGCCTGTTCGCGGGTAAAGGAGCCGTCAGGCAGCCCCTGAAGTATTCTGAAATATTCGCTCATCCTCATCTCTCCGGTGATGCCCCGCACTGGACGGGGCGGTTGTCACTGTCAGTCGTTCAGAACGGAATGTCGTCATCGAAGTCATACGCGGGTTCAGACGGCTGCTGAGGCTCCGGCTGCGCGGCCTTACGTCCACGGCCTTTCGTTTTCGCGCCTCCTTTTTTCGTTTCCGGCTGTGGTTCCGGCTGAGGCTGACCGCTGAACTGTTGTGCCTCTTCCGGCTGAGTCTGAGCACCTGCGGCACGTCCTAACATCTGCATGGTGCCCGTGGTTTTAACAAGGATTTCAGTGATGTAACGGGTGACGCCGTTGTTGTCGTCCCAGCTACGGGTACGGAGTTGCCCCTCGATGTAGACCTGCGCGCCCTTGCGCAGATATTCACCAGCCACTTCCGCGAGCTTGCCGAACAACACCACGCGGTGCCATTCTGTCTGCTCCCGCATCTCCCCCGTCTGTTTGTCACGCCAGCTTTCTGATGTGGCCACCTGCAGGTTTGCCACTGCGCCCCCGTTGGGGATGTAACGGACTTCCGGATCTTTTCCCAGACGACCGACAAGAATGACCTTGTTAATGCCACGAACTGCCATGATGTGCCTCCTTCTGTTGATGTTTTCAGCCCCCATCACCCGTTGAGTTTCGGGAGCCGCGGTTTTGACGTTTTGCGGGGACCTGCCGTTTGTTCCCTCCGGTATTAACCATCACCCGTTTGAGAACCTTCGCCGCAAGGGGCATCACTGCCACGACCGGAAACGACTGTCCGGGGGCAGACCGCAAAAGTTTTTGCCTGCTTTTGGGCAAAAAGTTTTGTGGGATGTGCATTTCACCCCTGGACTGGCGGAGACGGTTGTGGCTGTCTTTGCCCCCGGCGACAGGGGCTTAAACGGGTGTATGGCACCGGACACAACAACGGGCAGGGACCCGCCGCAACGACGAAGAGCGCGTGCGCGAAACGGCGTTGCCCCTCACATCCCGGCGGCCTTTTGCCGGGATGCCGGGAGCGCAGGTCACGGCGCGACAGAGGCGGCGCGACCGGAACGGTCGCTGCAAGCCGGGGGGTTCGCGTCAGGGATGGAAGCCCGCCAGGGCGGAGACAGCTTCGCTGGCTCCGTTCACGACAGCCCGCCCCGCCAGGGGGACGCCCGGAAAAGGCATAAGCAGGAGAACAACAAAACAGACAGTAATGAGAGCATCAGAAAAAAGAAGAACAGTAGCAGTAGCAGTAGCAGGAACAACAACATCATCAGTAACAGACAAATGACAGGTCTGAAAAGACAGAAGCCCCCATCAGAACGTCCGCGTAATGGAAGGGGCGGCGCGTCAGCGCGGCCCCTTTCAGCGCCACCGGCGCGCGGTCTTTTCCCGGCGCGGGCAGACAGGCATTTATCCTCCCGCCTGCCCGGCGTCATCAGGCACGCAGACGAATAATCATCGTCGGAACACGGGTATAAGCAAACGTACCGCGTGGCAGCTCCTCGCGGACGTCAGAAAACGGTAACAGCTTCTCCTGCTGGCGCGGCCCGTTCAGACAGACGGCAACCAGCACGCCCCCCGGACGCAACAGGGAAAAAGCCCGCAGGATATGCCGGATATCCTGCCCGTGACTGAACGGCGGATTCATGATAATCCGGCTGTAATACTGCACCGGCTGCCATTCCATGAAGTCGCAACACTGTACCCTGACACCGTTAAAATTGTCCCGCAGATACCGGACCAGCCCGCTGTTAATCTCCACCGCATCACACATGGCCCCCGGTGCGGTATCCCGAATCGCCCGCAGTATGGCTCCGGTGCCGGCAGAGGGTTCCAGAATGTGATCACGGTTGCTGATTTCCGCCAGCGTCACCAGGCGATCACAGACCGGGGCAGGTGTCACAAAAAGCTGAAATTCTGCCGGAATCTCGATAACCGGCCGGGCATTGTCCAGACTTGCGCGCATCAGCCGGATACGTTCTTTTAACTGACTGTGCATGTCATTATCTCCGTCATCCCCCCGGGGATTTCCCGGGGGGATATACCTTATTTCTGTGGGATTTCCGTGATTTTCATGTCGGTGATATACACATTCACCAGACGGAAATTATTGTCCATTGTGCGGCGGTAGCGGTATGCCCCGTGGTCTTCTGCTTCTGCCACACTGCGCACGGCCTTACAGTCCCGGGGCAGGGCGGCCCACTGTGCCTTTGTCATTTCCCGGAAACCTTCCCCCGGATAGTTGACTACCGGCGGACGCTTCGCGGCCTCTCTGGCGACGGCAGCCTCTTCTGCCGATGGTGCTTTGTAGTCCGTAATGCGATCGGGCGTCACTTTCATCGTGCCGCTGTACCCGAGGAAACTGTAATTTGGCGTTGTGACTGAACTCACCGCCCCGTTGCTTTTGTTCACACGGATGATGGTCAGCCACTCGCCCCGGCTGAAAACCTGTCCGCCCGGCTCAAAATCCTGTGTCCGGGTAACCACGCCGCCGCTTTCGTCCAGCATGGCACGCTCATAGATCAGGCGGTTCTGATAGTGGTTAACCCAGCGTTGTTGATGCTGAATCTGCCGTTCATGACAGCGGATCGCAATTTCGCGGGCCTGCTCCGTGGTGATGATGTCATCATCCAGGGCCGACCATAACGCTCGACTTCCTTCATACTGGCTTTTTTCTGCCGGGCGCGGATACGTATCCAGCGGGAAACAGGCGCTGATATGGTCATGACTGCTGATGAGTTTTGCCATATTCAGATCCAGCGATTCAGCCCGCCACATCGTCAGATATTTCTGCGACTGCGCGATGGTCTTTTCAGCCTTGCGCAAATCAGCTTCGATTTTTTTGATACGACGCCAGCGAACGTCCGGACGTTCTTTATACTTCGCGTGAAGCCGTGCCGACCGCGCCCGCTCTTCCCAGTATTCCGCACGTTCAAAGAGCATCACGGCTCGTTTCATGCCGTTTTCAATACGCTGCGCATCACGACGGGCGCGGCGTTCGCTGTGATGCCCCACAAGAATGGGCTGACCGGGCGGGATCATCGCGGCCAGTCTTTCCACTTCATCAAGTGCCTGTGCGGATTCACTGGCCCGCTTTCCGCTGTATCCGGTAAACCGCTCCGCCCGTGCTTCCTGACGTTCAGCGAGCGTGCTGTCTTCATCCTCAATCTCTCCGGCAAGTGAGAGGAGCACATCTTCCCGGCCCGGTGTCCAGGCTGGCGCCACAAACAGCGCCTGTTTTGGTGCCCAGCGGAAACCGGCATCATGGACTTTTTTATACGTCTCCGGGTCAAGACGTGACGCGGCATACAGGCGCAGTTTGTTGTCATCCGGTGAGTAGGTCGCGCGGTACATCTGCACAGGGCTGGCGGCTTCCGGGGCGGTCATGGTGATTGCTGCTAATGTCATAAAATGTTCTCCTTCCGTCTGTTGCCGCCCCTCGCGGGGCGGCTCACCTCATCAGTTAAAAGCGCGTTTCAGTTCGAGTGTGCGGAGCACCTGCCCGAAGGCCGTGTTTTTCATGGCGGGGATGTGTACACCACGCCCCCGGTGAAAACTCCGGGCAATGTGTCGCCCGAAGGCTTTCAGCACGGGGTCAATTTCCGGCGCGGGGATGTCTTCGCGTCTGAAACGGGGATGACGGCGGGGCTTTACAGCCGCTGCGGAAGGTGAAACAATACTTATTGTCATAATTTAGCCTCTTATGACGTTAATTAATGAAACCGTAAAGACTGTTCGCGCAGTCTCTGCGGTATGGATTAAGCAGGTCCCTGACCTGCTTTTTTCATATCTGCGTCTGACGTTCTCCGGTGTTTTCCTCCTTCTGTTCCTGCGTTCTCATTACCTGCCAGCCGGATGACTGACAGAACAAATAAATGCGTATTGCCGGAGCCTGAAATAAATCCTGATTTTTAAAGAACATCACCCGTTGAGTTTCGGGAGCCGCGGTTTTGACGTTTCGCGGGAACCTGCTGCTGTATTCCCTGTGGTATGAACTTCACCCGTTTGAGAACCTTCGCCGCAAGGGGCATCACTGCCACGGCCTGACGCACCTGTCCTGGGCAGAACGCAAAATTTTTTACCGGTTTTTGGGTAAAAAATTTTGTGGGCTGTTCATTTACCCTGGACAGTCAGTGCGGCAGGTTGTGGCTGTATCAGCCCCCGGCGACAGGGACTCAAACGGGTGTGTGGCACCCGGCAGGCAATGAGCAGGGACCCGCCGCAACGACGGAGAGCGCGTGCGCGAAACGGCGTTGCGCCTTACATCCCGGCGTTTTTTTGCCGGGATGCCGGGAGCGCAGGCCACGGCGCGACAAGGGTGGCGCGACCGTTCCGGTCGCTGCAAACCCGGGGTTTCGCGTCAGGGATGGAAGCCCGTCAGGGCGGAGACAGCTTCGCTGGCTCCGTTCACGACAGCCCGACCCGCCAGGGGGGCGCCCGGGAAAGCCATAAACAGGAGAAGAACGGAAAGAACAGGAAGAACAACAACAGTAACAGGCACAGTAACCACAGAAATATAACATCAGGAAAAAACATTCCTGACACATCACAAACAGGAAGGGTAACGGGCGACGCGTCAGCGTGGCCCGCTTCCCTTCCGGCAGGCGTCAGCCTGCCAGGGGTTTTCGCGCGGACTGACAGGCGGTCTCCACCGCCAGCCCTGTATCACCTGTGTCTGCTGCCCTGAAGGATGTACTGACCACCGAGGAAAACAGCCTGTTGATTCACCACAAAATCGCAGATTTCATCAACAACCTGCGCGGTGGTGAGCGGTTTCTGTCCCATCTCACGACGTCGTGCATTAATCACGGCCCTGTAATTACGCAGAATTTCGCGGGTTTCCGTGCTGATGTTCATTTTTCTTCGCCTCCTTTACAGGGGCGGCATTGCCGCCCCGTCCGTTAATCAGTCCAGTGCTGCGTAAATCGCGTTGCATTCGGGGTGAAATTCGATGTGGCTCCACAACTGCGCATCACGCATCCGGTAAAGCTGAGTCAGCCCCGCATCGCCGCTGTCGTGGTACAGCCACAACTGACGGTTAATCACAAGGGAAGTCAGAACGATGCCTGCGGCATCAGCACTCACGGTACGGTCAAACCAGTTTGCACCGTTCACC
>ENA-UOJK01000264-UOJK01000264.1-human-gut-metagenome-genome-assembly--contig:-C116-NODE-264-length-54457-cov-18.223098_pt1 | contig 54457 bp, 46 predicted proteins | sample MGYA00242348_ERZ723895 | MGnify/ENA metagenome assembly ERZ723895
CCCAAAAAAGTGCGAGAACTTGAATTTACGCGCCCCACGCGCCCCAAACCACACACTGCGCTCCAACATTTCAAAAGGCTGGCAACAGCGTTGGAGCGCGTGCAGCAAAGATGCCGTTGAAAATTTTAGAGCCACTGAGCCTTGCTGTAAAGTACCTTTCTGTGTTGATTTTATGGGGGCGCATGGCTGGGATGCACGCGCCCTCTTGGGGCGCGTCCGGGTTTCTCTCCCGTCCCGAAGGGCGTGTTGCCGCCCCGCATCCGCCCGGAAAGGGCGGATACAAACCCGGAGAAAATAGCGATAACAGGTAAAAACCGTCGATTTAGGGCGCGTGGGGCGGGAGATTTTCACTTTTCGTGTGTTTTATGCCGCAGCAAAGGCGGGGTGGACGCATACGCCCCGGAAGCCGCGATACTTTCCCTCGATGTGCTTGGAAAAGGTCAGGCCATACTTCCCCGCATTTTTCAGCAGGAACTGGCTGAACTTCTTTTGCGGAACAGGCGATTCCAGATTATCCTTTCAGAAAATTGTTGACACCTTCGGGGGCGTGATGTATAGTCCGTTGATTTATAGTCATCGGGGCTGTACCATAAATATAACGTTGTAATAAGCAAATGGGGAATGCTGGCTATGATAAAACAAAAGGTTGGAGCTCGTATCCGAGAACTTAGAAATGATAGAGGATTAAGCCAAGAAAAGTTAGCATTGGCGGCAGGGCTAGACAGAACGTATATCGCTAGCGTAGAAAACGGAAAAAGAAATATTTCAATCGTAAATCTCGAAAAGATAATAGTTGCATTGAATAGTACATTTTCAATGTTTTTTGAAAACATGTAGGAGAGTAAATATGAATTATATTCTAAATGAACATAATGATGTTCGAATTGACGGAGAACTTATAATAAGTAATGAAAATTTACTCCGGGCAATCAATTTCTGCAATGATGCGATTCGTACATTAGATGAACAGACAAAACAATTTGACATCAACATTTTTGAAGTTCTTGGCATGCGAAACATGAGCGGGATGGTAGGAGAATATTTTGCAAAAAGCGTAGAAAGATTTTCGTGTGGGAACTTACATTCAAACCTGCATCAGGATGGATACCCTGATTTGCTGAGAACGAATACGGAACAGAGATTGGCATATTATCAGTCTCTTTATACAGAAGAATTAGGAAAGAAGTACCCTAAAGATAAAGCGTTATTTAGTCCCTTTAAATATGGCGGTGTTGAGGTTAAAGCAACTTGTGGAAGCACACCGTCGGCATCAGTTACACCAAAACTACTTATAGGTGAACAGCGTATAGAGAAGTTGACTTCATTTGATTGGAAAGCGCATCATCGCGAGACCAATAATTTACTTTCAATATTCTGGGATTTTATAGAAGAAATTCCTACGGTTGTAGCATGTTTTTACCGTAATGACTTGACCGTAGATGATTGGGGACGAATCGTGCAACCCAAACAAGGTGGTGGAAGAACGACGAGTGTTTCTATTATGACATCAGCTGGTGTTAAGAAAATGTGCCAAGGATGGATTGCGGTCATAGATTCTGAACCTTACATAAGTGCACTTTCAAAGAAAAAGTGGATAGGATACTGCGTAAAATAAAGATTGAAGACAGAAAAAATACGGCAAAGCATCTTTTCAAGATACTTTGCCGTATTTTTTAATCTGGAAATTCAAGTATATGTGCACAAATCAAGTCTATGATATGCGGAGGAACACTTTCTCCAATCGTATCTCGAATTAGACCATCGGTACATTTTTTTCCATTAATACAAAAAGAAAAACTATAGTTAGTAATCGACTGCAAAATCAAGCCTTCATAAAGAGAGAGAACGCGGCTTTGACTGGGGTGTAATTTGTTGTCAGAACAAGCATATTGGAAGTTTTGTGTAAGAGTGCTTGCGGGTTCATCCCATCGCATTCGTTTATAAGCACTGACAAAGCCTTTCATTAATCTTTTTTCTTTGGTTATCTTATCTTCCACCCATGGTCGAGGTAACAATGAACCACAACGGCAGCAATACAAAGGCGTGTCAATATTTGATTGGTTGATGCCGCCCTTGTTATGTGTTGTGCCATGTGTTTTATTTCCCTTGTAACCACATTGCGGATTTATGCATTGATTATTAAAAGCAGTATCACCTTCTGGTGTGTTATCTATCCAAAACAGCTTCTTTTCATCAAGTATTGGAACTTTATGAAGCCCAGAAAAACCAGGAGAGATGTTTTTGTGCTTCTCAGCTCTAAGCGGTGGCAAATCGCCGATAGCTTCTCTTAGAGTGACCCAATGATGGGTGCTGAACGAATCGCTTTCTGAGTGGGTGAAATCTGGCAATAAGTTTCCTTTTCTCAAAAATTCATTTTTTGCCATTTGATTTCTTGTCAAAACTGTGATTAATCTTTTTCGATGCTGGGGAACGCCATAATCAACTGCATCAACGACTACAGGGTTTCCAAAATAGTTATCTCCCAATGAGGTCTTGATATAGTCAATAATGTTAGTTAGAATATTATTTTCATCGTATATTAAAGTGTTCACCATGTTGGAAACATTTTCAAGAATAACCCATTCTGGTTGTAATGCTTGTATGATATCTATCGCAGGAATAATTAACCTATTTCTCTCGTCCATTTTAGGTCGAAGACCTTTTCGATAATCACTAAGCATTTTTCCCATTCCGTTAGAGGACATACCTTGGCAAGGAGGGGTTGCAAGTATCAAAAATGGGGGCTCATTATAGGTTGTGCGATAATAGTCTATGATACTATTTTTTAGTTTCCATATATCGCCTTGAAAACATTTTGTGGTAGGGTAGTTGCAATGGAATAAATCCATTCGTCCTTTCAGTAACTCGCAAGCAATAACAGTGTTGATGTTATTTGCTTTTAACCCCAAATCACCTATTCCAGATGATGAAAAAAGACTAATTGCGTTTCGATTCATGAACAAAACTCCTTGAATGACGACTATAAGTAACATTATAGCAACTACAAATTCCAGTGTCAAGGGTACAGCCAAATCAGCTGTATATTTTGCATAAAATCAAAATCTGGTCAGCGGTAATGATTTTTAAAACTTCTTGCTCAGTTTCTTGGCGGTGATGAACTTTGTCCGGCCGGGTGGGCAGTAGCTCAACCGGCCTCGGCTCTCCTTCACGGCGATGCCGTGTTCCTGCATGAGCAATGCAGAAAATTCCTCGAAGGTGGTGGTCTTGTTCAGCACGGAGTAGATCTGCTTTCGCAGCTTGTCCTGCTCGGTCTGATAGACGGTCTGGGTGGGCTGCTGCCCTTCGGCGGCAAGCTTGGCGTTGGCATAGTCGAGGCGGCGTTGTCCGCGCCGCTGCGCCCAATACTCCCGCTCGGAAACATGGTCGCCTTGGGCTTCCAGCAAATTGATCTGGTTCAGGTCGGCTTGCTCGCACATCTCCATGACTGCGACACGAAGGTGCCGGAGCATGGCAGAGGTGCAGCGGTGCTTCTTGCCCGCTTCCCAGTCGCACGGCTTGTCCATGAAGGGCTGCCGTTCCACGGTGCGGACGCGCAAGCTGCCGATGACGATGTGGACGTGGATGTTCCCGGCACTGTTGTGACCGTCCGGGTGGGTGCAGACGATGGCGGGATGACCGGGAAAGTTGTCCTTGCAGAACTGCAAGCCAAGGGCTTGCGCCCGCTCCATGGTCAGGTCGTTCTCTACTGCGTCCTTCGGGTCGAAGCTGATGAATATACTTCGTATGGCCGGCGGTGCGTGCTGCGCACGAATATATTAGCATCCGCTTTGGCGGATGTCGCCATATATGGTGGGTCTTCACGTCCTCCCGCCTGCCGTTCTTGCCGTACTTGCGGTTGGCAAGCAGACAGGCAAGCGCGAACGGGGATTCGCCGCACTCAAGGGTGTCGAGCAGATACGAATCCCGCAGCTTGGGTCTGCCCTTCTCATCCAGAATGGGCAGACCAGTGTACTCGTTGTGCTGAAAGGTGAGATAGCTTTCGGTGGCGGCGTAGTTAGAGTTTTTCGAGGTCAAATGCTTGATGGTTGCCATACAGTTCACCAACCGTTTCTTCGGCTTTCAGCCGAAAGTTCGTGAGTGCGGACAGTTCCTCCAGAATTTGCGCCCGGAGCTGCTCGGTGTCTTTGCCGCCAGAGTTGAAGTGCCGTGCAAGCTGGTTGAGGTTGCTGCCCACCTTGCTGCACTGGGCAGACAAGGCGGCAAGCGCCGCCAGTGCATCCTCGCCGCCCTGCGCCACCACAACGGTGTGCTTGACGTTCACGCCGTATAGGACACGGCGGACGAGTTCGGACTGGGTGAGGTGGAGTTCTTTGCAGGCGTATGCGATCCGCAGTTTTTCTTCTGCGGTCACCCTGACTTTGATGATGTGTGTCTTTCGTTTTCGCGGCGTGTCATTGCGGTTCTTCTTTGCGTGTACGTTCGGACTTTTCATTTCAGCCATATTCGACCTCCTGTGAAAATGATAAATGCCCGCTCCGGGATGGAGGAGACTATGTAATGCGACACGCCGCTTTTGCGCTGAAACCAGCGCAACGCTGGAGCAGGGTTTGGGGCAGGCACGCCCCAACAAGTGGCAGACCATGTGACAGAACATTTTCAAGCATTGAAAATTTGTGGCCACAGGTCGATACTTGCTTTCGCCCTTTCCGTGCAACACTGAAAATTTCAGAAGTCGAACCGCAATGCACGTTGAAAATTTTGCAGAGCAAAACGTGTGAAAAAGGCAAAGCCCCTGCTCATGGTCACCGTTCACACCGAACGCAGTTCCTGCCCCTGTTTTGCAGCGGCGTTGTCCGGCTCGCCCACAGAAAGTGTGAGGTCATGGCGCAGTATCTCGTTCAGACGGCTTATGTAAGATTCAAGGTACAGTATGAAGAAAGCCGGGCGCAGTGCGGACACTACGTTCTGCTTCTTTCAAGCACAAGAATAACACTTTGCGGTTGTGCAGTCAACAACCAAAAACAAATTTTGGAAGATTGAACAACTACATAAGATTTTATTTGTGAAAAAGAAAAATACCGCCCACACAGCGCAGCGATGATTTTGTCGGGTGAATCGGCGGCAAAATAAATCGGGTGTGTTGCGGGACGGTAAAAATCTTCATGGGGAATAAATCCTCGCCGCTCTGTACTTTTCTACAAAATTGGTGGGATTTGCGATAAAGGGTATCATGAATTGCGGAGCGCGTCAAGATGGTTTTGCAAATTTTATTGCAGTAAAGCAGTGATAGTAGGACTTATGCATGGGATATGCTATTTTGACAGGCACTGATTTGAAAAATTGAGATAAAACAAAAAGCGCAGAGCACCTTATTCAGAGTGCTCTGCGCTTTTCTGCATCTTGCGCCATTGTTGCGGGGTCATGCCGTACTTTTGCCGGAACAGTTCGTAGAAGTGGGTGCGGTTGGTAAATTTGAGTTGTAGGGCGATCTCACTGACGGAAAGTGTTGTTTCCCGCAGCAGCCGTTCAGCCTTCTGGAAACAGAAGGTCATGCCGTAATCGAAAAGACACAGACCGGTGCGGCGCTGGACGATGGAATTGAGGTAACTGCCATTGTAATTCAAAAGCCGTGCCAGTTCGCTGCGAGGCAACCGACCATCTGTATCTTCCAGCAAACGGCTGATACGCAGAAAGAGCAGGCTTTCGGGGCTGCTGCTCAGGTGCACCGGGGTGACATAGAACCCGGACGACAGAAAATCGAACAGTTCGCAAAGTGCGCCCTTCAAATAATAGGTGGCGGCGGCACTGGGTTCGTGCAGGATGTGGGTCATGCGGGCGATGAGCGTTGCCAGGGTTTGAACACTATCGGTGTTTTCCGGTGTGGGGAAAAGGTCCTGATATTCCTTTCGGAGGTCTTGTCCCAGATTTGCCAGCATGAACTGCAAAACGGGATTTTCCGGCAGATGGCGCTCGGCTTCAAATAATTGCAGGGATGCAGATTCAGTCAGGCTACGGACAAAATCCACAGACAGACCAAGAAAACAGAGCTTGGCGGGGCCAATGAAGCGTTCGTTATGGAGGATGCTGCGGTTTACCAGACAACAGGTTCCGGCACGGTAGGGGTATTCTTTTTCCTCGATCTGTTGGATGACCTCCCCTTCCAACACCAGCATCAGTTCAAAATAATCGTGGCGGTGCAGCGGACGGGAGCTGAGGGCACGGAATAAAGCATCCATAGAGTTTTCATGCAGCCAGCAGCCATTCGGTGAGAACATCTGAATGCTGTATTGGTCGGTTTCTCCCAGACCGGTACAGGACTCCAGCGTGATCTGCACCGGGGACATGATCTTGTAGAAGGTAGAGAGCTGACTGCCCCAGTTTTCAACCTCCAAAATATTCTCATAGCTGGTGGAATCCGGTTTCATGAAAGAGTCTCCTTTTCCGCAATGTGCGAATATGATACAATCTGATGGATGCGGCACACGATGCTGTCATTGTGGAATGTGAACGGAATTGCTAAAATATAGGCACAATACAAAAACATTCTGTAAAAGCTGTGCGGCCGATGGCTTTATTATAGAGTGCTTTTGAAAAAATGTAAAGCGACAGACGCATTCCGTCGCCGTGAATGATACAGCACATCTTGAAAGGAGAATCCCCATGTCTGCTACTGCAACGACAGAGAAAAAATATCTGAAATGGTATCAGAAGCTGGCCTACGGTTCCGGCGATCTGGCCTCTAACTGCTCCTATGGTCTGGTTTCCAGCTTTGTACTGCTTTATCTGACCGGAACACTGGGTCTGGACAGTGCCATCATTGGCTCTTTGATGCTGGCTTCCAAGGTTCTGGACGGCATCAGCGATGTGATCTTTGGCACCCTGATCGACCGCACCCACTCCAAGCTGGGCAAGGCGCGTCCGTGGATGCTGTTTGGTCAGGTAGGTGTTTCCCTCTGCCTGTTTTTGCTGTTTGCCATCCCGGCTGGCAGCACCACCATGCAGTATATCTACTTCTTCATCGTGTACACGGCACTGAACGCAGTGTTCTATACTGCCAACGGCATTGCATATTCCTCTCTGGTGGCACTGATCACCAAGAACAACAATGAGCGTGTGCAGCTGGGCTCCTTCCGTTTTATGTTTGCGGTCGTCACCAACATCTTTATGGGCTTTGCCGTTACCGGCATGGTGGAGAAGTTCGGCAGCGGTGCCGCAGGCTGGCGTACCACGGCTTTGATCTTCGCGATCGTTGGTTTGGTGGTCAACACCATCAGCTGCCTTGCAGTTAAAGAGCTGCCGGAGGAAGAACTGAGCGGCAACACCAGCGAAGCCGCAGAGGAAGGCAAAGCAGTTGCCGAGGAGAAAAAGCATGGCTTTGCCGAGACTGCTAAGATCCTCGTCCACAACAAGTATTACCTGATGATCCTTGCCATCTACATCGTGTACTATATCATGAGCAACCTGACCACCGGTGCCGGTGTGTTCTGCGCCACCTATTACTGGGGCGATGGCAGCCTGCTGGGTCAGTTCTCCATGATGAAGATGTTCCCTGTTATCATCGCACTGGCCTTTGCGCCTGTCCTCATCAAAAAGACCGGCAGTATGCAGAAGGTCAACTTCTGGGGCTACGCCATCAGCAGCGTGCTGGGCATTCCCATGATCTACTTTGCCATGCAGAAGAATCTCTCCATGTTCCTGCTGTTCATGTTCATCAAGGGCGTCTTTGCAGGTACCCTCAGCGGCTCTTTGAACGCTCTTATTGCTGAGGCCAGCGGCTACACCACACGCACCACCGGCGTCCACATGGACGGTATGATGTACAGCTGCTCCTCTCTGGGCGTGAAGGTCGGCGGCGGCATCGGTACTGCGGCTGTGGGTTGGCTGTTGAAGCTGGGCGGCTTTGTGGGCACCGCAACGGTCCAGAGCGAAAGCGCCATTCAGATGATCTTCAACCTGTACATCACCTTCCCCTTTGTGATCGGCATCATTATTACAGTGCTGCTGGCTTTCCTTGATGTGGAAAAGGCCAATAAGAAGTGGGATGCTGAACACAAGAAAGAGGCACAGGCATGATTCGACAGAATTTCAACGCAGATTGGACGGTAGAAAAGGGCGATGGCAATTCCCGGATGAATTCCTTTCTGGGAAATACCCAGACCAAAACCGTGCATCTGCCCTACGATGCCATGATCCATGAAGCCCGCACCCCGGACACAAAAAACGGTGCACAGACCGGCTTCTACCCCGGCGGCGAGTACATTTTTCAGAAGCATTTCACCGCACCGCAGGCGTGGCAAGGCAAGCCGGTGTCCCTCGTATTTGAGGGCGTGTACCAGACAGCGCTGGTCTACCTGAACGGCTGGCTGCTGACCCGGAACGTGAACGGCTATGCGGAGTTTACCGTGGAGGCTGGTCCCTACCTGAAATATGGTGCCGACAACCTGCTGAAGGTCATTGCAGATAACAGTCTGGAACCCAACAGCCGCTGGTATACCGGCAGCGGCATCTACCGCCCGGTGCGGCTGCTGGTGGGCAACAAGGTCTATCTGCCGCAGGATACCGTGCGTATCACCACCCGGGAGGCGGACGAGGGCTTTGCCCTGCTGGATGTGACGGCACAGGTGCAGTCTGCCAGCACTGTTACAGAACGGGTGACCCTGCAGCAGACCATCTGCCGGGAGGGCACGGCAGTGCTCACCGACCGGCAAAACCTCCTGCTCCAACCCGGCGAAAGCAGAACCGTCTCCTTCCGGTACTGCGTGGACAGCCCGGCTCTGTGGAGCCCGGAGAACCCCAACCTCTACACCAGCACCATGCAGGTGCTGGAGGGCGAGGAAGAACTGGACCGGGAAGAGACCGGCTTCGGCATCCGTACCCTGAGCATCGATGCAGCGCATGGGGTACGCATCAACGGGCAGACCGTCAAGCTGCGGGGTGCCTGCATCCACCACGACAACGGCATTCTTGGTGCAGCTACCCTGCCCGATGCCGAGGAGCGCCGCATTCGTCAACTAAAGGAAGCGGGCTTCAACGCCATCCGCTCCTCCCATCACCCGGCAGGGCGGGCGCTGCTGGATGCCTGCGACCGGTACGGTGTGCTGGTAATGGACGAACTGAGCGACGTATGGAACGTGCGGAAAAATCCCTACGACTATGCTCTGTACTTTGAGCAGGACTGGAAGCCCACCATTCAAAAGATGGTGGCCAAGGATTACAACCATCCCAGTGTCATTTTGTACTGTGTGGGCAACGAGATCTCCGAGGCGGGCTCGGAAAGCGGAGCGGAGACCAACCGTCGGCTCTGCAACACCTTCCGGGAGCTGGACCCAACCCGTTACACCACCAACGCCCTCAACGGCCTTATGGCAGCCGGTTACCGCCTGCGGGAGATCATGGGGGATGTGATGCGAAAGTTCCCGGCACAGCCCGGTCCCTCCGGCGGCGATGGCGGCGGCAGCAATGCCCTGAACAGCTTTATGAGCCTGATGTCCGGGGAAAAGGGTGATTACTTTGCCACCCATCCGCTGCTGACTGAGGCGCTGTCCGGCTGCGAGGATTCCTGCGATGTGATCGGTCTGAACTACCTTACCGGACGCCATGTGCTGGAGCATGAACTGCACCCCCACAAGGCAGTGCTAGGCACCGAGACTTACCCAGCAGACATCGTGCGGCTGTGGCGCATCGTGGAGGAGAATCCTCACATGATTGGCGACTTCACATGGGCTGGCTACGATTATCTGGGGGAGGCAGGCTGCGGCATCTTCCATTACGATGGTGGTGCCAACTTCAGCAGCATTTACCCGGAACGCACCGCCTATATTGGAGATCTGGATCTGCTGGGCAACCGCCGCCCCATCAGCTATCTGCGGGAGATCGTTTACGGTCTGCGGAAGGCACCCTATCTGGCAGTGCTGCGAATGGAACACAACGGTCAGATCTCCAGCAAAACGCCTTGGATGTTCAAGGATAACCTTTCCAGTTGGACATGGCCAGGTTTTGAGGGACAGACGGCTTCGGTGGATGTGTACTCCGCTTCGGAGGAGGTGGAGCTGTTCCTGAACGGAGCTTCTCTGGGCCGCCGTGCCATGGTGGATTTTACCGCCACCTACAGTGTGCCCTACACTCCCGGCGAGCTGAAGGCTGTGGGCTATACCGGCGGTGTGTGTGACGGCGAGTTCACGCTGCGCACCGCACAGGATGCACAGATGACCCTTACAGCAGATCGTAAGACCCTGCAAGCTAACGGCGAGGATGCCGCCTTTGTGATGATCCAATTCGTGGATGCAAATGGCACCGCAGATCTGCACACCAAGCACACCCTGAAGGTGGAGTTGGAGGGTGCAGGCATTCTGGAAGCCGTAGGCAGCGCAAACCCCTGCTCCGAGGAGCGTTACGACACCCCGGAAAGCGAGACCTTTGACGGCTGCTGTATGGCGGTGATCCGCGCAGGAGAAGCTGCGGGCGAAATTCATCTGATCGTCACAGCAGATGACAGCGTTCAGAAGCAGCTGACGATTCTGATTCAGGAAGCAGAGGGCTGAAGCTCAAAAAGCCGGTGAAGGCTCAAAACAAAAACAGGATGTGTCCTGCGAACGCACCCTGAAAGATCCATATATCACAAGAGAAATAGGGCGTTTCCCATCGGGGACGCTCTGTTTCTCTTTGCGGGGGTAAGATGAGACGATTCCATCTGCTGTGCAGGAAACACCTGCGTTGTTGCTCCAGTAGGCAGGAATGTCAATCTTCCAGCCTGCCGTGGTCACAGCCAAGCGACAGATAACGTTCCATCCTTCCACCCAGCACAAGCTGAGCGTACTCCAAGGGCTTATTGTAGAGCAGCCAGTCCAGCTCTGCCCGCTGTGCCGGGGTGCTGCCGTACTCATCCTCGACGGCGATGCAGTCGATGGCAAGAGTGGTGCCATCTTCGAACCGGGTTTCCACCCGGTTGGTGTCAATATTGTATCTCGTTCAGACGGCTTATGAAGGATTCAAGGTGCAGCTTCCCAAAAGAAAAATACCGCCCTGCAAGACAAGCGAAAAATTTTGTCGGGTGAATCGGCGGCAAAATTGATCGGGTGTGTTGCGGGGCGGTAAAAATCTTCATGGGGAATAAATCCTCGCCGCTCTGTACTTTTCGACGAGACTGCGTTTGCGTAGCAATGAAAGCCCCAGTGGGGCTTTTAAGCGGCAGAGCAGTCTTGCGCAGCAAGATGGAGGGGCCTCGCCCCGACAAGCTCAGTGGAATTTGTGACAGAGAGTGTCAAGGTTTACAAGGTGCGTCAAGATGGTTTTGCAAATTTTATTGTGATAAAGCGGTGATCGTAGGACTTATAGCATGGCGTTCAAGTGCTTTCCCGTTCAATCAATGTATTTCTGCATTTTGACAACCTGCCTATAAATCCCACATGAACGTTGTGGAATCTTCCAAAGCATCCATGGATGGTTTCTTGTACCGCATCAAACGTTCAGCTTATTACAACGAAATTCCATATAGCTGCATTGCATCTTGCGGAGGTTCTTGCTATACTTTGTATCGAACGCCTTTATCCGATAAAAATGTTGCGCAACTTGCGCAACCAAAGGAGGCCGCTATCATGCAGCAGCTCAGATTACTTCATGGCGGAGACTACAACCCGGAACAGTGGCTGGACCGGCCCGATATTCTGGCGCAGGACATCGAACTGATGAAAAAGGCACACGTTAATACTGTGACGCTGGGTGTGTTCTCATGGTCCACGTTGGAACCGCAGGAGGGGGTATTTGAGCTGGATTGGCTGGCTGACATCATCCATAACCTGTATGCCAATGGAATCTATACGATCCTTGCAACGCCCAGTGCGGCCCGCCCTGCTTGGATGGCACACAAATACCCCGAGGTGCGCCGAGTCCGGGCAGACCGGGTCCGGGAGCTGTACAACCGGCGGCAGAATTACTGCTATACATCGCCGGTCTACCGGGAAAAAGTCCGCATCATCGACCAGAAGCTGGCACAGCGGTTCGGCAATGACCCGGCTGTCCTGCTCTGGCATATCTCCAACGAGATGAGCGGTGACTGCCATTGCGAGCTGTGTCAGGCCGCGTTCCGCTGCTGGCTCAAGGAACGGTATGGCTCTTTGGATGCCTTGAACAAGGCATGGAACGCCCGGTTCTGGAGCCACGACTACACCGCTTGGGAACAAATCGAAAGCCCTGCCCCGCAGGGGGAAAATGCCGTGCAGGGCCTTGCGCTGGACTGGAAGCGCTTTGTCAGTGACCGGCATATTGATTTTTTGAAATATGAGCGTGATACCGTGAAAGAATTTGCGCCGGATGCAAAGTTCACGGTAAACATGATGTACCGGTTTGATGGCATCGACTATTTCAAAATGTCCAAGGAGATCGACGTGGCCAGCTGGGACAACTATCCCACATGGCACAAGCCCAGCGAAACAGTGGAAGAAACAGCGTTGGATACGGCCCTGATGCACGACCTGTATTACTCCATGAAGGGCAAGCCGTTCCTGCTGATGGAGTCCAGCCCCAGCTTTACCAACTGGCAGCCGATCTCCAAACAGAAGCGCCCCGGCATTGCGGAGCTTGCGGCTCTGCAGACGGTTGCACATGGCTCGGACAGTGTGCTTTACTTCCAGTGGCGAGCCAGCCGCGGCGCTGAAGAAAAGTTCCATGGTGCAGTCGTCGGCCATGATGGCCGGGAGGATGCCCGTCCCTTCCGGGAAACAGTCGGTGTGGGCCAAAAGCTGGAAGTGCTCTCGGAGATTGCAACAGTCTGCCGCGAGAAGCAGGCGGCGATCGTCCACGATTGGGAAAACAAGTGGGCATTGGAAGGCTCCTGCGGCCCGCGAAATGCAGGCATGGGTTACTGGGATGAGCTGAAGCTGCACTACAATGCTCTTGCACGGGAGGGCATCTCGGTGGAGTTCGTAAATCAGAGCTCCGACCTGACGGGTTATGGCTTGGTCGTTGTTCCGATGGTTTATTTGCTGACCGATGCCTTTGCCCAAAAACTCTGTGATTTTGCCCGGAATGGTGGTACGGTCGTGGTTACATACTGGACCGGTGTGGTGGATGAAAGCGATTTGTGCCGTCTGGGTGACACGCCCTACGGCTTGACCGACCTGCTGGGCCTGCGCCGCACTGAGATCGACGGAATGTATGACGGCGAAACCTGCCGCTGCACCCCGATGGACGATTCCACTTTGCCGGAAACGCAGGCTTCGGTCCTATGCGAGGTCGCAAGTCTGAACGACACCGACCCTGCCACACCGCTGAGCGTTTATGCCGAGGACTATTATGCAAACTGCCCGGCGGTGGCTGTCCACTCCTACGGGGAGGGCCGTGCCTATTATCTGGCAAGTCGGTTCGAGGAAGCGTTCTATCGCGCATTTTATCGTGCTGCTGTAAAGGAAGTCGGCCTGACCCCGGCATGGCCGGAAGCTCTGCCGGACGGCGTTCTGGCCGCGCGGCGCGGTACGTTCGTCTTTGTACAGAACTGCAATGAACATCCGGTCGAAGTAGGCGGTGTTGCGCTGAACCGTTACGGAACGGCCGTCTGGAAAAACGGCGAGCAGGTCCTGTAAGGCGCAAAAGCATCAACTTTCAGCGTTCTGCCGAAAAAGCAGAACGCTTTTTGTTTGCTTTCGTACTTGACAAAGCGGGCTTATCCCGGTATGCTGGGGTGGCGCACTGTTGCGCAGTTCTGTGAAAAGGAGAGGATATCCTGTGGCTGCAAAGGAAACCGAAAAAATGACGATCGAGCAGGTGGCCGATGCGCTTGGTGTTTCTAAAACAACGGTATCACGCGCACTTTCCGGAAAGGGACGCATCAGTGAGGAGACCCGCGCCAAGGTATATGCCTATCTAGGACGCACCCGCACCGAGCCTGCCGCCCCGCAGGGCGGCGAAAAGGTGCGCACCAACAACATTGCCATGATCGTGCCACAGCGCTTTATTACGCTGGATCTGCCCTTTTTGCGCAAGTGCATGGGCGGCATCTGCATCATGGCAGACCAGCGCGGCTATGACCTGATGCTTTGCTACGCCTCCAACACCGAGTATTCGCAGCTGCAGCGGCAGCTGGCCAACCACAAGGTGGACGGCGTGATCCTGACCTACGCCATGGCGGATGATCCCTGCATCGAACTTTTGCGGCAATACGAGACACCTTTTGTGCTCATCGGACGCAGCGAGGACAAGACCATCCCGCAGGCAGACAACGATCAGGTCGCGGCTGCCTGCGAGATGACACGCATCCTTTTGCAGCTGGGCGCCAAGCGGATCGCGCTGCTGGTGGGCAGTACCATCTACGCCGTCAACACCGATCGCATACGCGGTTATCTGCGTGGATTCGCGGAATTTGGTGTGCCAGTAGACCAGCGGCTCGTTCATTCCGGTGTGGAATCTGCCGGGCAGACGCTCGATGCACTGGAGGCTGCGCTGGAGCAGAAGGCGGATTGCATCCTTTGCGGCGATGATGAGATCGCCTTTGAGGTCATGGGGGAGCTGCGGACGCGGCATATCCTCGTGCCCAACGATCTGCGAGTGGCCAGCCTGTACGACAGTTCCATGCTTGCCAGCATCACGCCGTCTGTTTCGGCGGTGCAGTACGATGCAGAGCAGCTGGGTAAGACCGCCTGCCGGATGCTGCTGGACCGGCTGGCCGGAAAAGAGATCGTCATGCGGCAGCTGGAAGGCCATCAGGTCATCCTGCGGGATTCTACCAAGTGGAGGGAACGCTCCCACAGCATCAAATAACGCGCTTTTTGTGCCTGCTCCTTTCCCGGAGCGGGCATTTTTGCTCTTTGCATGGCAAAGTTTGCGCTAAAGTTGCGCACTTTTGCCCATGTATCCTAATTTTACCGTCACTTTTTCCAGTTTCGACTCAACAATACCGTGAATTTCGTCCATTGACGTGAGCAAAAGAATGCGGTATCCTATGGGTACAGAAAAACAGCTGCTCGGATGTGCGCAACTTATAAGCGCAACAAAGAGCAGCCGAAGATTTCGGATTGAGAACGAAGGAGAACTGGATCATGAAAAAGCTGATTTCCCGCCGTAACTTCCTTGCAGCCATGGGCACTGTGGCTGCTGCCGGTGTGCTGACCGCCTGCGGCGGTTCTTCCAGCAGCACCGCTTCCTCTGCTGCCGCTTCCAGTACGGCTGCCTCTGCTGCGGAGAGCTGGGGCGATGTGAAGCTGACCATGTGGGGTGCCGAAGAGGATCAGACCATGCTGCGCGAGATGGCAGATGCCTTTATCGAGCAGAATGCGGACAAGGGCAACGTGACCATCGAGATCGGCGTACAGTCTGAGTCCAGCGCAAAGGATACCGTTCTGGCTGACCCGGAGTCTGCCGCAGACGTTTTTGCCTTTGCCGATGACCAGCTGAACGAGCTGGTGAATGCCGGTGCGCTGCAGGAAGTGCTGCTGAACCCGGATGACGTGAAGAGTCGCAACCTGCCCGGCTCTGTGGGCGCTGCCACCATGAACGACAAACTTTACGCCTACCCCATGACCGCCGACAATGGCTATTTCCTGTACTATGATGCAAGCGTTCTGAGCGCTGAGGATGTGCAGAGCGTGGACACCATGCTGGAAAAGGCTGCAGCTGCCGGCAAAAAGTTCATGATGAGCGTGAACGACGCATGGTACATTTACAGCTTCTACGCCGGTGCCGGTCTGGTGGCTACGCTGGCAGATGACGGTATCAACACCGTCTGCAACTGGAACGAGGCTCCCGGCGCAGACGTAACGCAGGCCATTCTGGACATTACCGCAAACCCCGGCTTCAAGTCCGGCGCGGATGCTGATATCGTTTCCGCCATCAAGGACGGCAGCTGCTGCGCCGCCATCTCCGGTACCTGGAACGCCAGCACCGCCGAGGAGGCTTGGGGCGAGGGCTACGCCGCCACCAAGCTGCCGACCTACACCCTGAACGGCGAGCAGGTCCAGATGGGCTCCTTCTCCGGCTACAAGCTGGTGGGCGTCAACCCCCACAGCGCCAACGTGGGCGTTGCCATGATGCTGGCCGACTTCATCACCAACGAGGACAACCAGAGCAAGCGCTTCAACGACCGCAAGCTGGGCCCCTCCAACATCAACGCCAATGCTTCCGAGGCTGTGCAGTCTGCACCCGCCATTGCCGCACTGGCTGAGCAGAGCTCCTACGCTACCCTGCAGCGGGTAGGCGCAAACTACTGGAGCTCCGCCGCAAGTCTGGGCGAGATCCTCGCCTCCGGCGACACGCAGGGCAAGACCACCCAGCAGCTGGTGGATGACGCTGTGGCCGGCATCACCGCACCTGTGGCACAGTAAGTTCCGGTTTTTCCCGGCGGGCACGCAGCAGAATGCAGTGTGCCCGCTTTTTATCGCAATACAAGAAATCGGCGTCAACCTAACATCCTGTTTGCTATAACCCCCTCTGCATACTAAGAAAGGAGTTGACTTCTGTGGCAGAAATGGTCCTTACACCACCCTTGCGGGCAGATGGCCGGGAGCCGAATTTCCTTCAGAAGTTCGGTCACGCATTTGTTCACGGAGATATTTTTACAAAGCTGTCCCTCTTTGTCTGGGGTCTGGGCTACATTGGCCACGGCCAGCTTATCAAGGCACTGCTGGTAACGCTGGTGCAGGGGCTGGGACTGTATTTTCTGGGCACCTCCGGCATTCCTGCGCTGAAAAAGTTCGGCACGCTGGGCACGGTGCAGATGGAGATGCAGTTCAACCCCCTTACCTTAAAGAACGAGGTCAACAACTACGACAACTCGTTTGCCATCCTGCTGCTCAGCGTGATCGCACTGGTGGTCATTGTAACGCTGATCGCTGCTGCCATGCTGGTGGTGCAGAGCAATTACGCGTTACAGGCGCAGAAGGCCGCTGGCAAAAAGCCCAACAATTTCCGGCAGGATATCACCTTGTACCTGAACGAAAAGTTCTACGTTACCCTGCTCACCCTTCCGGTGCTGGGTGTGGTGGTGTTCACCATCATCCCGCTGTTCATTTTGATCGCTGTTGCCTTTACCAACTACGATCAGCAGCACATGCCTCCCGCCGCCCTGTTTACATGGGTGGGGCTGGCTAACTTTGCTTCTCTGTTTGGCGGGCAGTCGCTGAGCCTGACCTTCAGCTACGCCTTTGGCCGGGTGCTCAGCTGGACGCTGGTGTGGGCGTTCTTTGCCACCTTCACCAACTTCTTCGGCGGCGTATTTCTGGCCATGCTCATCAACAACAAAAAGACCAAGTGCCAAAAGCTCTGGCGCACATTGTTCATCATCACCATTGCGGTGCCGCAGTTCGTCACCCTGCTGCTGGTGCGCAACTTCTTCTCGGACGCCGGCATCTTCAACACCATGATGGCCAATGCAGGCGTGACCGATTTTTTAAAGGCCATCGGTCTGCTGGGGCAGAACATGAACCACATTCCCTTCCTGACCGACCAGCACTGGGCAAAGTTCATGATCATCCTCATCAACATCTGGGTGGGCGTGCCCTACCAGATGCTCATTGCCACCGGTGTGCTGATGAATATTCCCACCGATATGCTGGAGGCCTCCACCATCGACGGTGCATCGCCGTGGCAGAGCTTCATCCACATCAAGCTGCCCTATCTGTTCAGTGTGCAGGGGCCGGCGCTGGTAACGGACTTTGTGCGCAACGTCAACAACTTCAACGTCATCTACCTGCTCACGCAGGACGTTTATATCACCAAGGATCAGGCGCTGGCTTCCTCCAGTGCAAAAGAGGTGGATCTGCTGGTCACATGGCTGTTCCGCCTGACACAGGAGCAGTACAACTACAAGATGGCCGCTGTCATTGGCATTATGGTGTTCATCATCTGTGCCGTGTTCACGCTGGTATGCTTCCGGTTCCTCAATAAAAAGGAGGCGACGTTCTCTTGACACAGACAACTGTTTCTCCGGCACGCCGGGCAGAGACCGCAGCGCAGCTGCGCCGCGGGCGTATCCTCCGCACAGTCCACAGCATCCTGCGGCATCTGCTGCTGGCCCTGCTGGCAGCTATCTGGCTGGTACCCATTCTGTGGCTTCTGGTCACATCCTTCTCCACAGACCGGGGCATCAATGTGCGACAGTTCTTCCCGGCCAGTTACACACTGCGCAACTATGTCAACATTCTGTTCCACCCGGACTCTGTGGCGCAGTTCCCGCGCTGGTTTACCAACACCCTTGTGGTGGCCTGTTTCAACTGCGTTATCTCCACCTGCTTTGTGCTGATGGTAGCCTACGCGCTGAGCTGCTGCCGCTTCAAGGGGCGCAAGCTGATCCAGAACCTTTCTGTCAGCGTCAACCTGTTCCCCGGCGTGCTGGCAATGATCGCCGTCTATTTCGTCCTGAAATATCTGAATCTGACCAACTCCTATGCCGGTCTTATCATGGTCTATGCCGGTTCGTCCGGTCTGGGCTATCTGATCTGCAAGGGCTTCTTTGATACCATCCCCATCTCCCTGCGGGAAGCCGCCAAGCTGGACGGCGCATCCGACGCCCGTGTGTTCTTTCAGGTCGTTCTGCCCATGTCCAAGCCGATCCTGGTCTATACCATCATCAGCTCTTTCATGGTTCCATGGACCGATTTCGTGATGGCAAAAATGATCCTGAATTCGGGCGTCTCTGCCGACTGGACAGTGGCTATCGGTCTGTATAATATGCTGCAAAAGACCCTGATCAACAATTACTTTGCGCTCTTCTGTGCAGGCGGTGTGCTGGTGTCCATCCCCATCTCCATCCTGTTTGTCATCATGCAGAAGTTCTACGTCGAGGGCATCACCTCCGGCGCGGACAAGGGTTAACACGTTATTCTCTTTCTCCTTCACCATAAAAACAATCCCTACAGTCCTTTTTGCGGCTGTGGGGATTGTTTTTTCTCAATGGCGGCAGGAAAGCAGTTTATTCATGGTGAACCTCATTTCTATATCAAACGGTGTCTGTTCGGATGTCCTAAACCCTGCCATAAAACCGGTGATTGATTTGTCCATTGGGCTTTGTTTTGCCCGTCTGCACATTTTTGCACACTTTTTGCACACCTGAATAGCTGGATAACGGTTGCAAAGCATTACACTGTATGCAAACAATGTGGTGTGTGCAAAGGCATGTTTTGCGATGATACGATAAAAATAACGATTCTTCGAACTTTTGAAATTTGACGAATGATGCACCTTGGATTCTTTTAATCAGAGGGCCAGGGATTCGAGTTCCCTCGAGCGCACCAAAAAGCCGCGAAGATTCGTTAGAGTCTTCGCGGCTTTTTCTTTCCTCGGATCATTGCACACCACCAGAGCTGACATTGAAAATGCAATCGTACACTGCTATAATAAAATTGTGATATTATCACCAAAAATCCAAGATACAAAGCGTTTGCGATTGGCAAACATTCAGGAGGAACGCATGGTAACAGGAGCCATTAAAAATAAGGTAGACAAAATCTGGACGGACATCTGGGCAGGCGGCATCACCAATCCGCTGACCGTCATTGAACAGCTGACCTATCTCATGTTCATCCGGTCACTGGACGAGAAAGAGCTTGCCACCGAAGATTTTGAGAACATGGCGGGCGAAAAGATGGAGCACATCTTCCCGGCCAGCGCGGCAGGGCAGTCTATGCGGTGGAGCCGCTTTAAGGATAAAGATTCCCGCGAGATTTTCCTGACCATGCAGCAGCGGGTGTTCCCTGCCATCAAAAAGATGAAGTATGGCCGTCTGCCGGACTTTGACGCGAACGGCGAGCTGGTGGAAATCGAGGACGACCCCACCCGCCCAGACGAGGGCAACACCGCCTTTGCGCGGTATATGGACGATGCCATGTTCCTGATTCCCACGCCACAGGTGCTGCAAAAGATCATCACCGGGCTGGAGGATCTTTACACCCACGACATTGCCGACCTTGATATGCAGGGCGACCTGTACGAGTATATGCTGGGCAAACTGGCAACAGCAGGGCAGAACGGCCAGTTCCGCACGCCCAAGCACATCCGCGACATGATGGTGGAGCTGGTGCAGCCCACGCCGGACGACTTGATCTGCGACCCCGCCTGCGGCACAGCGGGCTTTCTGGTGTCCAGTGCGCAGTACCTCCGCACCCGCTACGAGGACAGCATGACCCCGGAGCAGTGGCAGCATTTTGCCGGCCCGATGTTCACCGGCTTTGACACGGACCGCACCATGCTGCGCATTTCGGCCATGAACCTGATGCTCCACTCCATCACGAACCCGGAAATCGACTACAAGGACAGCGTGTCGAAGCAAAACTCCATTTGCAGCAAGTACACCGTCTGCCTTGCAAACCCGCCGTTCAAGGGCACTGTGGATGCCGAGAGCATCAACGACGACCTGAAAGCCGTCACCAACACCAAAAAGACGGAGCTTCTGTTCCTTGCGCTCTTCCTGCGGATGCTCAAAACCGGCGGACGCTGCGCCTGCATCGTGCCGGACGGCGTTTTGTTCGGTTCCAGCAAGGCGCACCAGAGCATCCGAAAAGAACTGATTGAAAACCACCAGCTGCGGGCGGTCATCTCCATGCCCTCCGGCGTGTTCAAGCCCTACGCAGGCGTGTCCACAGCGGTGCTGGTGTTTACCAAGACCGGCGCGGGCGGCACCGACAAGGTGTGGTTCTACGATATGAAAGCCGACGGTTTCTCGCTGGACGACAAGCGCACCGAGGTGAAGGAAAACGACATCCCGGACATCATCGCCCGGTTCCAGAACCTCGATGCCGAAACTGACCGCAAGCGCACCGAGCAGAGCTTCTTTGTGCCCAAAGAAGAAATTGCCGCCAACGGGTACGATTTATCCATCAATAAGTACAAAGAGACCGAGTATGTGCCGGTGGAGTACCCCTCGACTACGGAGATCCTTGCCGACCTGCATGAGCTGGAAATGGAGATCACCAAGGGGTTGGCAGAGTTGGAGGAGATGGTGTGATGGCGAAAAATCAATATAAAAAAGAGCCATTGAAAAATAATGTCGAAGAAATGTTTATTGGCCCTTTTGGCAGTAGTCTAAAAAACGAATGTTTTGTAGACGAGGAAGACGCTTACTGTATGGTTTATGAACAAAAACATGCCATTCAAAAAACACTTGATGGAAAAAATCGTTTTGTTGATAAAAATAAATACTATGAACTAAAAAGGTTCACCATAAAACCCGGAGATATTATTGTCAGCTGCCGGGGTACTATAGGAGAAACCTTTATAGTGCCCGAAAACGCTCCATTAGGCATTATGCACCCCTCCATTATGAAAATTCGATTAAAACCAAACGTATATAACATTGAGTATTTCAATCTTCTCCTAAAAAATCGACTAAAAGATTACAATAAATCCGCCAATGGAAGTGGCATAAAGATGGCGATTTCCGCCACTGAACTTGGAAAAGAATTGTTTCCTATTCCACCTATGGATGAACAACAGAAGACATCTAAAATCTTTCTAATGGTCAATCATCTAATTCTTTTACGCAAACAGCAGCTTGCTAAACTGGACGAACTGGTAAAGGCACGGTTTGTGGAGATGTTTGGAGACCCAATAGGAAACACGAAAAATCTCCCTGTGACTAAATTTGTTGATGTGGTTAAAATGCAAAGAGGCTTTGACTTGCCGGTTCAAGAACGTAAAAGCGATGGAATGATACCGGTTTATGGCTCTAATGGAGTGCTAGGTTATCATGATATTTCAAAAGTTAAAGGCGGAGGTGTTATTACTGGACGCTCAGGAACAATCGGTAAAGTTTTTTATGAAAAAGGGGAATTCTGGCCATTAAACACAACACTTTTTTCTTTGAATTTACACGGAAATGATGTTGTGTATTTGAAATATTTGCTGGAGCTATTTGATTTATCACGTTTTACAGAAGGAACAGGTGTTCCGACTTTGAATAGAAACAAATTTCATGATGAACTAATAATTGATGTTCCTTTGGATGAGCAAGAAAGATTTGCTGCTTTTGTGGAGCGTGTAGACCAGCAGAAGCAGACTGTACAGCAGAGCCTTGAAAAGCTGGAATTGATGAAAAAGGCGCTGATGCAGGAATATTTTGGGTGAGGAGAATTTTCATGGATTGGAAAGATGAGTTTTTAAGACTATATTTATCTGGCGAAGTGGAAGATCATAGACAAGCATTGGAACTTAAGGAGAAAAATCTGCCACAAAAACTTTATCGATTCAGACCTGGAAATAACATGAATTTTGTTCGAGATGAACTTCTGGGTCTGATATATATTCCATTTATTGGAGGCCTAAATGACCCATTCGATTCAAGTTCATTGATGTTGAGCTCAAGTTTAAGTGATTATTTTGATTCGATAGCGTACAAAAAGGCGTTTGAAAAAATTTGGGGAAAAGAATTACCTGAAGAAGTGTTTTCAAAAGAGAGCTGGTTTGAACAACTTGTTGAACATTTTTTAAAAATGACAGATTGCTCTGATGGTGAAAAGAAAGCTACCAGAGAGGCTATTCGTAGTACGGCGGAAAAACAACTTATAGAATTAAACCAATACTTTAATTATACTCTTCAAACCGCCTTGCGTGTTGCGAGCTTTTCAGAAAAGCTGACGAACCTTCCGATGTGGAGCCATTACGCCAATGAGCATAAAGGAATTTGCTTTGAATACGACATTTCAAAAATAGTAGATCCATATATAAAGAATCGTCTCTTTCCGGTGAAGTATGCTCCAAGCCTTCCAAATGCAATAGCACTTATGGAAGAGCGAATGGCAGAACATAAACAGCCGTCATTTACGTTATATGATTACTTTGCCATGAGCAAGCTGGATGACTGGGCATATGAAAAAGAATGGCGTCTGATTATAAATCTCGGTTTAGAAATGGTAAAGCAAGAAGATGCCGAGGGGAAATTGGCAGGTCAAGGAATGTTGCACTGGTTCGAGAAACCGTCTAAAATATATTTCGGAGCGAAGATTCCAGAAGCGCAAAAGGCAACTATAAAAGAACTATGCAAAAATCACAATATTGAAATGCGGCAAATGAAGTGTACCGAGTATGGGCTAAAAGATTTTCCTATGGAGTGACAGATTATACTGAATAGTTCGCACGATGGCCCTTGAAAGACCGTAATTGACAGAAATGACCCAATACAGAAGTATTTTGGGGAACTCCCCCAGTCGCCTAGCGGCGACAGCCCCCTCACGGAGGGAGCCTTTTGGCAAAGAGGGAAAGTTTCCGGCACGAAGAAAAGCCTTCCTCTTTGAGGAAGGTGGCACGGCGATAGCCGTGACGGAAGGAGTTCCCCAGAGGAAACCACAATTCAGACAAAAACTCTAAATCGTACGTCAAAATTGGCATCCTGTATAAAACGTTGAAATGCCATAAGGAGTATGTTACAATGAAGAAAACCATGGTATTTCAACAATACGAAAGGAGCACATACGATGAACCAGTTCTATAATCAGATGTTTAATCCATCCTATGTAAATCAGGACTTTTATCAATCGATACCGCCGCAGACAATGTGGCAGTATCAGCAGAACCAGAGCGCAGAAGTTGTAAAGGCTATGAAGGCAACCCATGATTTGTGTGAAGCTGTGAATAAATTGGATGCGGAACATCAGCAACAGGCATTTTGTGTGTGCTTGGGAATAATTGCGGCAGAATTGGGATGGGCATAAAATTATCAGGAACGGAGAAAAAAGATGATTACCACTGATAAAAGATATCAGGTCTTTGTTAGTTCGACTTATGATGACCTACAAGATGAGCGCAAAGAAGTGATGCAAGCTCTTTTGGAACTTGATTGTATTCCAGCAGGTATGGAACTCTTCCCGGCATCCAGCGAAGACCAATGGTCTCTTATTAAGCGCGTCATTGATGATTGTGATTACTATATTTTAATTATCGGTGGTCGGTATGGAAGTGTTGGCCCTGATGGGATTAGCTATACTCAAATGGAATTTGAATATGCTCTTAAAACAGGGAAGCCCATCATTTCATTTATACATAAAAATCCAGCATCCATACCAACTGGAAAAAGCGAGCAGACTGATGAGGGAAAAAAGAAACTAGAAGAATTTAAAAAACTTGCAGAAAAGAAATTGGTCAAGTTCTGGGAAACGCCGGCAGAACTTGGTTCTGTTGTGTCTCGAAGCATGGTAAAACTAATGAAAAATTTCCCAGCAGAAGGATGGGTAAAAGCAGGCAGTGCAGTTGACGAAAAATCCGTAAAAGAGATTGCACGGCTTCAAAAAGAAAACGAGGCCTTGAGAAAGAAAATAGAAAAAATCAGTGTGGAAGCCCCGGAAGGGACAGCAATGCTTAAACAGGGCGATGATTTGGTAACGCTAGGATTTGATTATAGCGCTAGAACGTACAGAGGTAGCTACATAGATATTGTGGGAGAAATAGATGTAACATGGAATGAGTTATTTGCAGAGGTTTCTCCGATTTTAATAAATGAAGCAAGCGAATCTGATATGCGAGGCGTTTTTGAGAATTTGGCAAGAAAAAAGCCTAATAATGTCACTTCAGAATATTCAGATGTTTCGGTGGATAATATAACTGATTCTTCTTTTGGGATGATCTGCGTTCAATTTAAAGCTCTAGGATATATCCAGCTAAGTGAGAAAAAGCACTCTGATCAGACGTATTGGTCTCTTACAAAATATGGTGAATTTGTCATGACACAGCTGGTTGCACAAAGAAGATAAATTAATCGAAAGGAGCCCTCCTTATGTCCAACTTCTCCTATCTCTCCACCCATCCCGAATACTCCCTCTTCGCCAATTCTGCCATCGAGGCCGAGAAAGTGTTCTCCACCTCCCCGGCGATGTGCGCGGTGGGGTGCCGGAAGGCGTTGGAGCTGGCGGTGAAGTGGGTGTATGCGGCAGATAAAACCATCACGATGCCCTACAAGGACAACCTGCAATCCCTGCTGCACGAGCCGAGCTTCCGGTTCGCGGTGGACCGGGATGTGTGGAGCGTGCTGCCCAGCATCGTGAAAGCGGGCAATCTGGCGGTACATACGGGGCACAGCGTGTCGGCGGCGGATGCAGTGTTCAGCCTGCGGGGGCTGTTCGACTTCATCCAGTGGGTAGATTACTGCTACGGCACGGACTATGTGGAGCGCTCCTTTGATGAAACGGCCATCCCCGGCGAAAAGATAGCACTGGACGAAAAGAAGATCCGGGAGCAGGAAAGCCTGCTGACCCAGAAAGATGCCGAGCTGGAAGCGCTGCGCAAGCAGGTGGAGAGCCTTTCGGCGGCGTACACGGCCAGCAAACAGCAGAACCAGCAGAGCCGCAGTTTCACCGCCGCCGACCTGACCGAGGCCGAGACGCGGCAGAAGATCATCGACATCGACCTCAAGGCCATGGGCTGGAAGTTCACCGGGCCGGACGCCGATGTGCGCACCGAGTACGAAGTGGACAACATGAACGGCGTGCTGGGGCAGAAGGGCTATGCAGACTATGTGCTGATGGGCAAGGACGGCTTGCCGCTGGCGGTCATTGAAGCCAAGCGCAGCACCAAAGACCCCAACATCGGGCGCAAGCAGGCTCAGCTTTATGCAAACTGTCTGGAGCAGAAGTTTGGCCGCCGTCCGATGCTGTTTACCACAAACGGCTACACCACCTATTTCTGGGATGAGCAGAGCGGCCCACAGCGTGCTGTGAGCGGGGTGTTCTGCAAGGACGACTTGCAGAAGCTGATGAACCGCCGCGCCGAGAAAAAGCCGCTGGACACCATCGAAATTGACGATAAAATCACCGACCGCTACTACCAGAAAAACGCCATCCGGGCTGTCTGCGCCCACATCGCGCAGGGCTTCCGGCGCAATCTGCTGGTCATGGCTACTGGCACGGGCAAAACCCGCACCGCATCCAGTCTGACCGATGTGCTGAGCCGCGGCGGCCATGTAACCAACGTGCTCTTTCTGGCAGACCGCACCGCGCTGGTCAAGCAGGCAAAGGACGACTTCAAGAAGTATCTGCCCGACCAGTCGCTTTGCAACCTGTGCTCCTCCAAGGACGATAAGGCCGCGCGCATCGTGTTTTCCACCTATCCCACCATGCTCAACGCCATCGACAACGCCAAGACCAAGGACGGCGTGCCGCTGTTTTCGCCTGCCCACTTTGACCTTATCATCGTGGACGAGAGCCACCGCAGCATTTTCAAGAAATACCGCGCCATTTTTGATTATTTTGATGCGATTCTGGTGGGCTTGACCGCCACCCCGAAAACCGATGTAGACCGCAACACCTACGACTTTTTCGAGATGGAACACGGCATCCCCACCTACGCCTACGATTACGATACGGCGGTCTACACCGACCATGTGCTGGTGCCTTACTACAACTACGAGGTCAAGACGAAATTCACGGAAGAGGGCATCCACTACGACCAGCTTTCACCGGAGGATAAGGCCCGCTACGAGGACGATTTTGCCGAGGACGACACCCTGCCCACCTTTATCCCATCCGAAAAGCTGAATAAGTTCATCTTCAACGCCAACACCGTGGACACGGTGCTGCAAGATCTGATGGAACGGGGCATCCAGACGGCAGGCGGCGACCGCATCGGCAAAACCATCATCTTTGCCCAGAACAAGCGCCACGCGGAGTTTATCCGGGAACGCTTTGGCAAGCTCTACCCGCAGCTGGAGACCCAGTACCCGGGATTCATCCAGCGGATGGTCTGCGACGACGCCTATGCGCAGTCCATCATTGACGACTTCAAACAGCCGGACAAGCCGCCGTTTATTGCGGTCTCGGTGGATATGATGGACACGGGCATCGATGTGCCGGAGTGCGTGAATCTGGTGTTTTTCAAAAAAATGCGCAGCAAAACGAAGTTCTGGCAGATGATCGGCCGTGGTACAAGGCTCTGCCCATCCCTTGCCTGCGTGGATGCCATCGACGGCGAATATACGGGCAAACGGCGGTTTCTGATTTTTGACTACTGCGGCAACTTTGAGTTTTTCCGTCAGAAACCCAACGGCTACGAGAGCGCGGACACCAAGAGTCTGTCCGAGAGCATTTTCTGCAAGCAGGTGCGGATCGCCGCCGCGCTGCAGGATGGTGCATACACGGATGAAAAACACCAGTGCTGGCGCAATATCCTTACCGAAACTTGTCGGGCTGAGGTGGGCGCGCTGAATCCGGAGCTGGTATCCGTGCGGCTGCACCGACAGGCCGTGGAACACTATCAAAAGCCGGAAGCCTTTGTCAGCCTGACCGAAACGGACAAGGGTACTCTGATGAAAGAGGTGGCACCTCTCATCTCGCTGGACGATAAGGACGAGGCCGCCAAGCGGTTCGATAACTTTGTGTATGGCTTGCTGCTCTGTGAACTGGAAGGTCTGCCGGGGCTGGGCCGCGCCCAGAAACAGCTGCGCAATACAGCGGCAATGCTGGAAGGGAAGGCTACCATCCCGCAGGTTCAGGCAAAGCTGCCCCTCATCCGGGAGGTGCAGACGGACGAATTTCTGGCCTCCCACGATTTGCTCCGCTTTGAGGAAATGCGGCAGGAGCTGCGGGAGCTCATCAAGTTTCTGGTGGACGGTGTAGAGGGGCAAAAGCCTGTCTACACGGCCCTTGCCGACCCGGTACTGGAACAGACCGAGGGCAAAACGCTGGATTCCGGCTACGATTTCGGCGAGTACCGGGAACGTGTGAACCGCTACATCATGGAGCACCGCAGCGATACGCTGGCCATCCACAAGCTGACCCAGAATATTCCGCTTTCCCGGGGCGACTACACCGAGCTGGAACATATCTTCACCTGTGAACTGGGCAGCAAAGAAGATTATGCCCGGGAGTTTCGGGATACACCCTTTGGTCTGCTGGTGCGTAAAGTGGCAAAGCTGGACCACGATGCTGCCATGCAGGCATTTTCCAAGTTCATCAACGACGAATCGCTGAATGCAAAGCAGATCGCGTTCGTGCAGAAGGTCATTCATTACATCGAGCAGAACGGTTATGTGGAAAGCAAGGCCGTCCTGATGAAACCACCCTTTGACCAGCCCATCCTGTTCACCCGTCTGTTTGACGGCAAAACGGGCGGAGAACTGATGGAAACCATTGATGCCGTCCGGGAAAATGCTGTCCACGTAACAGCATGATCCGGCACTGGATGCACAAACCGCACGGTCGGAAAACACGATAATTCGCTATAAAATGGCGATATAGCGCAACCTCTATAAATTGAGATATGTGCCCTGTCTGCTCTTTTAATCAGAGGGCCAGGGATTCGAGTTCCCTCGAGCGCACCAAAAGGACGACAAATCGCTGAAACGAACGGTTTGTCGTCTTTTTTGTTTTATACGGGCTTTTTGGGCTTGTACCTGTGATTTTTTCAAAAAATTCAGAGGTCAGAGGCACAAAAATGAAGAAGATCCAGAAGAATTATGAGCTGAACGCAGGCGAGAGCTTCCGTCTCGACAAGAACGGTCTCCACGGCGGCACGGCGCAGGGCCGCTTCAAGATGAGCCTGCTGCTGGTGCTCGAGTAAAAACAGCTGTAGGACGCAGAAGACCGACGGCTTTCCGGGATGGAGGGCGGTCGGTCTTTTTGTTCAAAACAGGAAAATACTGGAACGGAAAAGGGCGCAATATACCTTATAAATGGCGTTTCAAAAGCAGAAATTTGGCTCAACGTCCAAAATTAAGGTTTGGATGCTTGACAAAGCGGAGATAGGATAGTACACTCAAAAAGAAAATTGATGCATAGCATCCTCAAGGTGAAAAAGATTCACAGAAGAACGGGCGTCTCCGAACTGAAAACGGAAGGAGGCTAGGGACATGACGCTGTTTTCTTACGAAATTTTCGATGCAGTCGCGCGGCAGGGCAGCTTTAACAAAGCGGCCCAGCAGCTGCATCTGACCCCCTCTGCCATCAGCCATGCCATCGCGGTGATGGAGGCTGAGCTTGGCTTTACCTTATTCAACCGCGGCAAAAACGGCGTGACCATGACCAGCTATGGCGCTTCGCTCTACCCGTCCATCCGGGCGGTGCTCAACAGCGACGAGGCCCTGCAGCAGAGCATCGCCCGCCTCAACGGTCTGGAAAAGGGCAAGGTGAAGCTGGGTGCATTCAACTCGGTCTGCGCCGGCCTGCTGCCCCAGATCCTCAAGAGCTTCATGGCAAGCTACCCCCAGATCGAAGTCGAGGTCTATCAGGGTACTTACGACGATGTGAAGGAGTGGCTGCGCACCGGTCAGGTGGACCTGGCCTTCCTGTCCGCCACCTGCCGCGAAGAGTTCAACCTGACCGAGCTGTTCCGTGAGCCGCTGCTCTGCATCGTACCGCAGGACTGGCCCGAACCGCCAAACGGCATTATGACGCCGGAGCTGATGAACGGCCAGAGTTTTGTCGTCCAGTGCGACGCCACCGACGCCGAGATGCGCCAGTTCCTCAAGAAATACTCCATCTCCACCGAGCGCCGCTGCCACGTCATCGACGACCAGTCCAATATCGCCATGGTGGAGGCGGGCCTCGGCATCTCCATCATGCCCCGGATGCTGCTGCGCAGCTGCACGGCAGCGGTCAAGATCTACCCCATCGAGCCGGAAGAGGACCGGGTGGTGGGTCTGGCTGTCCAGCGCCCCACGGCGATGGCTCCGGCGGTCGAGCAGATGTTCCACCACATCGTGGACTTCTGCCGCCAGATGGACCCGCAGCTTCTCTGAGAATACGAAAATGACCGGGCCGCAGCGATGCGGCCCGGTTTTTATATACCCGATCGGCAGAGTTGATGATTGAATCCGCTGGAAAAATACGGTATACTATAGCAAACAACCTATACGATAGAAATGTCAGAGGTTTATGAAAGCAGCAAGGGGGAAAGACCATGAAACGACGTGATTTCTGTAAAGCGCTGGTTTGCAGTGCAGCTCTTGCGCCCGGGCTGGTACTGCCCCGGGCTGAGGCAGCGGCAAAAAGCCAGACGGTGGGCCGGGCAGTCCCGGCGGGCAATTATACAATGTCCTTCCGCAGCGAGCTGAGCCAGATGGACATCGAGCACGAATATTACTACAGCGACAGTTTTTTTGCGCACACCTCCATCCAGTACGACCACCAGCTGGCGCTGGCGACGCTGGGCATGGTGACGGCTGCTTTCAATACATGGGCCAGCGATGCGAAATACTGGGCCAACGGGAACGTGGGTCGTGAGAACAGCCTCGACGCAGCCTATACCAAGCTGGGCTTCGGCGACGTGAAATACCGCTATTATGATGTCGATGTGGGCAGGGCGGGCGACTTCGTGGGCTGGTCCGCGGCCCGCAAGACCATCACCCTGAACGGGAAGCGCACCACCATCGTGGCGCTCATCCTGCGCGGCGGCGGCTACGGCGGCGAGTGGGTGAGCAATCTGCACACCGGCGCGGGCCACGCCCACAGCGGCTTCATCATCCCGGTGCATGAGGTGTTTGCCGATTTGAAGAACTATCTGGCGGCAGCTCGGCAAAAGGGAGAGCTGGGCGTCGTCAAGCTCTGGATGGGCGGCTACAGCCGCGGTGCGGTGGTGGCGAACCTTCTGGCTGCCCGGGTCAACAGGGAGCTGTCCGGACTGGAACGGGAGAATGTTTTCGTCTACACCTTTGCGACACCGGTGGCCCTCGGCCCGCAGGACTATCCCGACTTGCAGCAGGATTACGACAACAACCACAACGCCGACGGCAGCCTGAAAGAGAGCTGGGGCGAGAGCAACATCTTCAACATCATCTCCAGCGGCGACATCGTGCCGCATCTTCTGCCCGAGGAGTGGGGCTTCCACCGGAACGGCAACGACCGCTTTCTCCCATCTACCCGGAACGAGGAAGAGCTGGAAGACCTGAACGAGATGGGCAGGAATGATTTCGGCCCGACGCCGCTGGACTTCAGCTGGCTGGCCACCGACAAAGAAACGGACGAAGTCATGCTCCGTATGGAGGAGTACTTCATCTCCCGCGAGAACTACCACGAAAAATACGAAGCCGCCCTGATGGACATGACACAGTGCGCCTTCATCCGCTCGGAGGAGGAGGTCACGCAGAACAAAGTTCTGGACGACGGCGAGGTCATCCAGCGGCTGCGCACCCTCACCCATCTGAAGAATATGGATTACTGGAAGATCTCCCGCGCCGTCTGGGCGGCATCCACCATGAGCCGTGCCGTGCTCAAGCGGGTCGATGCGGAGAATATCCCCATCCGTGCGCAGCAGATCGTCGTGCCGATCCTGGCGGTGGGCCTTTGCTATGGCCTCGAGAGCGAGGCTGTGAGCCTCATTGCAAAGTACATCCTGATGTTCGTGGCAATGAAGAGCGCGCCCGACGACGCCATCCGGGCGGCGTTCTGCCACCACTGCGAGAATTACATTGCGCTGATGGAATATTACGCCCCCTCCGAGCACTGCATGGAAGCCACTACCCGCACCTGAAAACCGAAAATTCGGAGACAGCAGACCGCTGCCGGAGTCGAAAGACCCCGGCGGCGGTTTTTTCATGCGTAAAATTTTTTGCACTGGCACGCAATGACATCCTTCGTGTCCGGTAAACGGTATCCTGATAACGCAAAGGGCGGCATCCCCGCCGGGAGCGAGAATGAAGGAGGGCTGTTGTATGCGGAATCGACTGGAACGGAGGCGGCTGACACTGCGCGCCGCAGCACTGTGCATCGTGCTGGTACTGCTGTGCGGCTGTCTGCTGCCCGCATTTGCCGAAGGGCCGGAGCGGACGGACAGCGTGCCGGACCAGACATGGGACGAGGAAATAGAGGACGAGCCTGCCTGGGACGAAGAAGAGGACATCCGGACAGACGAGCCGGTGCTTCTGCCCGCGGAAGGCGGCATCCCCGTCGTGGTGGACGGGCTGGATGACATCGGGCTGCCCGACGAGACGCCGACGCCGGACAGCGGAGCCGTCAAAGCGGACGAGCATTTTGAGAGGACCTATCTCTTCTGGCTCAGCGAGTCGGACGAGGCCGACGGCGGCCTGCCCTACGCGGAACAGACCGTGGGCAGCGGCGAAGAGCTTCTGATGCCCGAAGAGCCGGAGGTGGAGGGAAAGAGCTTCCGCTTCTGGTACAGCCGGGACGACGAAGGGACGGCGGTCCGCTTCATGCCGGATGAAGGACCGCTCTGGCCGGAAGCGGACAGCGAGTGCAGCCTCTACGCCTGTTTCATCGACGATGAGGCCCAGCAGGAGGAATCTGTTTTAGACGAGGAAGAAGACATCGCCGTTCTGCCGGAGCTGTGGGAAGAGCGGCCCGTTGCCGAGGAGGAAACGCCTCTGGATGAGGCGGAGCAGCCCGAAAAAGGCAGATCCCCTGAGGAGGATGCCGACTTGGCTGACGACAGCGTAGACGGGGACAAAAACGCCCTGCCTGCGGACGAACTTGATGAGGATGCACCGGGCTGGGGGGATCAGACTCAGGAGGAATCGGCGGCGGTCTTCCTGCTCAAGACCCCCACCAGCCTGCCCGGCAGCAATGACCCCAGCCAGTGGGCGCCGGACAACAGCGAGTGCAAGTGGGTCGGCAAGGTGAAGACCTACGGCGCGGCATGGGAAGATAACGGCAAGAACATCCTGACAAATGTGTCAGACTATGTTGTATCGTGGCCGGGCGGCGCGACTGGCGACGCATGGTCGCTGAAACCGGGCGATGACTACTGGGACGAGGTCGTCGATGAGATATGGGACGAGTATAAGGACACCATCGAAGAGGCTACCGGCGTCGAAGGGCTGACGCAGGACGATCTGGAGAGCATCGTGGTGACACCGTACAAGATCTCGCGCAGCAACGGGACAAAACCGGATAAGCACATCGACTGCATCATCAGCGTCAAAAGCAGGAAAAACTTCACGGCCCGGTTCAACGTCCGCGCCCCGGGCGAGGACGACTACAGCATCCGGGAAAGCCGCGAGTACCGGAGCGGCGAGCGGGTGGTAGAGACGACGGCGGACATCGAAAAAGAGCTCGACATCGGCGGTGCGCGCTACGTCTTTGACGGCTGGTACAAAGAGCTCCCCGGTTCGGTGACGGATGAGCCGGACCCGAAGGAAAAGGTATCGCAGGACGAGTGGGAAGAGGGCTATGAGCCCACCGACAAAGAGCTGGAAAACGGCGTCGTCAACTTCTATGCCCACTACGTTCTGGCCGATATAGACCCGGACACCGGCGTGGAGACAGACTTCTTCGGGCTGCCGCTGGTGCTGTGTGCCGGTGCGGCCGTTCTGGGCTGCAAAAACAGAAAAAAGGAGGAAGATGAGTGAAGGAACCAAACGAGGCGCTTGCCCCGGAGGCCCCGCCCGGGACGCCGGAAGCGAACCTGTCTGGACCGGCGAAGCCGGAAAAAAGCCCCCTGCTGCGGGAAGTGCGCAGTCTGGCGGTGCGGCTGGCGGTGTTCGCCGCCGTGCTCTGGGTGCTTCTGACGCAGGTGTATCTGGTGACGCAGGCGTCCGGCAGCGAGATGTTCCCCGCCGTGAAGGACGGCGACCTCGTGCTGGGCATCCGGCTGGAAAAAGACTATGCCAAGAATGATGTCGTGGTATATGAGCGCTCGGGAAGGCTGCGGGTGGGCCGCGTGCTGGCCCGGGGCGGGGACATCGTGACCCTGAGCGAGAGCGGCGTTGTGGAGGTCAACGGCTCGGCACAGGGCGGCGGCATCCTCTACCCCACCTACCCCAAATCTCTGCTCAGCTACCCCTACGCTGTGCCGGAGGACAGCGTCTTCATTCTGGGCGACTGCCGCACACAGGCCGAGGACAGCCGTGACTTCGGCCCGGTGCAGTGCAGTGCGGTCAAGGCAAAAGTCATCACCCTCATCCGGCGGCGGGGGCTCTGAGCCGCCAAAAACCATACAAGACAAGATAGGAGGAACTTCAGGATGAAACAGAACAAGGTAGAAAAGCTTCTCGCAGGTGTGCTTTCCATCTCTCTGGCCATGGGCGTCAGCGTCATGCCTGCCTTTGCGGCACAGGTGCAAGGCCCTCCGTATGAGGATATGTCCCGGGTGTATCTCACCAAAAACTACGAGCTGGCCAACACGGGTACGCTCTCCCCGGAAGAGACCTTTACGTTTACGATCGACCCGGGTACCGTGACCGACGCATCGGAGGGCATTGAAGCCGCAGATTATATGCCGAATGTCGGCGACGTGACCTACGCACAGGGCGAAGCCGGCAGTGCGAGTAAGACCAAGAAAATCGAGATCAAGCTGCCCGAGTACGACAGCGTGGGTGTCTACACCTACATCATCCATGAGGCGGCGGGCAACAGCGCAGGCGTGACCTACTACGACGACGCCATCCTGCTGCGGGTGACGGTCATCGAGCAGGACGGCAAGCTCCGCATTGCCGCTGTCCACACCGAGGACCCGGAGTCCACCGGCGAGGGCAAGAAGGACGACTTCGACGACCTCTACTCTGCCGGTGAGCTGGAAGTCCACAAGGACGTCGAGGGCATCATGGGCAATAAGGAGAAATACTTCAAGTTCACGGTGCAGCTGACCGGCGAGGAGGGCAAGACCTATCAGGACAGCTACGCCATCACCGGCGGCAGCTATAACGCGAACCCCGACTCGATCGAGATCAAGCCCGGCGAGACGACGGAAGCGACTTTCTATCTGAAAGACGACGATACCATCCACATCGAAAACCTGCCCTACGGCGTCGAGTACAAGGTGTCTGAGACGCCGGTCGCAGACTATGTGACGACGGAGACTGGCACCGAGGGCGAAGTGGATGGGGCGGTCGAGCAGGCAAACTTCACCAACACCAAGGGCGGCACCGTGGATGCCGGTGTGGTGCTGGACAGCGCACCCTATCTCTTCACCCTGACGGGTGCTGCGGGCGTCGGGCTGCTGCTGACCCTGCGCCGCCGCCATCAGAAGTAAGCGCGGAGAAAATAAGGCAAGGGAGGTGAGGAACATTAGGTGGCAGAAGATGGCCCTGCGGGCGGCGAACGGCCTGCTGGACGGGGTGACGGCCCTGCTGGTGCTGCTGGCGGTGGTCTGGTCGGGCTATGCGCTGTGGGACAACAGCCGGGTGTACGCCGCTGCCGACAATGTGCAGGCCGGGCTGTTGGCCTTCAAGCCCCAGCCGCAGGAGGACAACAGCCTCTCCTTCGGCCAGCTGCGGGACATCAACCCCGATGTCTGCGGGTGGCTGACGCTGGACGGCACGGCCATCGACTACCCGGTGGTGCAGGGCGAGAGCAATTTCACCTATCTGAACACCGACGTCTACGGCAGCTTTGCGCTGGCGGGCAGCATCTTTCTGGATGTTGACTGCGACGCGGACTTCAGCGGGCGGTATTCCCTGCTCTACGGCCACCATATGGAGAACGGGCGGATGTTCGGCGATCTCGACAAATACAAGGACGGAGCATTCTTCCGCCAGAACACCACCGGTACCCTGACGCTGCCCGGCGGGAGCTATCGGCTGGAAGTGCTGGCCTGCCTTGTGGTGCCTGCGTCGGAACAGGCCATCTTTGCCCCGGGCAAGTGGCGCTCGGACGCAGGCGGGCTGCTCCCCTTTGTGGAGGAGAATGCCCTTCAGATGGATGCACAGGCCCTCCGTGCGCTGGAAAAGGAGCCGGAAGGAGCGCAGTTCCTGGCGATGGCTACCTGCTCGGGGGAGTACACCGACGCGCGGACGGTGGTGCTGGCCCGGATGGAACCAATGTCAGACCTGCAAAACGGAAAGGAGGAGAGCTTATCATGAGAAGGCTCCCGAAAATGGCAGCGGCCCTGCTGGCAGCAGCGCTTGCGGTAAGCGCTGCCCTGCCCGCCCTGGCCGCAGACCAGCGGGCGGAGCTGGAACTGGAGGCGTCCGTCCGCTGCACCGGAGAGGCAGCTGACGAGACGCTGACGGTGCGGCTGACCGCGTTGGACGGCGCGCCGATGCCGGAAGGCTGTGACGACGAGGCTGAGCTGGATTTTCCGGCCCGGGACTGCCGCGCCGCCGACGACAAGACCCTGACGAAGACTTTTGATACCATCGTCTACACCGCGCCCGGCATATACGAGTATACGGTCACTCAGGACGCGGGCGGACGGAAACGGGCCGACTACGACGACACCGTCTTTTACCTGAAAGTCATGGTGGCATGGGACACCGACGGTGAGCTGAAAGGACACGTGTCTGTCCGGCGGGATGGGGACGACGGGGCAAAGACGGAACTGCTCTTCAAGAACAGCTACCGCAGCACCGACCCCCTTCCCCCGCCGGTGACGCCGCCCTATGTGCCGGATAAGCCGGCGCCGACCCCGAAGCCGGTGGAGCAGCCGGGCGAGATCACAGTCATCCGCCCGCCGACACCCTCGGCAGAGATGCCGGATGAAGTCATCCCGGCTGCGGAGCCGGAACCGGTGGGGACCCTCATCCAGACCGGCCAGCTGCTCTGGCCCGTGCCGGTGCTGGCAGGCGGGGGCATCGCCCTTGTGGCGGTGGGCGTCTGGCTGAGCCGGAAGCGCAGACACGATGCGTAGGCTGGTGCCGGAGCGGCTCTGCCTGCTGCTGGGCAGTGCCTTGGTGCTGGCAGCGGTCTGCCTCTACGTCTACGACCGGCTCGAGGATGCAAGGGCGGGCGCTCAGGCTGCTTCGGCGGTGAGCCAGCTGCGCCAGAGCCAGAGCATCGCGGCAGTGTCGGAGACAGAACAGCCCGCAGACAGCGCGGAAAGCCTGCCCACGGAAGATGCAGAGTCCGGGCCGGAACCGGTTTCGGAAACCCCGGCGTCAAGCATCGAGCGGGAGTATCTGGGGGTGCTGACCATCCCGGCTTTGGGCTTGGAGCTGCCGGTGCAGACCGAGTGGAGCAAAGCGAACCTCAAGGTCTCGCCCTGCCGTCAATGCGGCAGCACGGCGGGCGGAGACCTTGTCATCGCGGCTCACAATTACAAATCGCACTTCGGGCGGCTGAGCAGCCTTTCGGAAGGCGATGAGGTGCGTTTCACTTCACAGGACGGCGCTGAGGCAGTGTACACTGTGGAGCGGACTGCGCAGGTCTCGCCCGAAGAACCCGAAGCCCTGCGGGAGGGCGGCTGTCCCCTCGTGCTCTACACCTGCACCCCCGGCGGAAAAGCGAGGGTAGTGGTGTACTGCCAGAGAGAAAATGCGGCATGAAAAAACAGGAGCGGAAAGCCTGCGGCTTTCCGCTCCTGTTTTTGGTCGTTGTTTAATCTACACAGAAATAGAAGTTCTCCGGAACAGGGAAAGACTCTTCGGCGGAGCTGACGCTTACGCGGTAGAGGTAACCTTTACGGAGGTGATAGATCGCAGAAGTGTCGGTATATTCAAGATCGGGCCCGAAGGGGTCGTAATCGTCCTCAATGTCAATGAGGGTATTGGGGTCCTGACCGGCTTCCACTACGGCTTTTACATCTGCAATGGTCTTGCCCTTATAAAGGTCCATGTTATAACTCCAGGAAGGAGTAGTGACGACGGTGCCTTCGGGAACATGGAATACAAAATAACTCTCGTTCGTGCGGGCTGTGTCGCCGTAAGGAACGCTTACAGTGATCTGTTCCACACTGTTCAGCGGCTGAGAGAGGGTATAGGTGCCATCGGTGATCCAATCAGAAGTAAAGGCACCATAAAGAGACCACATATCCTTTGATACACCGATGACCTCATCCTTTTCTACAGTATAAGCCCGGATAGAGGTGGAGCCGACCTGATATTCGACGGTCACAGCCAGATCTTCCTTTTTCTGTGCGCCATCGACAGTGGTAACCGTGGAACGCTTTTCTTCATACTTTACGGGAGCTGCTGCGGCACTGGCACTTAAAGTGACCGCGCTCAGAATCAGTGAGGCAGCTGCCAGAACGGCGAATCTTTTCAGAAAATGCGGACAGGGCTTCATATTCTTTCCTCCTGTATTACATGATGCAATAAATTGAATCTGACTCGATTATAGGCGTCGAAGAAAAAAACATCAAGAGAGAAATACGATTTTGGAAGAAAAGACAAAATGTCGGCAGTTTTATTGTGCAGCTGCATCTTCGGTATCGGTCATGATGAACCAGAACACGGTGCCTTTGCCCACAGTGCTGTGGACGCCGAAGCGGAAACCGTGCTGCTGGAAGATGGCTTTGGTGATGGAGAGGCCGAGGCCGGTCCCCTGCTTGCCTGCGTCGGAGCGGGAGCGGTAGTAGCGGTCGAAGATATAGGGCAGGTCCTCGGCGGAGATGCCGGGGCCGTGGTCTTCCACCTCCACCCGGACGCCCTCGGGGCAGCGGAGCGCCCGCAGCACGAAGATGCCGTCTTCGCCGATGTGGTGCATGGCGTTGCCCAAAAGGTTATGCAGAGCGCGCTGCATCATGTCGGGGTCGGCACAGACGGGAAGCTCTTCGTCGGGGATCTCCAGCTTGAGCTGCCAGCCGTTCTGGGCGCAGACCGCGTCGTAACGCTCGCTCACCTCGTCGCAGAGCTGGCCCATGTCGAAGTGGACCTTCTCGCACTTGAGTGCGCCGCTCGTGACCTTGCTCAGCTCCATGACGCTGGAAACAAGGGCCGTCAGGCGGTCGGTCTCGTCCACGATGATGTTCATCTGCTCGTCGCGGTGCTTCTTGTCGTCGCCGGTCAGATCGCGCACCGTCTCGGCATAGCCCTTGATGAGGGTGAGCGGAGTGCGCAGGTCGTGGGAGACGTTGGCCAGCAGGTCGCGCTGCATCTGGGAGGCGTGCTGGACTTCTTTTGCCATGTGGTTGAACTCCTGGGCCAGGTCGCCCAGCTCGTCGTTCCGCACCGAGTCCACATGGACGGCGTAGTTGCCCTGTGCCACCTGCCGCGCAGCCCCGGAGAGAGCCCGCAGAGGCTTTGTGAACCACTCACTGAACAGCCATGCCGCCGACATCGAGAACGCGAAAATGAGGGCCGCAGCCAGCGGCAGGACGGTGCTGAGCACCTTGCCGGCCTCGGCCACATGCATCAGGCTGGTAGTCACCAGCACAGTGTAATTTCCGTCGGAGGTCATCCGGCCCACCATCAGCTGGACCGAGCCGGAGGGCGTGGGCGGGTTGATCTTCCGCACCACTGTGCCGCCGCTCTCCCGGCAGAGCTGCCGCATGGCGCGGGCCGTGGTGTAGGCGGTCTGCTCGTCGGCAGTGTCGGTGGGGCGGGTGCGGTGAAGGTTGCAGTAGGACAGGTTATCCACCTTGAAGATCTGCCGCAGGGTGGTGTCGGAGATGTCGATGCAGAAGCTGCTCATCCCGCCCAGCTCGAAGATGTCGTCCCGCAGCGCGTTGAAGAAGGTGTTGTTGACGTACAGCCGGCTGCCGAAGGCCCAGTAGGAGAGGGTCTCGCCCTTCCCGATGGCCTCGTCCATCCGGGCCACGATGGCCTCGGCCTGCTCGGTGAGCTGCTTCTGGATATGGGTGGTGTAGAGGGGTTCCAGCAGCTGGGTGCTCAGAAACCAGAACAGCCCCACCAGCAAGAGGCAGATGAAGCACAGAAAGCCCATGAGCTGGCCCCGGATGCCGATGGTGCGCCGTGTTTTGCTCGTTTGCCGCATGAAGAGCAGAGCCTCCGCTTAACGCGCCGCGTCGGGGTCGAACTTGTAGCCGATGCCCCAGACAGTGGCGATGTAGCCGCGGCACTTGCCCAGATGGCCGCGCAGCATCTTGACGTGGGTGTCCACGGTGCGGTCCTCGCCGAAGTAGTCGTAGTTCCACACCTTCTGCAGGATCTTCTCGCGGCTGAGGGCGATGCCCTTGTTGGAGGCCAGGAAGACCAGCAGGTCGAACTCCTTGGGCGTGAGGCTCACTTCCTCGCCCGACACCTTGACGGTGTGGCTGGCCGTGTCGATGGACAGCTCCCCAAAGGTCATGGTACTGTCAGAAGCCTCGGTGCGGGGCATGGTGCGGTTGAGCACGGCCTTGACACGGGCCACCAGCTCCCGGGGGGAGAAGGGTTTGACCACATAGTCGTCAGCGCCGCCCTCGAGGCCGGCCAGCTTGTCGTACTCCTCTCCGCGGGCCGTCAGGATGATGACGGGGGTGTTGATGCGGCGGGTGCGCATCTCCCGCAGGCAGGTCATGCCGTCCATGAAGGGCATCATCAAATCGAGGATGACCAAATCGTAGCCGCCGCCGGTGAGCAGCGACAGGGCGGCGGAGCCGTCCCCTGCCTCCTCGCAGGTGTAGCCCGAATACTGTAAATTCTCCCGGATGAGCTCCCGGATGCGGGGCTCGTCGTCAACGATAAGAATTTTTGCCATAAGGCATTCCTCCTAAAAGCTTCTATCTCCCAAGCGCCGGAGGCTGCTCAGAGCCAGCCCGGCGGAACTGTATACTGCGTTTAAGTCTATCATACCCTATCAATTAGGAATTTTTGTGAAGTTTGAGTAGATTTTTTGGGAAAACATCCCAGTGGGTGCGTTTCGTGTCTGCCCTGATTATAAAGGGCCGCTTCGGGGGCTGTCAAGCTTGGCCTCATCTTGCGCAGAAAAGCCGAAGTGTGCTATACTACAATGATAAAAGACTTCCCCGAAATCTGACAAATACAAAGGAAAAATTGTTCATGCGCATTGGATTCGTAGAGCTGGTACTGCTCCTCTTCATTGCATCCGTCACGGTGGGGCCGAACGTGGCCCTTTTTGTGGACCGGTGGCTCCGCCGCGCCCAGCGTACGTCTGCCGCCGCTGCCCGCCGGAAAGCTCAGCTGGAAGCACAGGCCGCCATCGAGCGGGAAGCCCTGATGACCCGCTTCCGGGTGGCCAGCAACATCTTTGCCCTGCTGATGCTGGCGGCGCTGGCGTACGGCCTGCTGCTGCGGCCCATCGACACGCCGCCGAAAGCCTACACCGCCCCGGATGTGCGGCAGGACACCGGTGCCGCGCAGACGGCCCTCTCCGCCGACAGCAAGGACGGCTGGAAGCTGGGCGGCTATCTGGGCGTGGACTGCGTCCGCACCCGGGATGGCCTTGTCTACGCTGCTGCCTACAACGGTGCGGCCATGAAAAAGCGTCAGAGCGACCTTGTCCGCACCGACGGCGGACATTATGCGGCCATCCTGTCGGTGGAGGGCGAGTTGACCGGCTTTGCCTTCGACGCCGACGGCGACTTGTGGCTGACGGTGGTGACGCCCTCCGGTGGGACGCTCTGCCGCGCCCGGCATGACAGCTGGGGAACCTCAGTGGAACAGGTGGTGACCCAGATCGACGGCGCACCGCTGGGTGTGCTGTCGGCGGTGGAGACCGGCCCGGACGGGAAGGTCTATTTCGCCGTGTCCACCGAAGCCGCTGCGAAAAACGGGCTGGAAAGCGCTCTCCGCACCGAGCTCATCGCCCACACCGGCACGGGCTGCGTCTATGTGTATGACCCGTCGGCCCGGACGGTGGAACAGGTGCTGGGCGGCGTGGCCGGTGCGGCTGGTCTGGCCCTCTCGGAGGATGGCCGAACGCTGTACGTTTCCGACCTCGGGAATCGCTGCGTCTGGGCTGTGGACGCCGACGCCCGGGAACTGACCGCCGGCGGCAAAAACTGCGGGAGCTTTGTGTCCAGCCTGCCGGGATACCCCGGCGCATTGGCGCTGGACGAGGACGGCACTCTCTATATCAGCTACCGCTGGACCCGCAGCGGCTGGCTGGAAAAGCACGCGGACAGCACCCTTCTGCGGGGCATCGCCCTGCGGGCCGGTGAGAACATCCAGAAGAAGCTGTTCAAGCTGCCTGCGGACGCCCCCTGCGCCGAGGCTGTGGACACCGCCGACGGAAGCTGGAAGCAGACATTCTCGGGCAGAGAGCTGGACGGCTGCACGGCGGTGTGCCCGGCGGGAAGCAAAGTGTATTTCGGCGCGGCAGGCTCTGCCAGCCTGCTGTCTGCAAGAGTATAAAACGAGGTGTTTTTTATGACGGAAGAGTTCAAAAAGCAAATCGAGACCGAAGCGCGGCAGGCTGTGACGGAGCTGCTGGCCCAGGCAAAGCTGAAAAAGGGCGACGTCTTTGTGGTGGGCTGCTCGTCCAGCGAGATCGTCGGCGGCCACATCGGAAAGGACTCGAGCCTTGAGGCTGCACAGGCTGTCTACGCCGGCATCGCACCGGTGCTGGCCGAAAACGGCATCTGGCTGGCCGCACAGTGCTGTGAGCACCTCAACCGGGCCATCATCATTGAGCGGGAAGCCGCTGAGAAATACGGCTGGGAGGAAGTCTGCGTCGTGCCGCGTCCCCATGCGGGCGGCAGCTGGGCCACCACCTGCTGGAAGCAGTTCAAAGACCCCATCGCGGTGGAGGAGATCCGCGCCCACGCAGGCATCGACATCGGAGGCACCCTCATCGGAATGCATCTGCGCCGGGTGGCCGTGCCGGTGCGGCTGAGCCTTTCGAAGATCGGCGAGGCCAACATTCTCTGCGCCCGCACCCGCCCGAAGCTCATCGGCGGCGAGCGCGCAAAATATACCGAGGAGGACTGAGCTCTATGGCGGAAAAGAATCTGGAAGAGATGCGGGAGGCTGTGGAGGCCATCCGCGAAAAGATGGCCGCAGCGGCCCGGGAAGCAGGCCGCGACCCCGCCGAAGTGCAGCTCTGCGCGGCCTGCAAGACCCGCACCGCGGACACCGTCGCTGCCAGCGCGGCCCTTGCCATCGATGTGTTCGGCGAGAACCATGTGCAGGAGCTTTGCGCCAACTACGACGCCGGTGCTTACTGCGGCAAGCCCAGTCACTTCATCGGCCATTTGCAGACCAACAAAATCAAGAAGGTGCTGGGCCGCGCAAGCCTCATCCAGAGCGTGGACAGCGAGCATCTGCTGGCCGCGATCGAAAAGGAAGCCGCCAAGGCCGGCATCGTGCAGGACGTCCTGCTGGAAGTGAACATCGGCGGCGAGGAGTCGAAGTCGGGCGTTTCGCCGGAACAGCTCTGGCCCCTGCTGGACGCTGCCGCCGCAGAAGAGCACATCCGGGTCAAGGGTCTGATGGCCATCCCGCCCGTCAACGACGATGACGCCCAGAACCGCCGGTATCTGGCCCAGGTGTACAAGCTGTTCGTGCAGGCCGGGGAGCGGGGGTACCAGAACGTGAAGATGGAGACCCTCTCCATGGGCATGAGCGGCGACTTTGAGAATGCCATCCGCGAAGGTGCGACCCTCGTGCGCATTGGTACGGCTATCTACGGTGAGAGAGATTATTCGAAGAAGTAACCTCTCAGTCTCGCTTCGCTCGACAGCTCCCCTATCGAGGGGAGCCTCTGGCGAAGAGGTGAAGCTTTACGGAATGCCAAAGCCTCCCCTCGTTAGGAGCAACAACGACGACCGCCGCCAGCGGCGGAAACAGGGAGTCGCTGTTGGGGCCGCGGCCAGCAGGATGCGAGGCCCGCACCAAGGGCCGAAGCAGATGCTGGGAGTCGCAACCCGGGCAGTGGCACGCCGCAGGCGTGACGGAGAGGTTTGAACCCGGAAACTTAAAATTGGAGGAACCATGCAAAAAGTCAACGACCCCGCAGTGCGGCACACCAGCAGCGGCGCCCTCATCCGGCGCTTTCTGCCCTATCTGGCAAAATACAAAAAGACTCTGTTCATCGACCTGTTCTGTGCGGCGATGACCACCCTGTGCGACATCATCCTGCCCAAGATCATGAGCACCATCACCAACTCCGCCATGGGCGTGGGCATCACCCTCACGGCGGGCATCGTGCTCAAGCTGGCGGCAGTGTACTTCGTGCTCCGCATCATCGACGGTGCTGCGCAGTATTTCATGTCGGGCATCGGCCACATCATGGGCGTCCACATCGAGACGGACATGCGCCGGGACGCTTTCGACCACCTGCTCAAGCTCGACCACACCTACTACAACAACACCAAGGTCGGCACCATCATGGGCCGCATCACCAACGATCTGTTCGACGTGACCGAGTTCGCCCACCACTGCCCCGAGGAATTTTTCATCGCGGGCATCAAGATCCTGGCGTCCTTCCTCATCCTGTGTCAGGCCAGTGTGCCGCTGACGCTGGCCGTGTTCGCCTGCGTGCCGCTGATGGGCGTCGTGTCCGTCAAGCTGAACCAGCGCTTGCGCGCCCGGTTCCGCCAGCAGCGCGTCCAGATCGGTGAGCTGAATGCCACCATCGAGGACAGCCTGCTGGGTCAGGGTGTGGTGAAGGCCTTCGCCGCCGAGGACGAAGAGCGCGAGAAATTCGCTAAGGGCAACAAGGATTTCGAGCACATCAAGACGCTGGGCTACTACGCCATGGCTGCGTTCAACACCTCCACCCGCCTCTTCGACGGCCTGATGTATCTGGTGGTCATCCTTGCGGGCGGTCTGTCGCTGGTGTACGGCAAGATAACCGCCGGTGACCTGGTGGCTTATATGCTCTACGTCACCACCCTCATCGCCACCATCCGCCGCATCGTCGAGTTCGCCGAGCAGTTCCAGCGCGGCATGACCGGCATCGAGCGCTTTGCGGAGATCATGGACACCCCCGTGACCATCAAGGATGCCGAGGACGCAAAGCCCCTGCAGCCCGGCCCGGGTGCCATCCGCTTCGAGGACGTCAGCTTCGAGTACCCCGACGACCACAACAAGGTGCTCCACCATGTCAGCCTTGACATCAAGGCCGGTGAGCGTCTGGCGCTGGTCGGCCCGTCCGGCGGCGGCAAGACGACGCTCTGCAACCTCATCCCCCGCTTCTACGAGGTGACGGGAGGCCGCATCCTCATCGACGGGCAGGACATCCAGCACGTCACCCTCAAGAGCCTGCGGGAGGACATCGGCATCGTCCAGCAGGACGTCTACCTGTTCAGCGGTTCGGTGGCGGATAACATCGCCTACGGTAAGCCCGGCGCGACCCGGGAGGAAATTATCGAAGCGGCCCGTCTGGCGGGCGCAGAGCGCTTTATCAGCGCCTTGAAGGACGGTTTTGATACCTATGTGGGTGAGCGGGGCGTCAAGCTCTCGGGCGGTCAGAAGCAGCGCATTGCGATCGCGCGGGTCTTCCTGAAGAACCCGCCCATCCTCATTCTGGACGAAGCCACCAGCGCCCTCGACAACGAGAGCGAGATCCTTGTGGGCCAGAGCCTCGAAAAGCTGGCCCATGGCCGCACGACCCTGACCATTGCCCACCGACTGACCACCATCAAGGACTACGACCGTATCCTTGTGCTGGGCGCAGAGGGTGTCGAGGAGTCTGGCACTCACGACGAGCTGCTGGCGAAAAAGGGCGTCTACTACCGCCTGTGGAATCAGCTGCCCGGGGAAGATACGTTGTAAAAAGAACAAATATAACAAAAGAGGCACTGCCAGCGGCAGTGCCTCTTTTGTTATACTCTCTCTTATTCTCCGACAATGAGCCGCACGGCGCCGTAAATACCGGCGTCGTTGCCGAGGCTTGCAGCCTTGATGGGCGTCTCGCGGCAGGACTTGAAGGCGTAGGTCTTGAAGTGCTCCACCAGCGGGTCGAAGAGGACGTCACCTGCGCGGGCCACGCCGCCGCCGACGAGGAACATCTCGGGGTCGGTGGTGCTGGCAATGGTGGCCAGAGCCATGCCGAGGGTGTCGGTCATCTCGTCCACCTCGCGGGCAGCGAGGGCGTCGCCGCTGCGGGCGGCATCAAAGACGTCCTTGGCCTCAAAATCCTTGCCGCGCAGGACGCAGTCTGCGTCGGGGTTCTCGTCCAGCAGCTTCTTCATGCAGCGGACGACGCCGGTGGCGCTGGAATACTGCTCGAGGCAGCCGTGCTTGCCGCAGCCGCAGGTGGCCGTCTCGTGACGGTTGACGGTGATGTGGCCGATCTCGCCGCCGGCACCGTGTGCTCCGTCGATGACCTTGCCGTTGACGATGACGCCGCCGCCGACGCCGGTGCCCAGCGTGACCATGACTGCGCTGCGGCAGCCCTTGGCGGTACCCATCCAGATCTCACCCAGAGCAGCCACGTTGGCGTCGTTGCCCACCAGCACCTTCATGCCGTCCAGCAGGCCGGACAGCTGGGCCGAGACGTTCCGCTCGCCCCAGCCGCCAAGGTTGGCGCAGATGATGGGGACGACGCGGCTGTCCAGCACGGGGCCGGGGACGCCGATGCCGACGCCTTCCACCTGCTCGGAAGTGATCTCCTTCTCGGCCATCTTGGCGTGGATGGCGTCGGCCAGATTCTCGAGGATGTGCTCACCGGCGTTGGAGGTGTCGGTGGGGACTTCCCACTTTTCCAGCAGAGCGCCCGAGGTGGTGAACAGGCCGACCTTGGCCGTGGTGCCGCCGAGGTCGATGCCGAATGCGTATTCTTTCATGACTCATTTACCCCTTTTTCTGCGGCGGTCGCCCGCCGGTTATCATTTGACATCAGTATAACATACTCCGGGCCAAAAGAGCAGGGGGCGGGCCGGTTTTTATGCAATCAGACGGAAATAACGCCGTCTTTTTGGCAGAATGGCATAAAACAGGCCGCAAAAAAAGCGCACCCTGCAAGCAGCAGAGTGCGCTTTCGTGACGGATGGAAAAGCCTTAGTCCTCGTCTTCCTCTTCCTCGTCCTCTTCGTCTTCGCTCTCAGAGCGGGGCTTGTAGAAGATGCCGCTCAGGAAGATGCTGACAAAGTAGAGCAGCACCATGGGGATAGCTACCATGCACTGGGACACGATGTCCGGCGGGGTGACGACAGCTGCGATGAAGAAGATGAGCACGATGGCAACGCCCCGGGCCTTTTTCAAGATCTCGGGGTTGGCGATGCCCATCTTGGAGAGGATGATGGTGACCAGAGGCATCTCAAACACACAGCCAAAGATGATGAACATGGTCAGGCAGAGGCTGACATAGCTCTCGATACTGGTAGTGGTCTGGATGTAGTCGGCACCCTCGATGCCGGTGCTGAGGAACCGGAGCATGAAGGGCATCATGAGCTTGTAGGCGAACATCACGCCCACCACAAAGAGGGCCAGACCCAGCAGGATGACCAGCTTGAGGAAGAACGTCTCGCTCTTTTTCAGGCCGGGCTTTGCAAAGGCGTACATCTGATACAGCGCCACAGGCACTGTGACGACCACAGCCGCCAGCAGGGAGACGCGGAAATACTGCATCAGCTTTTCCTGCGGGGCGATGGACACGAAGGTGTAGAAACCCTGGCCCATGGCGGTCAGCAGGTCGATGAGGCGGTCGGCGTAAGCCAGCGTGACCACGACTGCCGCCACGAACACCACGGCGCAGACGATCAGCCGGTTGCGCAGCTCTTTCAGGTGGCCCGTCAGCGTCATGTTGCCGTCGTCAGGCATGACTTCGGCTTTCTTTTTGCGCTTTACGTTCGTAGCCACAGATTACTCCTCGTCGTCCTTCTTCTCAGTCTTGGTCTCGGCCTTGGCAGTGGTCGCGTCCTCGTCTTCGGACTCCTCCATGCCCTTCTTGAAGTTGTTCATGGTCTTGCCGAACATCTTGCCCAGCTTCGGCAGGTTCTTGGGTCCAAAGATGAGCAGGACGACGACCAGGATGATAAGCAGCTCGTTAGTACCAATACGCATAATAATGATCTCCTTTTTACTTTGCCGCGCCGCGAGGCGGGCTGATTACAATGTATAAGGCAACCGCGGGCGCGGGTGCATCGGTGGGGGATTAATTTGCCTCTTCGGCAGGTGCGGCTTCGGCAGCGGGGGCGGCTTCTTCGGCCACGGGTGCTGCCTCTGCGGGGGCGTCGGTCTTTTCCTCGGCCTTCACAGGCTCAGCAGCAGGGGTCTGCTCTGCCTTGGGAGCTTCGGCTGCGGGCGCCTCGGCAGGGGTCTCCTCGGGCAGCTCCTCGACTTCTTCCAGCTCGGTGACTTCCTCAGGCTGCTCGGCCTTGGCGGCCTCTTCCTTGCTGGTCTTGCCGATGCCGGTGAAGCTCTTGGTGACGTCCTTCACGCTGTTGTCGATGTCCTTCTTGATGTCGGTCAGGGGGGCAACGGCTTCCTTGAGGGGGGCCTGAATCTCGTTCAGAGGCTCCACGACATTCTTCTGGATCTCCTCGGAGGCAGCGCCGGTGTACTTCTTCAGCTCGCGCAGCATCTTGCCCAGCTTCTTTGCGTAGACGGGCAGCTGGTCGGGGCCGATGAAGACGAACGCGATGACCACGATGACCACGAGTTCCCAAAAACCAATTTTCATATTCTTCCGATTCCTTTCCTCAGCCGCCCGGGAGAGCGGCGATATGGAGTGTGCTGTCAGGGGTTTTCGGCGCGCACCGCGCCTTTGATGCCATACATATACCGAAGATGCATGAACGGAATATGAATTTAATATGAATTATTCGTGAACAAAGAGCCGTCTTGTGCGAAAATACATCGAATGAGTAGAAATCGAGCGAAATAATACAAAACGGAATAAGATTTGCTCAGCGGACTGTGTTCGTCAGGGTGCCGATGCCCTCGATCTCGCAGCGAACTTCGTCGCCCGGTTTGAGGAAGCAGGGCGGCTCCATGCCCATGCCGACGCCCGCCGGGGTACCGGTGGCGATGATGGTACCGGCCTTGAGGGTCATGCCCTGCGAAAGCTCGGCAATGACATGGTCAATGTCGAAGATCTGCAGGCCGGTGTTGGAGTCCTGCCGCTTTTCGCCGTTGACGAAGCACCGGATGGGGAGCTTGGGCGGGTAGATGTCGAACTCGTCCGCCGTGACGATGCAGGGGCCGATGGGAGTGAAGCCATCGAGGCTCTTGCCGAAATACCACTGCTTGTGGGCGGTCTGGACATCCCGTGCGGAGACATCGTTCAGGATGGTGTAGCCGAAGACGTAGTCTTTCGTCTGCCCTGCGGGAACGTCCTTCGCGTCCTTTCCCAGAACGACGGCCAGTTCACACTCGTAGTCCAGTTTTTTCACGAGGTCGGTATGGGCCTCGATGAAGCCGCCGTCCGGCACGGCCCGGGTGACCCGCTTGGAAAAGTAGATGGCGTCCTGATGTTTGGTAGCAAAAGCGTCGGCGGAGTATTTCTCGGCTTCGTCGGAGTGGGCCATGTAGTTGATGCCCAGACAGATGACATCCTGCGCCGGAGACGGGATGGGGCTTTCCGGCGTGACGGCCTCGATGGGCAGCGCCGGGATGCCTGCGATGGCCAGCGAAAGCCCGGCCCGCACCTGCGGGGTCAGGAACGGGATGGCGTCGGACAATGTCTCGTAAGAAAGGCCCAGCCAGCTCAGGGGCCAGACCTGACGGCCATCGGCAGAGAGGATGGCCGGGTCTTCCACGCCGTCGGGCAGGCGGCAGGTGATGAAACGCATAGATGGATTCCTCCTTTATTTTTGATAGGTACTGCGGCGGTAGAGCAGAATTTGTTCGCCTGTTCGAAGATTTGTCTTTGTCTTCTCAAGCAAGGTGAATTTTGTCTGTCCGCGGCTGTAATCCAGTTCGTTGTTGATAAAAAGTGAGCGCCCGCAGTAGCCGTCCTTCTGCTTGACCGAAAAGAAAAAGGTGATACCAGAAGGAAGCTGGTATTTGATAAGATAGTCGGCGTCGATCTTTGTGCGCAGAGGCGGTGTCTGCGCGGCCAGCTTCTCGCCCGAAAAGCCGTAAAGCAGTAAAAACTCATCCATCAGAGTATCGAGCTGAGAAAGAGCTTCCAGCCGAGAGAGGATTTTTTCGCTCTCGGTGCTCCAATTATGTGCCTGTCGCAGGTCGGCCAGTGTGAGCTTGCAGGAGAGAATGTCTTTGAATACACGCTCGGAGTTGCTGCGAAGGCGGTCGTGCTCTAGCCGATGCAGACCGGCCAGATGCCGGAACTCGTAAGGCGAAAAGGTGAAATGAAGGTCGATGGCGGTGTTCTTCCGGGCAATGGTGCAATCATATGTATAATAGCAAAGCTCTGCGTATTTCTGGGCACACAGCTGCAGAAGATCCATTCCTTCACATCCTTTGGAAATCGTGCAATAAAAAATGCGGAAGTTCGGCAAAGAACTCCCGCAGCACATTTTCTTTCAACAGCAGGATGCTGCCTCAGTCAAGTTGTGGAATCTGTGCAACCCCCTGTGAGAAGCTCCATGCAGTCACCTCTTGACAGGCACGGCATTTCATTGCTTCAGACAAACACTCAAGTTGTTTGTTTCTAGCTTTATTATATGCAGCAAATGCAATTTTGTCAATAGCAAGTGATTTTTAATGCCGATACGCGATAGCCTTCTGGATGCGGTCGGCTTCGGCGGGGCCGGCCAGCTGGCGCACCAGCTCGAGGGCAAACGGGATCGCGCCGCCGAGGCCGTAGCTGGTGGTGATGCTGCCGTCTACGACGACTTCCTCATCGTGGACGATGGCACCGGCCAGCTTGTCCTGAAATCCGGCGTGGGCGGTGGCGTTCCTGCCTTCCAGCAGGCCGAGGCTGGCGAGGACGCTGGGCGCGGCGCAGATGGCGGCGACCTTCTTGCCTGCCCTGGCAAAAGAAACGCAGGTGTCGGTGACGGTCTTGTTCTCGGCGAGGTTGGGCGTACCCGGGATGCCGCCGGGCAGGATGACCATGTCTACGTCGCTGTAATCCACATCCTCGGCCAGCGCGTCGGCGTTCAGGTGGATGCCGTGGCTGCTGACGAGGGCACGGCGGCCCATGGCGGACGCAATGATGACCTCGACCCTGGCGCGGCGGAGAAGGTCGGCCACCAGCAGGGCCTCGCACTCCTCGGTGCCGTCGGCAAAAAACAGAACAGCTTTGCTCATAATCAGATACTCCTTTTATAAATCAAAGAAAAAGCGCACCGCAGGCGGGGCATCCCCGGCCCGCAGTGCGCCAGCGGTCAGTAGAAATTCAGTCTTCGGTGTCAGCGGAGACGCCGTTCTTTTCCAGAATGCGGCGCAGGACGCTGTCGTCCCGGCCCAGCACACGGCTCACGCGGCTGATGATGGCGCTGGATGCGCCGATGTTGCCCATGATGCTGGTGTAGCTCTGCTTGCGCATGAGCTTTTCGGCGATGTTGTAGCGCTGCTCCATCGCGCTCAGCTCTGCGTAGCTGCATACATCCTGCAAGAAGCGGTAGCACTCCTCGGGCGTCTCAAGCTCCAGAAAAGCGGCATACAGGCCGGATTTTCCGGTCGGATGGTCCTTTGCCATATACAGTTCCTCCCCGGTCATTCAATGATGTTGGACCCGCAGACGGGTACTTCAATACACTACTTTAGTGTAGTACAAATGAGAAGAAAATGCAATGGTCTTTGCAGGAAATTTACAACATCCGCTCAAAGATCAGCTCGTTGCGCTCGATGCCGCCCTCACTCTCGGCGGGGCCGAGGGAGCGGTAGCCCCGGGCCTTGAAGAACTGCTGCACCGGCAGGGCCTTGGCGTTGACGCCGCACCAGACGCGGCCCCGGCCCTCGCCCCGGGCCAGACGCTCGCAGGACGCCACGATGTCCCGGCCGATGGCCTTGCCGCGGTATTCGGGCTTGAGGTAGAGGTGGAGCAGATGGAGCGAAGTGTTCTCCATCTTCCATGCAAAGTAGCCGATGAGGCTGCTGCCGAGGAAGACGAGGAAGTAGTTCACATCGTTGTCGATGTCCTCTTCAATAGAGTCGGCGCTCTGCAGGCTGTCCACGAGGGCGTCCAGCTGCTTTGCGGGGAAATAGCGTTTGTAGACCTCGTGCCAGACCTCGCTGGCAAGGTCGGCGGTCATGTGGATATATTTGGCCTTGGCGACCAGCTTGTAATCGGGTTTCATAGTCCTCCTGAAAAATAGCGCGGAACTGCGCACGATAAGGTTCGGCGGGAAATCGCTTTACAAGATACAGTGTACCACATCCGGCCCCCGGGTGTAAAGCAAAAAGGCTGCCGTACCCGCAAAGAGTACGGCAGCCTTGATGGCTTTTTCGACGTCCTCAGACGTGATGCGTTTTACAGCGCAGCCTTGAAGTTGTGATGAGTGGAGCTGTAACGGACAACTGCTTCCATCAGGGTGACAGGCCACAGCAGGACCTTGCCAACCATCTCAGCCGGCTTGACGCATACCGTCTCCATGCTGTAGATGCCGAACAGGACCAAACAAGCGATACCGCAGCCCAGAATGTAGTAATACATAGTCAAACCTCCTATATTTTTCTCACAGGCCCGCAGTGTGCGGAGCCTGAAGCTCGTTGTTACGGGGGCGCTTCCCGCTCCCTGCAAGCTTACTATACACCGGTTTTGAAATAAAGTCAATAGCAGAAAACGTGAAACAAATTAAAGCTCTTTCTGAAATGCAATATCTATCATTAAAGTAAAGCACCGAAGTGAGCTTTGATTTATAAAACTGAAGTCACTGCACTGAACTGGCCTTGCAGCAGGGACAGTTCGGCCCGTTTTGGAGCTGAAACGGGCCGAAAACGGGGGGTGCTGTTCTTGGAGCAAAAACAGGGTGGAAAACGACAGCTGCGGGGTCGTTTTTGAGATGTATACAAGTGTGCTCCGGCGGTGGAATCCGGGCAGGAGGGCAACGTGAGGAAATCTCATCAAAACGAGCAGAATGCATAAAGAAATCCACAAAAATTATGGAAAACTATTCTTGCTGCCCAAACCAAAATGCGTTATAATAAGAGCATCAAAAGTCTACGCTGAAAGGAGAACGCAGTTATGGCAAAGGCATCGCAGGTCGTATTATCAGAAAATGAATTTTACCTCATCAAGGCCCCCAATGGAAAGGTGCTGGAAGTAAAGAACTTCAACACGGAGGACGGCGCTGCGATCCGTCTGTGGGACTACGCAGGTCATCCGTGGCAGCAGTGGAAATTCGTGGATGCAGGCGAAGGACGCTGGCGCATCCAGAACCGTTTTACCGGCAAAATGATGGACCTCGCCCTCGGCGGCGTGGTGGAAGGCACCTGGCTCCATCAGTGGGGCCGCACCAGCGGACTGAGCCAGTGCTGGGCGCTCGAGGCTACCCGCAATGGCCGGACCCGCATCCGCAACGTGCTGGCCGACAAGTACATCGACCTTGTGGGCATGAACACCTCCAACGGTGCGCAGGCGCAGATCTGGAACTTCGTCTCGGGAGGCAATCAGGAGTGGAACCTCGAGCGTGTGGACCCCACCGTCCAGCAGACCCGGGCCAAGGCCGAAGAGGCCCATGATCCGGAGCCGACGCCCTCCCAGCGCAAGCACCAGAACGACCTCGTCCGCAAGCTGAACAATGCGGGCAAGGGCCGCGCAGGCCGCAAGGCATAAACGCATAAAAACAGCGCCCCGCAGGGGTCATCTGCGGGGCGCTTTGCTGTTAAAAGAAAGGGAAAGTATGATGAATCTTGGGGCCTTTATGAATCCGGAATACCCGATCTTCAGCACGACGCTGTGCTATCTGGAGCGGGACGACGCCTACCTGATGCTCCACCGTGTGAAGAAGGAGGACGACTACAACCACGACAAATGGGTGGGCGTCGGCGGAAAATTCGAGCGGTTCGAGAGCCCGGAGGACTGCCTTCTCCGGGAGGTGAAAGAAGAGACGGGCCTGACGCTGACCCACTGGCGCAGCCGGGGACTGCTGACCTTCATCTGGGGCAATATGACCGAGTTCATCCATCTCTACACCGCCGACGGGTGGACGGGCGAGATGATACAGGGCGATGCCTGCCGGGAAGGTGTGCTGGAATGGGTGCCGAAGGAGAAAGTGGAGCAGCTGCCCATCTGGGAGGGCGATAAAATTTTCTTCAAGCTGCTCAACGAGGAACATCCGTGGTTCTCCCTCAAGCTGGTGTATGAGGGGGATGTCCTCCGGCAGGCGGTGCTGGATGGGGAAAGAATCGTGGGTTAATCTGCCAAAGGCGAAAGCATTTCACGGAAAAGCTGGCGCAGCATAGTATCCACGCCCTGCGCCGACCAGATGGTGGCGACCATCAGCTCGTCGGGGTCGATGCAGGAAAAATCCAACTGATACCCGGCGTGCTGTGCGAGCTGCGCCAGAAAGACGCGCTGTGTCCGCCCGTTGCCCTCGCGGAACGGGTGAAGCTCGTTGGTGCGGATGTAAAAATCAACGAAGGCGTCTACAAAATCGTCGAAGGAAAGGCTTTGGAAGAAATTCTGCTCGGCCAGCCGCCGGAAAATAGCAGAGCTGACGCGTGGGATCTCATCTGCGGGGCAGAACTGCGTACCCTTTTTGGAGATGTTGATGCTGCGGGGTACACCGGCCCATTCGTAGAGGTCGCAGAAAAGATGGCGGTGGATGGCCTTGTAATGCTCAAAGTCGAAGGTAGAGCACAAGGGAGATTCTTCCCACTGTGCTGCTTTCGCGGTGACGAGCACGGCTTCCACACGGTCAAGCTCCTGCTGACTGTGGAGGTCGAATTTATTGATAAGGACGGAAGTACAGGGATAGCAGTCGGCAGAAGATGGGTCGATCGTGTAGGGCATAAGCGTTACCTCTGGGCCGCAGTGTCCTGTGGCTGCCGCAGAACCTCACGGACGAGGGTGGCGGCGTCAAGATGACCGTCCAGATAGCGCAGACAGTCCTGCTCCGATTTTTTGGAAAAAGAGAGGCCCTCCATCCGTGTGGATGCAATGGCGTTGCGGAATGCCTTTTCGCGTTTTGCGGTCATGATGAACCCTCCGGTCTTGAATTGTGTAACAGTATTATAGCAGAGAAAAAGTGCGGAATGCAATAAAATAAGATAAAAAAGCCTCTGTGCAGAAATGAACTGCACCCCATTTGTTAGACAGTATGGTATACTGTTTAGGAAATGGGGTGT
>ENA-UOJK01000266-UOJK01000266.1-human-gut-metagenome-genome-assembly--contig:-C116-NODE-266-length-54171-cov-9.997339_pt1 | contig 54171 bp, 51 predicted proteins | sample MGYA00242348_ERZ723895 | MGnify/ENA metagenome assembly ERZ723895
CAAGGGAGGCTTTGGTTTTTGCGAAACCACCAAAAATAGGTTTATCGACACGCTCAAAGGACGCAGTTTGCACTGCGTCCTTTTTTCTGTTCTGTTGTGCTTATCAGCTGTGCTTTTTGCCCTTTTGCTGATTCGCGCTGTGGCAGGAGCCTGCCATAGCACAGTGGGCACAGTTGCAGCCGCAGGAGGATTTGCCTTTCTTTTTATCCTTGACAAGATTATATATAATCAGTGCCACGATAATGGCAAGCACAAGGCATATTATAATGGTTGCAATATTCTTTGATAACCACGCGAGCATTTGAAAAGACTCCTTTCACAGATTGGTTTTTGCTTTATTTCGTAACCTTTACATCGGAGGTCAGCTTCGTAGCTTCCTTGTAAGGACGCACGAGCATGAAGATTATCAGGGCGAGGAAGATGAACGCGAACACAAGGCTTACAATATCAACTGCGCCGTGGATGTTGCCGGTGAAGAGGTTGCCGAACTGGTTTATCATAAGGGAGATAACATAGGCGAAGCCGCACTGATAGCCGATTGCGAACCAGGTCCACTTTGCACTGTTCATCTCACGCTTGATAGCGCCGATAGCTGCGAAGCAGGGAGCGCACAGAAGGTTGAAGACGAGGAACGAATAAGCGGTTATGCCGGTGAACGCCTTTGCAAGGGTTGCATAAACGTTGCCCTCTGCGCCATAGAGGATGCCCATCGTACCGACGATGTTCTCCTTTGCGACAAGTCCGGTGATCGAAGCGACGGTAGCCTGCCAGTTGCCCCAGCCGAGCGGAACGAAGATCCAGGCGATAGCCGAGCCGACCTTTGCGAGCAGGGACTGATCAAGCTGATCCTCTGCAAGCATTCCGAAGTGGCCGTCTACGAAGCCAAAGTAAGAGGTGAACCAGACAACGATAGTTGAAAGAAGGATGATTGTACCTGCCTTCTTGATGAAAGACCAGCCGCGCTCCCACATGGAGCGGAGGACGTTCTTGAGGGTCGGCCAGTGATAGGCGGGAAGCTCCATAACGAACGGAGCAGGATCGCCGGAGAACATCTTGGTCTTCTTGAGCATGATGCCCGAGCAGATGATAGCCGCCATGCCGATGAAGTAAGCGGAGGTCGATACCAGAGCGGAGCCGCCGAAGAGCGCACCTGCGATCATGGCGATGAACGGTACCTTAGCGCCGCAGGGGATGAATGTTGTTGTCATTATGGTCATACGGCGATCGCGCTCATTTTCAATGGTACGCGAAGCCATGATTCCGGGAACGCCGCAGCCGGTGCCGATAAGCATCGGGATGAAGGACTTGCCGGAAAGACCGAACTTGCGGAATATACGGTCAAGGACGAATGCGATACGAGCCATGTAGCCGCACGCCTCAAGGAATGCGAGGAGCAGGAACAGGACGAGCATCTGGGGAACGAAGCCGAGGACAGCACCGACGCCGGCTACGATACCGTCGTTGATAAGTCCGCTGAGCCAGTCGGCCGCGCCGACCTTTTCAAGTCCGTTGCCGACGAGAACCGGAATGCCGGGCACCCACACGCCGTAAGCGGCGGGATCGGGCTCGTCGAAGCCCTTCTTTTCAAGGTACTTGACAGCGTCAACATAGGTCATGCCTACCGTTGCTTCTTTGTCAGCCTTGGAGAGGTTTGCGGGGATTGCCGAGTAATAAGCGGTCATGGCGTTGACGGCGAGGGTCTCCTCATCCTCAACATCAACCGTTGCGGTGTCCGCTGTGGGCTGATAAGCCTTCATCTCGGCAAGAGCCTTGTCGGCGTCAAAATCTTCTGCGCCGAAGTCAATGCCGGTGAATGCGCTGACAGCCTCGGTAGCTGCGGTGTAGTCGTCAGCGTCAGTCGAATAAGCCTTCGAGCCGATGCCGAGCAGGTGCCAGCCGTCGCCGAACACTCCGTCGTTCATCCAGTCAGTCGCGAACGAGCCGACAGTGACCATGGAGATGTAGTAGACGAGGAACATGATAACTGCGAATATCGGAAGTCCGAGCCAGCGGTTTGTGACGATCTTATCGATCTTGTCGGAGGTCGAAAGCTGACCGACATTCTTCTTTTTGTAGCAGGCTTTTATGATAGACGCGATGTGGATATATCTCTCATTCGTGATGATGGACTCTGCGTCGTCATCCATCTCTTTTTCGACCTCTTTAATGTCGCCCTCGATGTGCTCAAGGGTCGCCTTGTCGAGGTTGAGCTTTGCAAGCACCTTGTCGTCGCGTTCAAAAATCTTTATGGCGTACCATCTCTGCTGCTCCTCGGGGAGTCCGTGGACGGCGGCCTCTTCAATGTGCGCGAGAGCGTGCTCGACGGAGCCCTCAAAGGTGTGCATCGGGAGGGTCTTTGTGTTCTTCGCCGCCTCGATTGCCGCCTCGGCAGCGTCCATGACTCCGTCACCTTTAAGGGCGGAGATCTCAACTATCTTGCAGCCGAGCTGGCGGGAGAGCTCATCGACGTTTATCTTGTCGCCGTTCTTCTTGACGACGTCCATCATGTTGATGGCGATAACAACGGGGATGCCGAGCTCGGTCAGCTGGGTGGTGAGATAGAGGTTTCTTTCGAGGTTCGTACCGTCGATTATGTTAAGTATAGCGTCCGGGCGCTCATCAATAAGATAGTTTCTCGCGACGACTTCCTCAAGGGTGTAGGGCGAGAGCGAGTAGATACCGGGAAGGTCGGTGATGATAACGCCGTCATGCTTTTTGAGTTTTCCTTCTTTTTTCTCAACCGTAACGCCCGGCCAGTTACCGACGAACTGGTTCGAACCGGTGAGAGCGTTGAACAATGTGGTTTTACCGCTGTTGGGGTTACCCGCAAGAGCAATGCGTAAATCCATTTTGATAGCCTCTCTTTCTTGAAATTATATCAGCTTTTCTGCGCGGGGTCTTATTCGACCTCGATCATATCCGCGTCGGCCTTTCTGAGCGAGAGCTCATAGCCGCGCACCGTGATCTCCACGGGATCGCCGAGAGGCGCGACCTTACGGATATAGACCTCCACGCCCTTGGTCAGTCCCATGTCCATGATGCGGCGCTTTGTTGCGCCCTCTCCGTGGAGCTTGACTACCTTGACCGTTTCGCCGATCTTAGCCTGCCTGAGAGTTTTCATTGCTTATATCCTCCTTTTGTGCAATTTTATTCATTTGGTATATGTACTGCGCCACAGCGCCGTCATATCATGATTTTCTTCGCCATCTCTTCGCTGATGGCAACGCGCGACTCCTTGACGTTGACTATAACATTTCCGCCCAGGGCGTTGACTACCTTTACAGTGCCGCCGACGACAAATCCGAGATTTTCGAGATGCTGTTTTACTTCCGGGCTGCCGCCTATCTTCTTGATGATATTCTCTTCGCCGACCTGCGCGAGCATCAAAGGCATCATATTGAGTCCCTCTTCCTCTTTTGTATTTCCGGGATTAGCATGCGCTAACCTTGGGGCTTTAAAATTGATTAGCACCCGCTAACCGTGATATATGGTACTCCTATACTTGTTCCCTGTCAATAGACTTTTTTCAATTTTTTGCCGTAAAACGCAATTTCGGCGACATCCACAAATGATTAGCTTATGCTAACCGCCTGCTTTGGACATTTCATACATATCTTCCCGCCCTTGATTTTTCCTAAGTGAAGTGATATCATACCTTTAATATATAACAATATACACACCTAAAAGGGAGGAACAGATATGCATCTTCAGGAATCGGGCGAAATGTATCTCGAAACCGTCTATGTGCTTTCAAAAAACGGCGTTGTGCGCTCGCTCGATGTCGCCGAATATATGGGATTTTCAAAGCCGAGCGTCAGCCGCGCTGTCGGACTTCTCAAACAGGGCGGCTATCTTCTCATGGACAAGGACGGGTATCTGACCCTCACCGAATCGGGGCTCGATGTGGCGAAGAAAATATATGAGCGCCACACCCTGCTCTCGAAGTTCCTCGTCCGTCTCGGCGTTGACGAAAAGACTGCCACCGAAGATGCGTGCAAAATGGAGCACGACATCAGCGACGAGTCGTTTTCGGCGATAAAAGAACACGTCCGCAGGAACATGAAAAATGCAGATGAATAAAGAAATTTTTGCTCAAACCGATAGGCTCGTGCTGAGAAAATTCAATCGGAATGATTATCTCAATCTGTGCGGAATATTGCAGGACGAAAAGTCAATGTACGCTACGAGGGCGCTTTTTCGGACAGTGAAGCGCAGGCGTGGCTCGATAATCAGCTGCACCGCTACCGCGAAGAGGGCGTAGGGCTATACGCAGTCGAGCTCAAAGACGGCGGCGGATGTGCTCGTCTCTATGGCGCTCATAGCGTCTATCTGCATCGGTGAGATTTTCGCCGCGGGCGAAATCGCGTTTATCATGCAGCTCGGCGCTCTGCTTGAAGAGCTGACGGTGGCGAGGGCATAGCCTCGTTCGCGGCAAAGGCGATTGACATCTATTGCAGGTAAACCCCAAGATAAGAACAAAAACACCCACGAGATCTGCGAATGCATAGATAAATTCAATTTTGTCGGATTGCCTATTTCAATAAAATTACAAAAACCGACCGCGATGGGAAACCGAAGCGGTCGGTTTTTATATTCTCTTCTGAGCGAAAACTTATTCTGCCTCTTCGCTCTCAAAGGTTTTTGCAACCTCCTTGAGCAGCTCGCGTATGGGCAGGTGCTGAGGACATGAGTGCTCGCACTTTCCGCAGCCGATGCAGTCCGACGCTTTGCCGTGATTCTCGGTGTAGACCTCATAGTAGCAGTCCGAGTTCCAGTCGCGGCAGAGCTGCTTTGCGTTCATGCACGAGAACAGGTCGGGGATAAGGATATGCTCGGGGCAGCCGTCCGTGCAGTAGCGGCACGCGGTGCAGGGGATGGTGTGGGTCGCGCGTATAACGTCGCAGACCTCCGCTATCGCCCGTCTCTCCTCGTGGCTCAGGGGCTTAAAGTCCTTCATAAACGACAGGTTGTCATTCATCTGCTCTAAGCTGCTCATGCCGGAGAGCACCATGAATACGCCGTCGAAATCCGCTGCGTAGCGTATCGCGTAGCTCGCCGGGCTGCCGCCGTGAAGAGCGTCGAATATAGCCTTGCCCTGCTCGGGAATGTCGGCGAGTTTTCCGCCCTTGACAGGCTCCATGACTATTACGGGCTTGTTATGCTTGCAGCAGACTTCATAGCAGAGGCGCGCCTGAACAGCGGGATCGTCGAAGTCGATGTAGTTGAGCTGGATCTGAACCACCTCAATCTCCGGGTATTCGTTAAGCATCTCGTCGAGTACGTCGGCGGTGTCGTGGAACGAGAAGCCGACGTGCTTTACCTTGCCCTCTTTTTTCAGCTCGAACGCGTGCTCATAGGCGTGCAGCTTCTTGTATTTTTCAAATATCGACTTCGTCTGCGAGTGCAGGAGGTAGAAGTCGAAGTAGTCCACTCCGCAGCTCTCGAGCTGCTTTTCAAACAGCGGGCGTATCTCGTCCTCGCTGTTAAACAGCGAATCGGAGAGCTTGTCGGTGAGAATGAAGCTGTCGCGGGGATAGCGCTTTACGACGCAGTCGCGTATCGCCGTCTCGCCCTGACCGCCGATGTAGACGCGTGCGGTGTCGAAATAGTTGAAGCCCTGTGCCATGAACTCGTCAACCATCTTTGTGAATTCGGCGTAATCTACTTTTTCGCCGTCCATGGGCAGTCGCATGCAGCCGAAGCCTAACTTTTTCTTTACATCGGGGAATGTGCTCATTTTATGTCTTCTCCCGTGAATTAATTTTATCTCGTCAAATATATAATGCACTCTGCGGGGCGTGCAGTCAAGGGAAAAAATCAAACTTTTTTGTGAAGAAAACTCCCCTGCGGGAAAGTATGTCACTGCTTTTTGTCGAGCTCAAAATGAGCGGCGAATTTTTTGAACAGCGGCGTAAAGTCGAAATATTTATCAAACAGGCGGCAGAAAAAGCCGATTATCGTACCGTTTATCGAGGCGATAACGAGCGTGCCCCAGCCGATGCCCTCAAAGCGCCTGAAAAACGCGAGCGACATTATCGCCGCTATGGCGAAAATCATTATAGAGACAAATATTCTCGTGCGCAGCTTGTCTTTGAAAAACAGCAGAACCGCAATGAAAAACCAGACTATACCGGCAACCGCAGTCACCGACGGCGCGATTACCTGAACGAACCTCTGCGAAAGGGCGAGCGCCGTAAACGGTATGCACGCGCAGAAGAACACGGCATATTTGTTAAACCTCAGCTTGAGCGAGGCGCAGAGCGTCACTATCTGGAGCACTGCCGACGCTCCGTTGAACACGCACCATATTACAGTATCAAACATCTTTTCCCCTCATACTCCCTCTTCAGTTAAGCATTATGCTTTTGCCGCGAAAACGCAGGTGAATATGCCGCCATTTTCACTCGCCGCCGCATGTCCGTCATATTTTTCGGCGGTCTCCTCGAGTATTTTCAGCCCGTAGCCGTGGTTACCCGTGCGCTTCTTTTTCTTCTCTTCATAGTCAGGCGCGACCGCGTTCTCGCTGCTTATATATAACATTTCATCACTTTCGTTAATGAAGCTCTTTATCTTTATATATCTGTTATCCTCGAGTGCTTTCGCCGCGTTTATCGCGTTGTCGAATATATTGACAAAAGCTTTGCAGATATCGACCTCTTCCATATTTATAAACTTCGGCACATTGAGGTCGAAATCATAGGCGACATCGTTTTTTCTGCACTCATTCGCCTTATTTGAGGCAATGGCATTGACAAGTGTATTGGGACAGAATTTCTCTATTTTTACATCCGAAACTTCTGTTCTGAGCTGGTCGAGCATACGCTCGGCGGATTCACGGTCAACTTCGTTTCCGTCATGTACAACTTCATATGCCGTCTGGATTATATTCGCGAGATCGTGTCGTATTTTTCTGACCTCGTTGCTGCTGTTTTCGACATTCTTGTAGTATTCAAGATTCAACGCGTTCTGATAGTCTTTTATTCTCAGCTCCTCGCGCAGCTTCTCATTCTGCGACGAGCGTACCATGATATAGAGCAGAACGGCGTCGGAGATTATACAGAGAACCGCCGCGACGCAGAGCATTATCATCGGAGCGCGGGTCGGATCCTCGAGAAACGGCAGTCCGGTGTTCTTGTCCCTGAACCAACCGTAATATGAAATTATCATCATCGCCGCCGCCATGACTATGACCTGGCTCAGAGGAAAGAAAATAAATGTCGCCATCTGCCCGCTCGGCAAAATCATATTTTTGTGCTTCTTCATTCTTATATATGTAAACCCGCCGAAGAGCACTATCAGCCCCACCGTATTCGGCAGGGAGACTATATAGGTCATTATATCGTCATAGGGATTGAGCCCGCAGGCGATACACCCGGTTATGAGCAGAGCCGAGACGAGATATGTAAACGACATCAGAACTATAGAGACAAAAATTCGGGTTCTGAGTTTATCTTTGAAATAGGCTATTGCCGAAATGAAATAATATGCAAAAGCCGGAATCTTGAAAAACACCGACGGCACATCGTAGAAATAATGCTGGGCGAGCGCTATTGTCGAAAACGGAATGAGAGTCAAGAAAAAGACTGCATAGCGGTTGAAGCGCGGGGTGAGGTTCATGCACAAAAACACCACCACGAGCGCTATCGAAAGAAAATTGAACACATACCAGAATATATCAAAAAATGTCATTTGACCAAAGCTCCCTTGAAAAGCACATATCTGTCTGCCGCCTCTTTTTTCTTGGAGCGGCTTATCGGAATTATCTCTCCGTTCATCATAACAAACTGCGTTGCCGTATACTTTGCAATATACTTGAGGTTGACAAGATAGCTTTTGTGGCAGCGTACAAAGCCCGATTTGAGCTGCTGCTCCGCCTCGTCAAGCTTTCCCGGTACGGTGACGCTGTCCCCGTCAACCGTATGTATCTCCAGATAATTGCGCTCGCTGACGATGAAAAGTATATTGTCGCTCCCTATTTTTCGGCTGCTGCCGCGGCGGGTATATTCAAAATATTCGCGGTTCTGCCTCTTGTGCGCTCCGGCGCGTTCACGCTCGATATAGCCGAGAAGCAGGTTGGGATCGACGGGCTTATAGATATATCCGCAGTCATCAACCGCCACAAACGCCTTGGAGACAAGATCCTGGTTCCCGGAGACAAAGACGATCTTGACTCCCGGGCACAGCGCGCCGACAAACTCGGCGATATCCACGCCGCTCTCATCCCTGACGGCAATATCAAGAAAGGCGAGGTCAAAATTTCTGTTTGCATCCTCTGGCGCAAGCTTTTCGGACAGTTCCGCTGAACTGTGTACGCCGACGAGCTCAATGTCGGGATAAGCGTCTGCGATTATTTCTGATATCTGCCTGACAATTACAGGCTCATCGTCGCATATGAGAATACGCATAAAGAGACCTCCCCTTCCAAAAAATGTATTTATATACCAATAGTATACAAAAACACTCGTCTTTTTTCAAGGACAAAAACTGTCACAGGCAAGAAAATATTTTTTCTCTCCGCCGACCCTTTTCAAAGGGAAATAAATGTTGTATAATTTTGATATATAACTGCTTGATTAGGGGTGTTTGTTTGTCCGGGGACTACTCCAGCCGCAACCGAAGGATGCTCAAAAGGTTCCTGCCTTACTATAAAAAATATTCGGGACTGTTCGCCCTCGATATGTTCTGCTCCGCGCTGACCACCGTATGCGAGATCGCCCTGCCGCTGATAGTGCGACAGATAACCGACCGCGCGGCGCACGATATCCATGACCTGACGGCGGAGCTGATTATAAAAATCGTCGGCTTCTATATCCTGCTGCGCATTATCGACACTGCCGCGAGCTACTACACGGCGTCGGGCGGGCATATCATGGGCGCGAGAATTGAAACGGACATGCGAAACGACCTGTTCTCGCACCTGCAGGATATGTCATATTCATTCTATGACGACACGAAGATAGGCCAGCTCATGTCGAGAATAACAAACGACCTGTTTGACATAACCGAGCTCGCACACCACGGTCCCGAGAACGTCCTGATGACCGTGATAAAAATAGTCGCGGGATTCATCATGTTCGCGTCGATGAACATATGGCTTGCGATAATAGTCTTTTCGCTCATGCCTCTTATGATGATTCTGACTTCGCACAGCCGCCGCAAGATGCGTGCCGCGTTCAAACAGCAGAGACGCGAGATAGGCGAGATAAACGCGCGGACGGAGGATTCACTGCTCGGCATAAGAGTTGTCAAGAGCTTTGCCAACGAAGACATTGAGCGCGAAAAGTTCAACGAGGGCTCGCGCCGCTTCTTCAAATCGAAGAAAAACGGATACAGATACATGGCGAGCTTCCACTGCACCGTAAGACTCTGCGACGGACTGATGTATATAGCAATAGTCGGCGTGGGCGCAGTGTTCATGATGAAAGGCAAAACTACCGTCGGCGACTTCTCGGCGAGCCTGCTCATGGTCAGCACCCTGCTCGCGGCGATACGCACAATGGTCGAATTCAGCGAGCAGTTCAACCGCGGCATGACGGGCATCGAGCGCTTCACTGAAATAATGGACGAAGTCAGCGACATAAAAGACAGCCCGGATGCAAAGCCCATAAGCGACGTCAAGGGCGATATCGAATTCAAAAACGTTACATTTTCATACAAGGGCACGGACAAGAAGATTCTTTCCGATTTCTCCCTGCATATAGCTCCTGGCGAGAATGTCGCCCTCGTCGGTCCGTCCGGCGGCGGCAAGACTACGCTTTGCAATCTCATCCCCCGCTTCTACGATGTGGATTCGGGCAGCATACTGCTCGACGGAAAAGATATCCGCGACATAACTTTAGCTTCGCTGCGCTCGAATATAGGCACGGTTCAGCAGGATGTCTACATGTTCTCCGGCACGGTCAGGGACAACATAGCCTACGGATGCCCGGGAGCTGAAAAAGAAGATATAATAGCCGCGGCGAAGCGAGCCGGGGCACACGAATTTATAGAAGAGCTGCCAGAGGGCTACGACACATATGTCGGCGAGCGCGGAGTCAAGCTCTCCGGCGGTCAGAAGCAGCGCATTTCAATTGCGCGCCTGTTTTTGAAGAACCCGCCGATAGTCATTCTCGACGAGGCGACGAGCGCGCTCGACAACGAGAGCGAACGCCTTGTTCAGCAGTCGCTCGAAGAGCTTGCAAAGGGGCGCACGGTCATAACTATCGCCCACAGGCTCACGACAATCAGAAACGCGGCGGAGATAGTCGTGCTGACAGAAGACGGCATCGCCGAGCAGGGCAGCCACCGCGAGCTTATGGCAAAGGGCGGCGTATACAGCGAGCTCTACAGCATGTATTCAATTGACTGATTTTTCCGAAAGGACGGATATAAAAATGCTTAAAAATATTTCACCTATCATCTCCCCCGAGCTTCTCAAGATCCTCATGGAAATGGGACACAGCGACGAGATAGTTATCGGCGACGGCAACTTCCCCGCGGCGAGCATAGCTCAGCGCCTTGTGCGCCTCGACGGTCACGGAGTTCCCGAGGTTCTCGACGCGGTTCTGAAGCTCATGCCCCTCGACACCTATGTTGACGCTCCTGTTGCACTCATGGACAACAACGGCGACGGAGATCGCCCGGCAGTCTGGGACAAATACGAAGAGATAGTTAAAGCGAACGAGGGCGACAAGAACTTTGAGCTCATGGAGCGCTTCGCTTTCTATGACAGAGCGAGAAAGGCATACGCCGTCATAGCGACGGGCGAGACCGCCGTATACGCAAACATCATTCTCAAAAAGGGCGTTGTAAAATAACTCGGAGGACTCTGCATCAATGGAAAAAAGAGTTTTGGCGTTCGACTTCGGCGCGTCGAGCGGACGCGCGATAATCGGACATTTTGACGGGGAGAATATCCGCCTCGAAGAAGTTCACCGCTTCTCGAACGACCCCGTGAGCGTGAACGGCACGCTCTACTGGGATGTTCTGCGCCTGTTTTTTGAGATAAAGCAGGGACTGACAAAGGCGAAGCTCGCCGGCGGATTCGACAGCATCGGTATCGACACCTGGGGCGTTGACTTCGGGCTGCTCGACGAATTCGGCTGCCTGCTCGAAAATCCCATTCACTACCGCGACGCACGCACGGCGGGAATGATTGAAGAAGTGTTTAAAACAGTTCCCCGCGAGGAGCTTTACTCCCGCACGGGTATTCAGTTCATGGAGCTCAACACGCTCTTCCAGCTCTGCGCACTCAAAAAATACCGCCCGCACATTCTCGACAGGGCGGATAAGTTGCTGTTCATGCCCGATTTATTCGCCTATATGCTCACGGGCAGAAAGCAGACAGAATATTCAATAGCGACCACCTCGCAGATGGTTGACATAAAGACAAAAGACTGGGCATACGACATTCTCGACCGCCTCGGCATCCCGTCGGGAATCCTCACGCCCATTGTGCCGTCGGGTACCGAAAACGGAATGCTCAGCGCGGAGATATGCGACGAGCTTGGGCTCGACCCCGTTAAAGTTGTCAGCGTATGCGGACACGACACGCAGTCGGCGATAACCGCCGTCCCCTCTCAGCTCGACAGCTTCGCGTTTTTGAGCAGCGGCACATGGTCGCTCTTCGGCACGGAAATACCCGAGCCTATTGTTAATAATACCTCGCTCTCGATAAACATCACCAACGAGGGCGGCTACGGCGGCATGACCGGGCTGCTCAAGAATATAATCGGACTGTGGCTCATTCAGGAGAGCCGCAGGCAGTGGAAGCGCGAGGGCGAGGAATACAGCTACGCCGATCTCGAGCGCATGGCGCTCTCGGCGGAGCCGTTCAAGTGCTTTATCGACCCCGACTCCCCCGAGTTCACGCCGCCCGGAGATATACCCGGACGCGTGCGCGAATTCTGCCGCAAGACGGGTCAGTATGTCCCGCAGACAGTCGGCGAGATAATGCGCTGCATCTACGAGAGCCTTGCGATGAAATACCGCAGCACGTTCTCGATGATAAAAGAATGTACCGGCAGGGACTATCCTGATATACATGTTATCGGCGGCGGCACGAAAGATACCCTGCTCTGCCAAATGACCGCGAACGCCTGCAATGTCCCCGTGAAGGCGGGTCCGATAGAGGCGACCGTGCTCGGCAACATCGCCGTTCAGCTTCTGAGCTCCGGCGACATTCCGGATATCAAAAAGGCGAGGGAGATAATCTCGCGCAGCGAAGCATTACGCGAATATGCTCCGTGCGACACCGACAAATGGGCGGGCGCATATGAGAGCTTTTTGAAAATACTTAAATAACATCGAAAGGATGACTGAAAAATGGCAAAAGCAAAGCTTGGAATCAGACCCATCATTGACGGCCGCTGGGGCGGAGTCAGAGAGAGTCTTGAGGAAAAGACGATGAACATGGCGCTCGCTGCCAAGAAGCTCATCGAAGAAAATGTGTTCTATTCGGACGGCACTCCCTTTGAGTGCATCATCTCCCCCTGCACGATAGGCGGAGCAGCAGAAGCGGCAAAGTGCGCCGACTTCTTCTCGACTCAGAACGTCTGCGCGACCCTCTCCGTCACCCCCTGCTGGTGCTACGGCAGCGAGACGATGGATCTCGATCCCCTGACCGTCAAGGCAGTCTGGGGCTTCAACGGCACCGAGCGCCCCGGCGCGGTCTATCTCGCGGCGGTTCTGGCGGCTCACGCACAGAGAGGTCTGCCCGCATTCTCGATTTACGGCAAGGATGTTCAGGATGTCACCGACAACTCCATCCCCGATGACGTTGCCGAGAAGATTCTCCGCTTCGCACGCTGCGCCGCGGCTGTCGGTCAGCTCAGAGGCAAGTCTTATGTCGGCATAGGTGCTGTCGCAATGGGTATCGCAGGCTCGTTCTGCGACGCCGATTTCTGGCAGGAGTATCTCGGCATCCGCGCCGAGTGGGTCGACATGGTCGAAGTTACCCGCCGCGTCGAGCTCGGCATCTATGACCACGAGGAATATGAGCGCGCGCTCAAGTGGGTCAAGGCAAACTGCCCCGAGGGCTTCGACAAGAACCCCGAAAATATCAGACACACCCCCGAGCAGAAGGAGAAGGAGTGGGAGTTCGTCGTCAAGATGACTCTTATCTGCCGCGACATCATGCTCGGCAACGATAAGCTTAACGATGTCCGCCCCGTCGGCGCGGAGGCTGAGCACTCCGGCCCGAAGGACGGCTGGCACGAAGAGGCACTCGGCCGCAACGCTATTCTCGGCGGCTTCCAGGGTCAGCGCCAGTGGACCGATTTCATGCCCAACGGCGACTTCACCGAGGCTATGCTCAACACCACCTTCGACTGGAACGGCAAGAAAGAGCCGCTCACCTTCGCCACCGAGAACGACGGCCTCAACGGTCTGTCGATGCTTCTGGGCAAACTCGTCACCGGCAGAGCAAGCCTGTTCGCCGATGTTCGTACATACTGGAGCCCCGACGCTGTTGAAAGAGTCTGCGGCATGCGCCCCGAGGGCGTTGCAAAGGACGGCTTCATCCACCTCATCAACTCCGGCGCCGCCGCGCTTGACGCCACGGGCGTCTGCAAGGACAAGGACGGCAACGCAGTCATGAAGGAGTGGTGGAACGTCACCGACGAGGATATCGACGCTATGCTCAAGGCTACCGACTGGTGCCCCGCAGACCTCGGATATTTCAGAGGCGGCGGATATTCCTCGCACTTCAAGACTCAGGCTGTCATGCCCATGACAATGATAAGAGTCAACATCATCAAGGGTCTCGGCCCGGTGCTTCAGATAGCCGAGGGCTACACCGCCACCCTGCCCGATGAGATCCACAACAAGCTCGACATGCGCACCGACCCGACCTGGCCGACCACTTGGTTTGCTCCGAGACTCACCGGCAAGGGCGCATTTAAGGATGTCTACTCCGTCATGGCAAACTGGGGCGCAAACCACGGCGCTATCAGCTACGGTCACATCGGCAAAGACCTCATCACGCTCGCGAGCATGCTCAGAATCCCCGTTGCGATGCACAACGTCGCCGACGAGGACATCTACCGTCCGCACGCATGGTCTGCGTTCGGCACAAAGGACCTCGAGAGTGCAGACTACAGAGCCTGCGCCGCCTACGGTCCGCTGTATAAATAAGATAAAAATAAAAAGTTCCGTCCGGGAAACCGGGCGGAATTTTTATAGCAAAGTCATACCCCTCCACCGAAAGGCGTGAGGGGTAATTTTGTCTATATGGTTTTAGGAAAATTTCAAACATTTAAGCGAGAAGTCTTTGCATAAAGGCCGAAAAGCAAGAAAGCTGTCCCAAAACAAGCCAATCTAAAAGCCCGTTTTTACTTTCTACACTATCCTCTTATATACTCAGCACAACTAATCCAAGCGCATGCCTCCGCATTATTTGCAGCAATTTGCGCCCATTGCGCTGCATTCGCAGTATTTTGCGCTATCTGTGCAGAGTTTTGTGCTATCAAGCCGGTTTGCCGTTCAACAGACTGAAGTTTATTTAAAATTCCTTGATTCTGAGAAATAATAACCTCGTTTTGTGCAATTTCAATTGCCTGATTAATAATAATCTGCTGTTGATCTGCAATAATCGTGTCTAATTTCGCCTTTATTTCATCCAAATCAAGGTGCAGCAAAATTTCTCTCAATGATTCATTTGATGAATCGTAATAATCGCAGATATACCAAACCGCTTCCAAATTTCTGAACTTATTGGGAATAATATTCAGACTGTATTCCCTGTCCAACAAATCGTAAACCTGGTTAAGTTCTCTGTTTACTTCTTCGAGTTCCGCCTCGCAAATTTCAAGCTTCTTTTGTACTTCATCATATTCATTCGGCAAAATTTCTTTTGCTTTTTCCAAAAGCTCTTTAAAAGTATCTCGCCAACAAGCCGCAAACCACCGCCTGCTATAAAAGAATTCGTAGCTGTCGCAATCCCAACGATCCACTTCAACTTCTTTGTCCCTGAAAAAGCCCACTTCTATTTTTGTTATCGGTGTACACAACTTTTTAAGGCGTTCAGGAGTCAGCTTATGCCTTTCTTCAAATTCGATATCAGGAAAATAATTCGTTGGCAGCGCCCTCTCGAGTTCAGTTGATCCGTATGATCTTCTTTCTGATTGAACGTAAAAATAGTAATCATGTCCATCATACCCGTATATAAATCTAACATGATTTCCGTAGAATTCATTCATATGATCCCAGTTGTAATCCTGATAGATATAACGGGGCTTTTTATCTTCTTCTATCGTTCTTGCCAAGATTTCGGATTTTTCACGCAAAGAATTAGCAATAAATTCTAACCTGCAAATATCATTAAAATATATGCTCATTCCTTTTCGCTCATCCTTGGGCTGAACAATAGGCAGCGCATTTGTGTTCGTTGAAATGGAATTACCGGCACTCGCACGCAATTCTCCACCACAATACGAACAAAAATTTGCATCTTCGTTAATCTGCTTACCGCAATGCTTGCAAAACATAAAAACACCTCCACAAAGAATTAAATTAATTATACTCAGATTTTGAGTATTTGTCAACACTCAGAGTTTGAGTTATATATGATGTTTTCGAGTTGTTTGTCATGGATTATTTAGATAAATTAATAGCATTGAGAATTGACAATGACTTATCACAAAAGGAAGTTGCAAAGATAATAAATAAATCACAACAAGGCTATGATCACATTGAAAAAAGGAGAGCGAAGCTAACAATTGAAGATTTCAAAACCCTTTGCCGCTTTTATAATGTCAGTTCAGATAAGTTGTTAGATATAAAAAATCGAAGTCATTAACATCAGTCTTCATGTAACAAATATATGTCAATAGAACAAATATTTTATTCTGCAACAAAGATTAAAGCAAAACAGGAACAAATAATTCGTTCCTGTTTTTTCAATCGGTGCGGGCAAAAGACAGAACCGGGATTTTCCGATTCTGTCTTGGCGCTCAACCAAAGACCAAATAAAAACCAAAACGCGAATTTTTGCCCGCTCTCGAACATGAAAACAAAAAGAAAAAAGCCCTGAACCCGTTGAGGCTCAAGGCTTTTAACTTGGCGCGCTGCAAGGGATACAGTCGGCTACGCCGCCTTGCGTGCTCGGCGACCGCTGCTGCGCAGCAGTACCCGCCTCACACTTCGCGGCTAAAAACAGTCCGCCGGACTGTTTTCTCAACGCCGCTCACCCTCTCAGGGTTCGAATCCCTTGAAAATAAAAAAAGAACGGAAGCAACACTTGCGGTATTGCTTCCGTTCTTGGCGCGCTGCAAGGGATTCGAACCCCTGACCTTTTGGTTCGTAGCTTGGGCAGGTATTTTTTACCGTCCTTTGTATTTCGTTATAATTAGTTGAAATGCGTTGATATATAAGGGCTTTACAAAATATTTTCACCTTAAACAGGTAGAATAAAAGTCCGTAAAAAATCAAAAATGTTAGAAAACTGTTAGAAACTTATCATTGCACGCAAGGTAAAAATAGAAGGGAAAATCCTGTCAAGGGTGCGAAGCACATCGCTTGCCCTTGACAGGATTTTTGCCGAAAGCCGCCGCAGGGTTGGGCCAAGCTATCCCGCGAGGGGTGCCGAGAAACGGCACCCCTCTGCCCAGCGGCGAGCGATCCCGCGCCGAGCGCGGTTATCGTGGTTATTTTATATCTATTATTATTTGATTCACTTTGCCGAGAACTATAATATCATTCGTGTTATATGTCTTTGTTTCAAAGTCTGTATTTATAGCTATCATTGCAATTTGTGTTTTCTCCTCATTTAGAAACACTATCTTTCTAAACAGTATAACTTCTTTTTTTGCCTTTTCAGCAAAAGCCAATATATCGCCGTCCCTATAATCTTTCGGTTCTTTTATCTCGATTACTGCTTTGCTTCCCTTCGGCATTGTTGGGAACATAGAATCATCGGATATATCAATTCCAAAAGCATTCTTTAGCTGAGTTGTAACCGAATACCCGCTACTTTCCCCTGTTTGCGTAATATTCATTGCCCCTATATCTTTTGTTATACTATCTTGATTTGACTCATTCAATGCTATTATTAAATCGGATACAGGCATTGTCTCAAACTGCTTTCTGATTTCCTCCACTTGCTCCTTTGGAAAAGAATTGGCAAAAGAGCCTATAACGCTTGTAACCATTGTTTGACGAATTAGATTGATTAAACCCGCAAACTCTTTTGGCGCATTATCAACATACGCTTCAACAACTAATATATCTTCACTTTTTGCATTGCAAGCCTTCGCAAGTGCCCTCGACATATTATCGGAAGGTGTTCTGTTGTTTGTATCATTTCTAAGTGTGCTTATATAAGCAGGCGTTACTTTTACGCCGTTTTCAATACATCTTTCCGCTATTTCTTTTATGCTATAACCGCTATCATCAATCAGCCTGTTTAACAGTTTTGTATATGGCATTTATATCACCTCGCCAAATAGTATATCATAAGTTAATTTTTTTGTAAATATGTATTGACAAATTTGTTAGTCTGCTGTATTATTGGCTTATAAACTAAATTGTTAGTTGCGATTGACTTATTTGTAATTGTCGGTAGGCGGTGCGGGGGTCACGGGCGTGACCCCGCTCGCAAGAGACAAAAGGCTTAGTATTACCCTTTTGTCTAACTTGTGTAATTGTGTAATAGTTTAGTTTAAATTTAAGAGGAAAGGAGATGAAATGATGAATAATGACACTCGATGCCGAAAGTACAACATAACTATAAATAATCCTATTGAGCACGGATATTCTCACGAAAAAATTAAAGAAATATTCTCAACTTCAAATTATATTTATTTTTGTATGTGCGATGAAATAGGCTCTGAAAAAACATATCATACGCATATATATGTTTGTTTTGAAAATGCTGTACACTTTAGCACTCTGAAAAAGAGATTCCCCACTGCGCATATTGAGCAGGTAAAAGGTTCAAGTCAAGAAAACAGGGACTATATCCGCAAGGAAGGAAAATATATTGACAGCGATAAGAAGGAAACTAATATCATAGAAACTTTTGAAGAATTTGGCGAAATGCCCTTAGATAAAAAGACAAAGAACAAATCTGTTTCAGAAGATGTCTATGATATGCTTGAAAGCGGTTACACCATAGCTGAGATTATAAGAAAACATCCGAGCTATGCAACAAAAACTTCCTCACTGGAACAGGCACGACAAACTATATTAGAAGAAACTTTTAAAAATGTACGCAGAGATGTAAAAATACACTACATATACGGAGAAACGGGAACAGGTAAAACACGCTCTGTTATGGATGAATACGGTTATCCGAATGTTTATAAAATAACTAATTATGAACACCCGTTTGACGGGTACAACGGTGAAGATATCATTCTTTTTGATGAATATAGAAGTTCTCTTCCAATAGGCGATTTTTTGCAATATTTAGATTGCTATCCTTGCAGACTGCCCGCTCGTTATCACGATAAAGTCGCGTGTTACACGAAAATATTTATAATCAGCAATATTTCGTTAGATAAGCAATATCAGAACATTCAAATTGAACAACCGCAAACATACAACGCATTGATAAGACGAATAGACGAAATTACAAAGTTCGAATATAACAACAATCAACTTCCCTTTTCAAATGAAAATATTTTAAAAATTTTTGAATTGCCCTGTGAATATCTCTTGGAGATATAATCTTTTTGCCTGAAAGGTGGTGATATATTGTTTGAAAATTTTAAAGATGTGCTAACGGTCGATGAGGTCTGCTCCGCGCTTTCTATCGGCAAAAACTCGCTGTATAAGCTATTGCGAAACGGTTCTATCGGTTGTATCAGAATAGGGAAAAAATATCTGATTCCGAAAGCATGTTTAATGGATTTCATAAATCAACATAGACAAACCTCTTAGTATGCAATGATAGGTTTCATAAGAAAGGAGAAAAAATGACTGGAAGCCTACAAATAAAAAACGGCAAATATTATGCCGTCATAAATGTAAAGAACAACAATGGTGTCCGCAAACAACGATGGATTTCATCGGGTATAAGTGCCAAAGGTAACAAGAAAAAAGCCGAACAATTTTTACGCGATACAATACGCCAGTACGAAATAGAAGAATTAATTATTTCGACTGATACGTCTTTCTGTAATTATGTGAAAATTTGGCTTAAAAGTATTGAAAAAAGCATTGACCCGATAACCTACCAAGGATATGAAAGCGTTGCACTTGCTCACATTATTCCGTACTTTGAGAAGAAAAACACCTTGTTGAATAAAATTTCACGAGAAGATATTCAGAGATATATCAACGAAAAATATGAGCACGGCAGATTAGACGGCAAGGGTGGTCTGTCACCAAAAACTTTAAAAACTCATAAATTGATAATTCGCCTTGCCCTAAAAGAAGCCGTAAAAAGCCATTTAATTACAACGAATCCTTGTGATGATGTAATTCTTCCTAAAATGGCGCGCCGTGAGATTTCTTTTTATTCAGCAAGTCAGCTCAATGACCTTTTCAATGCAATAAAGAATGAACCGTTATATCCGCTGATATACTTCACTGCAATATACGGTCTTAGAAGAAGTGAAGTTCTCGGTTTAAAATGGGATAGTGTAAACTTTGAGAACAACACAATAACGATAAAACATACTGTTGTTAGATTCAATGATGTTTTTGAAAAGGACAGCACAAAGACGAGTTCAAGTTATCGTTCATATCCGTTGACAGAAGAAGTGAAAAACATTCTGACAATGCTTAAAGAAGCTGAAAAGAAAAATATTACTCTGTTTGGAAAAGAGTATATAAAAAACGGCTATATATTCAAGTGGGACAACGGCAAACCATATGCACCTGATTATATAACCTCAAAGTTTTCAAAGATATTGAAAAAATACGGATTCCCTCACATCAGATTTCACGATTTGCGACATTCTTGTGCAAGTCTGCTTGTATCTCAAGGTTTCTCCCTCAAGGATGTTCAAGAATGGCTCGGGCATTCCGATTTCAGTATCACGGCAAATCTTTATGCACACCTCGATACGCAAAGAAAAACAAATATCGCAAAGTCGATGTCAGACTCATTTCATTTTTAGCTTTCGGATAAGTGTTAGAAAAAGTGTTAGAAATGCTATCGAAAACTAAAAAGAAAAAAGCCCTTCAAACTCCAAAAGCTTAGAGTTATCAAGGCTTTTAACTTGGCGCGCTGCAAGGGATTCGAACCCCTGACCTTTTGGTTCGTAGCCAAACACTCTATCCAACTGAGCTAGCAGCGCATCTGATTGCCATAGTATATTAGCACAACGCGCCGCAAAAATCAACTGTTATTTCAAAATTTTTTTATTTTTCTCCGCTGCCCGGCGGGTACGCTATGCATTGCGGCGGTTTTCGGTCTGCCCGCGGCGCTTTTTTGACAGTTTTTTTGCCGGCTTCGGAAAGTTTTTCTTTTCTTTGGGGGCGCGGATAAATATTTTCTGCGGCGTGTGCCTCTTCGCGGTTTTTTAAAATTTTTTTGCTATTACATTGTAATCATCAATTTTTTGCTATATAATTAAATGGATAGATTGGGGCTTTGTTTATGAAAAGCCGCGAAGGGAGAAAAATTTGTAATGAGCGACAGAACATACGTCTTATCATACGACATCGGCACGACGGGCGTCAAAACCTGTCTGTTTGAAGTTGAAGATGAAATAAAGCTGATCGCTGCGGAGATGGAAGGCTATTCGCTGACCGTTTATCCGGACGGCGGCGCAGAGCAGGATCCCGACGAGTGGTGGAGCGCGATATGCAACACCACGAAGAGACTCATGAATTCAACGAGCGTGAGCACTTCGGAGATAGCCGGTATATCCTTCTGCTCCCAGATGCAGGGTCTCGTGCTCGTCGACAAGGACGGCCAGCCCGTGCGCAAGGCGATGAGCTACATGGATCAGCGCGCAAAGAAGCAGATAAAAGAACTCATGGCTTACGGTCCGCAGATCGCGGGAGCTTATATTCCGAAGCTTCTCAAGTCTCTGCAGATAACCGGCGCCGTGTCCGCGAGCGTCAAGGATCCCGTATACAAATATAAATGGGTCGAGGAGAACGAGCCCGAGAACTTCGCGAGAACCTATAAGTGGCTCGACGTCAAAGAATACATAATCTGCCGCATGACCGACAAGTTCGTCATGACGCGCGACTCGGCTTTCGGCACTCTGCTCTACGATGTCCGCAAGGGCAAGGAGGGCTGGAGCCCCGAGATGCTCAAGATGTTCAACGTCAAGCCCGAGCATATGGCTGAGATAATCGACTCCACCGCTCTCGTCGGCGGTCTTACCGAAAAGGCTGCGGACGATCTCGGACTGTGCGAGGGCACGCCCGTATTCGGCGGCGGCGGAGACGCTTCGCTCATCGGCGTCGGCGCGGGCGCAGTCGCCCTCGGCGATACTCATATTTACTGCGGCACATCCGGCTGGGTCACGACCGTTGTTGACAAGAATATAGTCGACACGAGCGCGATGATCGCCGCGATAGTCGGCGCGCAGAACGGCAAGCTCAACTACTTCGCGGAGCTTGAGACCGCCGGCAAGTGCCTCGAGTGGGTCAAGGATCACCTTGCCCTCGATGAAATTGACATATTCCTCGAGAAGACCGATGTCGCCTCCTCGAAGGAGTCCATATTCACGAGCCTTTACGACTACATGTCGCATGTTATAAACAAGACCCCCGCAGGCTGCGGCGGAGTTATCTTCACCCCGTGGCTGCACGGCAACCGCTGCCCGTTCGAGGATCCGAACGCCCGCGGAATGTTCTTCAACATCAGCCTTGAGACCGGCAAAACCGAGCTCATTCGCGCCGTTGTTGAGGGCACCTGCATGCACCTGCGCTGGTTCCTTGAGACCGAGGACAAAAAGACCAAGACCTCCGATGTTCTCCGCTTTGTCGGCGGCGGCGCTCTCTCCGACGTCACCAGCCAGATACTCGCGGACTGCACGGGCAGAACGGTCGAGGTCGTTGCAAGCCCGCAGAACGTCGGCGCAGTCGGCGCGGCGGTTATCTCCGCAGTCGGTCTGGGCATGATAGGCAGCATCGAAGAGGCGAAGAAGCTCGTCCCGGCGAAGAAGACGTTCATTCCGAACCCCTCGCTCAAGCCCATATATGACAAGAACTTCGCAGTCTTTAAGAACCTCTACAAGAGCAACAAGGAGAATTTTGCGGCCCTCAACGGCTGATAAACGGTTCAAACCGCCTTTTTGTGTCAATCATATCTTCGATTCCGCACTTGAAAAAGTGCAATACCCTGTGTTATACTGAAACAGGCAATAATTTTCGGACGATAAGGACGAAGGGAAGGTCTTAAAGAATGAAGAAAATCATCTCGGCTCTGCTCATCTGTATGCTCGCGGCGGTCTGTCTTTTCACCGGCTGCTCAAAAGCAAAGGGACTCAAAGTCAAGGACAGCAGCGGCAACGACCGCGTGCTCGTGACCGACGAAAACGGCAAGCCCGTCTATGACGAGGCAGGCAATATTGTCATTGTCGACACGGACGAAAAGGGCAAGGCAAAGAAGGACGAAAACGGCGAGCAGGCAACAAACGCCATCGCGCTCGATTATCTTCTCGTCTCCGGCAAGAACGCCTACTGCAGATATTTCACATTCACCCAGCCCTCCGGCTACGATATGTCGGCGGTCGGCACCGCGATAACCCTCACAAAAGGCGACGAGACCATCGACATAATTTATGACACCGAAAAGAGCGTCGATGACAAGTCCGCCGATATCGGCGAGGTCATCACCTCGCTCAAGGCGCAGGGCTTCAACCCCGAGGTCAACGACGAGACGAAGACCCTCTGCGGCGAGGACGCAAAGTTTACGGAGATAAAGGTCTCCGCGAACGGCAAAGAGGCGTTCATAGTCTCCGCCCTGTTCGAGAAGAACGGCGTGACCTATGCCTGCACCTACAAAACTTCAAAAGCCGGCGCAAACACCGGAGATTTTGAATCAATTGTCAATTCTATTTCGTTCAGATAACAGACGATAAAAAGTATTCTGACTGTTGAAAGGAGAACAGTATGTTATTTTCACTTGATATCGGTATCGATTTGGGTACCGCGAACACCCTCGTGTTCGTAAAAGGCAAGGGCATCGTTATAAGAGAGCCCTCCGTCGTTGCGGTCGATCAGAAGTACAATCCGCCCAGAGTCGTTGCCGTCGGCACAGAAGCCAAGGAGATGATCGGCAGAACTCCCGGCTCCATAACCGCAGTCCGTCCCCTCAAGGACGGCGTTATCGCCGACTTCGACATCACCGCGGATATGCTCAAGGCTTTCATAAAGAAGGTCACGAAGAACTCCCCGCTCGCGAGAGTCCGCGTTATGATCTGCATCCCCTCGGGCGTTACCGGCGTTGAGAGAAACGCTGTCAACGACGCCGCGAGAAGCGCAGGCGCAAAATATGTCAGCCTCATTGAGGAGCCCATGGCTGCCGCTATCGGCGCGGGTCTCCCCGTCTCCGAGCCCACCGGAAGCATGGTCGTCGACATCGGCGGCGGCACGAGCGAAGTTGCCGTTATCTCCCTGGGCGACGTTGTTACCTCGAACTCCGCAAGAGTCGCGGGCGACAATTTTGATGAGTCCATCATCAACTACATCAAGAAGAAATACAACCTGCTCATCGGCGAGAGAACCGCTGAGGATATCAAGATAAAGATCGGCTCCGCCTATCCCTACGAGGGCGAAGGCGCGATGAACATCAAGGGCCGCAACCTCATGGACGGTCTGCCGAAGAACATCGAGATCTCCGCGGAGGAGATCAGAGAGGCTCTGTCCGACTCCGTCAATCAGATCCTCGATGTCATCAAGGCTACCCTTGAGAAGACTCCCCCCGAGCTCGCTGCGGACATTATCGACCACGGCATCATGCTCACCGGCGGCGGCGCTCTGCTCAGAGGTCTCGACAAGCTCATTGCCGCCGAGACCCGCATCCCCGTTCTTGTCGCGGAGAGTCCGCTCGACTGCGTCGTTGACGGAACAGGCATCTGCCTCGAGCATCCGCTCGATAAATAAACGCCTTTTCGCGGGTCGCTCTGCTTTCCGCAGACGGCCCGCGTTCTCGCAGGCTTACAAAAACTATGCGGCACAACGGTTTTTCTGCCTTTCTGCATACTTTTTGCAAACCCGCGGGATTTTTTGCGTTGTATAGACTTACTTCTTCCAAGCAAAGGAGAGACTCAATTGAAGTTTTACAAATCCAGAACATTCAAAATATTTGTCGGCGTGCTCGTCGTGCTGATTATCGGCGTTGCGGCGGCAGCGGCGATGCATTCGGGCTCTTCGCCCGCAAATTCCGTGATAAGCACGGTGTTTTCGCCGCTTCAGCGCGCGTCGTCGTTTTTGGCGCAGAAGTTTTCGGCTTTCTCGATAAACTTCAAGTCCTCCGCCACGCTCTCGAAGCAGGTAGATGAGCTGAACAAAGAAATTGAGGATCTTCAGAGCCAGCTCGTTGACTACGAGCAGACGAAGAGCCAGAACGCGCTCTACAAAGAATTCCTCGAGCTCAAAGAGAGCCACAAGGACTACAAATTCTGCGAGGCGTCGGTGGTCGGCAGAGATGCGGCAAACCCGCTCTCCGCTTTTGTCTTGAATCGCGGAAGCAATGACGGAATCGCCGTCAACGACCCCGTTATCTACGGCAAATATCTCGTCGGCGTCGTCACATCCGTGACCCTCACGCAGTGCACGATAAAAACTATACTCAACCCGAGCGTCAACACCAGCGCATATGAGATCCGCACGCGCGACCTCGGCTTTGTCACAACGACTGCGGCATACGCCAAGAACGGACTCTGCACCATGCCCGGTCTTTCGAGCTCAACGGCGGTCTCCCCCGGCGGAATCGTCTGCACATCGGGAGTCGGCGGCATCTATCCGCGCGATCTCATTATAGGCACGGTCACAAAAGTCGAGGACTCCGACACGGACATCTCCGCGACCGCGATAATCAAGCCCGGCGCGGACATAGCTTCGATAACAGATGTTTTTATAATCACCGAGTTCGAGGGTCAGGGTTCGAGCGTCACAGAGTAACAAATTTATCGAAAGGGACTTGTCTATGGGTCTCACAGCCGAAAAGAAAAGACTTATAATCCGCCGCGTGATTTTCGCTGTGCTGCTGATATTCTGCGCCGTTATCCAGAATACGCCGGGACTTCTGCCCGAGCCGTTCGGCGCGCATCAGCTCGCAGTGACGGTCATGGTGGTCTGCATCGCGATGTTTGAGCGCGAGACTGCGGGCATGCTCCTCGGTCTGCTCGCGGGCGTAGTGCTCGACGTGACCGGCGGCACCCAGGGCATAAATGCCATTTTGCTGACTGTAATCGGTCTCGTGTGCGGAATGCTCGTCAACAACATGATAAGAAACAACATCGTCACCGCGCTGATTTTCTCCGCGCTGGCGCTGCTTGTGCATACATTCGTCTACTGGATAGTGTTCGTCGCCGCGGCGGGAGTCCACGGCGGCAGGCTGCTGCTCACCTTCTGCCTGCCGAGCGTGCTCTACACAGTGATATTCACGCCGCTCTGGTTTTTGATAACAAGAGGCATCAGCAGATGGCTGCCCAGCGAAGTAAAAAGATAAGAGAAAGGAGAAAGCCCGATGGATTCAAAGAGACTTGCGATAAGGCGCATTGCCCTGCCTTGCATACTGCTCGCGTTCATACTTGTCTTTGTCGGCGTGCTCGTCAAAGTTCAGCTCATTGACGGCGAGAAATATGCGAGCGCCGTCAACACCGCGAAGCAGACTACCGTCACCATTCATGCGACGCGCGGCGAGATAGTCGACCGCAACGGCAAACCCATAGTCGAGAACCGCCAGGGCTACTCCATAGTTTTCAACTATTCATATTTTCCGTCGAAGAAAGAGAACACCGAGAGGAATTCTATAATCATCTCGCTCATCAGACTTTTTGAAGCGAACAACACCGAGTGGGAGAACGACCTGCCGATAGTCATTGACGCTTCGGGCGGACTCGTCTATAAAGCCGACAGCGAAAAAGAAATCGAGGTCATGAAAGGCAAGGACTACTTGAACCTCAACTCCTACGCCACGGCGCAGAACTGCTACGACACGATGGTCGAGATGTTTGAGATCGACCCGAGCTATTCGCTCAAAGACGGTTTAAAAATCGCAGCGGTTCGCTATCAGATGCTCCTGAACGGCTTCGGAGTCAGCAACTCTTATACTTTCGCCGAGGATGTCAGCGATGTGCTCGTCGCAAAAGTTAAAGAGAACAGTGCGACTTTCAAGGGCGTTGACGTTGAGGTAGTGCCCTACAGACACATTGTCGACGGCACCCTCGCCGCACATATTATAGGCACCGTCGGCAAGATAAACGCCGAGGAATACGCCGAGCTCAAAGAAAAGGGCTACGGTATGAACGACATGGTCGGCAAGAGCGGAATCGAATACTCGATGGAAGAGTATCTTCGCGGCACGGACGGCGAAAAGGTCGTCACCGTAGACCCGGACGGCAATGTCTCCGAAACCGTGACGAAAGAGCCGGTTCAGGGTGCAACGGTAGTGCTCACCATAGACGCTGACATGCAGAAGCTCGCGCAGGACACATTCGCGAAGTGGACAGAGAACTACGCCAAATCATCGAAGAACAAATACGGAGTTCCCGCCGCGGGCGCGCTCGTTGTCAACGACCCGAACACTGGCGAGATTCTGACCATCCTCAGCTACCCGACCTATGATCTGAACACCTACAGCGAAAAATACTCGGAGCTGAGCAAAGACGAGCGCACTCCGCTCTGGAACAGGGCACTGCGCAGCACCTACGCCATCGGCTCGACCTCGAAGCCCTCGGTCGCCATAGCGGCTATTGAGGAGGGGCTCACAAACCGCGACAGGGTCATCCGCTGCACGAGAGAGTTCAAATACCTCGACCACACATTCTACTGCAACATCAACCACAAAGACCGAAACCTGACGCTCAGAACCGCGCTCCAGGATTCGTGCAACATATATTTCTACACCTGCGGCGAGGAGCTCGGAGTCAGCAGGCTCAACGAATACCGCTCCATGCTCGGGCTCGGCGTCAAGACCGGCGTTGAGCTGACCGAGGCGGAGGGCATTGAGGACAGCCCCGAGTACCGCGAAAGCATCGGTCAGACATGGCTACCCGGCTATCTGATCCTTTCGTCCATCGGCGAAGGCGGTACGCGCTTCACGCCCATCCAGCTTGCAAACTACGTCGCCACGATAGCAAACGGCGGCACGAGGTACGAACAGCATCTCATCAAATCGGTCAAGAGCGCCGACTATTCCGAGACGCTCGTTGAAAAGACCCCGAAAGTCGCGCTCGAGACGGGCATATCGAAATATGCCATCGACTGCGTCACCGAGGGCATGGAGTACGTTGTCAACAACAACCGTATTATACAGTCGGCTCTCAAGGGGCTCGACGTTCAGACCGCCGCAAAGACCGGTACTTCCGAAGAGAACAGAAAGATAAACGGCGTCAGCCAGGTTATCAACAACGGTCTTTATATCACCTTCGCGCCGAGCAAAAACGCCGAGATATCCATGGCGTTCATCTGCGAGGGCGTCTACGGCTCGTCCTCCCTCGCGCAGATCGCAAAGCCGATATACGAATACTACTTCAACAGCTCGCAGACGGCAGCCGCGCCGCAGAGCGAGAATACTCTTCTGGGGTGATTAGATTAAATGGCTGAAAAAATAGTTATCGCCTCCGGCAAGGGCGGCGTTGGCAAATCATCTCTGACGGCCGGACTTGCTCGCGCGCTGAGCGGCGCCGGCAAGCGTGTGCTCATGCTCGACATGGACATCGGGCTTCGCAGCCTCGATCTGATTTTCGGCACCCAGAAAGACGTGCTCTTCGACTGGGGCAATGTTATCGACGGCGGATGCGAGCCGAATCAGGCGGCACTCGCCGCGGGCGGCCCGATGCTGATGACTGCGCCGATGCGCATGTCCGACTCATTCACCAAAGAGAGCATGAAAGAGCTTGCAGACAAGCTCGCCAAAGAATACGACTATATATTTTTTGACGCTCCGGCGGGGCTCTCCGACGGATTCGAGCTCGCCTGCGCCGCAGCGGACAGGGGCATTGTCGTCTCCACCGCCGACGCGGTATGCGTGCGAAGCGTCAACATAACAGCAGGCGCGATGCGCAAACTCGGGCTTTCGGACATAAGGCTCGTCATCAACCGCTTTGACGAAAAGGCTGTCTGCAAAAAGAAGCTTTTAAACATCGACGATGTCATTGACGCGGTATGCGTTCAGCTAATCGGCATCGTACCCGAGGACGCGGCGGTGTCGCACTGCGCGGTGCGCGGCGAACCGCTCCCGGCATCGAACGCGGCGGCAAAAGCGTTTTCGCGCATAGCCAAAAGAATTGACGGCGGCGTTTCGCCGCTGCTGGGGTGAAAATTGATGTGCCTGAGGCAAAGGTAACATTGCAAAATACTATCAATTGGTTGTAGGAGCGGATATCATTCACCCGCAAACCCCGTACAATTTTATTGGCGCGCATTTGTAGGGTGCGGCGACTCGACGCACCTATGCCGCGACAGCGGCACGAAGTCTTCGTAAATATTTATTTTGCCGACTGTAGGGGCGAACTTCGTTCGCCTGCTTTTGAAGTCTATATCGAGACAAAGCGGCTGAGAGATTGCTACGCTTGCACCATCTCAACAAAACGCCGTGACGCTCACGCGTCAAAGGGTCGTCGAGGTCGCCGACCCCTACAAACCGCATTGAATAAAATTATGCTATTTTGTAATATTGCCGAATTACCACCCCACGACACAACTCAAATCAGGAGAACCGCCATGAAAAAAACGCGTTCAAAGAAAAAGATAATAATTTCCGTCCTCTGCGTGCTGCTTGCGCTCGCGGTGCTGACTCCGTGCGTGATAAACGCCGTTGTGATGCTCAGCGCGAGCAAGTACATAATCAGCGCGGACGAGGCGGCGGGACGCGGGGCGGACTGCGTATTGGTGCTCGGCGCAAAGGTCAACTCCAACGGCACGCTGAGCCATATGCTCGAGGACAGAATGAGCACGGGCGTTGATTTATATCAATCCGGCGCGGGCAAAAAGATCCTCGCGAGCGGCGACCACGGCAGGGATTCATACGACGAGGTCAACCATATGAAACAGTACGCCGTCGGCAGAGGCGTTGACCCCGACGATGTGTTCCTCGACCATGCGGGCTTTTCAACATATGAGTCGATGTACCGCGCCCGCGATGTTTTTGAAGTCAAGAGCGCAATAGTCGTCACGCAGAAATACCACCTCTACCGCGCGGTCTACAATGCGCGCCGCCTGGGTATCGACGCCTACGGCGTTGCGGCGGACAAGCGCGTCTACGGCAAGCCCGTATATAATTTTGTGCGCGAGAGCCTCGCCCGGTGCAAGGACTTCTTTATGTGCATTTTCAAGCCCGAGCCGACTTATCTCGGCGAGGTTATCCCGATAAGCGGCAGCGCGTCGCTCTCGGACGACACCGAATACTGACAGTTTCAAGGAGAAAGATATATGCGACTTGGCATTTTCGGCGGCACCTTCAATCCGCCGCACATGGGGCACATAAGGCTTGTTACCGCTATCGCGGACAAGCTGCAGCTCGACCGCGTTCTCATTATTCCGGCGTCGGTTCCGCCGCACAAGCACGTCTTGAACCTTGCTCGCAGCAGGGACAGATTCGAGATGTGCCGCCTAAGCTTTGAGGGCGACCGTCGGTTTTCCGTCTCGGACACGGAGCTTCGCCGCGTCGGCAAGAGCTACACCTACGACACGCTCTGCGAGATAAAGCGCGAATACCCGGACGCCGAGCTGTTTTTGATAGTCGGCTCGGATATGCTCGCGACATTCGACGAGTGGTACCGCTATCACGACATACTCATGATGTGCACCCTCTGCGCCGCCTCGCGCAAGCACGGCTTCGTGCCCGAGCTCGAGGGCAAGTTCACGCCGGAGGAAACAGAAAAGATAAAATTCATCGAGATTCCGGTCTTTGAAGTAAGCTCGACCATCATTCGCCGCAGGATCTCCGAAAAAGAGAGCACGCAGGGGCTTCTCGCCGACGGCGTGCGCGACTATATCGAAAAGAAAGGGCTTTACACTTGAACGTACCCAAGAAATACAAAGAATATGACGAGCTGCTGAAAACTAAGCTCGACGACTACAGATATATCCACTCGCTCGGCGTTGCAAAGAGCGCCCGACACCTTGCCGAGCTATACGGCGCAGACCCCGAAAAGGCTTATTTTGCGGGGCTTCTGCACGATGTGATGAAGAACGCAGCACCCGAAGAGCAGTTGCAAATAATAGAAAAAGCTGATATAATGTTATCTCCGTCCGAGCGCCTGAACCGCAAGCTCTGGCACGCGATAGCCGGAGCGGCATTTTTGAAGCTGGAGCTTCATATCACCGACGAGGATATCATCGGCGCGGTTCGCTGGCACACTACGGGCAAAGCCAACATGACGCAGCTCGAAAAGATAGTCTATCTCGCGGATTTCATAAGCGAGGACAGAAAATATCCCGATGTCGACAAAGTCCGAGAGCTTTCGGAACAGTCGATAGAATCCGCGATGCTCTATACCCAGAGATACTGCATATCAAAGCTCCTCGCCGACGGAATGATAATCGACCCGTCGAGCGTCGACTGCTACAATGAACTTATAACCGAGAGGAGTTCAGAGAAATGACCCCCAGAGAACTGACAAACGAAATAGTTAAAATACTCGACAAGAAAAAGGCGCTGGACATCACGGCGATAAAGACCGAGGAGCTGACTATAGTCTCCGACTATTTTGTCATCGCGACCGGTACTTCAAACACCCATGTCAAGAGCCTCGCGGACGATCTCGAATACGAGATGGGCAAGCTCGACGCAGCACCCGAGCACATTGAGGGACGCGCGACCGGCTGGATTCTGCTCGACTTCGGCAGCGTGCTCGTCCACCTGTTCCAGAAGGATCAGCGCGAATACTACAACCTCGAGCGTCTTTGGAACGACGCGCAGCAGCTTGACATAAGCGACCTGCTGACCGACTGAGAGAGAACATCCGAAAGGAATGACATAAATCATGGCAAACTACGATTTCAAAACCATTGAAAAGAAGTGGCAGGACCGCTGGGAAAAAGAGGGCACCTTCAGAGCTATCGACGATTTCTCGCTGCCCAAGTTCTACGGGCTCATCGAGTTCCCCTATCCGAGCGGCGCAGGCATGCATGTCGGCCACATTAAGGCATATTCCGGCATGGAGGTCATCTGCCGCAAGCGCAGGATGCAGGGCTACAACGTCCTGTTCCCGATAGGCTTCGACGCATTCGGACTGCCCGCCGAGAACTACGCGATAAAGACCGGCACCCATCCGCGCATAGTCACCGACCAGAACATCCACAATTTCACCGGCCAGCTCAAGCGCGTCGGCTTCGCATTCGACTGGAGCCGCGTTGTCGATACGACCGACACCGACTACTACAAGTGGACCCAGTGGATATTCCTCAAGATGTTCGAGCACGGACTCGTTTTCCGCGACAAGGCGTTCGTCAACTACTGCCCGAGCTGCAAATGCGTGCTCTCCAACGAGGACTCGCAGGGCGGCAAGTGCGACATCTGCCACAGCGATGTTATCCAGAAGTCGAAGGACGTCTGGTTCCTGCGCATAACTGAATACGCCGACAAGCTGCTTGACGGACTCAAGCATGTCGACTTCCCGGCGAATATAAAGGCTCAGCAGGAGAACTGGATCGGCCGCTCGACCGGCGCATTTGTCAACTTCACCCTCTCCGGCACGGATGAGACGCTGCGCATATACACCACCCGCCCCGACACCCTCTTCGGCGTCACCTTCATGGTCATGGCTCCCGAGCATCCGCTCATCGACAAGTACTCAGACCGCATCTCGAACATGGACGAGGTCGAGAACTACCGCACCGAATGCGGCAAGAAGACCGAGTTCGAGCGCACTCAGCTTGTCAAGGACAAGACCGGCGTCAAGCTCAGCGGTCTCACCGCGATTAACCCCGTCAACGGCAAGGAGATTCCGATATTCATCTCCGACTATGTCATGATGGGCTACGGCACCGGCGCCATTATGGCTGTTCCCGCCCACGACCAGCGCGACTGGGATTTTGCAAAGGCGTTCGGCATTGACATCATCCAGGTCATCAAGGGCGGCGACATTGAAAAAGAAGCATACACCGGCGACGGTGAGATGATAAATTCCGATTTCCTCAACGGAACGGACAACAAGAAAGAATCCATAGAAAAGATGCTCGAGTTCCTCAAGGAGCGCGGCATCGGCGAGAAGGGCGTCCAGTACAAGATGAAGGACTGGGCATTCAACCGCCAGCGTTACTGGGGCGAGCCCATCCCGATTATCCACTGCCCGCACTGCGGCATGGTCGCCGTGCCCGAGAACGAGCTGCCGCTCAAGCTCCCCGATGTTGAGAACTTTGAGCCCGGCGAGGGCGGCGAAAGCCCGCTCGCAAAGATAGATTCCTTCGTCAACTGCACCTGCCCGAAGTGCGGCGCGCCCGCGAAGCGCGAGACGGACACAATGCCCCAGTGGGCTGGTTCGTCCTGGTACTTCCTGCGCTACATCGATCCGCACAACGACAAGTGCTTTGCAGACAAAGACAAGCTAAAGTACTGGCTCCCCGTTGACTGGTACAACGGCGGCATGGAGCACGTTACGCGCCACCTCATCTATTCGCGCTTCTGGCACCGCTTCCTCTATGATATCGGCGAAGTCCCCGTGCCCGAGCCGTATGCGAAGCGTTCGGGTCTCGGACTCGTGCTCGGCGCGGACGGCGTGAAGATGTCGAAGTCCCGCGGCAACGTCGTTGACCCCGACGATGTTATCAAAAAATACGGCGCAGACACCCTGCGCACATATATAATGTTCATGAGCGACTACTCCGCCTCCGCTCCGTGGAAAGAGAGCGGCGTCAAGGGCTGCAAGCGCTTCCTCGAGAGAGTCGCGTCCCTGTCGGATATCGCCGAGGGCAACGGCACGACGAAGAAGCTCGAATCGATAATGAACAAGACCGTCAAGAAGGTCTCGCAGGATATTGAGGACATGAAGTTCAACACCGCGATCGCCGCGATGATGACCTGCCTCAACGAGATAAACGATGTCGGCACGCTGACAAAGGACGAGCTGTCCGTATTCATCCGTCTGCTCTGCCCGTTCGCCCCGCACCTGTGCGAGGAGATGTGGGAACAGCTCGGCGAAGAGGGTCTCTGCTCGACCGCGAAGTGGCCCGACTACGACGAGAGCAAATGCGTTGACGACGAAATAGAGATCGCCGTTCAGGTCAACGGCAGAGTCCGCGACCGCTTCACCGTGCCCGCCGATATCGAGGCTGCCGACGCGATTGCCAGAGCCAAGGAGCTCGACAAGGTCAAGGAGTTCACCGACGGCATGGCGTTTATAAAAGAGCTCTATGTCCCCGGCAAGCTCGTCAACCTCGTTGTAAAGCCGCAGTAAAAAAGGGTATTTTAATCAAAAATAAAAAATCCCCCCAAGCGGTTGACAATAAAATTCACCTGTTGTATAATTAGAGGCAAGCTTATGCTAATTAGCCCTTGCAATTGCAGCGGAGGGAGGGAATATTAATGAGTCAGGTCAAAGTTAAAGAGAATGAATCTCTCGAGAGCGCACTCAAGCGTTTCAAGAGACAGACTTCCAGAGACGGAGTTATCCAGGAGGTCCGCAAGAGAGAGCACTATGAGAAGCCTTCGGTCAAGAGAAAGAAAAAGTCTGAGGCGGCTCGCAAGCGCAAGTACAAATAAGTACCTGCACTGTACAACTGTACATTTAAAGGCGGTGGGAAAGGGATTTCTCACCGCTTTTTTCAAAGTACCCTAAGGAGGAACAGAGAATGATTTTCGACAAGTTTCTTTCGCTTCTGCCGTCGGAGCTCGACGGCGCGCTGATAATGTCCGAGGAGAACAGGCGCTATTTCACCTCGTTCCCGTCGTCGGACGGCGTTCTGCTCATTTCGAGAAACGGCACGGTATTCCTCACCGACTCGCGCTATGTCGAGGCGGCGCAGAAGAAGATAACCGTCTGCCCCGTCAGACTCACAAAAGATCTGAGCACCGAGCTGCCGCAGCTGATGAGCGAATTCAAAATAAACAACCTCGCCGTTGAGACGACGAGACTCACCGTCGCCCAGTTCGAGGAGTTCACAAAGTGGATGCCCGACACAGGCATCTGCACCGAGAACTACGCCGACCGCGCGATAGACGCGCTCAGAATGGTAAAATCCGACGACGAAGTGAAGCTCGTTTGCGAGGCGCAGGCGATAGCCGAGCGCGCATTCGACCACATACTTGAATTCATAAAGCCCGGCGTGACCGAGCGCGAGATTCAGCTCGAACTCGACTACTATATGCTCCGAAACGGCGCGGAGGCGCTCTCGTTTGAGACGATCGCAGTCAGCGGAGTCAACTCCTCGATGCCGCACGGCGTGCCCTCGGACAAAAAGATTGAAAACGGCGACTTCATCACCATGGACTACGGCGCGGTCGTCGGCGGATATCACAGCGACATGACGCGAACCGTCGCAGTCGGCTCCGTAAGCGAAGAGCAGAAGAAGATATACAACACCGTCCTCGAAGCGCAGCTCGCCGCGATGGAGAAGATGGCTCCCGGCGTCTCCTGCGCCGACGCGGACAAAGCCGCGCGCGATGTCATAACCGACGCGGGCTACGGCGAATTCTTCGGCCACGGCACGGGTCACGGAGTCGGCGTTGAGATCCACGAGCAGCCGCGCGTATCGCCCCGCTCGAAAGAGATTCTCGCCCCCGGACATCTTGTCACCGCGGAGCCCGGCATCTATCTGCCCGGACTTTTCGGAGTCAGAATAGAAGACATGGTGCTCATCACGGAAGACGGCAGCCGCGGACTCACCCACGCGCCGAAAGAACTCATCATACTCTAAAATATCTCCCCGTATGCAGGACATACGGGGATTTCTGTTTTCTATATGAACTCCGTTTACCTGATTTTAGGCTCCCCTGCAGTGGTGTTTCGCTTCGCTCAAGGTAATAAGTAAAAGTGAATAGTGAAAAAGTGCATGGTATGGTTGGATTTCATTCGCCCGCGAAATTGCACAATTTTATTGACGCGCACTTCGTAGGGTGCGGCGAAACATACTGTCCCGCAGCAACTCTTTTCGATTTTTTAGTTGACCTTTTATATTTCTTCTGATAAACTTGTGGTATCAGGAGGGATACATTATGGAAAAACTGAGAAAAACTATATATGATGTCCTCGTGTTTATCATCTCGCTGTGCATCACGGGATCGATATCCGTGTCGAATATTGCAACGAAGGACACGAGCCACGTCAACCTCAAAATAGACGAAACCTCTCAGCAACAGGAGATTATGGGCTGGGGCGCAGCCGCCGCATGGTGGCCGCAGGTTGCAGGTGCGAGCGAAAACGCAGAGGCAATAACGAAGCTCCTGTTCAGCAAAGAGGGTCTCGGGCTCAACGTCTACCGCTTCAATGTCGGCTCAGGCGAAAAGCAGAACCCCAACACACGCCTCGACCGCGACTCGTGGAAGAGCACGGAAAGCTTCCTCGTCTATAACGAAAAGACGGGAAAATACGAATACGACTGGTCGCAGGACGCAGAGTCGATGAAGATACTCGACCTCGCGATGAGCTACGGATGCGTGGACTCGGTCGTTCTGTTCTCAAACTCCCCCCACTTTTCAATGACAATCACCGGTCAGGCGAGCGGCGGCTTCAAAAAGCATCAGAACAACTTAAAGCCCGAATGCTATCAGGAATATGTCGATTATTTCCTTGACATAACCGAGCACTTTATCGAGCTCGGCTATCCTATCAAGTATATCAGCCCCGTCAATGAGCCGCAGGTGTCCTGGGGCGGCGACGACGTCTATCAGGAGGGCTGCCACTATGAGACCGAGGAGCTTTTCAAGCTCTACAAGCTTTTTGCAAAGAGCATCAAGGCGCGCGGGCTCGACGTCAAGCTCTCAATGTGCGAGGTCTCGAAGATAACAAGCAAGACCTTTGATTATCTCAAATATGTCTACAACGACCCCGACCTTCGCGAAGTTCTCGGCACATATACATATCACTCCTATTGCTCGGATATCAACTATTTCATCAAGAGTTGGTGGGGCAGATACATAAAGAAGTACCCCGGAGTCATATATGATATGTCCGAGTGGTGCGAGCTGCCCGTCACCATGTCAAATAAATCCACCCGCAGTGCGCTGTTTATGGCGCGCGTCATGGCGCAGGATCTGTTCATCTCCAACGCCTCCTTCTGGTCCGCCTGGGTCGCGGTCAGCGAGGGCGACGAAAACGGCGACGGACTGATAATCGCCAACCACGACTGTAGCGAATACTATGTTGCCCAGCGATACTACGCGATGGCGCATTTCTCGAAGTTCGTCCCCGAGGGGAGCCGTCTCATCTCCTGCAAAAAGGACGTCAACGACAGATTCTCGTCAATGAGCCGCGAAAAGCTTGAAAACTATATAAGCTTCCGCACAAACACCGCCGCGTTCCTGACTCCGGACGGAAAGATCGTTCTCGTTATCGTCAACGGCGGCAAGGAGCACACCTTCTCCCTGAGCGGCATAGAGGGCAGGGATCACCTCACGACATACACGACCGACGGCAACAGAAAAGTCGAGCTCACCTATGACGGAGCATATCAGCAGACGCTGACCATCCCCGCCTACAGCATCACCACCGCGATATTCGAATAACTTTATAAAAGCAGCAATCCTGCTCACAGATTTGACTGTGGGCAGGATTTTTTGTTTTCGACACTGCGAGGTAAATAAAATATTACTCAACCGTCCGTCATTTTTATATGCGTTTTCCCGGAACATTTTATTCTATGCACTTTTAAATGTTAACTGAAATTAAACTATATTCCCTTTTTCTTTAAACTTCGCTTTTATGCTATTGTTAAATCCCGCGGGGTAGGGTATAATTTAATAAGAATTTTAGTGGAACGGTGAAAGTATGACATACGACTCTCAATATAACGGAGCGCCCAACGGGTACGGATATCAGCCGGGACCCGCTCAGACTCTCGAGATAAAGCGGCGCGAAAAGCGCCAGATAAGAAAGCTCGGCAACATAAGCGGCCTGGGCATATTATTGTTCGCCCTGTTCCAGTTCATCGGCGCGGGACTGCTGTTTGCTTTAAATCTCTATGACGACTACGCGAACGAGACCGACCGCGGCTATGCAATAGGCGTGCTGATGTCGATTTTCTGCATATTCGTCCCGTTCTTCCTGTCGAGCCTGCTGCTAAAAGATAAGCGTCAGCAGTGCCTGAACTTCGGCAAGCCCTATGACACGCGCCTCATGCTTCTTGCTGTGCCCGCGGGTCTGATGATCTGCATGATAGGCAACTACGCGACGAATTTCCTCTCGACCTTTGTCGAGAGCACGACCGGCATAACATTTGAATATCCCGATTCGCGCACCCCGACGACGCCGCTCGGCATTGCGATGTATCTTATCCAGCTCGCTGTAGTGCCTGCGCTCGTTGAGGAATATGCGCTGCGCGGCGTTGTTATGATGCCCGCGCGCAAGTTCGGCAACTGGTTTGCAATTCTCGTCTCGTCCGCCCTGTTCGGCATGATGCACGGCAACCTCGTCCAGGCCCCGTTCGCGTTTATCGTCGGCATCGGCATCGGCTATTTTGTTATAGTCACCGGCTCGATGTGGACGGGTGTTATGATACATTTCTGCAACAATATGTTCTCCGGCGTTATCTCGATACTCTACGAGTTCCTGCCGGAAAAAACGGTCAATCTCATCTATTATATCTGCGTCGCGGTGTTCTTTGCGGCTGGCATAATTTGCCTGATTCTCTTCATGAGAAGGGCGCGCCAAAAGAATATCCAGACGAAATTCAGAAAACCGCGCACCGCACTTTCGCGCGGCGAACGCACGGCGGCATATTTTATAAATGTCCCGATGATAATCTCTATCATCTATCTGCTCTACACGACATATACTTTTATCACATGGCCTTCGTAATCGGGGAGTGGAAGAATGACTGACAGAGAGCTTATGCAGGCGGCGATCGCGCTTGCACGGGAGGCTGCGGCAGACGGCGAGGTGCCCGTCGGCGCGGTGGTCACAAGAAACGGAGAGATAGTTTCGGTCGGGCGCAACAGGCGCGAAAAGGACAAAAACGCCCTCGCTCACGCCGAAATTGAAGCGATAGACAGAGCGTGCAAGGCACTCGGCGGCTGGCGGCTCTGGGAGTGCGAATTATTCGTGACGCTCGAACCGTGCCCGATGTGCGCCGGGGCGATAATAAATTCGCGCATAAAGCGAGTGGTGTTCGGGGCATACGACCCGAAAGCGGGCTCGTGCGGGTCGGTAAATAACCTGTTTTCTTTTCCGTATAATCACTCACCCGAGGTCGAGGGCGGATTTATGCAGGACGAATGTGCTCTGCTTTTGAAGCAGTTCTTTGCCGAGCTGCGCAGGACAAAATAAATTCCCGAAAGGGCTGAAGAATATGGCAATAAAGGATCTTGCCGAACTCATCAAAAAATTCACTCAGAAAGACAAATTCAAGCCAACGACAGTACAGGTCATCAAGTCGGCAAAAAATCCGCCCGTTCCCGCGCAGAACGAGGATATCTCTGTCCCGTCGGAGGGCGAGCGTATCCATTTTCTCAACACCGGGCGCTCGGACGGCATTCTTCTTCAGAGCGGCGACCGATTCGCTCTCGTTGACTGCGGCGACGCGGAGCACGCGAAACATACGGCGCGGTATCTGAAAGAAACTGCCGGCGGGAAGATAAATCTTGATTTTGTCGCGATAACCCATCTTCATTCCGGCCATGTCGGCGGACTCGGGACGCTCCTTGACGATAAGGATATAGCGATCGGCAAAATATATCTCAAGCCGTTTATCAGCCCGAACCTCGCGCAGTGGGACAAGTGTCTCCACGACGGCGACGCGCTGTATAAATCGCTCAGCGAAAAGGCGCAGAGCATGAATATCCCGGTCATCGGCTGCGTGCCGGATGAACCGTTTGCGCTGGGCGGCTGGACTCTGCGTTTCTTCAACACCGAGCCCGACTCATATCACAAGAATATCGGCGAAAATGACAACTCGCTCGCGCTCCTTGCCGAGCAGAACGGCAGGCGTATTCTTTTGGCGGGCGACATGGTGAACGACACGGGCGACCTCGCGAGACTCGCGAACGCCGTCGGACGCATTGACGCGCTTAAAGTCCCCTGCCACGGCGAACGCGCCGTCCCGCAGAAAGTGCTGGACAAGCTCCGCCCCGAGACGATGATAATCACGAACCTCCTCGCCGAGATATCTGACGATGTACTCGTCGGCATAATGTCGGCGTTCGGGCGCAAAGCGTATTCGACCTCGGACAGCGGCGGAATCGCCCTCACCCTCACGCACAACGGGCTTGAGGTCAGCCGCGAAATACAGTTTCGGGAGACGGCTTAAACTTAAAATAAAAATATAAAACCGCGGAGGCAGATATATTCTGTCTCCGCGGTGTGATTTTTGCGGGCAGGTGCGCAGAGTTTATATAGCCCAGTACACCCGACAGCGCAGAAAAAGCCTCCGCATGATACCACACGGAGGCTTTGAATTTTTATTTTTACTTTACCTGCTTTATCTTGTTGCCGGAGACGAGGAACGCGTGCTCGGAAATTTCCATCATCGGGGTATCGTTGACGGAATCGGTATAGAAATTGTCGATCACCGTATCGGGATACATCTCCTTGAACAGCTCGACCTTTCTGCCGCGGAAGCAGAGGTCGGTTATATGCGCGTTGCCGTCGGTGCGCGAGCAGATATAATTCTTGATGTTGAGCCTGTGCATGACATCGTCGAGCAGAACCTCGGGGCTCGCGGAGATTATTATATCGTCATCCTGCCTCTGGCGGAAATAGAACGGCTTTATCTTGTGGATATTCGTATCCCAGAACTCAGTGACGAGCGCGTCGAAATCCTCGATGCTGTTGTAGTAATCGGTAACGACATCGGAATACTGCTCCAGCGCTTCCTCGGCGTTTATCGTGCCCTTTGTGTATTTGTAGAGCCCGTTGATAACGTCGGGAATGTACTTGACGAGCGAGGGGCCTTTCTTGAAAAGAAAGATGAACAGGTCGATAAAGCTCTCGCCGTCGTAGATGGTGTTGTCAAAATCATAAACATTCATTTTCATTTTCTCCTTGTTCGGGAAGCTCTGCACACATCCCGGATTTATTTTCTCCGTCAAAGAATACCATAATTTTAACTGTTTGTAAAGACTTCCAAAGACGCCCCGCGCGATTGACTAAACGGGATTTAGTTGGTATAATGGTATAAGGTATGTATGAAAATACGAAAGGACGAAAAAACGATGATTAAGATCGCTCCTTCAATGCTCGCAGGCGACTTCTCCCAAATGGGAGAGCAGGCCGCAATGATAGAAAAGGCCGGCGCGGACTGGCTCCATCTCGATGTGATGGACGGGCATTTTGTGCCCAACATAACCTTCGGCGCGCCGATCATAAAAAGTATCCGCGACAAAAGCTCGCTCGTCTTTGACGTTCATCTGATGATAAGCGAGCCGCTCAGGTATATCCCCGATTTTGTGAAAGCGGGCGCGGATGTTATCACATTCCACATCGAGTCGGATTCCCCGGTCGACGAGACTATCGACCTCATCCGCTCGTCGGGCTGCAAGGCGGCACTCTCCGTCAAGCCCGGCACTCCCGTTGAGAGCGTTTTTCCCTATCTCGACAAGCTCGACATGGTGCTCATCATGACCGTTGAGCCCGGCTTCGGCGGTCAGAAGTTCATGGCAGACATGATGCCGAAGATAAGCGCGCTGCGCGAAGAGTGCGAGAAGCGCTCGATTGATATTGAGATTCAGGTCGACGGCGGCATATCCGCAAAGACCATTGAAGAGCCCGCCCGCCGCGGCGCGACCGTCTTTGTCGCGGGAAGCGCGGTTTTCGGCGCGGCTGACCCCGCAAAGGCGATAGCCGAGATGAAAGATATCGCCGCAAACTGCCAATAATCAATTGCCGGAAAGTTTTTTCAGCGCGTCGCCCTCGGCTATGCACCGCCAGTGCTCCCGGGTGTGCGAAGCGGCGGCAATGGAATTTATCTGCGCGCCGAACTCGCTGAGAATATGCTCCGGCGCGTCGGAAATGCTCTCGCCGAGAAGCAGGCGGTAGACGCCGCCGGACTCATACAGCCCGCTGTTTTCAAGGCTTCTGCCGAGCGCGTGCGCCGCATCCATAACATCGTCCAGAGAGCCGAACTCATAGACCGCCGTGTTCTCCCCTTTCTTTATTGACGGGGGCTGGCGGACTCCGCGGTTGCCGTCCGAACAGAGGGTGAATTTCAAGACGCATCCTCCCCTGCCTGCGGGCACCGCTTCGATTATCATCCGCCCGCTCGGGTCGATGTCGCGCTTGAGTTCGTGACCCGCTCTGTCGAGCAGAGTCCAGACCACGCGGCGCGTCTCAATATTCGAGTAGTCCATTTGCTCGTATGTAATATTGAGCGCATCCATGTCGCGCGCCGAAAGCTCTATAGTTATCCTGTTTTCAGTCGGCGCCTGTATCTTCAAAGCGCATCCCCTCCTTAATAAACAGAAAGTTCTCTGCCTTATATAATATTACGCGCCCCCGCGGCGTGCAATGCAAAATTTTTGCCAGCGCAATAAGCCGGCAAACGGAAAGGTTGGTTTTATGGCAAGATTCAAACGCATAAAAGCGCCTAAAAGTCCCTATATGAACTATCTGCTCATGCTCGCCGCACCCGCTATAGTCAGCTGGTATTACTACGGCGCGCTCGCATTCAGGGCGATACTTACGGGAATCATAAGCGCGGTCGCCGTTGAGGCAGTCGCGCTGCTGATAATGAAAAAGAAGCTCCACTGCCTGTCGGATATGCACGCGGTGTTCACGGGCTTCGCCATCGCTATGCTTCTGCCCGCCACCGCACCGATCTGGCTGATAGGCGCGGGCGCGGCGTTCGCGATTCTCGTTGCAAAAATTCCGTTCGGTCCGGCGCACAAGGCTCCGTTCGTGCCCGCTGCGGCAGGCATGGCGTTTCTGACCGTCTGCTTCCCCGACGAGGTTTTCAAATATCCCGCCATCGACTCGGCGTCGTTCGATGTCTTTGACGCGGGCTCGTCCCTCGCCGCTCAGCTGAGCGCGGGCGGAATACAGCATGTGAACTCCGTCGGCATAATGTCGATGATATCCGGCAATGTCGCCGGTCCGCTCGGCACCTGCTGTGCGGTCGCGCTGCTCGGCTCATGTGCTCTGCTCGCCGCAGGAAAACCGAAGAGACTCTTCAATGTCCTCGGATTTTTGACCGTCTGCTCCCTGCTTGCGGTAATTTTCCCGCGCGGATCGTTTTCAAGACCGGTATCCCTGCTCACTGAGCTGTGCGCAGGCAGCCTGCTCTTCTCGGGCATATTCTTTGTAACCGACCCCGGCACGAGCCCGAAGCACCCGCTGACAAGATTTATCTACGGCGCGTTCGCCGGAATAATCTGCATGATACTGCGCTACTTCGGAACGTTTGAGGACGGCACCTGCTTCGGCATCCTGCTCACCAACGCTTTCTGGCCGATAGTTGACAGCGCGCTGAGAAAAATCGGCTACCACAAGTTCATTGAAAAGTCGATGGCAAAGAGCGCGGAAAAGAGAAAACAGAAAGCAGCATTAAAGGGAGGTGAGCCGGCATGAGTTCAGGCAGAAAATACTCATTCTCCGACGCGCTGTTCAGCAGCACGTTCATTCACAACCCGGTGCTCATCCAGGCGGCAGGTCTCTGCGCGATAGTCGCAGTCGCGACGACGCTCAAGACGGCAGTCCTGCTCGCGGCGGCGTTCTTCCCGGTGCTCATTATAACGCAGGTCTTCGCCTGCCTCGCGCTCAAAAAAGTCCCGAGATGGATAAGAGTCGCGATATATCTGCTCATCGGCACGGCGATAATTGCCGGAATCATATACGCAATTGATACTTTTATGCCCGAAATCAGCCTCGGCGCGGGTATATATCTCGCCCTGACGGCGGCAAACTCGATAATCGCCCTGCACTGCGAGAAGCTCGCGGTCAAGACCGACCTGCGCCATGCGTTCTTTGACTCCGTGGCAACGGCGCTCGGCTATGCAGCTGTTATTATCCCCGTCGGCGCGCTGCGCGAAATGATAGGCTCATCCACCATATGGGGCGCAAATATCAAAGTCCCGATGACCTTCCCGGCGATTCTCATGCCGTTCGGCGGATTTTTGTTCCTCGCGTTCTTCGCCGCCGCGCTCAAGGCGCTGATAAACAAGCGCTTCCCCGAGCACTCGGCAGAGACCGAGATGAAGATAAAGAAAACTTCCGTCATAGTCAGCAAGAAGAATCTTCCCGAGGACCTGGCTCCCGCAGAAGAGGAAAAAGAGACTGCCGAAGCAGAAGAGACTGTTGAGGCGGAAGAGACTGTCGAAGCCGAAGAGACCGTCGAAGCCGAAGAGACCGTTGAAGCTGAAGACCCCAAAGAGGACGACTTGGCACACTTTGAGCCGCTCGACGGCGAGGGCAAATTTGACCTTTCCGATATCTTCGCCAAAGACGACGAAGACGAAGATGACAAGGACTACGGCTCGGCGTTCAACCGCCTGTTCGACGAAGCAAAGGATTTTGACTCCGACGAGAAGAAGGAGGGAGACAAATGAACATGACCTGGTTTTTTGATTTGCTCTCCACAGCACTCTACACGGTGTTCATTCAGAATCTCGTCTTCAACGGCGGATACGCGGCGAGCGAAGCTCTTATGCTTGCGAAGAAGCCGCGCAGACTCTGGATGTTCTCGGCGATGATAGCATTTTTCTCGACCGTCACGGCACTCGCCTGCCGCGCGCTCGAAATGATACCGGTGCTCAGCACCCTGCCCTCGGCACTGCATTTTGCAATGTTCAGCGGCGTGCTTATCGTAGTTTTCCTGATAACCGGACTCATACTCAAGCTCGCCCTCGGCGCGACCGAGAAGTTCCTCGGCACGCTCGGCATGGCGGCGCTCAACACCCTTGTGCTCGCAACTCCCCTGCTCAACCGCAGCGCTGCTTATACCCTACCCGAGAGCATCGGCTCCGGCATCGGCGCGGGTCTCGCTTTCATTCTCGCGGCGACGCTCATATGCAAGGGTCTGCACATAATCTCGCAGAATCAGGATATGCCCAAAGCCTTCCGCGGCACTCCGGCGGCGTTCGTCTACGTCGCGCTGCTCTCGCTCGCGTTCTCCGGCTTCTCGGGCAGCTCCCTGTTCTCATAATTAATTAAAAAATTCCGACGCCGACGGGTGATGTCATGCCCGCCGCGCGGCACAGAGGATGATGAAAAATGGCAAAACGCAGCAAATATGACAAGTATTTTTCTCCCGGCACTCACAGGAGCATAACCGCGTTCAGCAAGCACGCGGCAGGCGGCTCGAAGCGCCGCAAGAGCTACACCGAGCGCAGGCGCAATAAGATAGTCGGAATAGTCCTCGCGTGCGTTCTCGGCGCGGCAGTTGTCTTCACTGCGGCATTTTTCGTCACCGATACGCTCCTCGGCATCTCCGACGCGAATATCGAAACCACGCAGAAGGCCGAAAAGGACAACAAAGGCAACAAAGACAAGAACGACAAGGGCGGCAAGAACGACACGACCGCTCCCGCCGACAATCATCAGACTTCTGCCGAGATAAAGGCGCGCGTCGGCAATGTCTCCCTGCTCGCGGGCGGCAGCGGACTCGATCAGTTCGTATCCTCGCTCAAGAGCGCGGGTCAGAACGCCGTTGTCATCGATTTCAAAGACGCATCCGGCTATCTCAGCTATCCCTCGTCTATAGCGGCTGTAAAAGACAAAGCTCCGTCATCAAAGGCTCAGGCGAACGCCGCCGCGAGCGTCAAGAAAATTCAGCAGTCCGGCATAAAAGTCGTGGCGCGCATATACTGCTTCAAAGATACACAGATGCCGCGCATTGACCGCACCATGGCTGTTCACTACAACAAAACTCAAATGATTTGGCTCGACAACGAGGCTTCCAAGGGCGGCAAGCCGTGGCTCAACCCCTATTCGCAGACGGCTCAGAACTATCTGCTCGAAGTCGTCAAGGAAGTAAAGAACCTCGGCATTGATGCAATACTGCTCGACGGCGTGCAGTTCCCCGACTTAAATTCTAACGTTGCGACATTTGACGGCGAGGGCTCGGTATCGAGAAACGCCGCGCTCGTGAACTTCGTCAACTCCTGCGTCTCCGCGTGCTCCGGCACTCCCGTTCTCTGCGTGATGAAGGGCGAAGCGGCTGCGGGCGGCAGCAGCGATATATACAACGGTTCTCTCTGGAGTGCGAACGCCTCCGCTTTTGCGGTCGATCTCAGCTCCCTCAAGGCGGACGCCCAGCGCAATTTCCCCGCCTCGAAGAAGGTCATTGAAATGAAGAGCTCGGCTTCAAACACCGACAGCACATATATCCTCACGAAATAAAGGCAGATTTAAATGCATTTTATCCCCTACAACTCGAGAAAAAAATATCATCTCTCGCCCGGCGCGGCTGTGCGCTCGGGTGAGGATATGATTTTCAGGATAGTTCTGCCCCGCTCGGAGCAGTGCAGCGCGGTTCGCCTCATTCTTGAGACGGACGGCGGTGAGAGAGAATATTTTTCTTTCTCGTGGGAGCGAATGCAGGGCGAAAACGAGGAATGGTGGCGGCTCGAAACCGCCGCACCCGAAAACGCGGGGATAGTCTGGTACTTTTTTGAATACGACACCCCGTGGGGCACAAAAAAAATATCACTTGAATCTAATGGAAATGCCGTCATCGGCGAGGGCTCGCGCTGGCGGCTGACCGTATGCCGCGAAAACTGCGACACGCCCCTGTGGCTTCGCGGCGGCACAATGTATCAGATATTCCCGGACAGGTTCTGCCGCTCCGGCAAAACTTCCCTGCCCGAGAACAAGCCGGCGGCGGAATATCACTCCCGCTGGGGCGAAGAGCCCGACTGGGAGCCCGACTCCGACGGAAAAATTGAAAAATACGACTTTTTCGGCGGCGACCTCAAGGGCATCGAAGAGAAGCTCGGCTATCTCGAGAGCCTCGGCGTCACCTGCATATATTTGAACCCGATTTTCTCCGCGCGCTCGAACCACCGATACGACACGGGCGACTACATGAAAATCGACCCGATGCTCGGCACAGAGGAGGATTTCAAGTCTCTCTGCAAGAGTGCCGAAGAGCACGGGATAAAAATTCTGCTCGACGGCGTGTTCAGCCACACGGGCGCCGACAGCAGATATTTTGACAAATTTTCGTCCTACGGCGGCAAGGGTGCATATTGCGACAAAAATTCTCCCTACCGTTCGTGGTATAATTTTCGTTGCTGGCCGGACGATTACGCCTGCTGGTGGGGCGTTGACATCCTGCCGGAGCTAAATGAGACAGACCCGGGCGTGCTGGCGTTTCTGACCGGCGAAAACGGCGTTGCGCGGCACTGGCTCAGGCTCGGCGCGTCGGGCTGGCGGCTCGATGTGGCGGACGAACTGCCCGACGAATTTCTCGACCGCTTCCACGAGGCGGTCAGAAAAGAGAAAAAAGACGCGTTTATCTACGGCGAGGTCTGGGAGGACGCGACTGACAAGATAAGCTACGGCCACCGCCGCAGATATCTCGAGGGCGGCGAGCTGGACAGCGTGATGAACTATCCGTTTGCAAATGCTGTTATAGATTTTGTCCGCACGGCGAATGCGGAAGAGCTCCGTGAATGCGTTGAAAACATAGTCGAACACTATCCCCGCGCGTCGCTTGACACGCTGATGAACCATATCGGCACCCACGACACGGTACGCGCCATAACGCGGCTCGGCCGCGGCGATATCGGGCGCCCCGAAAACGGGCGCGACAGGGGTATCTTGACTGAAGAGCAATATCAAAAGGGCGTTTGCCTTCTGAAGCTCGCCTCGGTTTTGCAGTTCACGCTCCCCGGCGTTCCCTGCGTCTATTACGGCGACGAGGTCGGGCTCGCGGGCGGCGAAGATCCGTTCAACCGCGCCTGCTTCCCCTGGGGAAACGAAAACGCGGAGCTACTCGGCCACTACAGAACGCTCGGCAGGATAAGAAAGCTCTGTCCCGCGTTTATCGATGGAGAGTTCAACTGCATATCCTCGGCGCTCGGCTGCATCGCATATGAGCGCAATTCCGAATCGGGCAGCGCGCTGATAATCGCAAACGCGAACTGCCACGGGATAGAATACACTGTCCCCGAACGCTGGCGGGGCGCATCCGCGCTCTTCGGCAGCGCCGCCGACGGACTCAGTGTCCCGCTCGGCGCATATTCGGCGGCAATACTTTATAAATAATCGGAGGTGATCGTATGGCGAAAAGAAAGGGAATGAAGTTCCGCACAACGCAGGAGAAAAAGACGAAGCAATTAAGACTTTTCGTGCTCGGATTTGTCGGCTTTCTGCTCGCGTTCGCCCTCGTCTCCGTAGCCTATATGTTCAAATCGCATCATCTCTCAATGAACGACCTGTTCCCGGAAAAGGAAGTTGAATCCTCCGACGGGAGCACCGACGAGGCTATCGCGCCGCTCGGCGGCAAGGCAACATTTATGTTCGCCTGCGTCTCGGACGACAAAGACGAGCTGTATTTTGTCGCCGCGGTCAACGCCGATCTCGACTCGGGCGAGGTGCGCGTGTGCGCCTTTGATCCGAATACAGCGACGGATATCTCCGGCAACAAAGACAGTCTTATGGGTCACTACAAGACCGGCGGCTCGAAAGAGCTCAAGAAAGCGGTCGACTCCCTCTGCGGATTCGCTGCGGACAAATATGCCGTCTCGACCGCGAATCAGTTCAAGAATGCCATCAACGTGCTCTCCGGCGCGCAGATATCCGTGCCCGAGCGCATAAGCTATAAGACAAAGGAGCTGTCGCTCTCACTCATGCCCGGCAACCAGACCGTTAAGGGCGAGACGCTGCTAAAATATTTCCGCTACTGCCTGACTCCGTCGGGCGGCGGAGCGCAGAAGCAGGGCGAACTGCTCTGCGTGCTTTTCTCGCAGTATATCAACAAGACCTATCTTGCCTCCGGGCGCAACTATTTCTCGCAGATAATCGACTCTTTAGACACTGACATATCAATAGTCGATTTCTCGCGCTGTGAGCGCACTCTCTCCGCGATGGCGGCGGGAGATATAAAATATACATCCGTTTCTTCCGCCGGCGAGCTGACCGTTACACCCGGCAAGCGCGGAAAATAACCGTATATAAAACAAGGGGGCGGTCATTTGGCAAGAAAGCTTCTGTGTCCTGCGGCGCTTCTGCTGGCGCTGACGCTCATATTCACCGGGTGCTCGGTGAAAAAGGTGAACAATATACCCTCATCCGAACAAGTGTCTGCGTTCGGCGACTTCAAGCACTACTTCGGCGAGCTTAACGAGAATGAGAAACGCGCATACAACGCCATTCTCCGCGACATTGAGTCGTTTCCCGAGGAAATTGAAATTCCCGAGCTCAACAACGAAGAGCTCGAAAAGGTCTGGCTCGCCGTTATGTACGACAATCCGGAGCTGATAATGCTCGGGCGCGAATGTATGCTCGTCTCGAGGGACCGCAAATTCTGGTTCAGCTGCGAATACGCCATGACCAAAGACGAGTATGAGCAGAAAAAGGCCGAGCTTCAGACAAAAGCGGATGAGCTCGGCGCAAAGATAGTCAAAGAAGCTTCTGATTTCGACAAGGAACTGCTTATCCACGACGCGATAATAGACTCGTGCAGATATACCGACTCCGACAAGCTCATTGCAAGCTCCGCTTACGGCGTGCTCGTCAACGGCTCCGCCTCCTGCGAAGGATACGCAAAGGCGGCGAAGCTCCTGCTCGACAAAGCGGGAATAGAAAACTATGTCATCACCGGCACGGCGAAGCGCGAGGACGGCGCAAGCGAGGGACATATGTGGAATGTCGTCTTTATCGACGGCAAGCCCTATAACCTCGACCTCACCTGGGACGATCCCATCGGTGAGGGAGTGACACAGAACAAACGCTATGCCTATTTCAATATTACGGACGAAGAGATGCTGAAAACCCACACGTTTTCCGATGCGTCCGCCTGCTGCACCGCGACGGACAGCAGCTATTTCGTCAAACTCGGCAGGCAGTTCGACGGCTACAATGCCGAGACGAAAACCGCTCTTTCAAATATGTTCGGCGGGCATAAATCGGGCGACAAGCTCGACGTCAGGTTCTCTTCCGAAGACGCTTATCAACGCGCCATTGATGGACTGCTGAAAAAAGAGGAGATCTACAGACTCCTCAGCATCGCCGACGCGGGCAAGGGCGGATTTTCAACAACGCAGATTAATTATATCGCCGACGACACCCACTGTGTCATCGAATTTATTCTCGTGTAACCGGGGTGAAATGATGGATAAAAAGAGAATCGAGGCGGCTGTACGCGAGATACTTGCGGCGGTCGGCGAGGATCCGGACAGAGAGGGTCTTGTCGAAACGCCCGCGCGGGTCGCCAGAATGTATGAAGAGATTTTCTCGGGACTCGAGGACGATCCGAAGCGCCATGTCAAGCTCTTCAACGAAGAGAAAAACGAAGAGATGGTCATTGTCCGCGACATCCCGATGTATTCGATGTGCGAGCATCATCTTCTGCCGTTTATCGGCAGGGCGCATATAGCATATATCCCGCGCGACGGCAAAGTTATCGGTCTGTCGAAGCTCGCGAGGATAGTTGACAGCTTCGCGCGCAGACCGCAGCTTCAGGAGAGGCTGACTTCGCAGATTGCGGACTTCCTCGATGAACAGCTCGACCCGCTCGGCGTGGCGGTCGTTATCGAGGCGGAGCACCTGTGCATGACGATGCGCGGAGCGCGTGCGTCGGGTGCGCAGACGAGGACTTCCGCTCTGCGCGGCACGATGCGCTCGGACGCGAGAGCGCGCGCCGAGGCAATATCACTTCTGACAAAATAAGGCGATACTATGGAGAGATTTATTTTTGATACCTCCTCCCACACCCTTGTGTGCGGGATACTCAATATAACTCCCGATTCTTTTTCGGACGGCGGCAAATGGGACGAGCCGCAGAAGGCACTTGAGCACGCGCTCGAGATGCAGGCGCTCGGCGCGGATATCATCGATGTCGGCGCGCAGTCGACCCGCCCCGGCTCAACAAGGCTCTCCGCCGTCTCCGCCGACGAAGAGAACGCGAGGCTCATTCCGGTGCTCGATCTGTTAAAGGGCAGGATAACCGTTCCGATAAGCGTTGACACATTCTATCCCGAATGCGCGCGCACGGCTCTCACGCACGGCGCGAAGATAATCAACGATGTCAGCGGAGAAGCGAGCGACGAGATGGCGAAGGTCGTCAGCGAATTCGGCGCGGGGTGGATAATCATGCACAATCCCGCCGGCGCGGACGCAGTCCCCGTCTATGAAAACGGAGTCTCCGACGATGTGCTCGACTTTTTCGGCAGAGCCGCGAGGGTCGCAAAATCGCACGGGATACCGGCGAGCAGCCTCTGCTTCGACCCGGGAATCGGCTTTGCAAAGAGCTATGAGGACAACCTGCGCCTGATAAGGGATATCGGGAAGATAAAGACCGACGGCAGCGCACTGATGTCCGCCGCGTCGCGAAAGCGCGTTATCGGCACGGCATCGGGCGAGACGGACGCCGCAAAGCGCGACCCCGGCACGGTGGCACTGCACACGGCGAGCATATTGAACGGCGCAGATATTATCCGCGCCCACGATGTGTTCTCCGCCGTTCAGTCGGCGCGCGTCGCGGACGCACTGAAAAAGATATACGGGGAGGCAGACGGTGGATAAGATAATTATAGATTCGCTTCGCCTCTTCGCCTATCACGGAGTCAATCCCGAGGAGCAGGAGGACGGGCAGTTCTTCATTCTCGACATTGAGGCGGATATTCCGCTTTCAAAAGCCGGCGAGAGCGACGACTTAAACGACACCGTCAGCTACGCGCAGATGATAAAATGCGCGCGCAGGGTGTTCTCCTCGCAGAAGGACAAGCTCATTGAGCGTGCCGCGCGGCGAGTCGCCGACGCACTGCTCGAAGAATTTCCGCCCATTGAGGGCGTGAGAGTGACCTGCAAAAAGCCGGACGCGCCGATGAAGGCGGATTTCGGCTTCGCCGCGGTCAGCATTTACAGGGAAAGAAAATAAAAACATAAAACGGGCAAGAAACATCAATCGAAAGGACTGTAGATTTTATGGCAAACTGTATGCAGGCAGTTATAGGGATCGGTTCAAACATGGGGGACAGACTGAAGAACATAAACGGCGCGGTGCGCTCTCTGTCCCGCCTGCCAAAGACGAAAATAACGGCGTGCTCCCACGTCTATGAGACCCGCCCGGTCGGATATGAGGCGCAGCCGCTGTTTTACAACGCCGCGATAATAGTGGAGACGGAGCTGTCCGCGCAGATGCTGCTCGGCGCATGCCTCGGCATCGAGGGAGCTTACGGCCGCGTGAGGACGATAAAAGACGGACCGCGCGTGCTCGACCTCGACCTGCTGCTCTATGAGGGCATGAAGAGCGAGAGCTTTCTGCTCACCCTGCCCCACCCGAGAATACACGAGCGCGCTTTCGTGATGGTTCCGCTGCTCGATCTGTTCCCGTCCGGCAGAGCACCCGGACTCTTCTTCCTGCCGGCGCTTCACGAGATCGGCACGGACGGCGTTGAAAGAATAAACGAAGAGATAACTCTTCCCGAATAAAGAACGAGGTGTACCAATGAAATACGACGTAGTTATCATCGGCGCGGGCCCTGCCGGAATATTCACGGCCATTGAGCTTATCCGCAAGGGCGCGAACAAGAAAATCATGATGGTTGAAAAGGGTCAGCCGATTGAAAAGCGCCGCTGCCCCAAATCGAAGACCAACAAGTGCGTCAACTGCAAGCCCTATTGCCACATAACGACCGGATTCTCCGGCGCGGGCGCGTTCTCGGACGGCAAGCTGTCCCTGAGCCCCGAGGTCGGCGGTCAGCTCCCCGAGCTCATCGGCTACGATGTGGCGCAGAAGACTATTGAATATGCCGACAGCATCTATCTCGAGTTCGGCGCGGACACCCATGTTGAGGGCGTCGGACGCGAAGAGGAAGTCAAGGAGATAAGAAAGCGCGCGATAAAAGCGGGGCTGCGCCTCGTTGACTGCCCGATACGCCACCTCGGCACCGAGAAGGCGCAGGATATATACTATGCCATCGAGCAGTATCTCATCGAAAACGGCGTTGACATGCTCTTCGGCTACGAGTGCGACAACATAATTCTTGAGGGCGACCAGTGCAAGGGCGTCTATGTCCGCAAGGGCGACGAGAACATAGAGATTTTCGCGGATCACACGGTCATCGCGACCGGACGCCGCGGCGCAGACTGGCTCGAAAAGCTCTGCGCTCAGCATGATATCTCCCATCAGCCCGGCACGGTCGACATCGGCGTGCGCGTTGAGATAAGAAACGAGGTCATGGAGAAGGTCAACGATGTTCTCTATGAGTCGAAGCTCATAGGCTATCCCAAGCCGTTCAAGAACAAGGTCCGCACATTCTGCCAGAATCCCGGCGGATTTGTCAGCCAGGAGAACTACGACAACGACCTCGCCGTTGTCAACGGACACTCATACAAAGAGCTCAAGAGCAACAACACGAACCTCGCGATACTCTGCTCCCACAACTTCAATCAGCCGTTCAACCAGCCGATCGAATACGCACAGAAGGTCGGCGAGCTGACAAATATGCTCGGCGCGGGACATATTCTCGTCCAGCGCTACGGCGATATCCTCGACGGAAAGCGCACATGGCAGAAGGAGCTTGACCGCTCGAATGTCAGACCCACTCTCCCCGACGCCGTCGCGGGCGACATAACCGCCGCCATGCCCTACCGCGCGATGCTCAACATAATCAACTTCATCCAGGCAGTCGACTATGTTGTCCCCGGCTTCGCCGCAGAGGAGACGCTGCTCTACTCCCCCGAGCTCAAGTTCTACTCCAACCGCATCAAGATGGATGAAAACTTCGACACGAACGTCAGAGGTCTCCATTGCCTCGGCGACTCGAGCGGCTGGACAAGAGGTCTGATGATGGCGTCCGTCATGGGCGTGCTCATGGGCAGAAGCATAGCAGACAGATACAGCGAGTAAACGCGATAAAACGAGTAAACGCAACTAAAAATGAATGAACCCCCGGAGATTTTGGAAGTCTCCGGGGGTTGTTGTATGAGAAGCGAAGAGTGAAATCGCTCGCCTGCTCGCGGACTTTCATTCTGTCTATTGAGCACATTGGAATTCTGTCTCTATTCTCTTTCTAAAAAATAACATGAACACTGCAATAGAGCGTTCATGTAAGTGCGGAATTAAATTTGTAAGCTCTGCAAGTTTTAGCTCTTTAAAAAGTGAAATGTCTCGCTTTGCTCGACGCGAAATAATTTCTCGCAAGCTCGGAATTGTGAAAATTGATGCTGCGCATCAAGTGAAATAAAATTCGTTCCTTTATATGCCGCAGGCATATTTCACATTTGCGAAGCAAATATTTCACATCGAAGAAATTTCACTCGTTCCGGAGGAACGAATTTCACTGAAAAGACCTCAATCTTTGCAAAAAATATCTTTGAACATCTATGGTGCTTTGACACTTGCTTCTGTACTGCTTAATCAAAACTCAGGTGAAATATCCCGCTGACGCGGGATGTGAAATGTTTGCCTTGCGGCAAACGTGAAATATTGCTCCTTCGTCGCAATGTGAAATAAAATTTGCCCGCGTTCGCGCAGCGAACATTTCACGCGAGTTATCGCATTTCACACGCCGCAGGCGTATTTCACTTGCCCGCAAGGGCAAATTTCACTGAAAAAGGCACTTGCAATTAATCGCAGTGCTGAATAAAACCACTATAAGCTTTAGTGAAATCGCTCGCCTGCTCGCGGTGAAATAATTTACTTCGTAAATTGTGAAATTTGATGCTGCGCATCAAGTGAAATAAAATTCGTTCCTTTATATGCCCGCAGGCATATTTCACATCGAAGATATTTCACTCGTTGAGGAGAAACGAATTTCACTGAAAAGTGAAGAGTTAAAAGTGAAAAAGTAATAAGTAAAATCGGCAAGCTTTTATTAAAGCTTGCCGATCTTGGTGGGAGAGGGTGGATTCGAACCAC
>ENA-UOJK01000273-UOJK01000273.1-human-gut-metagenome-genome-assembly--contig:-C116-NODE-273-length-53583-cov-19.989482_pt1 | contig 53583 bp, 63 predicted proteins | sample MGYA00242348_ERZ723895 | MGnify/ENA metagenome assembly ERZ723895
ATGCCGTGCCGCAGCTGCCGGAGCGGTGCTTAAGCCGCAAGGCGGGAATTGTGCGATGTTGCCTTAAAACAGAAAACCTCCGGCTGCTCGCACAATGCAGCCGGAGATTTTCTGTTAAATTCCCAATCCATCCAAAATTGATGGCAAAGTAAGGAGGCTTGTGTTAGAATAAAATCAGCTTATGCTTTTTCGCTCTGCATGGCGGCAGTCAGCTTTCTGGCGGCGAACACCAGCACAACAGCGGAGGTGAACAGGCTCTGGATCCAGACGCCTGCAAACACAAGCAGGATTTAAGGCAAAAATCCCGCTGTGTTTATAGAAATAGACTACATTTTCGACTTTTCAGATACACCCTAGACTATTGCCAGCTGAGGAGGGAAAATTATCATGGAAAAAAATCTTACAACCGGCAGCGTGTTCAAAGCCATTCTGACCTTTGCCCTGCCGTATCTGCTCTCTTACTTTTTGCAAACGCTGTACGGCATGGCTGACCTGTACATCACCGGCCGGTTCTGCGGGGTGGACAGCATCACCGCCGTTGCCAACGGCAGCCAGGTCATGCACATGCTGACCGTTATCATTGTTGGGCTTGCCATGGGTTCCACCGTCATCATCGGCCACGCCGTGGGGGCGGGCAATATGCGCGATGCCGAAGCCGCCATCGGCAACACCGTCACCCTGTTCATGGCGGTCTCCCTCGGTTTTACCGCCGTGCTGGTGGCCGCAGTGCGCCCGCTGGTCGGCCTGATCGGTGTTCCGGCAGAGGCCGTTCCCGGCACGGTGCAGTATCTGACCATCTGCTTCATCGGCATCCCGTTCATCACGGCATACAACATCATCAGCTCCGTCTTCCGCGGTTTGGGGGATTCCAAAAGCCCGATGTACTTTATCGCCGTTGCCTGCGCCGCCAATATTGCGCTGGATATTCTTTTCATCGGTCCCATGGCCCTTGGCCCGGTGGGTGCTGCGCTGGGCACTACCCTTTCGCAGACCTTGAGTGTTATTGTTGCCTTGTTCGGCATCCGGCGGCACAAAACCGGCCTGCGGCTGAGCCGCCAGAACTTCCGCCCGCGCAAAGGCGTGCTGGGCCGTATTCTTAAAATCGGCCTGCCGGTCGCTGTACAGGACGGCTGCATTCAGGTCGCGTTCATCATTATCACTATCATTGCCAACCACCGCGGCCTGATTGATTCTGCCGCCGTGGGCATTGTGGAAAAAATCATCAGCGCCATGTTCATTGTGCCGTCCTCCATGCTGGCGACGGTATCGGCGTTGTCTTCCCAGAACCTTGGCGCAGGCAAGCCGGAGCGCGCCGCCCAGACCCTGAAATACGCCGCCATGATCGCCACCGGTTACGGCATTGCCGTAGTATTGGTCATTGAGCTTGTGGCCGAGCCGCTGCTGGGGTGCTTCACCACCGACGCCGCCGTGGTGCTGATGGGTTGCCAGTACATCCGCGGTTATATTGTGGATACCATTTTTGCCGGGATCCACTTCAGCTTTACCGGGTATTTTGCCGCCTGCGGCAAGTCTTACATCGGCTTTCTCCACAACATCATCGCTATTGTGCTGGTGCGCGTTCCGGGGTCCTACCTGGCTTCCCGGCTGTTTGCCGGAACCCTGCTGCCTATGGGGCTGGCCGCACCGGCGGGTTCGCTGTTATCCGTCATGATCTGCGTGGCGGCCTACCGCTGGATGAAGCGCCGCGGCACCCTGTATACTGCCGCCTGACTTTTCCCCAAAGGAGCATCCGCCCATGTACGTTTTTTCTCTTCTTCAGCATTCCCACTTAACGGTGTAGCTCAAAACGACGAAAATAACGCATATTCCGCAAACACAAAATTGCTTCTGCCTTTGCAGAATTGGATTTTCGGTGTTTCCGGTACATCTTCGTTCTCTCGCTTACCCGCGGCGCTGGCGCAAAAACTTGCCAATGCTGCGCTGCAATGCGGCAAAATCCACCGGCTTTGCAAAATGGCCGTTCATCCCGCTCTCTGCAGAAAGCCGCTCATCTTCCACAAAAGCATCGGCGGAAAGTGCAAACATCAGCACGGTCTTGGCGTCCGGGCGGTTCATGGCTTCTTTTTTCGCGTCAATCTGCTACAATAGAACCCGCATCAAAAAATGTATCATTTTTGCCCACTGCTGGAAAGGAGTTTGCTATGGCCCATACTTTTTCTTGTTCTGCCGATGCCCCGCTGGTGCGCACCACCGGCGGCTCAGTGCGCGGCTACCGTTTTGACGGGCTGGATATCTTTAAGGGCATCCCTTACGCCAAGGCCAGGCGCTTCCACGCGCCGGAGCCAGCTGTGTGGGACGGCGTGCTGGACACCACCAGTTACGGCTATGTCTGCCCTTTGCTGGAAATGCCCAAGCCCAACGGCGAAATGCTGGTGCCCCACCGCTATTGGCTGATGGACGAAGCCTGCCAGAACCTGAACATCTGGACCCCCGCGCTGGATGACGCCCACCGCCCCGTGCTGGTGTGGCTGCACGGCGGCGGATACTTTGCCGGTTCCTCCATTGAGCAGATCGCTTACGAGGGCGAAAACATGGCCCGCCTGGGGGACTGCGTGGTGGTTTCCATCAACCACCGGCTGAACATCCTAGGCTATCTCGACCTTTCGGATTTTGGGGCGGAATACGCCAATTCCGGCAACGCGGGCGGGGACGATATCATCGCCGCGCTGCGCTGGGTGCGGGATAATATTGCCGCGTTCGGCGGTGACCCCGGCAATGTGACAGTGTTCGGCCAGTCCGGCGGCGGCGCCAAGGTGACCACCCTGCTGCAGACCCCCGCCGCGGACGGGCTGTTCCACAAAGGTATTGTGATGAGCGGCGTTCTGGGCCGCCTGGCCGACTGCACCGGCAGCGGGCAGGACTGCGCCGAGGCTCTGATGGCGGAGCTTGGCGCGGCGGATATCGCCGCACTGGAAACGGTACCCTATGCCGCGCTTGCCGCCGCTTATAATAAAGTAGCCCCCGCCTTGAAAGCAGCCGGAAAAAACACCGGCTGCGCCCCACACCCCAACGCCTTTTATCTGGGTGACCCGCTGGAAAATGCGTTCCGCCCCGAAACCGCCCGCATTCCCCTTCTGGTGGGAACCGTGTTTGGCGAGTTTGCCGCCTTCAATGGCTTCGGCCTGAACAAAGCACAGACGAGCGCCGCCGAGGCCGAAGGCTTTGCCGAAAAAATGCTGGGCAAGCAGACGGCGGATGCCCTGCTGCCGCTGTTCCACGCCGCCTACCCCGAACGCAGCGCCGCCGACCTGCCGTTTTTGGATGTACTGTTCCGGGAACCGACCATGCGCTATATCCGCCGCCGGGCGGAAACCGGCCCGGTGTGGAGCTATTTCTTCAATCAGGATTTCACCATTGAGGGCGGCCGCGCCCCATGGCATTGTTCCGATATCCCGTTTGTTTTCCATAATACTGAGCTGGTGCCTTCTGCCAACATTTCCGGCGTGACCCCGCAGCTGGAACAGCAGATTTTCGATGCCGTTCTGGCCTTTGCCCGCACCGGAAACCCGCAGCACAGCGGCATTCCCACCTGGCCCGCCAGCACCCCGCAACAGGAAAACACCATGCTGTTTGATTCCGCCACCCGCCTGGCCCCTAACCATGACAAAGCCCTGATTGCTGCCGCGCTGTCCGCCATCTCTGCCTTGATGGCACGCAACTTTGACCCCGACAGTATCCAGCACTAATATAGAATAAAATAATTCGGAATCTTCCGCTTCTTCTGCATCTTCGGATTCTCAGAACAATTCTGTGTCTGAACAGCAAACCTGGTCCGAAAAATCCCCGGACGGCGACTATTACATTGAAGTGTATGAAAAAGACGGCCATGTGTACCGCGTGGATGATGACACCATGCTATACTGATTCCCGCAACACAAAAGGCATGCACCGCCCCGGCTGAACCTCTGTTCAGTTTCCGGCAGTGCATGCCTTATTTGTAATTTTATCGGTTAAGAAAGCTCTGCGATATCGTACAGCAGTCGCTCGGTATCGTCCCAGCCCAGGCAGGGGTCTGTGATGGACTTGCCATAGCAGTGCTCGCCGATCTTCTGGTTGCCCGGCTCAATATAGCTTTCGATCATCAGGCCCTTGACCAGGTTCTTGATGTCGTCTGAATGGCGGCGGCTGTGCAGAACCTCTTTCGCAATGCGGATCTGCTCCATATACTGCTTGCCGGAGTTGCTGTGGTTGGTATCCACAATGCAGGCGGGGTTCTTCAGGTTGCGCTTCATGTACAGCTCATACAGCAGGCGCAGATCCTCGTAATGGTAGTTGGGGATGGTCTGGCCGTGCTTGTTCACCGCGCCGCGCAGAATGGTGTGGCTGAGCGGGTTGCCGGGGCACTGGACCTCCCACCCGCGGAAGATAAAGTCATGAGGCACCTGGGCCGCCACAACAGAGTTGAGCATAACGGTCAAATCGCCGCTGGTGGGGTTTTTCAGGCCCACGGGCACATCGCAGCCGCTGGCCACCAGGCGGTGGAACTGGTTTTCCACCGAGCGGGCACCCACGGCAATATAGGACATAATGTCCGAAAGGTAACGCAGGTTTTCGGGATAGAGCATCTCGTCCGCAGTGGAAAAGCCGGTTTCCTGCAATACGCGCATGTGCATATGGCGGATGGCCAGAATTCCCTCCAGCATATCCGGCTTCTTTTCCGGGTCCGGCTGGTGGATCATTCCCATGTAGCCCTCGCCGGTGGTGCGGGGCTTGTTGGTGTACACGCGCGGAACGATCACCAGGCGGTCCTTCGTCTTCTCCTGCACCTTGACCAGACGGGACACATAATCCACAACGGCTTCCTCGTTATCCGCCGAGCAGGGGCCGACAATGACCAGGAGCTTGTCGCTTTCGCCGGTAATGATCTTTTTGATTTCTTCATCCCGCTCTTTTTTGCGGGCGGCCAGTTCCGGCGCAAGGGGAAACCTTTCCCGAATGACATCCGGGGAAGGAATTTCTGTCACAAACGAAAATCCCATGATTTTATGATCCTCTCTCCGTCAGCGCCGCACATTTCAGCCCTTTATTGCCGGGCGGAGCTGCGCTTTTTTCTCTGTATTTTGCACAGGTAGTTGATACAAACAGCTTATTTTTATTATAGTATAGAACCCGCCGCGCGGCAAGAGCTGCCCCCGCTGCCGGGCAAAAGACTTGCAAAAAATGCCGTTTTCCGCCGTCCGGCGGCATGCAAACAGCCCGTCCGCGCACCACAAACCAGGTGATGCGCGGGCGGGCCTTCTGTATTTAGTGAATCAATTCCGAGAACAGCGGGCAAAGCACGGCGGTCATGATACCGGCCACAGCAACGGAAAGGCCGCTCATCGCGCCTTCCACTTCGCCGATTTCCAGCGCCTTGCTGGTGCCCACGGCGTGGGACGCCGTACCAATGCCGATGCCTTTGGCAATGGGGTTGGTAATGCGGAACACCTTGCAGACGGTTTCCGCCGCCAGCGCGCCCACAATGCCGGTCAAAATCACAATGGCGCCCGTCAGGGTGGCAATGCCGCCCAGCTCGCGGGAAACATCCATGCTGATGGCAGTGGTAACGGACTTGGGCAGCAGGGTGATGTACTGCTCATGGTTCAGGTCCAGCAGCAGGGCCAGTGCCAGCACGCTGAACAGACTGGCCATCACTCCAGCCAGCACACCGGCCACAATGGCTACCAGATTTTTGCACAGCAGATCCCATTTTTCATACAGCGGCACTGCCAGGCTGACCGTTGCGGGCAGCAGCAGGTAGCTGATGGGCGAAGCGCTGGCGGCGTATGTATCATAGGGGATGTTCAACACGCTGAGCACCACGATGACAAACGCCGTGCCCAACAGCAGCGGGTTGAGAATTGCCTTACCGGTACGCTTGTTGATGAGCACCCCCAGGCCGAACGCAGCCAGCGTGAGCAGCACGCCCCATACGGCGGAAGATTCCAGAACTTGTGTGATCATTGCTTTTTCTCCTTCCGCTCTGCCAGGCGCTGGGTCACGCAGCCGGACACCGTCATGACCAAAATGGTAATGGGGATCAAGGCCAGCAGCACCGGCACCAGCATGGCCTGTAAATCCGCCCACAGATCCATCACGCCCGCAGCCGCCGGAACAAACAGCAGCGGGAAAATGCCGGTCAGAAACAGCGCCGCCGTGCGCACCTGCTCCAGTTTGACCACCCCAAAGCGCAGCGCCGCCAGCAGCAGCATCAGCCCGTACACGCTGGCCGGGATGGGCAGCGGCAGTACCAGGTGGCAAACCTCCCCCGCAAAGCAGAATGCCGCAATGCGGGCAAATTCAAATATCAGTTTCATTTATGCTTTCCTCTTTTGTCCGGCAGTGCCCCCACTACCGCCCTGCGCAAAACAAGACACCTTATCGTTATCTTTTTTTGCTTTTCCGGGCTGCACAGACAGCCCGGTTCTCATTTTTTCATGCTTCACAAGTATAGCAGACTCCCCCACCGGGGGCAAGGTCAATTTTTGACATGTTTGACAAATATGCAGGTGTTTTTTTGCATATTGTGACGAATCGTTTTGCCGCGCGTATCGCTCATTCTGTTTTGTTTTTCGATAAATATACAAACTGTATTTTTTGTGTTTTATTTCCAACTACAATAAATCCCTGCCCGGGAACCATCCGGACAGGGATTTGAAGGAGAAACGCAGCTTATTGTGTTCATGGTTCCCCTGCCTCCGTTTTGGCGCAGCCGGCGTTCCGCATACGCGGCTGCACAGCAGGCCGGGGTTCTTGTTCACTCTGCTTTGGTAATAATCAAACGGTTGTCAGCAGGGCTTTGCAGCTGCCCGTTAAAGTATAGGCACCGCTGCCCGCCGTGATAAAGAAACTGTCGCCCTTTTTTGCCTGCACCGTTTCGCCGCCGCAGGTCAGGCGCCCCTCCCCTTCGGTAATCAGGAGCGAAACAAAGGACGTCTCGTCCGCTGTGCCGTTGTGACCACCTGCCACCACATCCACGGTAAAGTAATCGCACTTTGCCAGATGGGGGCTGAAATCATGCTGTTCCGGCGGGGTACGGCGCATTACCTCCAGCGCCTGCTTTACATGCAGCGCGCGCGGTTTGCCGTCCGCCCCCACGCGGCCGTAATCGTACACACGGTAGGTCACGTTGGAGTTCTGCTGCACTTCAACCACCACAACACCCTTGCAGATAGCGTGCAGCGTGCCGGACGGGATAAAGAAGCAATCGCCCTTTTTCACCGGCACGGCGTTCAGCACCTCGGTCAGGGTATTGTTCCGGATGCGCTCTTCCAGTTCTTCCCGGCTGATTTCATGGTTAAAGCCGTAATACAGGAACGCGCCCGGTTCACAGTCCAGCACATACCACATCTCGGTCTTGCCGTACTGGTGTTCGTGCTCCAGCGCATACTCGTTGGAGGGGTGTACCTGGATGGAAATGCTATTCTTGGCGTCAATGAACTTGGTCAGAACGGGGAACATTTCAAACTTTTTGCAGTCTGTTCCCGCCGCTTCCGGGTGGGCGGCCAGGTAGTCCGCCAACATGGTGCCGTCCGGCAGATAGCTGGGGCCATCGGGATGGCAGGAAAGCACCCAGGCTTCCGCCAGCGGGTTCAAATCGCTCTGCACGCCAAAGTCGGTGCGCAGGCGGTTGCCGCCCCAAAGGTAATCCTTGCAGGATGGGGTCAGTTTTAGAATTGACATTGTCGATTTACCTCATTATATCACAGCACATTATAAAATGATAGGGTCATATCGCGGAATCATTTTCAGGTTGACGCACAATTTTTGCGCATTACACTTTGTGCAGGTACCACAGCTTTGCGGGCACCTGGCCGTAATCGCCGGGCAGAGGCAGACCAAGAGTCTGCAGCATAAAGCCGGTGTACCGTTTCCCTGCCTCATCCTGATAGGCTGCCGTCTCCTCCAGCCCCTGCAGAATCAGACGCGGGCGGGGTTTGCCACGGCCATTCAGGGCGCTGCCAGGTGCCGTCCGCAACTTCCAGGCGGGGGCGAAATTCAGGCAAAAGCTAGCCGCACCGCGCAGGGTCAACGGCTCGCCCCACGGCACCGGGAACTGCGCGCCGACGCTGACATCCAACACCAGCATGGGCAGCCAGGTTGCGCCAGGGTGGACGCCCCCGCCGGGGCCACGGGCACACGATATTACCGGTCTTGCTGATTCAGATATGCCTGATTTTTTTCGATCAGCGCCACACGCTGGGCCACGCAGTCACGGCTGCGCAGCGGGTCTGCGGGGTTTTTGAATGCAAAGACCAAAAGCTGGCCAATGGTCGTGGAAGCAACGTGCAGGCGCGTATCACTGGCGGCATAATAAATATACACCTTACCGTCATCATCCGCAATAGCACCATTGGTAAATACCACGTTGGAAACATCGCTGACGCGCTCCCAGCCACGCGGCGCGATCAAAAATCTGGTCGGTTCGGCAATCACTTTCCAGGGCTCTTTCAAATCGGTCACAAACAGGTAGATCACATAGCGCAGGCCCTCCGCAGTGTTGCGCACGCCATGGGCGCGGTTTTCTGGTATACACCTTTTTCAACCGCTGGCCGCCAAAGGTTTCGCCTGTAAATCATATTGAGGGGGTGTAAATCCATTTTCCCATATGGTATGATAATATCAAATTCTTTTACATCGAGATCCACCCGAGGGCATTTGCCACAGAACTTACCAGAATGATGGCAGCAAACACCGGGCAAAGGGTGCGGATCATAAAATTGAAAACCTTTTTTCGGCGGAAAGGTTGACCATTCTGGGTCACCTCTTCCTCAATCTTTTCCACGCCGATCACGCTGGTCACCAGCAGGCAGGTTGCAATGGCCGCAATGGGCATCATAACTGAGTTTGTCAGGAAGTCAAAAAAGTCAAGGAACTGCATTCCGATAACGGTCACGCCCGACAGCGGGCCATAGCCAAGCGCCGACAAGCTTCCAAGCAGCACCATAATAATCCCAATCACTGCCGCAGCCTTTTTGCGGCTCCATCCCAGTTCATCCTCAAAAGTCGATACTGCGCTTTCTGTCAATGCAATAGAGCTTGTCACCGCTGCAAACAGCACCAGCACAAAGAACAGCACACCCACCAGCGAACCAAGTTCCATGCTTTCAAAAACTTTCGGGATCGTAATAAACATCAGTGCGGGACCGGCCTGCAGGGTGTCCGGGTCACCACCAGAGAACGAAAACACCGCCGGAATGATCATCAACCCGGCCATCATTGCAATCAGCGTATCAAAAATCTCAACGTTCTTGGTAGATCCCTCAATGGACACATCTTTTTTCATGTAAGAGCCGAATGTTACTAAAATACCCATTGCGATGGACAAAGAATAGAACATCTGGCCCATGGCTGTAACCACTGTCATCCATGAAAAATTGGCCGGATTCGGTACCAAAAAGTACTTCACTCCTTCCAGCGCACCGGGCCGTGTTACTGAATAAGCTGCAATAATTACTGATAACACCACCAGTACCGGCATCATCATCCGGGAAACACGCTCCACACCATTGCGAACACCGGCAAAAATGATGCCCAGTGTAAGCAGGGTAAAGAGCAGGAATACGATTTCCACCGAAGCGCCATTGGCGATGAAAGAGGAAAAATACCCATCCTGTGCCAGCTCACTGCCATGACCGGTAATATACCCCACCAGATACTTGATAACCCAACCGCCAATAACCGAATAATACGGCACAATCAAAATGGGAATTACCGCGTTGATCCATCCTCCAAATGCACGCCAACGTCCCTTTCCAGAAGCTGCAAAGGCCCCAACCGGACTTTTCCGGGTCATCCGTCCCAGCGCTGTCTCTGCCATAATCATTGTATAGCCAAAGGTGACCGCCAGCAGAATGTAAATCAGCAGAAAAATTCCACCGCCATATTTTGCCGCCAGGTATGGGAACCGCCAGATATTGCCCAAGCCAACCGAGGCGCCGGCTGCCGACAGGACAAAGCCAAGTTTTCCGGAAAATGAGCTCCGGCCGCTGTGTTGTGTTTCCATTTATTTTTCTCCTTACCATTTTCACACTATTATTTTAGTGTAACATAACCGCCAAAAAACTGCAATCTACGCCACAAACAATCGCTTTCATAGGGAGGGGCAAAGTCGTTGCTTTTATATCCCTGTCTGCCATTCTATAAAAAAGCTTCCACCTTACGGCAGAAGCATTTCTTTGGTGGGCCATCCAGGGGCCCAACACCCACGGACTAATGAACAGTCCACTGGACTGTTCATTACCTCGCTCTCGCTCGGCCGTCCTTTCAAGTCCTGCATGGCCTTTTTATAAAAAAAGCTTCTACCTTACGGCAGAAGCATTTCTTTGGTGGGCCATCCAGGGGCCCAACACCCACGGACTAATGAACAGTCCACTGGACTGTTCATTACCTCGCTCTCGCTCGGCCGTCCTTTCAAGTCCTGCATGGCCTTTTTATAAAAAAAGCTTCCACCTTACGGCAGAAGCATTTCCTTGGTGGGCCATCCAGGACTTGAACCCGGGACCAAGCGGTTATGAGCCGCCAGCTCTGACCAACTGAGCTAATGGCCCTCATGATGTCAGATACCTGTTTAGTATATCACAATTTTACCCGCTTGCCAACACTTATTTTCGTTTTCGGCGCATATGCTGGGGTGTATGGCAAACCGGCAAAGGGGTGGTATCATGCGCATATTCTTATCAACCTTAGGGGTGTTTTTCCTTATGTCATTTCTTTTCATAATGCCCGCCGTATTGGGGCCGTCTACCACGCCGCAGCCATCCGCAAGCCCGGTGCTTTCCGCTGCACCCACTCCGTCCCCTGCTGCCGCGCAGGAGATTCGCGCCGTCTGGGTCAGCTTTCTGGAATGGCAGCATACCGATTTCAGCAGTGAATCCGCTTTCCGTGCTGATGCCGCCGCCATCATGCAGAACATTGCCTCCCTTGGGGCAAACACCGTTTTTGCCCATGTGCGGCCCTTTGGAGATGCCCTGTACCCCAGCCGGTATTTTCCGTTCAGCCACCTTTGCACCGGCACCCAAGGGCAGGACCCCGGTTTTGACCCGCTTGCCGTGCTGGTAGAAACCGCCCATGCCCAGGGCCTTACGCTGGAAGCCTGGATCAACCCCTACCGCCTGCAGGCCAACGGAACCCCGGCTGAGCTCTGCGCGCAAAGCCCTGCTCTGCTGCATCCCACCTGGGTCAAGCACACTGCAACCGGCCTGTATCTGGACCCTGCCAGCATCAAAGTCCAGCAGTATCTGGCCGATTCCATCCGTGAGCTATGTACCAATTATGCCATTGACGGCATTCATTTTGATGATTACTTTTACCCCACTACTGCCCCGGATTTTGATGCCGACAGTTATGCCGCAAGCGGCAGCACCATCTCGCTGGCCGATTGGCGGCGGCAAAATGTAAACGATCTAATGCGGGCCTGTTACGCCGCCGCCCATGCGTTCAATGTGCGGTTTGGGGTTTCACCGCAGGGCACACTGAGCGGCTGCCGCGACGGCCAATACAGCGATGCCGCGCTCTGGCTGGCCAAGCCAGGCTATTGTGATTATCTGATCCCGCAGCTGTACTGGGGCCTGAACTACCGCAAAAATGGTTCCGATGCCCTGTCACTTGGCCGCCTTGCCGCCGAGTGGCTCTCGCTGCCGCGCACAGAATCCGTTCAACTGGCATTCGGCCTTGGTGCTTACCGTATCGGTGACGGCGACGAGGGCGATACCTCCGGTCCCGGCACCGAGTGGTGCACCGGCCATGCCCTCGCCACCCAAGCCACCACGCTGCGCACCCTCGGTGCCAGCGGCGCTGCGCTCTACCGCTATGATTTTCTTTTTGCCAACACCCTCTACCCCACCCTGGCGGAACAGGAGATTGCGGCGCTGCGGGAGGTTTGGGGATAGATTGTCGGTACCCACACTCACTTATTGTTCTAAATGTGGAATGTGCGAATTATAAAATTCAAGAAGAAAATTGTCAATCTAATTGTAAGAAATATTTAAGTAGATGGCCTATTTTAAAAGTAGGACATATTAGATATCAGGTAATCATGTTTGAAAGGGTGAATTAGATGATATTAAGCGTAAGTAGAAGAACTGATATTCCTAATTATTATTCGGAATGGTTCTATAATAGAATAAAAGAAGGATTTTTATATGTTCGTAATCCGATGAATGCTCATCAGATAAGTGAAATAAAAATTACTCCAGATGTTGTAGATTGCATAGTGTTTTGGACAAAGAATCCGTTGCCAATGATGAAAAGGTTAAACGAGATAAAAGATTATAATTACTATTTTCAATTCACATTGACTGGATATGGAAATGATGTTGAGGTTAATTTACCAAATAAAAAAACAGAAATGATTCCGGTATTTCAAGAACTGTCAGAAAAAATTGGCAAGCAAAAAGTGATTTGGAGATATGATCCTATATTCTTTTCTGATAGATATACGAAAGAATATCATTTGAAGGCATTTAAAAGCATTGCTGAGGCTTTAAGTGGATACACGGAAAAATGCGTGATTAGTTTTGTTGATATATATCCTAAAAATAAAAAAAATATGGATGGATTGTCAAGTTATGAATTAAATGATGATGAGCTGCGGGAATTTGCTGAGAAATTAAGTAAGATAGCTGCGGATAATAATATTAAGATTGGAAGTTGTGCAGAAAAAATAGATTTGGATGAATGTGGTATAGTTCATAATTGTTGCATAGATAGAGAATTAATTGAAAAAATTATCGGATGTAAACTTAATGTTGGCAAAGACAAAAATCAGCGTAAAGAATGTGGATGCGTTGAAAGCGTTGAAATAGGTACTTATAATACATGCAAAAATGGATGTGCATATTGCTATGCAAATTATAGTTCAAAAAGTGTAGAAACAAACGCTGCCAAATATGATCCTTCGTCACCTCTTCTATGTGGGCACGTTCAAGAAGATGACAAAATAACGATTAGAAAAGTTGAGTCATTAAAAGAAACACAGCTAAGTATTTTTGATATGTGAGTTCATTATTATAACGTATATTTTTAAGAGTATATTTGGCTCCATTTTGGCTCTAAAAATTTTAGACGAGGTACACAAAAATGCGAAATAAGATGAATATGAAGAATAAAATGCACAAATGTGCACCTAGAAACAGCCAGATAAATCTCTCCGCCCAAGAGTTCGTATAACGCGCTGCTGCAAACTATTGCCATATACCACGATGCGTGCTCCATTTGTAGTGGCCGATGCTCACCATCGGCCCGCTTAAGCACCCGCTTTGTATATTCGCTTAAAATTCTGCCGCTACTTTTCCACATCCGTAGGGAACGGTCTTGACCGTTCCGGAGCATTTGGACGAATCTCCCTTGTGGAATATTATTTATAGGTTTCGGAAGGGCCAAAACCGTTCCCTACAAATCATTTTATAATTGGCCGCCAACATTAAAACTCCCTGTAGAGCGCGGTCACCCGACCACGCCACGGCCTGCTGTACGGCACATCAAAAATCCGCAACGAACCCTGCCCCATCCGTAAGGCGGAGTGCCCTCACCCCGCCGTTTACCCCAATTTTCCTCTATGCTAAAAATTTCGCAACAAACTACCATCAAACTTATTGTTGCCATAAACACTCTTGCAAACTTGCACTTTTTTTATTTCAAGGCCCTGCCTCTCCCCATCGCCTCGCCTTTCCACACCCGCCACATTCCCGGGGACTCTCCCGCGGGCTAAGGAACGCCGCACTGTGGCGTTCCTTACGGCACTGCGTGCCGCCGCCCTGTTCGAGTATCCCTGACGGTGCACCAGATCGTGCCTTCTTAAAATAGAGCAATAAAAAAACGCCCTACACTTTCGTGTAAGGCATTCTTTGGTGCACCATCGGGGACTCGAACCCAGGACCCACTGATTAAGAGTCAGTACCTGGCAACGATACAACGTTCAAATTATCGCTTTACCGTTAGTCTCAGGTAGTCAAAAGTAGTCAGGATGGCTCCGGGATGTAGTCAGTTTGTAGTCAGGCAGTTCCCGCCGTACTATCCGCGGCGGGCGGGGCAGAGTTGAAATAATCGTCCAGTTTGCCGCTTACTTTCAGGCCGTCTTCGGCTTCCAGATGGGTGTAGATGCGGGCCGTCATCTCGATGCTGGCGTGACCAAGCAGCTGCTGGGCGGTGCGCAGATCCACACCGGCGTGGTACAGGCAGGTGGCATAGCTGTGGCGCAGCATGTGGGCGTGCACCGGCAGCAGTGACACCCCCGCCACATAATAAGCCCACATCTTTTTATAGGCTGATTGCGTCATCACGCCGCCGTCAGCTTTGGTCACAACGTGCTCTCCCAGGCGCGGGGTGGCATCCAGAATCGCCCGCAGCTTGGCGGGCACCGGCACCAGGCGGTGGGAAGCCGCGTTTTTCAGTTCCATACTGGGGTCCGGCTGATTGCCGCCCGCAAAGGTCACGGCCCTGCTGACAACCAGCGCCGCCGGGCCGACATCCCGCCATTGCAGGCCCAGGGCCTCTTCCTTGCGCAGGCCGCAGTAGTAGCAGAGCGCGCAAAACACCTTGGCCCGCGGCTCCGCAATGGAGGACAACAGCTCCTCCGCTTCGTCCTGCGTCAGGTATTTCTTTTGCTTAGGGCGCGCGTGGGTCGTAATGCGGATGCCGTCGGTGGGGTCATCGCGGATCAGGTGGTTCGCTTGGGCCGTCTGCATGATCTGCCGCACCGTGATCAGCACCTTGTGCTGCAGGGATTCCGACTGCTCCGTGATTTCCGCCATAATAGCCCGGATATGTACCGGCCGCACCTCCTGCAGCTCCATGCATCCAATGTGCTGCATGATGTGCAGATTGTAGGCATCCCGGTACATTTTGGTGGTGGCGGGCCGCAGCCCCTGCTTGTAGGAGCGCAGCCAGATTTTTGCCCACTCGCCCACCAGGGTGTGGTCCCCCACTTCCAGCCCCGCTTCATCCTGCGCCTGCACGGAGCGCACCGCGGCTTTCAGTTCCGCTTCGGTGCGGCCATACACCAGCCGCGTTTTGCCGTTGGAAAGGGTGATCCGCTTCTGGTAGCGGCCATCTGGACGGCGGGTCAATTTTTGTTTGGGCATAAAAAATACACCTCCAAGGTATGACTTGTAAGCCTGCCTTAAAGGTGATACAATACAAGTGTTGGGTTGGTATTGTATCCACTTTTAGTGGGCAAGCTGATCTATGGAAACGCTCTCGGTGTTGGTAGCACCGGGGGCGTTTTTTTTATTTATATGTTGCTATTTCAATAAAAAATTTTGTCCTTTTGTCAATCAAAGAAACTGCCGCAAAAATGGGGCGCGCTTCCTTTTTTGCATTGTAAATAGCGTCTTCCAAATAGCTGGGTCGCAGTTCCCCAATCTTTGTATCGTTCCAATATGCTTCAATCGGAAAGCACTCCGCATCTCCCGATTTTGATAATTTTAATTCTATTGGATCTCCTCTTTTCACTCCCATGGAGAGAAGCGTCGATGTCCTCTTTCTGTTACTACTTAGCGTAACATCTGCGTACAAGTTAGCTCGCAGACGCCCCTCCATCTGTGCTGGTGACAGCGGATTGTCTCCCAGTAATTTTCTAATCTCAGATTCTGAAGCATACAAAAATTTATCTTCAGCCGTGATCCTGCCTACTTGTTCCTGAAAAGTCATCGCGTTTTTTCTCCCTTCTGCAGACAACTTACCACTTCACGCCATCATTTCTTTCAGCTTTTCCCTGTCCCAAAGCAAGACATTCGTCTTTTGGGCCGTTTCGATTGCCGCGGGGGTAAATGTACTGTTGGTAAGCACTACAGCAACCATCCGGTGGTAATACTGCGCGCCGGATGTTGCTTCCTGCACAGCATGGTTTCCCACCTTATCCGAATAGCATTTACACTGCACGGCATAAGTTACGCCGTCTTTTTCTGCCAGAACGTCCACACCAAAATCCCCGCTGGCCTGCGTGACTTCTACATTTACAAAGCCATTTTCCTTTAGCAGTTCAGCACAGAAATATTCAAATTCATGGCCATCCATGGCATCTACTGCCGCAAGCTTGTTTTGCATTTCCGGGTAGTAGTTATCTGACAGCACTTTTTTGAGCTTTTTAATCTTATATTCAAGAACCCGTATTCTGATTAGATTCTCGATTCTTACCAGCGGAAACGAAAGAAGCGCCGCAATAATTGCTATTCCTAAAAGGACAAAGGCCGTGGCTTTTCCTCTTTGAATTGAGGAAATTCCAAATCGCAAAAAGATCAGCACGAAAACCGCGCAAAATGTTATTAGGTATGGACGACTTTTTATCGTTTTCCAGAGCTGTGTTTTCACAAGGTGCCGCCTTTCCGCCACTCTCTGTGGCATACTTATTTAACGTACTTTCTCAAAACCAGTGTGTATACCCCGTTGCCTTGCCTTCTATCTGGATGTCATCCAGCTCCGGGCCGGAGTAGGATTTGGGGCGGTAGGCGCTGTTGGCTGGCACAAGGGTGATGGTGCTGCCGTCATAATACACGCGCTTGAGGGTGGCTTCGTCCCCAATGCGGACGGCGGCTATTTCGCCGTCCTCCACCTGCGGCTGGGTTTTGATGTAGACCACATCATTATCCCGGATGCCTGCATCGATCATGCTGTCGCCATGGCAGCGCAGGCAGAAATCGCAGACGATGCCCTCCGGCACATCCACATACTCCTGCACGTTCTGCTCTGCGGTGATGGGCTCACCGCAGGCAATATCCCCCACCAGCGGCCGCTTGACGGTTTTGGGGCGGGGTTCAAAGCCGGTGGGGATGGCATCATCTCGCTTTTTCTGCAAGATTAGGGCATCCTTAATATTGCCTGCTTGAGCAAGGAGATCTCCATCTATTTCATTTACAATATCTAAAGTTTTGTCATCTATTCTAACATTGCTTTTTCCCAGCAGATAATCAATAGAAGTATTATAGAAATTCGCAATGTTAATTAGCGTTTCGGAATTCGGTTCGCGTGTACCTTTTTCGTAATTCACATAAGTGGTATAGGGCATTTCCAGCGCACGCGCTGCATCTTTCATGCTTATCCCGCGTTCCTGCCGCAGTTCCTGCATTCGGTTCATTATACGAACCTCCTTTTACTCTATATGTATATTATAATACACAAAACGAGTAACGGGTCAACTACAAACCGCAAAAAATACTCAAAATGGGCATGGTGCACAATTTGCATCAACTCATTTTGAGCATTTTTTGTCTTTACAAATACCCAAAACGGGTATATTATAATCACAGTTACCCGAAATGAGTAACGCAAAATGAAAGGAGGTAATAGTAATGCCTTATCCCAACATAAATGCCGAGCGAAGCCGCATGGGGCTGACTATTGAAGAATTGGCTGAAAAGCTTGGCGTAACTCGGAAGACTGTTTATAACTGGATGGCTCGCGGGAACATTCCCCAGTCAAAGCTTGAAGCTATGTCGAGTCTTTTCAATTGTTCTATTGACTATCTGCTCAAGAAAAATCCTTAAGCCCCCACCAGTCCCATGCTTCGGACTTCCAAGGGGTTGACAAGGATAAATTTGCAAAAGGAGGTGACCCCATGATCCTCTACACCGCCGAGCGCCTGGCTGAGATGCTGGGCGTGCAAAAATCCACCGTACAGCAGCTTGTGCGGGCCGGGGAGTTTGGCCCCACGGTCAACGTGGCGCGCAAACACCTGGTGACCGAGGACGGCCTGGCCGGGTTCATTGCGCGCCGCACCGGCCCCGCGCACAGCGGCCTTGCCCCCGCACCGCAAACCAACTATCACCACCGGCACAGTGACCCTGGGCCGATCTGAAAGGAGAACGACAATGCCCCAAACAAAAACAGCCGCCCCGGTGCTGCAACACCGGAACGGCCAGACGAAAAAAATCATCACTTGTATTTTACCCTACATCAGCCCCATTTGCAAGGCTTTCGCCAATTTCACGCTAACCGCCTGCGGGCTGGGCGCGCTGGGCGCCGTGGCCGCCCTGACCCAGGGTGGAGGGGCGGCTGCCCTGGCCGGGCTGGCAGCCTGCCTGCTGGGCGGCTGGGCCGCGATCACGCTGCGGGAGGTGGCGACATGCGCGGAATCGTGATTGACCCCAGCGCAAAGCCGGAACTTTACCGCCTGCCGGATACCCTGCAGGAACTGCAGCACTTTATGGGCGGGTACGCGCAGCGCTGCCCGATCAGCAACCGGTTTGCCGCGCTGTTTTATCTGCCGCAGGCCGGGCAAAGCCTGCCGACCCGGCATTACAACGGCCGCTGGTTTTATGGGCGGCTCTGCCTTGTGGGCTGGCGCAACGCCCGCATGACGGACCTTCCCAAGCCGCTGGCCGAAGAACTTCTGCAAAAATTCACCCCTGTGGAGGTAACGCCATGAACGAGTATGACTCCATCCGCGCTGCTTTTGCCCACAACCGCAAGGATGCCGAACTGCTGCTGCACGAAACCGTGCGCGGCATTCTGGCCGAGGCAACAAGCAGCAAGGTCAAACAACTGGAAAAGATCAGCCTGTGCTACAGCGCCGCAGACACCGGCGCCGCCCAGCGCAAAGCGCTGATCGACATGGAGGTAGAAGATTGACTGACTACATGATCTGCCAGAACCAGGACAACCACCTGCTGTACGCCTTAAAGCACGGCAGATTCTGGTTCTGGGACGAACACCAGACCAAATGGGTACCCAGCGATTTTGCCGTCCAGCAGTACGCCAAGGCCCAGACCAAAGAGCCTGACCTGACGCAGGAAGACTGGCTGGGGAGATGCTTCGGCATCCTGATGGATGACTACGAGGTACCGGACGCTGTGGTAAAAGCCCTGCGCGCGCTGTCCAACAAGGAGGAACCACCATGCAAAGTGAACACGACTGCCCCGAATGCGGATGCTGCTGTGACTATGGCCGCCCCTGCTGCCACGTTGGCGGAGGAAACATCGACCACCCAGGCGGATGCAAACAGCTGCCCGCCGGGCCCCTGCTCCCCTGCGGGCACTTCTGCTGCAATGTCAAGCCTGTCCGATGCGGAAACTGCCTGTTCGGCAGCGGAGTTTGATTATTCGAGGCTGGATGCCCAAACCGTTACCGACCTGCACCTGGCCGAACAGATGTACACATCGGGACGCAAGCTGGCCGAAATGGGCCTGCGCCGCATGGCGGATGGCGTTTCCATTGCGCACGACGCGCTGTGCGGCGGAGTTGTCCACAAGATGGACAACTCAAAGCATGGGAACCGCGGTGAAGATACTTTCCGCCGCTGGTGCGAAAGCATAGGCGTGGGAAAATCTACCGCATACAAGCTGCTTCAGGTTGCTGCCCTGTTCGATTCCAGCAGCCCCCGCCAGCAGCAAGTGCTGGAAGAGCTTTCCCCTTCTTTATTATATGCTGCCGCCAAGCCCACCGCCCCCGCCGATCTGGTGCAGGCCGTCAAATCCGGCGACATTACCACCCACAAGCAATACCAGGATTTGCTGAAAGAAAACCAGCAGCTGCGCGCCGACCGGGTGAACGCCCTCAATGCCGCAGCCGCCGCCGAAGCCGCCCGCGATGCCGCCCTGGCCGATGTTGACGCCCTGCATGAGCAGAACCGCCAGCTGCAAGCCGCCGCCACCGGTGCCCAGGAAAGCTACCGCACCGCCCACAAAAACGAAGATTCCGCCCTGCGCCGCGCCGCCGAAGCCGAACAGCGGGCAAAGGAAGCGGAAAAGCAGCTGGCCGGTGCCCGCCAGGTTGCCGATGCCGCCCGGATGCGTGCCGACAAATACCAGCGGGAAGCCGAAGCCGCCAAAGCGCAGCCGGTGGCCGCCGCTGTGGACGAGGATGAGATCAACCGCCGTGCCCACACCCTGGCCGATGAACTGACCGCCCCTTTGCGCAGCGAGCTGGAAGCCGCCAAAGCTGCCGCCGCCACACCGGAACAAATCGAGCTGGACACCCGCAACGCCTATGACAGCCTGCTGCTGGCCGCGCGTGCCATGCAGAACGCCTGGAAGTCCGTCAAGCCGCAGCTGGCCAAGCTGTCGCCGGACACCCGCGCCGGGGCCATCAACCAGCTGACCAACACCCTGACTGAGATTCAAACGGAGGCAATAAAATGTCTGTAAAAATTGCGGCTCTGGAAGCCGAAAACGTAAAACGCATCAAGGCGGTTGCCCTCACGCCCTCCCCCACCGGGCTGACCATTGTGGGCGGCAACAACAACCAGGGCAAAACCAGTGTGCTGGATGCCCTGGCCTGGGCCCTGGGCGGCGAGAAGTTCCGCCCTACCGCCGCTGTGCGGGACGGTGCCCTTGCCCCGCCCCACCTGAAAGTGATCCTGTCTAACGGCGTTGTGGTGGAGCGCAAGGGCAAAAACAGCAGCCTGACCGTGACGGACCCCACCGGCCAGCGCAGCGGCCAGCAGCTGCTGAACGCTTTTGTGGAGCCGCTGGCGCTGGACCTGCCCCGCTTTATGCAGGCCAGCGATAAAGACAAGGCCGACACCCTGCTGAACATCATCGGTGTGGGGGATGCTTTGACCGGCCTGGACCGGGAGATCAAAGCCCTGTACGACCGCCGCACCGTGATCGGCCAGATCGGCGCCCAGAAACGCCACGCCGCCGAAGAGCTGACCGAATACCCGGACGCCCCGTCCGAACCCGTTAGTGCCATTGAGCTGATCCAACAGCAGCAGGAGATTTTGCTCCATAACGCCGACAACCAGCGCCAGCGCGCCCGCCTGACCGAGATTACCCACGCCAAGCACCGCGCCATGGATGAGCTGACCCGCTTGGAGGAACAGCTCAAAACCCTGCAGGAGCACCGCGGCCAGCTGGTAGAGGAATACAACGCCGCCTGCGTGCAGGAGGAAGCCGCTACCAAGACCGTGGCCCAGCTGCAGGATGAATCCACCGCCGAGCTGGAGCAGAGCATCCGCAATGTGGAGGAGATCAACCGGCAGGTATCCGCCAACCTGGCAAAATCCAAGGCTCAGGACGAAGCCGAGCGCTATGCGCAGGAATACGCCGCCCTGACGGAGCAGATCAAGGCAAAGCGCACCGCCCGCATGGACCTGCTGAACGGCGCAGACCTGCCCCTGACTGGCCTGGGTGTGGAGGACGGCAGCCTGACTTACAACGGCAAGCACTGGCAGGACATGAGCGGCAGCGACCAGCTGCGGGTGGCCACCGCCATTGTGCGCCGCCTGAACCCCGACTGCGGCTTTGTGCTGCTGGACAAGCTGGAACAGATGGACCTTGCCACCCTGGCGGAGTTCGGCAGCTGGCTGCAGACCGAAGGATTACAGGCCATCGCCACCCGCGTTTCGACCGGCGGGGAGTGCCAGATCATCATTGAGGATGGCAGGGTAAAAGACGCCGAGGAACCACCCGCCCCCAAAGCATGGACGAAAGGAGCGTTCTGAAATGAGCAAATACGCAATCACATCCGGCACCATTGCCGCGCCGGTCAAAACCGTTCTGTACGGGCCGGAGGGCATCGGCAAAAGCACGTTTGCCGCCCAGTTCCCCGCCCCGGTATTCATTGACACCGAGGGCGGCACCAAGCGGCTGAACGTTGCCCGCCTGCCCGCGCCCACCAGCTGGGCCATGCTGCTGGATGAAGTTGCCGAGGTCAGCCGCGGCAATGTGCCCTGCGGCACCCTGGTGATCGACACCGCCGACTGGGCCGAACGGCTCTGCATTGACGCCGTCTGCGCCCGCGCCAAGGTCAAGGGCATTGAGGATTTCGGGTACGGCAAGGGCTATACTTACGCGAAAGAAGAGTTCGGCAAGCTGCTGGATGCCCTGGAAGAGGTGCTGAACACCGGGCACAACGTGGTGGTTCTGGCCCATGCTGCCATCACCAAGTTTGAGCAGCCCGATGCCGTTGGCAACTATGACCGCTGGAGCATGAAAACCAGCAAACAGGTAGCCCCTCTGCTGCGGGAATGGTGCGACATGCTGCTGTTTGCCAACTACAAAACCGTGGTAGAGAAGGCCGGCAGTGCCCCCAACGCCAAGAACAAGGCCAGCGGCGGGCGGCGGGTTCTCTACACCAGCCACCACCCCTGCTGGGATGCCAAAAACCGCTTTGGCCTGCCGGAAGAACTGCCCTTTGAGTATGCCAGCATCGCCGCCTGCATCCCGGACCCGCACCCCGGCACAGCCCCCGCGCCGCGCCCCATCATGGCAGAGGATGCCCCCGCCCCCAAGCCTGCACCGGTGCCGGTTCCCGCTGCACCTGCTGCACCGCCTGCTGTGCCTGCCGGGATCTCCGCCAGTGATCTGCAGGCGCAGGGCGTGCCGACCGCCCTTGCCCAGCTGATGGCCGCCAATAATGTGACACCGGAGGAACTGCAGACCGTGGTCGGCCAGCGCGGGTACTTCCCCGCCGATATGCCGGTCAAGGATTACCCGGCTGATTTCGTCAGCGGCTGCCTGGTGGCCGCCTGGCCCCAGGTGCTGGAGATGATCTGCACCAACCGCGATGTACCATTTTAACAAATAATACAAAGGAGATTTACCCATGGCTGAATATATGAACAACATGCCGGATGCTGCCCTGGACTGGGACAGCGAGGTTACCAACGAACAGCGGGAATTTGTGCTGCTGCCTGCGGGCGATTACCTGTTTACCGTGCAGAGCTTTGAGCGTGCCCGCTATGAGGGCAGCGCCAAGCTGCCGCCCTGCAGCATGGCCAAGCTGACCATTACCATCCATGGCGGCGACAAAGGCGAAACCACCGTCACCCACCGCCTGTACCTGCACACCAAGACCCAGGGCCTGCTGGGCGCCTTTTTTGAGAGCATCGGCCAGTGCAAGCGCGGCGAGACGTTCCGCCCCCGCTGGAACGAAATTGTCGGCGCACAGGGCATGTGCCGCCTGGGCGTGCGGGAATACACCAAGCAGAGCGGCCCCCACGCCGGTGAGACCGGGCAGGCCAACGAGATTGAAAAGTTCCTGCCCCGCCCCGAACCCACCGCCGCCCCCAGCACCGGGTGGAAGCAGGGAGCTTTTTAAGTTAGGAGGTAGGAAGTAGAAGTTAGGAGTTTATGGTGTGCGCTAACGCGCACGGTTTGAATATCAGGCTTTTCATAATTTCAAAATTGCGGCGCAAGCCGCTCCTTCAACTCCTCACTCCTACCTTCTAACTAAAATAGAAAGGATACTTATGCCCAACACAAACTCTCTCCCCCTCCGCCCCTATCAGCAGCGGGCGAAAGAACAGATCCATACAGAGTGGGAACAGGGGCGGCTGCGCACGCTGCTGGTGCTGCCCACCGGCACCGGCAAAACCATTGTGTTTGCTGCCGTGGCCGAAGACCAGGTGCGCGCCGGGGACCGGGTGCTGATCCTGGCCCACCGCGGCGAACTGCTGGAACAAGCTGCCGACAAGCTGCAAAAATCAACCGGCCTGGGCTGCGCGGTGGAAAAAGCCGAACAATCCTGCCTGGCCAGCTGGTACCGCGTTGCCGTTGGCAGCGTGCAAAGCCTGCAGCGCCCCCAGCGGCTGGAAAAGTTCCCCCACAATTATTTCAGCACCATCATCATTGACGAAGCCCACCATGCCGTGACCGACGGCTACCGCCGCATTCTGGACTGGTTCCCCGCGGCCAAGGTCCTGGGCGTAACGGCCACGCCGGACCGCGGCGACCTGCGCAATCTGGGCGAGGTGTTCGACAGCCTGGCCTATGAGTACAAACTCACCGATGCCATCCGGGACGGCTTTCTGTGCCGCATTATGGCGCAGACCATCCCCCTCAGGCTGGACATCTCCACCGTGGGCATGTCCGGCGGGGACTATGCCGTGGGCGAGCTGGGCAGTGCCCTGGACCCTTATCTGAACCAGATCGCCGCCGAGATGGCGCACTACTGCAAGGGGCGCAAAACCGTTGTCTTTCTGCCGCTGATCAAAACCAGCCAGAAATTCCGGGATACCCTGAACCGCCACGGATTCCATGCTGCCGAGGTCAACGGCCAGAGCACCGACCGCGCCCAGGTCCTGGCAGATTTTGACGCCGGAACCTACAACGTGCTGTGCAACAGCATGCTGCTGACCGAAGGCTGGGACTGCCCCAGTGTGGACTGCGTTGTGGTGCTGCGCCCCACCAAGGTGCGCAGCCTGTACAGCCAGATGGTGGGCCGCGGCACCCGCCTGTGCCAAGGCAAAAAGGACCTGCTGCTCCTGGATTTCCTCTGGCTGACCGACCGCCACGAGCTCTGCCGCCCGGCCGACCTTGTGTGCGAGGACCACGCCGTTGCCCAGCAGATGACCGATCACCTGGCTGCCGCCGCCTGCCCGGAGGACGTGGAGGAAGCCGCCCGGCAGGCCGCCGAAGATGTGGTGGCCCAGCGGGAGGAAGCCCTTGCCAAGCAGCTGGAAGAACAGCGCCGCAAGCGCGCCCGCCTGGTTGACCCGCTGCAATACGAAATGAGCATCCAGGCTGAGGATCTGGCCGGGTATGTGCCCGCCTTTGGGTGGGAAGCCGGTCCCCCCAGCGCCGAGCAAACCGCCGCGCTGGAAAAGCAGGGCATCTGCCCCGATGCGGTGGAATCCGCCGGCAAAGCATCCCTGCTGCTGGACCGGCTGAACAAGCGCCGGGATGAGGGATTAACCACCCCCAAGCAGATCCGCTGCCTGGAAAAATACGGCTTCCAGCATGTGGGCACCTGGAGCTTCAACGCCGCCAAGCACATGATCGACCGTATCGCCGCCTGCGGCTGGCGCGGCACCCCCAAGGGCGTGGACCCAAAGACCTATATGCCCTCTGCGGAAACAACCCCAATCTTTGACTTCGGATGGTAAACGGAATGGACAATGCAAATGATCTCAAGGAAGCCTTGGACTTTATCTCCCCGGCAAACTTGACCTATGAGGAATGGGTCACGGTGGGTATGGGGCTGAAAGAAGCCGGGTTCCCTGTTACCGCATGGGAGCAATGGAGCTCCCGCGATGGCAGCCGGTACCACAAGGGCGAATGTGCCCGCAAGTGGGAAAGTTTCCGCGGCAATCCCAAACCGATCACCGAGAACAGCATTTTCGCCCTGGCACGCAACCACGGCTGGCCGGGCCCCGCCGGGCATGAGCTGGACTGGAACGATGCGATCTGCGCCCCCGGCACCCGGCCGGACGGCGTTGTGGTGGATACCCGCTGGCTGGATGTGCAGGAGCTGAACATCCCCGAACAATGGGACCCCGCCGACCAGCTGCGCCGCTACCTGCAAGCCCTGTTTGAGCCGGAGGACCATGTGGCCTATGTGACCGAAAGCTACCTGCGGGATGACCGCTATGCCCCCACAAAAGGCTGCTGGGACCGCACCGCCGGTCAGCTGATGGACGAGCTTGCCCGCTGCGGCGGGGACATCGGCGCTGTGGTGGGCGATTACAACCCCGCCGCCGGTGCCTGGATCTGCTTCAACCCCGTGGAGGGCGGCCGCAGCAACAACAATGTGACCGACTACCGCTATGCCATGGTGGAATGCGACAACATGGAGCTGGAAAAGCAGCAGGCCATTATCCGCCAGCTGGAACTGCCCTGCGCGGCCCTGGTGTACAGCGGCAGCAAAAGCCTGCACGCCATTGTGCGGGTCGGCGCACCGGATTATACCGAGTACCGCCGCCGGGTTGACTACCTGTACGCTGCCTGCAAGAAAAACGGCCTGACGCTGGACGAAGCCAACCGCAACCCTGCCCGCCTATCCCGCATGCCGGGCATCCTGCGCGGCGGCAAAAAGCAGTACCTGCTGGAAACCAACACCGGCAAATCCTGCTGGGAGGAATGGAAAGACTGGTTTGAAGCCTGCACGGACGACCTGCCCGATACCGAAAATCTTGCCGATGACTGGGCCAGCCTGCCGCCGCTGGCAGATGCCCTGATTGAAGGGGTGCTGCGCCAGGGCCACAAAATGCTGCTGGCCGGTCCCAGCAAAGCGGGCAAAAGCTTTGCCCTGATCGAACTGTGCATCTGCCTTGCCGAGGGTGCCCCCTGGCTTGGCCGCTTTGCCTGTGCGCAGGGCAAGGTGCTTTATATCAATCTGGAACTGGACCGCGCCAGCTGCCTGCACCGCTTCAAAGATGTATACGAAGCCCTGCACCTGCCGCCCCGGAACCTTGCCAACATCGACATCTGGAACCTGCGCGGTGCCTCCGTCCCCATGGATAAGCTGGCTCCCCGCCTGATCCGCCGGGCTGCCAAGAAAGGCTACCTGGCCGTTGTACTGGACCCGATCTATAAAGTCATCACCGGCGATGAAAACAGCGCTGACCAGATGGCCAAGTTCTGCAACCAGTTTGACCTGGTCTGCCGGGAACTGGACTGTGCCGTCATCTACTGCCACCACCACAGCAAGGGCGCGCAGGGCGGCAAGCGCAGCATGGACCGTGCTTCCGGCTCCGGTGTGTTTGCCCGTGACCCGGATGCCATGCTGGATATGACCGAGCTGGTCCCCACCGATGCCATCCGGGAGCAGCTGCACAACAAAGCGGCCTGCGCCGCAGCCAAAGCCCTGCTGGATGCCCGCGGCCATGCCGATGCTTACGGCCCGGACGATGCCCTGAGCCGCAGCCGGATGCTGGCCATTGCCAAGGAACACCTGCCGCTGCCCGATCTGCGCCGCCTGGATGCAGACACCGCGGCTGCCATCAAGCGCGCCGATGCCATGACCGCCTGGCGCATTGAAGGCACTCTGCGCGAGTTTGCCCGTTTTGACCCGGTCAACCTCTGGTTCGACTATCCCGTACACAAGCTGGACAGCGGCCTGCTGGAGGACCTGCAGCCAGAAAGCGATCACAAGCAGCTTGGCTCCCGCGGTGCCGCAAAGCGCTGGGGAGACAAAGATACTGCCGCCAAAAGCAAGCGTGCCGAACTGCGCACCGCCTTTGAAGCCTGCACCATGGATGGTAAAGTGACCATTTACAGCATGGCTGAATACCTGAACCTGAAGCCCGATACCGTGCGCCGACGCCTGAAATCTGACGGCGGATTTTGGATTGATGGCACCAGCGTGGGGCTGAAAGAGCCCGGAAGCAACGGGTAATATTTCTTATATTTCACGGAAAATAGCCGCTATCACAAATCCGTCCGAACTTCCGTATTTCGGAAAATAGCCGCTATCCGTACCAAATACGGACGGAAAATAGCCTTATATATATAGTAAAAATCCGTCCGTGTGTTGGGGTATCCCAGAGGATGGGGCGTACACAGCCCCCATCCCTCCGGGAACCCACCCCAACACGTTGGCCACAAAAAAAGAACGAGGTGAAAATACATGCAATTTTTTATTCCCATGCAGCCGCCCACCACAACCCACAATGCCAAGCAGCTGCATGCCTTTATGCGCGGCGGCAAGCCCTGCGCCGTGTTGCACGACAGCCCGGAGCTGAAAGCCACCCGTGCCAAGCTGCACGCCTACCTGGCCCCTTATGCACCGCCTACCCCCTGCAGCGGCCCGGTGCGGCTGTTGGTCAAGTGGCTGTTTCCCACTGACGGCCGCCACAATGACGGCGAGTGGCACACCACCAAGCCCGATACCGACAACCTGGAAAAAGCCCTGAAAGACGAAATGACCCGCCTGCACTTCTGGCGCGATGACGCATTCGTGTGCAGTGAGGTGGTTGAAAAGTTCTGGGCCGATACCCCCGGCATTTTCATCAAGGTGGTGGAATTATGATGCCTGTTTCAAGCGGCATGCGGTTCGATGCCGAAAACAGCCGGTGCATCCCTGCCGAACGGATGACGCCGGACGAATTGCGCCAGCTGCACCGCCTGGCCATTGAGCGCCGCCCTGAAGCCTGTTTGGGCTGCGGGCTGGAACATAATTGTTTTGTGTATGGGCATGGATGTGCCGTCATCCGCAAAGCATTGCGGCTGTTGGGAGGTGGGGCGGATGCCTGTCTTTGATTCCAACTGTCTCTACATCATCCAATGCCTGGCCCTTGTGTTTGTTGTGGCCCCCTGCGTGCTCTTTGCGGGCGGCATGCTGATCTGTGGGCTGTTGTGGTGCGGGCTGCACATCACCCGCGCCATGCACCTGCGGCTGCTGGGCCTGCCGCGGTGCGGGCGCTGCCGCTACTGGGCCACTGTGCAGTGCCCGCTGTATGGCCGCAACACGCCGGATGATTTTTGCAGCCGCGGCGAAAGGTGGGGGGATTGATGGATATTCTGCTTTCGATTATCGGCAGCGCTGTTCTGGCCGCGCTGCTGGCCGCCGCCTACACCGCCGGGGTCTGCGCCGGAAAGGCCGCCGCACGCCTGGAAGAGGACGCAGACGACGGACCGAAGATCTACATGGATCACACGCATGGAGGTGAGGATTGATGCCGAAATATTCCGATAAGCCCTGCGCCCGCTGCGGCAAAATGATGCCGCACGCCTATTGCAGCCAGCGCTACTGCAAAGCCTGCGCCCCACTGGTGCGCAGCGACGATGCCATCATCAGCCGGGCCAAACAGCGCAGCAAACGTGCCCTTGCCACCATCGGCAGCGTGGAGCGCACCGCCAAGGCCGCCGGTATGAGCTACGGTAAATATGTGGCACGCTACGACCCGCCGAAGGCAAGACCTAAACCACAAAAGGAACGATACCATGACCTATGAAGAGAAAGTCGCCTGGCTGCGCCGCTACCAGCAAAGCCTGCGCCAGGAGCGGGAGCTTGAACAGGAGCTGCTTACTCTGCGCAGCCAGGCTTGCCGCGTCACGCCGCTTCTCTCCGCCCTGCCGAGCGGCACCCCGGACGGGCAAGGCATCCCCCGTGCTGTGGAGCGCATCATTCAGGCGCAGCAAGAGCTGGAACGCCAGATTGCTATCTGTGCAGATACCCGCCGCGACATCATCGCAATCATCAATCAAATTACCGATGCCCGTGATCAGGAAATTTTGCGCAGAAGATACCTACTTGGCCAGCGCTTTGAACAGATCGCAGTGGAGATGCACCTGGAATACCGGTGGGTCAGGAGGAGGCATAAGCAGGCAATCGAAATGTTGCTTTTTTAGTCGTTTTGAGCATTTTGGGGCATTTTTAAGCCGTTTTAAGCAAATTTCAGCACTTTTTCAAGCATTTTGGGATCACAATCCATTTACATTTCGGGGACATTCCGTTATAATAATCTAAACAAAAGTGCACCAAAACAAACAAAACTGTGCATAGGATGTGATGAAGTGGCTTATAATGAAATTGCTTTTCATGGCACCATAGAACCATATGCACAGAATATTCTTGCTGAACAGCACTTTAATCCTAGTACGAAACCGAACGAGTGGTTGGGCTACGGTATATATTTTTTCTCTCATCGCGTCCACGCCGAATGGTGGGCAAATGATCAAGCTTCCCGGCATCATAAGCCTGCTGCTGTTTTATCTGCAACGCTTCAATATGAAGATAATGCCTTTTTTAATCTTGACTTAAACGAAAATGCTTACGCATTTAATCGCTTTTCTCAAAGATTTTTGCAAGAAATAAAAAGTGCGAAAAAAATTCAAATTGATTTTAATGATCGAGCACAATTACGTTGCTTTTGCATGGAAGCGTTTAAGCTCCAGCATCCCGAAATCAAACTAGTTTCATATACGTTTGATACGCCGGGGCGTTGTGGGCGGTGGCTATTTCGTCCAAGGCAAGTGCAATACTGTGTAATTGACCACAGTATTATCAGCAATATAGAATTGGTCACCAAAGGAGGTGTTCCCACATGAGTGCGCAAGTTTCTGCAACTGAGTTGGCTATGCAAATTTGTAACCGTCTCGGTATTCATTACAGTTTTGGGGAGGGACCTTCTACCTTGATGGGAGTTCCCATTGAAGAGGTCGGGGATCTGTTTCCCGTTGCAAAAGACTATAAAGTATCCATCGCTTTTGAATTGAAGAACCCGGAAGTTAGTTCTGCTTTATATAAAAGCAGCCTTTCCCGCGAGACAAAGCCCGCTTCCTACTGGATGAGTCAAGATATTTCTTGTGTATCGGACCCCGATGATTTCACTTCCAGTAATCCCTCTGCTGCCTGATCTACAAAAGAGGAGAATAAATGAAATGAATCCGCAAGACAAAGATATTCGAAGTGTTCTTTCTATTAAGCATTTCATCTTTAATAGCATTACCTTTGAACGCATCGGTTTCAGAAATGACTCTCAAGAGCTTCCTACTTCTTTCTCAGTAAATGTAGAAAAACAAGGTGAAAACAATTACATTGTCACCTTGGATGTCAATGTAGAAAAGAAGGGTGAATTCAAGACCGATATCAGCATTTCTGGCTATTGCGAAATTGACGATAATCATCCTCAGCTGGATACGATTTTGCGGGTAAATGCTCCTGCTATTTTATTCCCGTATGTTCGCGCACAGCTTTCCCTTTTAACCGCACAGCCAGAAATGAGCCCCATCGTGCTTCCTGTTGTGAATTTCCAGAAGATTTACGAGCATTCTAAAGAGAATGCTGCTGAAAATTGACCCTCGCAGACCCCCAATAAACATGCTATAATACCATCATCAAAAGCCGTAAGGAACCCAAAACGTCCTTACGGCTTTTGTATTGTCATTTTATCCTCCCCATTTCAGCCAGACGGTCTTGCTCCCGTCTGGCTGTTTTTATGCCGCACAGCCGGCCCTTTGGCAGGGGCGCTGTGTTCCCAAGCAACGGCACAGCAAGGGTGCAAGGCCCTTGTGCGGCCCCACTCCCCGGCACCCGGCAAAGTCTCACACATTTTACTCTCTTTCCTTTTGTCCGTGCGTGCCGGGGTTCTTTAATATTCCACCCCGCCCCAACCCGGCGGGGTATTTTATTGCAGAAAGGCGGTGAAACATGGCATACAAACGCAATCCGGTCGGGCGGCCCCCGAAGTACAAAAGCGTGGAAGAGATCCAAGGCAAAATTGATGCCTATTTCACCGCCTGCAAGGGGCACCCCCTGATGAACCCGGATACCGGCGAGCCGTTCCAGGACAAATACGGCCTGCCCATTATTGTGGATGCCAAACCACCGACGGTAAGCGGGCTGGCCCTGGCGCTGGGGTTTTCCTGCCGCCGGGACCTGAACGCCTACCAGGGCAAAAAGGAATTTTGCACCACGATTACGCGCGCGAAGGCCCAGTGCGAAGCATACGCCGAAGAACGCCTGTTTGACCGGGACGGCACCAATGGCGCGCAGTTCAGCCTGCGCTGCAATTTTGGCTGGAACGACAAGCCCGCCGAAGCACCACCCCCGCCCGCTGATGACGGCTTTTTGACCGCAATGCAGCAGCAGGCGCCCGCAGCCTGGAAGGATGGTACGGATGAACCCGGTTAAGCCTGCCGCGTTCCGGTTCCGGCCGTTCAGCCGCCGCCAAAAGCAGGTACTGACCTGGTGGTGCAGCACCTCCCCCGTACAGGCGGCGGACGGGCTGATCGCGGACGGGTCCATCCGCTCCGGCAAAACCGTTTCGCTCTCCCTCAGTTTTGTGCTGTGGGGCATGGCGCGCTTTAACGGCCAGAACTTTGCCCTGTGCGGCAAGACCATTGCCAGCCTGCGGCGCAACGTGGTGGGGGTGCTCAAGCAGATGCTGACCGCCCGCGGCTACACTGCCGCCGAGCGCCGGGGCGACAATCTGTTGATTGTGACCCGCGGGACCGTGACCAACTATTACTACCTGTTCGGCGGCAAGGACGAGGGCAGCCAGGACCTGATCCAGGGCATTACGCTGGCAGGTGCGCTGTTTGACGAAGTTGCCCTGATGCCGGAAAGCTTTGTAAACCAGGCCACCGCCCGCTGTTCTGTGGACGGTTCCAAGTTCTGGTTCAACTGCAACCCGGAGGGGCCGGAGCACTGGTTCTACAAAAGCTGGATTTTGCAGGCCCGCGCCAAGAACCTGCTGTACCTGCACTTTACGATGGATGACAACCTGAGCTTGTCCGAGCCGATCAAGGCGCGGTACCGGGCGCAGTACACCGGCGTGTTTTATGAGCGGTACATCCGCGGGCGCTGGGTGGTGGCCGAAGGTCTGGTTTATCCCTTTGTGGCAGCCAATCCGGATGCCTACCTGCTGCGCGGGCCGACCGCCGGGATGGATGGCCGCTTTTTTGTCTCGATCGACTACGGCACCCACAACCCGTGCAGCATGGGGCTGTGGTGCGTGCAGGCCAACCGGGCAGTGCGCATCAAGGAAAGTTACTACAACTCCCGCGAGGTCCAGCACCAGCGCACCGATGAAGAACATTACGCCGCGCTGGAAGAGCTGATCCGCGGTTACTATGTGCAGGAAGTGGTGGTGGACCCCTCCGCCGCGTCCTTTCTTGAAACCATTCGCCGCCATGGGCGGTACATGGTGCGGGCTGCCGCCAACGATGTGCTGGACGGCATCCGGGTCACGGCCAGCTTGCTGCAAGCCGGGCGGGTGCAGATCCACGAAAGCTGCACAGATGCCCTGCGGGAGTTCAAAACCTACTGCTGGGACGACAAGGCCCCGCAGGATGCCGTCATCAAGGAGAACGACCACGCCATGGACGACATCCGCTATTTTTGTTATACCGTGCTGGCCCGCGAATACCGCTGGGCGGATTGGAGGAAGTGAAGATGTTCCAAAAGCTTTTGCGCTGGCTGCGCGCCCAGATCGGCACGCTGTTTGGCGATGCCCCCGGCGCAAACGACATTATCCTTTCCGGCCAGATGGAAAATGCCCTTGCCCTGTGGGCCCAGATGTACGAGACGGGCGGCCCCTGGTGCACGGCCAAAAACGACCTGCACAGCCTGCACATTGCGGCCAGCGTGGCGCGAGAGTTCGCCCGGCTGGTCACGATGGAGCTGAAAGTCAGCCTGTCCGGCTCTTCGCGGGCGGACTATCTGGCCGAGCAGCTGGCCCCGTTTCTGGACAAGCTGCCTAACTACACCGAGATTGCTTGCGCTTTGGGAGGGGCAGTGTTCAAGCCCTATGTTTCCGGTGACCGGCTGCTGGTGGATGTGGTGCAGGGGGACTGCTTTTTCCCCACCACCTTTGACACCACCGGCCGCCTGACCGGGGCGATCTTTTCCGAACAACTCAAACGCAAAAACACGATCTACACCCGCCTGGAGCGGCACGAATACGCCGCTGGGGTGCAGACCATCCAAAACAAAGCGTTTGCCAGTTCCAGCACGGCCAGCCTGGGGCACGAGATCCCGCTGGCCGATGTTCCCGAGTGGGCCGACATTGCGCCGGAGGTGCGCATTGAGGTGGAGCGGCCGCTATTCGCTTACTTCCGCATTCCCCTTGCCAACCGCAATGACCGGCACAGCCCGCTGGGGGCCAGCGTTTACGCCCCCGCTGTGGATACCATCCACGATGCAGACGAACAGTTTGGCCGCCTGCTGTGGGAGTACGAGGGCGGCCAGCTTGCCATTGATGTGGACGCTGCGGCCCTGCGCCCCACCGGGGACGGGGGGTTCCAGATGGACCAGCGCAGCGGGCGGCTGTACCGCGGCTGCATGACCGGCAATGTGGCGGACCGCACACTGTTCAACGTGTTTGCGCCCGCCCTGCGGGATGAATCCTATCTGCGCGGGCTGGACGGAATCTTGAAACGCATTGAGTTCCAGTGCGGCCTTGCCTATGGCACCCTGAGCGACCCCCAGAACGTGGACAAGACCGCCACCGAGATCATGGCAAGCAAGCAGCGCAGCTATTCCACCGTAAAAAGCATTCAGCACGCGCTGCAGGTGGCGCTGGATGACCTGCTGTACGCGATGAACGCCTATGCCGACCTGTACCAGCTGGTTCCCGCGGGCAGCTACACCGCCGTGTACAACTGGGACGACAGCATTGTAAATGACCCCAGCGAGCGCAAGCAGCTGTTCTGGCAGTATGTGCAGGCGGGCAAGTTCCCCATGCAGCGCTACCTGACCGAGTTTGAGGGCTACAGCCAGGAGGAAGCCGCCCAGATCGCGGCTGAAACCAGCGCCGAGAACAACGCCGACGAAGCCCTGACTTTTGCCCCGTGAGGTGATGCCCCATGCTGACCCCTGACCAGCTGGAAGCCCTGCCCCGCCGTTTTGTGCAGCTATGGCAGCAGGTGGAAGACGACATTTTGCAGGACATTGCCCGGCGCATGAAAAGCCTGGGCGAGCTGGACCCGCTGACCCCAACGGCCATATGGCAGGCATGGCGGCTGGCCGAAACCCGCGCGGTGCGCAGCAATGCCGCCGCTACCCTGGCCAGGTACACCGGCAAAAGCCGGGCGGAGATCAAGCGGCTGCTGGAAACCGCCGGGGCACAGACCCTGGCTGTGGACGATGCTGTGTATACGGCTGCCGGGCTGGACCCGCCGCCGGTGGAGCAGTCCCCTGCCCTGCTGAACCTGCTGAATGCCGGGTACCGCCAGACCTGCGGCACCTGGCAGAACCTGACGGCCACCACCGCCAACACGGTGACCGGCGCGTTTGAGGACCGGCTTTCCCGCGCGTGGGGGTTGATCAGCACCGGGGCCATGGATTACAGCACCGCCATCCGCCGCGCGGTTGACGATCTGGCGGACACCATGCCGTACATCACCTACCCCAGCGGCCACACCGACACGCTGGAGGTGGCCGCCCGCCGGGCCGTGCTGACCGGCGTGAACCAGACCTGTGCGAAATTGCAGCTGGCCCGCATGGAAGAGATGGACTGCGAATTTGTGGAGGTGACCGCCCACGAGGGTGCCCGCCCCACCCATGCGGTGTGGCAGGGCAGGGTCTACCACCGCGGCGGCGCTGTGGTGCAAGACGGTGAGCGGTACGAGGATTTTGAAACCGCCACCGGTTACGGCACCGCCCCCGGCCTGTGCGGCTGGAACTGCCGCCACAACTTTTACCCGTTCTACCCCGGCATCTCCGTGCGCAACTACACGGACGAACGCCTGGCCGAACTGGACGCCCGCAATATCCCCTACGGCGGCGGGCTGTACACCCGGTACGAGATCACCCAGATGCAGCGGGCGCTGGAACGCAGGGTGCGCAAGTACAAGCGCCGTTACCTGGCCGAGACCGCCGCCGGGGTGGATGCCAGCCAAAGCGCCGCCAAGCTGAAAGCCGCCCGGCAGCAGCTGAGTGCTTTCCTGGCAGAAACGGGGGAGCGGCTGGACGGCGCAAGGGCGGAGGTGCCGGGCTTCGGGCAAAGGGAGGCGAAACAGGCGGATGAGGCGGCAAGCGCCTTGCAATCCGTACAAAACAATGCTACACTGAAAGAAATCAGCCTGGGGTACAAGGAGATTACCATCCAGAGCATTCAGCGTATTCAGCCGTTTGCCTGTGAGACGCTGGACGCTGCGGGCAGCCGCGCCCTTGCCAACGCGCACAAGAAGCTGCTGCTGGAAGCCCGAAAGGTTCCGCTTGGGATAGAAAAGGCCCGCTGCTATGGGCTGGATATGCAGCCGCTGGGCGGTTACAAGGAAAGTTCTGAACCGGGAACGCCTGTAAAGATCAAGGTTCCAAATGTTGACTGCATTGTAATGCACTCGCACCCCAGCGGGCTGACATTTTCACCTGATGATTTACGCGCCTTTGCTAAACATACATCACTCAAGCTGCTTACTGCGGTGGGCAATGACGGAAACATTTTTGCAATCGAGCGTACTGCAAATACCAATGAAATAGCTCTTCAGTTGGCCGCGTCAGAATTGAGTGATGCCGCAGACAAAGCAAAAACTAATGAGCAAGTTTGGAATCTCATGAACGCATTTTTTGAGGAGGTGCAGCAATATGGCGTGCATTATTACGCCGGAAAAGATTGAGTATATGAAAAACTATCTCAAAGAGCACCCGATTGACCCGCAGTATGATGAGCCTGAAGGTTATATTGTGCTTGACGGAAACACCCCACCTTCTCAGCTGGCTGCGCGCGGATATTACGACATTCTGAAAAAACTGGGTGAACTGCCTGAATAACCCCTAAACATTCAACCACGATGCACCCGCACCGTGGTTTTTTCATGCCCATTTTTAGGAGAACGCAATGAAGAAGTTGCTTGTTTTGATGCTTGCCATTTTGACCGTGTTGACCAGCCCGGAACGGTTCAAGGTGAATTACATCTGCCCGCGCCAGTACCGGCTATGTTTTTACACGGACGTTTTGCCCGCCATTGAAATTGTGCCGTAAAGGCCGCGCCAACAAATTATTGAAGCCACGATGCAAATTCTGCACCGTGGTATTTTTATGCCTGCCTGCCCTGCATGAGGGGCAAGCGGGCACTTTTTATCCCCTTTTGCCCGGCTGCGGCAGGGCTGAAACAGCCGCACAGACGGTGACGGCCACCACCTTAAAACGCCTATCTGACACCCTACACAGGAGGTAACACCCATGAAAACCGAAGAACTCAAAGCCCTTGGCCTGAATGATGAGCAGGTGCAGCGTGTGTTCGCCATGAACGGCGCGGACGTGAACCGCGAAAAGCAGGCCGCCGAGACGGCCAAAGCCGAGCGTGATGCCATCCGCACCCAGCTGGACGAAGCCAATACCAAGCTGAAAGGCTACGACCCCGACTGGCAGCAGAAAGCCGCCGATGCTCAGAAAGCGGCGGACGCCAAAGTGGCCGAGCTGCAGGCAGGCTATGCCGCCCAGAATGCAGCCGCCGGGCTGCATTTTACCAGCGCCAGCGCCAAAAAGGCATTTATGGCTGACCTGGCCGCCAAGAACCTGCCCCTGCAGGGGGACAGCCTGCTGGGCTTTGACGACTTTGTAAAGACCTACCGCGAAAATGACCCCGGTGCATTTGCCGCCGATACCAAGCCCGCGCGTATTGTGGCCAGTGCTACCGGCACCCCGGCAGCTGCCACCGGCCGCGAAGAAGCAAACGCAGCGATCCGTGCCGCGTTTGGCAAATGAAAGGAGAATAACCCATGCCCAATGTTATTGATCGTTCCCGCGCTGAAGCCCTCATCCGTGAGCAGGTTGTCAGCACCATTTTTCAGGATGCCCCCAAGCAGAGCGTTGTGATGCAGCTGGGCCGCAAGCTGCCCAACATGACCAGCAAGCAGACCCGCATTCCGGTGCTTTCCATGCTGCCGCTGGCCTACTGGGTCAACGGTGATACCGGCTATAAGCAGACTTCCCGCCAGGCGTGGGAAAACGTCTACCTGACCGCCGGTGAGCTGGCAGTCATTGTTCCCATCCCCGAAGCCGTTCTGGCCGATGCTGAGTTTGACATCTTGGGCGAGGTAACCCCGCGTGTCAACGAAGCCATCGGCCTGCGGGTGGACCAGGCCATTCTGTTCGGCATCAACCGCCCGGCAGAGTGGCAGAACGACATTATCACCGTTGCCCGCCAGGCCGGCAACAACGTTTCCGGCGGCATCAGCTATGATTCCTTGCTGGGCGAAAACGGACTGTTTGCCAAGGTGGAGGATGCAGGCTATACCGTGGACGGTGTTGTGGCTGCCATGGGTGCCAAAGCGTCCCTGCGCGGCATCAAGGACACCAACGGCCACCCCCTGTACAAGAGCGATATGCAGGGCACCACTCCCTATGCCCTGGACGGCGCGCCGATCTACTTCCCGGAGAACGGCAGCTTTGATACCAGCGTTGCCCGCATGGTGGCCGGCAACTTTAAGCAGCTGGTGTACGCCATCCGCCAGGATGTGGACGTCAAGATCCTGGACCAGGCCGTGATCCAGGACCCCAGCACCAAGGCCATCATCTTCAACCTGGCCCAGCAGGACATGATTGCCCTGCGCGTTACCTTCCGCATGGGCTGGGCCATGCCGAACCCCGCCACCCGCATGAACGAGAACCGCGTCAACGTGCCCTTTGCCTACATTGACGCCGCGACCGCCTACACCGACCAGACTGTGACCTTTACCGTCAAGGATAATGCCGAAAGCTCCCCCAATGCCATTGCCGGTGCAGCTGTCAATGTGAACGGCTCCATCCGCCTGACCGGCACTGACGGCACCGCAGTGTTCCACCTGCGCGCCGGTGAATATCCCTACAGCGTCAAGGCAGACGGTTACCGCCCGCAGACCGGCACCGTAACGGTTGCCGCAGCCGCCGTACCGGTTGCCGTCACCCTGCCTGCATCCAAGTAAGGGGGCTGCCATGTATGCTGATTTTACCGACTATCAGGGCACCTACTGCGGCACCCTGATCACCACCCAGGGGCAGTGGATGCCCGCCGTGCGGGAAGCCTGCGCTTATCTGGACAGCATCACATTTGGCCGCCTGAAGTGCGGGGCGCCGGTGGATGATACCGTAAAGCTGGCGGCTTGCGCGCTGGCGGATGTTGCCGCCCGCTACCAGGCCGCCAAGGCCGATGAGCGCAGCCGCCCCGGCCTGGCATCCTTTAACACAGACGGCTACAGCGAAACGCTGAACACTGCCGCCCTGACCGCACAGTACATGGCAGACATGCAGGCGGCCGCGGATATTTATCTGCCGCGCAGCCATCCGCTGCGCTATGCGGGCCGGGATGGGAGGTGCGGCCCTTGTACGGCTGTGACCAGACCGTGACCCTGACCCACCTGCACTATGACGGCGATGCCGACCGGGATGTGAGCGAGGAAACCATCCTGACCGGCGTGAGCTGGTACGGGCAGGCAAAGACCGCCGTGGATTCCACCGGCCTGCACGCGGCGCGGGTGTACAAATGCCGCATCCCGGAAAGCGCCGCCCCCGCTGGGCTGGACATTGCCCCCGGCGACAAGATCACCTGCGGCACCGTGACCGCCACCGTGCTGGACGTGCATGACAACCGCGGCCACCCCGCGCCGCACTGGTATGTGGAGGCAAGCTGATGGGACTGAAATATGATGCCCGCCTTGACCTTTCCGCCCTTTCTGATGCCCTGGAAAAACGGGGGCTGACACCGGGCGGGAGGGTGCAGAAGGCGGTGGACGAAGCGGTGATCCGCTATTGTGACCCCAAGGTGCCATTCCGCACTGGCACCCTCAAGCACAGCGCCATCACGGCAAGCGCCATCGGGGACGGCATGATCGTGTACGCCACGCCCTATGCGCGCTACCTGTACTATGGCGAGGTGTACGGCCCCAACATTCCCATCTTTGAGGGCGGCGAGCTGGCAGGCTTTTTCAGCCCGCCCCACAAGTACCCCACCGGCCGCCCGCTGACCTACAACGGCGCGCCGGATCGGGGCGCTTATTGGTTTGAGCGCGCCATGGCCGAGCACAAGGATGACATCATCCGCGAAGCCGCCGCCCTGGCAGGAGGGAGACCCGGAAAATGAACGTACTGGATGCCACCCGCGCCTGGATGCGTGCACAGTGCCCCCTGATCAACAGGCAGGACCTGTTCAACGCCAACTACCTGGGTGCAGAGCCGACCGAATACACCCTGCGCACGGCCAGCGAGAGCCACCGCACCGACGTGCTGGGGTATGACCTGGCCGAATACAACCTGACCTTTGTGGCGCAGCTGCCATTTGGACGGGAACTAAAGCCCAACCTGGACGCTGCTGATTTTTTCGCCGCGCTCTCCGCCTGGGTCCGCGGGCAGGAGCGCACCCACAACTACCCCGCTGTCAGCGGGTACCGCGTGACCAAAATCACGGCATCCAACGCCGGTGTGCCCACCGGGGCGGATGCCAACGCGGCCCGCTATCAATTACAAATCAAACTCTATCTTGAGGAGGAATAACCATGGCAGAAGCTGCTATCAACCTGACCGCCGGCCAAAAAGCTGACCGCAAACTGGACATGATCTTTGTGGACGTCGGCGGTTCCGGTACTGAGACCTGGGAACTGCTGGGCCGCGGCGTTGAGGACGCAAGCGTGGAATACAACCACGACACCGACACCGTGACCGACATCCTGGGCATTACGGACGTGAACGTGAGCGCCGCAAAGCCGGAGCTTGACCTGGACCCCTGCACCATCCGCGGCGGCCAGAAGCTGAGCGCCAAGCTGCTGGACATTGAGCGCCGCAACGCCGTAAGCGAGCTGAGCATGTTCGATGTGCTGCACGTCCACTGCTTCCTGGGGGCTGCTTCCGGCTCCTTCACGGCGGAAAAGCACACCGGCTGCACCATCGTGCCCCAGAGCCTGGGCGGCTCCGATTACGTCGGCATGCCGATGAACGTACACCTGTCCAACAACAAAACGCTGGGCACCTGCACCATTGCGGCCGGCGTGCCCACCTTCACGGAGGAATAAACAATGGAGCTGAACATTGACCGCGGCTTAAAAAGCTATGATGTCAAGGATGCGGACGGCACCCTGATCGGTACCATCCGCTTCAACCCCTCCGACATCGGCCTGGCCGGCCGCATGGAGGAAGCCCGCGCCAAGATTGCCGAAATTACGGCCGCGCCCGTGACCGGCCCCGAGGATCTGGTGGAGTGGGACAGGCAGGTGCGCCACTGGTTTGATTACATCTTCGGCACGCCGGTATCGGATGTATTCTTTGCCGGGGTATCCAGCCTGGCTTTCTGCGAGGACGGCAGCCTGGTGGCCGAAGCCGTGTTGGATGCCGTCACCCCGGTGCTGACCCAGGCGGTGGAAGCCGCCGCCAAGGCCAGCGCGGCCCGCATTGCCAGGCACGCGGACGCCTACCAGGGCAGCACCGCCGGGCTGGCCCCGGAGCAGCAGTGAGCGGCTGGAAGCTGCCCACCAGCGTGACGGTATGCGGGCAGGAGTTTGCCATCCGCAGCGACTACCGCGCCGTGCTGGATGCCATCTCCGCCCTGCGTGACCCGGAGCTGAGCCCGCAGGAACAGACCCTTGCCTGCCTGGAGATCCTGTACCCGGATTGGAAGCGCCTGCCGGACCTGAGTGCAGCAGCCCAGGCGGCCATGGTGTTTATCAACTGCGGCAAGCCGGTGGAAGCCGCCGTGCCAAAGCCCGCCCTTGTGGACTGGGACACCGACGCCGCCATCATGGCACCGGCAGTGGACAAAGTTCTGGGCTACAGCTGCCGCCGCTGCGCCTACCTGCACTGGTGGGAGTTCATCGGGGCATTTGGCTGCATCGGGGACGGCCAGTTTGCGCAGGTCGTCTCCATCCGCAATAAGCGCCTGCACGGCAAAAAGCTGGACAAAGCCGAGCAGGAATTTGTGCGCAACAATCCCGATCTGGTCACCCTGCCCAAACACAAGCTGACCAGCGCGGAAGAAGAATTTTTCAAAAGTCTGGGGGTGTAATTTTTGGCTGATGGGTCGATCATTCTGGATACCAGAATCAACAATAAAGGCGCCTATGCCGAGCTGAAAGAGCTGCAGGCCAAGGCCAAGAGCACCGCCCAGCAGGTTGCTGCGCTGGACAAGCAACTGGCGCAGGCAGGTGCCAAGCATACCAGCCTGGGCGATGATCTCAAGCGTGCCCGGCAGGAAGCCACCGAAACCGCGCGCGAACTGCAAAAATTAAACACTACCATGGACTTGCAGCACCAAAAGAATGGGCTGGATTTCTCCCCTGCTGACGTTAAACGCAGTGATAAGCTGCGGGCCACGTTGGATCAGCAGCAGCAAAAAATTGGCGCGATGTCCAAGGAATATCGTGACCAGATTCTCATGCTTGAAAAGCTGCAAGAAGAGCACGATGCCCTTTTGCAGCAAATGGATGCCGAAGACCTGGCGGTTGAGCATCAATCCCGGCGCATTGAATCCCTGTTAGGCCGACAAATTGCTGCATCGCGCGCAGTTCAGGGCGTAAAAAACGCCGTTCGTCTTTCGGCTGCAGCGATTCAACACCCCTTCAAAGCAATTCAGGCCAGGTTGTCCGCCATGACAAAGGGCATGGGGCGGTTTTCCCGCCGCATTGCCGGACTTGCTTCCAGTGCGCTAATTTTTAACTTGCTCTCGTCTGGTCTGCGCCAGATGACCAGCTACATGGGCACTGCCCTGCTTTCCAGCGCATCCCTGCGTCAGGCCCTGGGCAACCTGCAAGGTGCTGCGGCTACTGCTGCAGCGCCTTTGATTCAGATTCTGACCCCCGCCCTGACCGCGCTGGCAAATGCGGCAGCAACTGTGTTCGCGTATTTGGCCAAGCTGGTGGCATTCCTGACCGGCAAGACGGTATCCTCCGCCAAGGCCGCTGCCAAGGGCATGAGCGGAACATCCAAGGCAGCGAAAGATGCTGCAAAGAGCCTGGCCGGGTTTGATGAAATCGAACGGTTAGATGCCAAGACAGGGAGCAGCGGCGGCAGTTCGGGCGCCAGCAGTATCACTCCCAATTATAACTTTGACGCAAAAAGCCCGTTCCTGGATTCCGTGCTGGCTGCCATCCAGGCAGGCGAATGGAACCAGGTCGGGCAGCTTTTCGCCCAAAAGCTGAATGAAGCTATGGCGGCGATTCCCTGGCCGGATATCCAGGATAAGGCCCAGACTTGGGCCGCAAACATTGCGGATACCCTCAACGGCTTTATCGCCAGGCTGGACTGGCGGCTGGTTGGTTCTACCTTGGCACAGGGGCTTAACACGGCACTGATCTTTGCAGACACCCTGGTACAAAGTATCCACTGGGATACCTTGGGTAATGGCATCGGCAATGGGATGAACCAGTGCGTGGAAGACCTGGACTGGGAAGCCCTTGGCCGCGTGATGATTGCCAAGTGGAAGATCGTCTTCGAGACGCTGCACGGTTTCATTCAGACCTTTGACTTTGGGGCATTAGGGGACGCCTATGCCCGTGCTACCATGGCCGCCATCAATAATATTGACTGGCCCCAGGCTGCCGCAGACCTTGTATCCGGTGCGGCGGGGCTGCTGGAATCTCTGGCACACTGGATCGATGGGCTGGATTGGCAGCAGATTGGCAGCACGATTGCCGAATGCATTACCAATATCGACTATGCAGAACTTGCACAGGCGATTCTGGATTTGCTGTCCGCCGCCGTCACGGGGCTGGCAGATGGGCTTTCAGCCCTTGCTGGGCATCTTGTCGGTGATTTTATCCAGGGCATAAAGCAGTGGTTTGATGACGTCCAGACCCAGGCAGCGGTTGCCGGATACGGTGACGACGTTGCTCAGTACCTGTTCGATGGTTTTATCGACGGCCTGGAAGCACTCTGGAACGGTATCGGGCAGTGGATCTATGATCACATTTTCACGCCGTTCAAAAACGGTATTTGCGAAGCATTCGGCATCCACTCCCCCAGCACCGAAGCCAAATCCTGGGGTTCCTACATCTCGCAGGGACTTCTGGACGGTCTGGCCAGCAAGTGGGAAAACATCACCGGCTGGCTGCGTGACCTCAAGCAGAATTTTGTAGACGCATGGGATAACATCCGCGCTAAAACTACTGAGACATTCAATTCCCTTGGGCAGACGATTTCTGACATCTGGAACGGCATCACCAGTACCATCAAAAACGCCGTCAATGGCATCATCGGCTTCATCAATCGGATGATCTCCGCCGTTGTCACCGGCATCAATGCGGTCATCAACGCGCTGAACGGGCTTTCGTTTGACCTGCCGGACATATTCGGCGGCGGGCATGTCGGGTTTCATATCAGCACCCTGACCGCCCCGCAAATTCCCTACCTGGCGCAGGGCGCGGTCATCCCGGCCAACCGGGAGTTCCTCGCCGTGCTGGGCGACCAGAGCCACGGCACCAACGTAGAAGCCCCGCTGGACACCATCAAGCAGGCTGTGGCCGAAGTCATGGAAGATTTGCAGGCGGGCCAGATGGCTGGCTTTGAAGCCGTGGTTTCCGTGCTGCGGGAGATCCTCTCCGCCGTGTACGGCATTGAGCTGACCGACGAGGACGTAGGCCGCGCCGTGCAGCGCTGGCAGCACAAACAGCTGATTGCCACGGGAGGTGTGTAACGTGACCCTGACCAATCTGTTCCAGATCGATGGCAAATCCCTGTACGCACCGGACTGCGACATTGAACCGAGTTATTCCGACCTGGATTCCAGCGATTCCGGGCGCGACGAAGCTGGGTACATGCACCGCGAAGTGGTGCGGGAAAAGGTTGCCACCTGGCCCATCGCCTACAGTTGCCTGACTGACGACGAATACAAGTACACCATCGGGCTGTTTGCAGGCAAGGCAACGTTTCAGTTCACCCATCCCAAGGCCGGATCTTCCACCGAGACCGAAACCACCACCTGCTACTGCAGCAAATACGGCATCGCCTGGCACAACGCCAAGACGAAACAGTGGAAGAATTTGAAGTTTAACATTATCGAATGCTGACCGGAGGTGAAGTATGTACTATTCCGTTTTGCGGCTGCCAAACGGCACTGAGCTGAAAGGCGGAGAGGCTGGCAGCACCCTTAAAGCTCTTACCCTGCACACTGCGGTGAACGCCGGGCAGGAGTTCACCATCGGCTCTGCGTTTTCGGACTACATCGAAGCCGAAATCTGGGCGGACCCGGGCGGCAGCCTGCAGATCACTGCCGGGGACGCCCTGACCTACTACCGGCAGGATGATGCCGGGAACCGAACCAAGGTAGGCGTTTTCTATGCTGAAAAGCCCACCCGCACCAAGCGCAACAGCTACAAGGTCACGGCCTATGACACCATGTCCAAGCTGGATGCAGACTTTTCCGGCTGGCTGCGGGCCAATCAGGCGCAGTTCGCCAAGACCATCTGGCAGCTGGTACAGCTGGCCTGCCAGCGGGCAGGGGTCACGCTTGCCAGCAGCAGTCTGCCCATCAACGGCAGCTACAGCGTGCAAGCGTTCTATGCGGATGATTTAACCTGCCGCCAAATCATCTCCTGGGCGGCGGAAGCCGCTGGCTGCTACGCCCACATGAATGCAGACGGCAAGCTGCAATTCTTGACCTACACAGACAAGCGCAGCACTGTTAAACTCACCCCGGACGGTGCCAGCAACAGCACCGCCTATTATGCTGACAGCCTGAGCTACGAGGACTACACAGTCAAGGCCATTGAGAAAGTCCAGATCCGGCAGTCGGACAGTGACGTGGGGGTCATCTACCCCGACAGCACCACTGCCACCAACACCTATGCAGTGCAGGGCAATCTGCTGCTGACAACCGGCACCGAAGCCAACCTGAAAAGCGTCGTCCAAAACCTGTACAACGTGCTGAAAAACGTGACCTACACCCCCTGCAAAGTATCGGTGCCCAGCAGCTCCGGCCTTGCCTGCGGCCAGATCGTACACGTTAAGGACGCACGCGGGCGGGAGTTCGACACCTACCTGATGAGCGCCACAATCTCATCCGGCAAAGCCAGCTTTGAGAGCGTGGGCAGCGCCAGCCGGGAAAGTTCCAGCGCCGTGAACAGCCAGAGCTACAAGAACCTGACCGGCAAAATGCTAGAGATCAAGACCAGCGTGGACGGCCTGGAAGTAAAGGCCAGCGACCTGACCGGCAAGTACACCGACCTGAAAGCAACGGTGGACGGGCTTTCCTCTGAGGTGAAAAAAGACACCAAAATCACCGGCGGCGGCAACCTGATCCTGGGCAGTGAGAGCTTCAAGAACGCTAAATTGGGAGGTAACGCGATCGGCGGCAGTTCGGCCACGTACAACGATACCGGCAGCGCGACCGTAACAAACGCAGGTTCCAATCGGTATTTTATTTTCAATACCGGTGGCGCTCGCATTACCAAAGGCGTTACCCTGTGCCTGTCCGTCATGTACAAACCAATTTCCGGCACCGACGGGTTGTGCCTGAGCCTTACGTATGCCGCCGACAACGGAAATTCTTACTATACCAGCATAACCACCGAAAATCAGCTTGAAATTGAGCAGACAGACGGCTGGGTGCTGCGGTATGGCACATGGACACCCGACGCTACGGGTGTTCTGGACACGGTCGAGCTTGGCTGCGGCAGCATAAGGGCGGGGTATGGCGGCAGCTACACCAACAAGTTTTCGCTGCTTCACCCCATGCTGCAATACGGCAATGCGCCGACCGCGTGGACAGCTAGCAGCGGGGACTACATAACAGAGGAAAACGCCAAAAGCCTGATCTCCCAATCGGCGGATGAAATCAAAACGGAAGTCCGCAGCCTGAAAGAAACCACCACAACCATTTCCAACGACCTGGACAGCACCAAGAAGGAATTCAAAACCGTTAAAGAATCAGTATCCGCGATTGACCAGAAAGCTGACAGCATTACTCAGACGGTAACGCAGCGGATCACCGGCGGCAACAATATTATCGCGGGCACCGATGACTGGAACAATGCGACCCTGGATGCAGGCGGCAATAACCTGAGCAAAAAAGGAACATACACGATCAGCGGTGAATCCGTCCGAGTGACCAATAGGGCGCAGAACACCCGCTTCCACTTTGGTGCGGACAAAACGCTGGTGATTGCCAAGGGCATGACCTATTGCGCCAGTGTACTGTACAAGCTCAACTCTGGCACGGACAGCCTGTTTTTGCAGTTTGAGACCAAGAGCAGCAGCGGAGCAAAAAGTTATTACGGCAATGCATTCAAAAATGCGAAGCAGGACATTGAGCTGGACAACGGCTGGAAGCTGCGCTGGGCGGCGTTCACGGCGACCGCGGACGGCTATGCAGACGGTCTGTTTATAAGTACCGCGGACGACAACGCCACCGTTACCAACGATCTGACCATTATGCACCCCATGGTGCAGATGGGCAATGCCCCTACCGCCTGGACGGCCAGCAGCGGCGATTACCTGACTACCACCGAAACAAAAACCGAGATCAAGCAGACGGTGAGCGAAATTAAGCTGACGGCCAGCACAAGCGGAACCAGCAGCACCATCAAGCTGACGGCAGGCGGAACAGAGATCACCAGCGCACAGATCAACCTATCCGGCGTGGTGACATTCTCGGATTTGAGTACCTGGAACCAGGACAAGACAATCATCAACGGCGGCAACATCACGACCGGGCAGCTGCATAACCTCAACTACACCACCGTGTACGACCTGGACAACGCCTGGATACGTATGGGCACCGAGGCCGGTGAGCGCGTGTTTCTGGACAACCGGCACATCGCATGGTATGCCACCATCAACACCGGCAGCATTGGCCTGACCGGCGTGCTGTACTCTGAGGCTGGCAGCAGCTACATCGGCGCGTGCAGTAAATACGCCAAGTACGGCTGGGTGAATGGACTTGACCCCACATCTTACGTTGGGATGCAGATCACCTACAACCGCAGCGATGACAGCGATGCCGATTTTAACACGACGCGCGTTGGCGTGAGCGGCAAGCTCAACGTGCACAACCTAGACGTTTGGGGCAGCAAATCCCGCGTGGTGCCTACCAGCTTTGGTGCACTGAAAATGGCTGCATTTGAGACGCCGGTGCCCACCTTTGCGGACTGGGGTAAGGGCCGGTGCAGCCCAGACGGCTGGTGCCTGATTGCCCTTGACCCACGCTATGCGGAGACCATCGCCCAGTACGGGCAGCCCGCCTGGCTGCTGACTGACCTTGACGGCACCGGCCATTTGTGGGCGGAGGATTGCGGCCAGTACGCCATTGTACACGGCGCACCGGGGCAGAAATTTTCGTGGCTGGCTATGGCCGCACAGCGCGGCTATGAAGGCAGCTACGCCGACCGCAGCGACAGCAGCTATCCTGCCGGTGATCCGGCAGGCGTTGAGCTGGCAGCCAGCACCGCCGCAAGAGCGCAGGAGGCCAGCACCGATGCCGCAGCTGACCTGCTCGCTATAGATACAGGCGCGAACGAAACCGCAGACATTCTTTTGGAGGAATTGCAATGAAAAAATTATCCGGCGTGGCGGTCGTAACGACTGCCGAAGGTGAGCGAGTGAGCTACACCTACATGGAACTGGACGGTAACGGCAACATCACCAGCCAGAACAACCGGGGGTCCTTTGTAGCCCTGGACGAAGAGGTTCTGGCCGCCATCAAAACCTTGAAAGACGCTGTAAATGCGCGGCTGTGACACATAAGGGGGTGCAGACCATGACCGATACCAAACGCATTAAAGATTGCAAACGCAGGATTATTGCTGCCCTGAATGATGCCAAGATCCCGTATGCGGTATCTGAGCTGATTTTAGAGAACGTGCTGTCTGCTGTACGTGAAAATATGGCTGCGGAGGAAATGGCAGCGGAGAACCAGCCGAGCCAGGAGAAAAACGAATGAAACAGGGAACGCAATTTGCGCTGCCCGTGGAAATCGGGCTGGATCTGGATGATGTGAGCCGGATAGAATTTGTATTTAAACAAAAAAATTATAATGGTTTCCCGGCCATTAAATCCAACGTCTGGCCGGATGACTGCACCCGGCAGGAAGGACAGAACATCATCCTTATCCCCTGGACGCGGGAAGAAACGTACAAATTCCTGGGCGGCGAAACGCTGTACATGGACACCCGCATCACGTTGCGGGACAGCACTGACCAGCCGCAGACGGAGATTCTGGCGCTAAAAATGAATCCTACATTGTTCCAGGAGGTTGATGGTGCATGATCCAGGTGCGAGTAGCCCAACAGAGCGCCGTATCGGTGCGCATTGCCGGGGCGGCATCCGTGCGGGTGGACGTGACCGGCACCGCAGTGGTGGGTGCGCCGGAGTATAGCGGGCCGTATGACATCACACCGTTGTTCTCGGCGCAGACCCTGCCCACCGCAAAGCGGCTGATGCAGCAGGACGTAACAATCCGCAAGATACCGCAGTATGAGGTATCCAACGATTCAAGCGGCTACACACTGATTATAGGAGATGAATACTACAATGCCCAATAAATACGTGAATAAGGTGGTTATCGGCAAGGAAACGAAGCTGGACCTTACCGCAGACACCGTAACCCCGGACAAGCTGGCCAAAGGAATCACGGCGCACGACAAGTCCGGTGCCCCCATTACCGGCACCAGCACCAAAGACGCGGATACCGGCGATGCCACCGCAGCCGTAGCGGAGGTTTTGACCGGAAAAACGTTCTACGCGCGTGGTGCCAAAATGACCGGCACAATGCCGAACAATGGCGAGGTACACGGCGAGATTGCCACCGTTGCTGGGAAGTATACAATTCCCATGGGCTTCCACGACGGCGCTGGCGGAGTGACTATCGCGGCGACCGAACAAGCCAAGCTGGTGCCTGCCAACATCCGTGAGGGCGTTACAGTCCTGGGCGTGAAAGGCGCTATGAGCGGAAACGAAGGCATGAAGCCGCAGACCAAAACTGTTACACCGACCTTTGAGCCACAGGTTGTTCTGCCCGATACAGCGTATAACTGCCTGTCTCAGGTTACTGTGCAGGCGATCCCGGCCACATACGTTGATAATGCGGCTGGCGGCCAGACGTTGACGATTGGGGGCTGAGCATGGCCGTAAACAAGGTGGTTATCAATGATGCCGTTGTCCTCGACCTGACCGGCGATACGGTGCGGGCTGCCGACCTGCCGAAAGGGGTAATTGCCCACAGTGCCACAGGGGCCAAAGTCACCGGAACCACAAACTATGCCGGTTCCAGCAACGCCGGCGGCTCCGCAAAGAGCGCCGAAAAACTAAATAACAGCCTGACCATCAAACTGAACGGAACCAGTCAGGGCGCATGGGACGGCAGCAGCGCAAAAACCATTGACATAACGGCAGCCAGCGTTGGCGCGACAAACGTTACGCTCAGAAGGTGGTGACAGTTGCATGGGTGTGTATTTAGGCAGCAATGCCGTTGACATGCAGGGCGGCTTTGTGAGTGGTGGCTCCAGCGGCGTAAAATTGCAGAGCAAAACAGTTACCCCAAGTGAGAATACTCAAACCGTAAATCCTGACAGCAGTTACGACGCTTTAAGTTCCGTCACGGTGGGGGCCATATCGAACACGTATATCGGTAGCGGCGTGACGAAAAAGAGCGCTGCGACTTATACGCCAGGAACGAGTGACCAGAGCATTGCATCCGGCCAGTATTTGAATGGAACCCAGACGATTAAGGGTGACAGCAATTTGACCGCCGGTAACATTAGAAACGGTGTGAAGATTTTTAATGTGACAGGCAGTTATGCTGGGAGCAGCAGTGGCGGAAGCAGCCCCAGGCTACAGACAAAAACCGCGACGCCTAGTGAAAGTACCCAGACCATCAGCCCAGACAGCGGATATGATGGTTTGAGTTCCGTAACGGTAAACGCTGTTTCCAGAACTTATGTTGGCAGTGGCGTAACCAAGAAGGCTGCGGCAACTTACACCCCAAAGACCAGTGACCAAAGTATTGCGGCAAGCCAGTATTTAAGTGGTGCCCAGACCATTAAAGGCGATGCAAACCTGGTGGCCGGGAACATTAAGAGCGGTGTGAGTATTTTTGGTGTGACAGGAACTTATGCCGGCGGCGGGAGTTCCGGCGGCAGTGGCAATAACAATGTGGAGGCTTATGCCGTCACGGACACCAACCCTAGCGTTAGTTTTAAGCGCACCGACGGGACAATCAAGCTTTGGGGCTACGGCACCATGACCAGTTACGGCGGCTGGGGCGGGCAGTCTACGAGCCTGATCGCGTTTGAGGGCGACAAGTACCACAAGAGCGCCATGTACGGCAGCCCAAGCAGCACCGATCTGAGCCTAAGCATCAGCAACGGAAAACTGACTGGGCTGCCGAGCGGATTATCCGCGATCAGCGCGATTGTAACGAGAGGTATATGATTATGGCCACTGATACAAAGCTGGACAGCCTGGTGATCAACTACCTGACGCAAGCCCAGTATGATAATGCTAAGAGTGAAGGAACGCTGAACAGCAACCAGATCTATATGACACCGGCCTCCTCCGGTACCTATACGCTGCCTGCCGCTACCAGTTCAACCCTGGGTGGCGTAAAGATTGGCAGCAATATTACAGTGAACAGCGGCACGATCAGCATTAGTAAGACTAACGTGACAAATGCACTGGGCTATACGCCACCGACTACTGATACCAAGTACACACTGCCAACCGCAAGTGCTTGGACTTTGGGTGGTGTAAAAATCGGGAGTAACATTACGGAGAATTCCGGCACGATTAGTTTGACAAAGGCGAACGTGACAAGTGCTTTGGGATACACACCGCCGACAACAGATACTAAGTACACACTGCCGACAGGTAATGCTTCGACCGCGGGCGGCGTGAAGCTGAGCGATTCGACCAGTTCAACGAGTTCGACCAATGGTGGTGTTGCGGCAACGCCGGCGGCGGTAAAGGCGGCCATCGCGGAAGCAAAACTTGCGGCCTGGCCGATTGGAAGTATTTACATAAGCGTAAGCAGTACAAGCCCAGCGTCTTTGTTTGGCGGTACCTGGGAAAGAATTTCTGACCGCTTTTTGTTTGCTGCTTCCAGCAGTTATCCCGCAGGTAGCACTGGGGGCGAATTCACCCATAAGCTTACACAAAGCGAGCTACCGGATTATTCGCTGTCTGTGGCCAACGGAAGCAACGTAATACGCTCCAAAACCGGAAGCTCTGCGGATGCGTATGTCCAAACGCAATCAAGTGGCTGGGGTATTCCGAACTGGGAATCCAAAACCGTAACAGTCGCCTCCGGCGGTTCCGGGGCAGCCCACAACAACATGCCGCCTTATTTATCGGTATGGATATGGAAGAGGACAAAATAAGGAGGATAAAAATGCGGCTGAAGAATGAAGAAGCCCTGCTGCATTGGCCCCTGGCCCAGCACATTATCACCGCAGGCTGGCTCTACAATGACGGCAGCCTGCACCGGGCGCTGGACTTCCGCGCAGCCGTTGGCGCCCCCGTGTACGCCGCAGAGGGTGGCACGGTTGCAATCGCATACCGCTGGAACGGCAAACGCACCCAGGGAGATACCAACAGTTACGGCAACATGGTCAAGCTGCGCCATGCAACCTACAAGTACGGCACACTGGAAACGCTGTACGCCCACCTGAGCAAGCTCTGCGTGACTCAGGGCCAGCAAGTGCAGGAAGGCCAGCTGATCGGCTACAGCGGCGATACCGGCAACTGCTATGGAGCACACCTGCATTTTGAAGTGCGCTGGAAAGGCCGGCGTACCAACCCGCTGAACTGGCTGGATGCTGATTTCAGTATGGCCAGCGGCGCGGTAAAATTGGGCAGCTACAGCAGCGTAGCGCACAATATGAAGGAAGTGGAATACATGAATTATGCAATCGACGTGTCAAAACATCAGGGCAAATTCAACTGGCAGGCGGCGTATGACAAGGGCATCCGCCATGCTATGCTGCGCGCCGGGTATGGCCGCTACAGCAGTCAGGTTGACCCGCAGTTTGAGCGCAACTCAGCGGAGTGTGCCCGCCGGGGCATCCAGTATGGCGTGTACTGGTACAGCTACGCCAGTACCCCGGCGGAAGCCCGCCAGGAGGCCCGCTGCTGCCTGGCCGCGATTAAGGGCAAGCATCTGTGCCTGCCGGTGGCGTATGATATCGAGTACGAGCCGTGCATCTTGCGTCTGACCAATGCCCAGCGCACGGCACTTGTACAGGCCTTTTTGTCGGAGATTGAGGCCGCAGGGTATTACGGCATCCTGTATGCTAGCTGCGATTTTATCCGCAACCGGCTGGATTATGCCAAGCTGGCAAAATATGATATCTGGGTAGCCCAGTACAGCAGCACATGCACCTGCCCGCTGCCGTATGGCATCTGGCAGTATTCCAGCCGCAACGCGCTGGGCGTGCCCGGCTACGGCACCAGCCTGGACTGCAACCGGGTCTATAAGGACTATGAGCAGCTGATGATCCAGGCGGGCCTGCAGGGCCACACCACGCCCACACCGGAGGATACCACCCCCAACAAGCTGGACAAGCAGCGGATTACCATTGGCCGTATCTCCAGCGGCGACCGCAGCACCATCCGCGCCCTGTGCAATGGGCTGGGGCTTATCTCCGCTGGCCTGTACCGCGAAACCTGTGCAGCTGGCAACCAGTGGATGCTGGACGTTGGACCGGTATCCAGCGGCGACGCCTGGTACATCATGCGCAAGTGTGCAGAGCTGCAGCTGATTGACGCAGGGCTGTATAAGGCTGAGTATGTGGAGGAGTGACCGTGCTGGACTGGATCATCAGATACTGGGTGCAGTGGCTCTTCGGCCTGATCTGCGCCGCACTGCTGGCAGGCTACCGTCGCCTGGCCAAGCGGGTGAAGGAGCAGGAAGAGGAGCGCAAAGCCATTAAGGCCGGACTTCTGGCTATCCTGCACGACCGCCTGTATGCCGAGTGCTCCCGCTGCCTTGCGCAGGGCAGCATCGACACGGACGCCATGAGGAATCTGGAATACCTCTACCGCAGCTACCATGCCCTGGGCGGCAACGGCACAGGTACGGAGCTGTACAACCGCGCCAAGGGCCTGCCGATCAGAAACGATTGAACACCTACACAACAAACACATAGGAGGAAATCATCATGGATTTTGCATCTTTTGGTATTGCAAGCGTCGCTTGCATCACCGTTATCTGCTACCTTGCCGCAACGGCTGTCAAGCAGACCCCGCTGGCCAACAAATGGCTGCCGTCCATCTGCGGCGCCCTTGGCGGCCTGCTGGGCCTTGCCGCCATGTACATCAACGTGCCGGACTTCCCGGCCACTGATCCCCTGACCGCCCTGGCCGTGGGCATTGTTTCCGGCCTTGCGGCTACCGGTGCGGATCAGGTTATCAAACAGATCGGCAAAGGCAACTGACTGGCAAGTTAAATAATCCATAACAAAAGCGGCGGGCCGTCTCCTGAAAATAGGGGTAGCCCGCCGCTTATTTTTTATGCCTTTGTAGTCAAAATGTAGTCAGCCCAACATATAGTAAAAAGCGCGGCAAATGTTTTGCACATTCTACCGCGCTATTTTTGGTGCACCATCGGGGACTCGAACCCAGGACCCACTGATTAAGAGTCAGTT